>Ga0075979_115_pt1 | contig 2170 bp, 1 predicted proteins | sample RifGroA2_FD_68055 | JGI IMG/M metagenome (GOLD analysis project Ga0075979, IMG submission 68055) | Parcubacteria bacterium GW2011_GWA2_47_21 | reverse complement strand
ATAATGCCGTAAGCGAAAGGCGCGGTGTAAATGCCGGCAAAGACCATAAAAATCGGGTCAACTTTAATGTCGTAAACCAAAAAAAACGCCAAGCTGCCGAAAAAATAGCTGGCTGCGGTGCCGGAGATAAAATATTTCAAACGGTTTTTGAAAAGAGGGTCGTCGCTTTTTGTATATGCCGAAATGAGGTGGAAAAGAAATGTGGCGACTACGACGGTAAGAAACGCGATGAGAAGCCAGTAAAACGGCCCCGGCGCGTAATAGTTCGGCAAGTAAAGTTTCGGTTCGGAGGTCCGCAGAAAATGGGCGGGGAATAAATTAAAATAAATCAGCAGACCAAAAGCGACACCGTAAATAGAGTATATTAGGAACCTGCGTTTAACCGCTTCTCCGAGCATCAGGTAAACCACATGAGTTGTAAACGCGACAAGCATAAGCGTTGCCGTCGTCCCCATAAGATACGCCCGTGACTGCTCCGGTTCAATTTCATTTATGCCCAAAAGATGCGCCGCTTGAAAAATGGCAACGGAGAGCGTTACGCCCAAAAAGGCGAAGCGGGTCGTTTTGTCGTCGCCCTTTTTTAAGACCAGCGCTCCCAAAGAAAGGATGGAGGCAATTGAAACAATGAGACCGACATTGGTAATAATAAGTTCTACCAGCACGCTTCGCTCCGGCGGAACGCTCGGGCGCAGCGGAATTCCCCCCTTGAACCCCCCTTCCGCCGCGCCCTCGCTTCGGCAAAATTCGCGCAAAAATTTCTTCGCCGAAAGTTCTTTAAAACTATAACGATTGAGGGATTGTTGGCAATTTTCGCGAAGCGAAAAAGTTGACGACGAAAAATGTGATGAAGCTCACAATTAGACCAGGAATAAACGCTTGAACGGGCTCAATGAACAAAAACGCAACAATGGTAATAAATCCTAAAATGATGCTCCAAAGAGCCGCTGTACTTGTCGCCTTCTTCCAGTAAAAGCCAAACACAATAGCAGGAAGAAGTGCGACATAAAAACTAACTGCCTCAATAGACAAATGAACAATATTGAAAACAATAAGAGCGACAGAAAGTCCTACAACACCAAGTACCAAAGTAACCCAGCGGCTCATTTGGAGCACCTTTTCTGGCGGGAGTTCTTTGTGGAAAGTTTTTTGGTAAATGTCATGCACGACTGTCATGCTCGTAACGAGCAATACCGTATCAGCGGACGACATGATTGCCGCAAAGAATCCCGCAAGCACAATTCCAAGCAGTCCGGTGGGCAAAAGTGTTGTAATAAGGTCGGCAACAATGAGATTGGAATGAGCGTCTGGCAGAAGAATTTTACCGAAAATTCCGAAAAGTGTCGCCATAGTGAGAAACAAGAGAACCAAGACGCTGGATATTTTCATTGCCCACCGAACATTCTTTGTTGTATCGGCGGCGTAGGCGCGTTGCCACATATCAGCACTTGTAAGAGCACCAGCACCAAGAAAGAAGAAAGCCAAAATCATCACATAGAGAGGCGCAAATTCTGTACCAATAAGAAACGACTGCGGTAGGAAGGCAATCGCGCCGAAGCCGCCGCCCTTCATTATTACTAACGGCAAGAAGATAACTAACAAAAATAACATGACAAAAAATTGGAAAACATCGGTACGAATATCGGCGCGCAAGCCGCCGATAGCTGTATACAAAATTACAATTGCACCGCCGATGATTGTTGCGAGTGTTGGGTCAAATCCCGTAAGCGCGCCGACAAAAACCCCGATCGCCAACATTTGGAGAGCAAGATATAAAGACCAACTGACAAGATTGGTTATCGCACCAGCAAGCCGAACTTTGTTTGAATATCTTGCCTCAAAAAAATCGGGCAGAGTGTACGCCTTATTTGCATCGCCAAACTCTTTAATTTTGGGAGCGAAAAACTTCGCAAAAACTAGAAAGTATAAAAAATATGAACCTGCAATTACAAAAGTTGCAAGTCCTGCACCTGAAAAAGCTATGCCTGCATTTCCTAAAATTGCACCGGCCCCAATAAAAGTGGAAAGAGTTGTGGCGATGAGGACAAATTTATTCGTCTTTCTGCTATTGACCCAGTAGTCCTCAATTGTGAGTTTTTTTCTTTCAAAAATCCCAATAGCAAAAGTTATGAGAAAGAAAATACCTACTATCCAAAGATCAAGTGCTGATGTC
>Ga0075979_109_pt1 | contig 2651 bp, 4 predicted proteins | sample RifGroA2_FD_68055 | JGI IMG/M metagenome (GOLD analysis project Ga0075979, IMG submission 68055) | Parcubacteria bacterium GW2011_GWA2_47_21 | reverse complement strand
GCACACGCTTCCTAAATAATTCTGACCAATGATGCACCATCCGTTAACCGCGTTTACATTTGGAGGCAAAGAATTTGTATCCATGTAGTATCTTTCAAGACTGGTAATAAGTTGCTGGAGCTCAAGCATCTTTTTACTGTCTTTGGCTTTAAGTCTGGCGCTATTCAAACTAGACAACACCACCGACGATAAAAGCGAGATGATGGAAATTACCACCAAGAGTTCAATTAGGGTGAAACCGTGTTTTTCAATTTTTCGTCCCAAGCACATATTGGTCTGTGGAGAATGATTCATCCGTTGGTTGGCCGGTCTATTAATAGGTTAAGCATAGTATAACACAATTTTTTTGACAGATTTTTTGCGTTCGGTATGATGTTTCATCAGTTGCCTTTTCTTATGAGTTCTTTTTTCGTCGCTTGTTATTTGTTTCTGTTTGCAGTCGTGGTGGCCGGCACTTACTTAATTGCTGCCGGCGTTGGGATACCCATAGCCGGCGCTTTCATTTTCGGTGTTCGGCTTTTTACCGGCGCGATGATTTTCGTCCGGCGAATTTTCAAGTTTTGATTGACAGCCCTCTTTATGTTTAGAGACATGGAGAGGGTTTTTGTTGAGATGTTCGGAAAGCTTTGCCGCTTGCCTGCCTGCGCAAGCAAGCGGCGGGGTTCCCTAAAATTTGAAGTGAGGGCATTCTTTTTCAAAACATTGCAGGGTGCTGGCGCGAATATAGCAGTCCGCCAGCAGGCGGATATGCGTGTTTTGAAAAAGATATGTCCGAATACCAGTTTTTTGTAACCAGAAATTTTGCGATAATGATTTAATGATAAAGGCGGAATTGCCAAAGAATATTTTTGCAGGCGCCATCCTTGTCTTGGTCGGGGCGAATTTTTTCGTTTGGTATGCCGCCGCGGCGGAGAGCCGCGGCGGCATACTTACTTTAGCCGTCTTGGATGTCGGCCAAGGCGACGCGATTTATATTGAAGCGCCGAACGGCGTTCAGGTGATTTTTGACGGCGGTCCCGATGGTTCTATTATCACCGCTTTGCGGGAAGTGATGCCGTTTTACGACCGGACAGTTGACGCCGTTTTTGTGACTAATCCGGACAAAGACCATTTTGCCGGCTTCATAGATTTATTTAATGACTTCGGGGTTTTATCGGTCTTTGAATCGGGGACAAGAAACGATACGGAGGTTTTTGAAATTTTTAATCGGGCGGCGACCACTGAAACGCCGGAGCGGCGTTTGGTCCGGCGCGGGCAAAGAATAATTTTGGACTCGGATTTCCAGGTTTTTATTGATATTTTGTTTCCCGACCGCGATGTTTCCGGACTTTCTCCGAACGACGGTTCCATTGTGGCGAAATTGGTTTACAAAGAGACCTGCGCGATTTTGACCGGCGATGCGCCGAGCGCCATTGAGAATTATCTGATTTGGCTTGACAGGGAAGCGCTTGATTGCGAGGCGTTGAAGATTGGCCACCATGGCTCAAAGACCTCCACCTCGCCGGAGTTTGTGGCGGCCGTTTCGCCGGATTTTGCTTTGATTTCTGCCGGCAAAGAAAACAAATACGGCCATCCTCACAAAGAGACCATTCAAACCCTTGAAAATTTCGGCACGGCTATTTTTAGCACCGACCAAGCCGGAACCATTATTTTGAAGTCCAACGGGGATGATTGGTCATTAGCAAATCAATAAAAAAGAGGAAAAGCCGCGCTAGGACTTTTCCTCCGATGGTTTGAGCCAAATCATTCTTATCGGCCGCGTAATCGTTTCCTGCCTGGGTCCGTACCAAATTTCTACCATGGGGATTTTTTTGCCGTTCCGCAAAATTTTTTCCGCCAAGGTTTCCGGGAGCCACCCTTTATCTCCCGGCATAAGCTCGCTCTGCGGCAGCTGCTCAATTTGAAACCATTCCGGCGGGCCCATCTCTTTTGTCTCTTTGGGTTCTCCAAGCCAGAAAGTTGTTGCGAAAACGACAATCTCAGAAGTGAATTTCAAACCCGTCTCCGTTTGATTGCGGCAAAAAAGATAGGCGATTTTTCGCAGGTCTTTCGGCCAGACCTTAATTTCGGCTTCCTCAACCATCTCGCGGGCGGCGGCGTTTTTCCACGACTCGTCTTTCTCAACGCCGCCTCCAAATCCGTTACGTTTCCCGGCGCCGATTTTCAATTTCTTAACAGGTAAACAAACTTTGCCGTCTTTAACTAAAAAGACCAACACCGCTTTGTAAAGAACCTTTTCAATTTCGTTTGTCATAAAGCGCGTTTTTCTCCGCTAATTTTAGACTTCTGCCGCAAAAAAGCAAGCGCAAAAAGCAAGCGCAAAAAAGCGGGAGGACGATGAGAATGTCCTGCCCGCCAAAATTCTTCTTTCTTCCGCGGAACTAACCCACCAGGCGACCTTCCGTTTCTTTGTAGGCAATCCCCAGCTTGCCCGCAATCTGACGAAGCTTCGCCACGATTTTTTGGTGGTCGCTCACAATTTCCGTTTCTATGTCTTCAAAAAGGCAGTTGTTGAGTTGCGTCTGATGGAAATTGAGAATTGCCTGATGAAGAAGCTCAAAGAGGTCGGCGCTTGGGGCGTCCGGTAAATCGGCGGCCTCTTCTGTCAGTTGGTCGGCAAACATCCGCGCCGCCATTATCTTCAGCCCGCC
>Ga0075979_117_pt1 | contig 6526 bp, 9 predicted proteins | sample RifGroA2_FD_68055 | JGI IMG/M metagenome (GOLD analysis project Ga0075979, IMG submission 68055) | Parcubacteria bacterium GW2011_GWA2_47_21 | reverse complement strand
CCTGACTTCCGATGTCGGCACCATTCGCGGCGACTTCGTTTTAGATTCTTACCAAATGTCCGACGCCGACGGCCGGGCGGTCAGAAATTTAATTCACGCTTCCGGTTCGCCCGAAGAAGCGGTCGTGGAAATTAATCATTGGTTTGCCGCTCAAGAAGTTCATCAGTATCAGCTTATCCAAGAGAAAATTTTGTACGATGTCAATTTGGATGGAATCTTGGAATAAGCTTAAAACTAAAAGCGGAAAACGCAAAACCACAGCTTAAAACAGAAAAGACCTCGCCCTTTCTTTTGATTTTTAATTTTCCGCTTTGCACTTTGCGTTTTTAATTTGGTATAATAACTTCGGGTTACTCGGAGTATCACTCTATAACCTTTTTTAAGGGAGGCCTAAATCGGTTAAATTAGATGAGCCCGCCTCGGCGGATTCTGAAAATTATGCCTGCGGCCACCCACCTAAACATTAGTTTAGGGAAATACTCGCGAGTGGCCCGCCAAAAAGCTCTGTCCACATTTTGTCGTGGGCAGGGTGTTTTGGTAAAGAGAAACCCTTGGTTTTTGTTTTAAACAAAGCCATGAAAAGAGACCACCCCGTACTTGTCTTCGCGGCTTTTATCGCCGTCTTGGTCGCATCGCTTCACATTGCGGCCAGCGCTTTTTATTGGTATTGGACAATGCCTTGGCTTGACATCCCGTTTCATTTTTTAGGCGGGATTTTTACTTCACTTTTGGTTTTTTGGTTTTTGCGCATCAAGCATGTTCCTCGGTTTTTATCCAACAAGCAGAGCGGTTCCGGATTTTTCTTTTTAGTCATCGGTGTGACCATGTTAATTTCGGCGGGGTGGGAGGCGCTTGAAAATTTGGCGGGCGTAGTAAACGAAACCGATTATATTTTTGACACCAGCATTGATTTGGCGATGGATTTGCTCGGCGCTCTGTCGGCTTATTATTTCGCTTTCTCTCGGTTTAAGGATACAATCTTGGCAAATGTTTTGGGCGCGGAAAAATGACGGTCAGATTTTGTTAACCGCTTACGGCGGCGCCGGCAGCGTAACCGGCGCCAATTTTCTGCTGGCAGCGCGCGGAAAAAAAATCTTGATTGACTCCGGTTTCTTCCAAGGCGACCCGGAAAGCGAGAAAAAAAATTGGGAGCCGTTTCCATATCAGCCCTCTCAAATAGATTGGCTTTTGGTCACGCACGCCCACGCCGACCACATCGGCAGGATTCCCAAACTCGTCCGGGACGGTTTCAGGGGCGTCATTTATTCCACAAAAGAGACCAAAGAAATCTCCGCTGTGATGTTTGACGACGCTCTTCGTCTTATGACCAATGAATCAAGAAACGTCGGCCAGCCGGTTCTTTACGAAGGCGCGGATATTGATAAGGCGCTTTCCTTGTGGCGGGAGATTCCTTATCATGAGGCGGTATCGCTTGGAGAAGACATTTCTTTTGTCGCCAAAGACGCCGGCCATATTTTGGGCTCGGCTATGTATGAGATATCGATTGAGAGGGAAAGAATTTTATTTACCGGGGACTTGGGCAATTCGCCTTCACCTCTGCTTCGGGATACCGAATTGCCCGCCGGAACGATATATATGGTGATGGAGAGCGTTTACGGCGATAGAAACCACGAATCGCGAGAAGCGACCAAGAACAAGCTTTTTGAAATGGTCAACCGAGTGATAAAAGAGAAGGGGCTTTTGATTATTCCGGCTTTTTCTCTGGAAAGAACCCAAGTCATTCTTCATGATTTGAACAATATGGTTGAAAGCGGGAGAATTCCGCCGGTGCCGGTGTTTCTGGATTCGCCTCTAGCCATTAAAGTGACTGAAATCTACAAACAGAATACCGCCAACTTCAACGAGAGAATACGAAAAGAACTTGAGACGGACGATATTTGGAATTTTCCGAAACTTAATTTCACTCTGAAAGCGTTTGACTCGGCTCAAATCCAAAAAACGCCGCGGCCCAAAATTATCATCGCCGGCAGCGGCATGTCCGAGGGCGGGCGGGTTATCAGCCACGAAAAAAAGTATTTAAGCGATGGAAACACCACGATACTTTTGGTCGGTTTCCAAGCGCCGGGGACGCTCGGTCGGATGCTTTACGATGGATTAAAAGAAGTGAAAATTGAGGGCGAGCGATATAAAGTGAAAGCTAATATTGAAAAGATTCCCGGCTATTCCTCGCATAAGGACTCCGACCATCTCGTTAAATTTGTTGAGGCGGCTTTGCCTACGCTTAAAAAGGTCTTTGTGGCGATGGGGGAGCCCAAGGCCTCTAATTTTCTTGCCCAACGTCTCCGCGACGAGTTAGGAGTCAATGCGATTTGCCCAGAGCGCGGCAAGTCCTATCAGTTAGTTTGAATCCAGCCAGTGGCTTGTCTGCCGGCGCTATTACGCTGTTAGCGGGTTATTTTGTGCAATGTCTTAAGTTTAAGTTAAGTGTGTCAAAAGGCGGGCGAAGGTTTCGGGTTTGCTCTCCGCAAACGCGGCAAGGATTTTTCGGTCTAGCCCAATGCCTTTTTTCTTGAGCAAACCGATGAATTTGCTGTAAGTGATCTGGTGGCTTCTGACGAAAGCGTTGATTTTCACATTCCAAAGCCGGCGGAAGTCGTTTTTCTTGTCGCGGCGGTGGGCAAAAGCGTAGGCGCCGGCGTGGGCGAGCGCTTCGTAAGCCTGCCGCTCTTTTTTAGAGCGGCCAAAGCGGTAGCCCTTGGCTTGGCGTAGAATATTTCTTCTGGTTTTTAAGGCGTTGACGCCTTTTTTAACGCGGGTCATAGAAGTAAATATACCAATATGCGAATGATACTAATAATACGAATGGCTGCTAATAACTTAAAAGATAATCTATTTACGGAACATCACTGCAAACACCAAGTAAATCCATACGGCCGAGGTAACCACTGATTCAATTTGCGAGGAAGCGGGAGCGGGTTTTATTGTCAAAATTAAAACTGACCGTCCGATTTTTACCCATCTGGCTCCTACCGCTCTCTTTGGCGTTGAAGTGGTTTTGACCGGGCCTTCGGCCGATTATTTTGCCGTTCTTGGTCACTTTAAGGCGTTTTTGGAATGATTTGTTGGTTTTCATAAAAGTATACCAATATACGAATGATACTAATCTACAAATAGCTACGAATACGCGAAGTTTCTTATTGGTATTTATTCGCAGATTGGTATCATTCGTAGATTTAGTATGGTTAAGACAATTCACAGATTGGTATTTAACTTTTTTCTATCATAACCGACATTCCCTTAGGGCTCTTTTTTATGGAGTCGGCGATTTTGTAATCAACGGTGATAAGGCGGAGGATTCTCTCAACCCTTTCTCGGAGGAACTTCGGGTCCATATACTTGGCCCGGCCGCGAAGGAATAAGTCCACCCTAATTCGGTGCCCCTCGGCAAGCCACTCGGAGGCCCTCTTGGCTTTAAGCGCCAAATCGTGCTCGCCGGTGCCGATGGTTATTTGCACCGCTTTGATTTCCACGCTTTGAGTGTTGGCCTTGGCTTGCTTTCGTTTTTTCTCTTCTTCGTAGAGAAACTTACCATACTCGGTGATTTTAGCAACCGGCGGGCTGGCATTGGGCGAGATTTCAATGAGGTCAAGGCCGGCTTCGGCCGCTTTGGCCAACGCTTCCTCTTTCTTCATTACCCCCAGATTGGCTCCGTCGGCGCCGATTACCCGAAGTTCGGTCGCTTTGATATTTTGATTGGCTTTAATGTAAACGTTTTTCACCGTTTTGGTTGTTATTTGGGGGCCGGGTGCTGATATTTTTATCATATCTTGAGGATTTCTGCAAATGCCGCTCGTGCCCTCCTTTTTGAAGCCGGAGCGTTTCGGTGATTGAAAATTATAATCGGCTCACGACGGAAAATTCAAAACTCGCTCGAAAACGGGCTCAAACCGTTCAATTTTCCGGTTCGCCTCTTTAATTTTCAAATCACCCTCGCAACCTGTCTGCCGCCTGTCTATGCGTTTGCGCGCAGACGGGGCAGGCGGGCAGGTTCAAAAAAGAGGATGCTTCGCTTTGAAGGTTAAAACTTTAGGCCAGATGAATTTTCCTGCTTGGCTCCTTGATTTCCAATTACCTTCGCGGGGCGCTCCGAAAGAATACACTCGCTTTAAGGTCTTAACAGTTAAGGTATGTAATATCTTGAAAAAGGATAATTCTCTCTAAATTAAAAGACGCCCCGAAGCTTCCTTCGGGGTGTTAGGCGGGGCATTTTACCAATATCGGAGTGCCAGCGGGCGGTGCGCAAACTCTTTTTTGATTGGCGGTTTGATCTCCCATTGACAGTCGCATACCACGCAGATGTTTTCAAAGTGGCATTCAAACGCGTTGTCGTTCGGTTTCATCGGCGCAATTCGGTAATAGCTTTTTTTGAAGAGCCATCCCCGAAGAAAATGAGGCGTCCGGCTTTTCTTATTAGCCAAACATCCGGGACAGCGCCTACGGTAGCGTTTGTAGAGACGATGGAGCGCCCACACTGAAACGGCAGAAATGCCGGCGAGTCGGGGAAAGGTGATTCCGTCCGATAGGATTAGCGCAATAAGAATGACGCAGTAAGTCTCCCACAAACGCAGAAGCGTTCGCTTTATTTTTCTGGTTTCCTCTTGACCGATAAAAATTGGCATATTGCCTCCGTTGTGATTTTGTTTGTTTGATTCTGAATGTGCGGTCCCGATAAAAACTATCACAATCTGTTTTCTCGGACAAGTGAAGAATCTGGTTCAGCTAAGCGTTTCCCGCGCACAAGCATTTTCACACGCAAAAAAGGGCGGATTCCTTCCGAATCCGCCCTTTGCCGCTAGGCGGCAACTTTGTGAGTGCGGCGGAAGCGTTTAAGCCCACCGTGTCTTAACCAGTGCCTGAAGCACTCATGAGACGTTGGTTCATAGACAGTAGAGGGACGATTTCTTTTAATATTCTAGCCCTATTTTGCCTACCGTCAATTTTAATTATCCACCTAACTGAGTTTCTAATTTAGCGGAAGCTCCCCGCCTGTAAAGGCGGGGATATCTATAAAACCTAGTTGGGCACCTCGAAGAATTTGATGGGCTACTTCAGTCATCCCGTATTTGATTTTTTTTAATTTTTTTAAACTCTTGAAAGTATTACAAGTGTGGTACTATGGAGATAATATGAAAAACTCTTTAGTGATTTTAGGATTAGCGTTAATAGTAGCGTTTCCGGTCAGTGCGGGCACTCCTCTTACAGGGAAAGTGATTGCTCTTGATGCCGGGCATGGGGGCGGAGAAACCGGCGCGGTTGGCGTTTGCAATGGAGCGGAAGTGATTGAGGCGGATGTGAATTTGGCGGTGCGAAAAGAATTGAAAGTGTTGATTGCAGTTGGAGAAGGAACGGCGCATGAAGTAGCGCAACTTTCTTCCAGACAGGACAGGGTTGCTGATGCGGAAGCGGCTGGTTCTGATGTGCTTATTTCAATACACCACAATGGTTCAACAAACACATCTGCGGATTATGCTCAAAGTTTCGTGACTCAAAAGAATGATAAGATTTTTGCTGGATACATCCACCCCAAGATCGTGAACGCTCTCGAACTTCCAGACAAAGGAATTAAAAATGACGGGTATGGAATGACGGTATACGGCTCTCTCCCCGGGGTATTAACAGAATCATACTTTGTCACAAATACGGATGCGGCATGTGATTTCTTAAACTATCAAAACGGCGCGACAAATACTCGCGTGCAAAAAGAAGCGCAAGCCATGTATGACGGTCTGGTAGCATATTTCTCGGCAAATACTGGAGGCGGGCGCGGTCGAAACAAGTGATATTATTAGTGTAGTCAAAAATAGATGAGAACCAAAAATATTTTATCAACAACCGCTTTATTGCTTCTACTTACTGCTTTGTCTGCTTCAATTGCGTTCGCGCAGAGTGATAAAGGCAAAGAGATGAGCGAGCAACACAGGAGCAAGGTTGCCGAGACGGTGCGAGCATTAACTGACCTTGCGGGCAAAGACCAAAACATTGGTGAGGAGGTTCGTGTTGTCGCAGAAGAACAAGAATCGTCAAATGAGCGTGCTACCAAAGCTATACAAGCAGTTGAGGCACGGGGCGGATTCAAAACTTTTCTCATCGGTACCGATTACAAAAATATCGGTGCGCTCCGAAGCGAAGTAGTCACTACTCAAAACAGCATTGACCGTCTGACGAAAGCGAGAGGGCGTGCGACAGATGATGCGGTGAAAGCCGACTTGGATGCGCAAATCAAAGCTCTGGAAGAGACAGACGCAAACGCGTTGAATTTCATTAAAGTAAACGAAGGCAAATTCAGTATCTTCGGGTGGTTTGTCAGACTTTTTCGGTAATTCTCTAGCGGTATGTTAGTTTTTCCTGCTGGAAAAACATGACTCCGCTGTTCAATTCCCGACGCAAGGCAAGCAGTTGCTTTGTTCCATCTCCATCGGTAAAAACATTAGCGCCCTTGCGGGCGCTAATGTTTTTACCGATGGTGTTTGTTTGAAAAAGTCAGAACCCATTTTGCGGAGAACCC
>Ga0075979_115_pt2 | contig 6775 bp, 5 predicted proteins | sample RifGroA2_FD_68055 | JGI IMG/M metagenome (GOLD analysis project Ga0075979, IMG submission 68055) | Parcubacteria bacterium GW2011_GWA2_47_21 | reverse complement strand
GCAACCTCGTCAAGATTTTTCGCCGCCTCTGATGTATTGAGCACATACAAAATCGGTTTGGCGGTTAGTAAATTAAGTTGGTGGAAAAAAAGTTGTTCAATTTCGTTGGGCGCAATCGTTGACGCCAACTGCCCTGCCTCCAAGACCTTTTCCAATTTTTTAAGTAAGCCCTGCTCAATGAGCGCTTCCTTCTTATGGCCTTTGATATCTTTGTCAACGCTTGCGAGCCGCTTGGCAACGGTTTGGAGGTCGGCTAGCACTAGCTCAAGGTTAATGACATCAATATCGCGGAGCGGTTCCACTTTGCCGTCTACATGGATAATGTCGTCATCTTCAAAAATCCGCACCACTTCGGCAATGGCATCTGTTTCGCGGATATGAGAAAGGAATTGATTGCCAAGTCCCTCTCCTTCGGAGGCACCCTTTACCAGTCCGGCGATGTCCACGAACTCAACGATAGCCGGAATGGTTTTGGCCGACTTGCTGAATTCCGAAAGTTTTTGGAGCCGCTCGTCCGGCACCGGCACAATCCCCACCGACGGGTCAATGGTGCAGAACGGATAATTTTCCGCCGGCACGCCTTTTTTCGTGAGCGCGTTGAAAAGCGTGGACTTGCCCACATTCGGTAACCCGACGATACCAATGGATAGCTTCATATGAAGAGAAGTGTAGTGGAATAGCAGGAAAATTCAATTTGACAGATAACTTCCATGGATTTAATGTAGCATCGTGCTGTTCTTGGTGAAGTCCTGGGAAGCGCCTAACTTCCTACGGAGCTTCGCTTTAACAAGTGAAGTTGGGAATACTGGCCGGAGTGATAAACTCCGATTTTTCTCCCAGAGCAAAGGCGGCGCAAGCCGTGGTCGTCGAATGGACTAGGGCGTTTCCTCGGTTGGCGCGGCAATCGAGTCCCGAATTACCGTCGGATAGAACTCCGCCGCCCGAAGCGGTGGACGAGAGGCGGTAAGACCGAATTCCCGGGCCAGGGGTCTGGCTCTGCCCCAAGACAGCATTGGCGAACGAGTCCGTTACACTCGCTCGCCTTTTTCATTGCTTCACTTCCCAAATCCGTCACTCAAATACCTTTTCCACCGAGCTTTGCAAGTGTCTTTCCAAATAATTTAAGTTTATTTTCCGAAGCGTTCTTCATCGGCCCGATTTTTGTAAGCTTGACCTTAAAACCCGCAAAGCCCAAGATGCCCCGCTTTATCTCATTTGTGAAATCGCCGACCAAGAGCCGCTCAATCCAAGGCACGGCATCCATCGTAACAATCACCCGCGCCGTTCTGCCTTTGAGGAGTTTGTCCCAACCAAATCCGTTGTGATGAAAATGGTAAGCAAAGCCCGGAAGCCACATCCTATCAAACATTCCTTTAAGGAGAGCCGGCATGGTAATCCACCAATTCGGATAAAGAATCACGAAATGCTCCGACCATTTGATATTCTCTTGCAGTTTTAAAAGAGCCGGTTCAAGTTCTTGTATGACTTTGTAGCCCTTGTGGAGAATCGGGTCAAATTTCAAATCACCCAAGTTGGCGCGCCTGACTTCGTGTCCCGCTTTCCGCGCCGCGTTTTCATAAGCGTCAAGCAGACCGGCGCCTCGCGATTCGCCGTCGGGATGTCCAAGTAAAATAAAAATTTTCTTACGCCGGAACATATTTGATATATTATCAGGATTATTTTAGCAAAAAAATCTCTATATCCAAACATTACACCCATTGCTTCTGGATGCGATTCAAGGCGAAAGCGAGAAGCGAGTGAGTTGTATTTTGTAATACAGCGAACGAGCGTCGCAACGAATCAACGGAGAAGTGTGCCAGAAACAAGGGGGTGTAAATGGAAAATGCCACCGGTAAGGGTGACATCTTCCATGGTACTCGCCTAACTTCCCAAGATTGCTCAAGAGAAATAAGAACGAGCACCGACATAATCATAAGCCAGCGCAAAAAATAAAAAAGAGGGGGGTGTGGATAACTGGTCGCTCGGATTGTCTTTTTCAAAACATTTCGGAGTCGCGCCGTCCGCTTGCGGCGGAACCGTGCCGGCGCGACTCCGAAATGTTTTGAAAAAGACAATTCTCACTTTAAATTACGACTAGATTTTCACAGGTGGCTAAAAAGCGAGCCGAGGAGATTAACGCAAATCAGTGAAGATTGTAACGCTTGTCAGTTCACGAAGAATCCGTGCGGGGGTTTCTGGGAGAGTACCGCGCGAACCTAGAACGTGAGCGAGAGCCGTTCGCTTTTTTTCTCCAGAAACAAACACCACTCCCTCAGTCAGATATTTACGGAGAAACGAAAAAGTAGCGGTAATGCGAAGCGGAAATTTTGTTTTGGCGCCGGCGTCGTAACCCGCAACAAATCGTCTGTCATTTTCAAAAAATCCGGAAAATTTTTGCGGGTCTTCCGGGAAGGGCATAACCCCGCAAATGTGCCCGTCCTCGCCGATGCCGAAAGTTGCAATCACTTTACCCTTTGGATTTTCCGCAACCCACTCTCGTAGAAATTCTTCCCACCTCGCCGCCAATTCTTTCCGCGTTTCCGTCTTGGGAGTCCGGCTTCCAAGCGAATCGCGAGGCCTGTCTTCCGGCGAAGTGTCAAAAATATTAACGCCTGCCTCAACCGCTAACTCATAAAACGGCAGTGCTTTGAGTTGGAGAAAATTACAGACCTTCGGGTCGGCGCTCCATCTTTCGTCAAGCATAACTATCGTAATATGCGTTCCCAGAGCTTCCGGTTTTATGTATTGAAGCGTCTCCATCGCCGACCCGCCGGCAAGAAGCAGGAGAATTTCACGCCCGCGGTTCTTTTGAAATAACTCGGTCAGTTTCTCTCCCGCACTTTCTGCCAGCCGTTCGGGTTTAAAAATTTTTACTTCCACGGAATTTCAATGGTTTGATAATTATCGTGCTTTATAAACATCGGATGTCTACAAACCCGCTATTAAACAAATACCGTCGAGTTTGATACATTATAAGGAATGATTCTCCATCACCGAACCAACGATATCACAAGCGGCATTCTACATTTACTCGGCGTTTTTTTAGCCGTCGGAGTATTAGTGATGCTAGTCGTCATTGGCGCTAAAAGCGGTGGAGTGTGGCACACCGTTTCCTATTCATTATACGGTTCAGGTTTGATAATTTTATACGCTGCCAGCGCCTCTTATCATCTTGTCCCGCATAAATTTACCGAAGCCAAGCTCTTTTTACAGAAACTAGACCACGCCGCCATCTATATCCTGATTGCCGCCACCTACACCCCAATAACTTTCATAGCATTGTCCGGCGGCTGGCGCTGGTCTATGTTTGGCGTAATTTGGGGATTGGCGCTGCTCGGCGCGACTATAAAACTCTTGGGGATTGCGCTTTGCCCGTGGCTCTCCGGCATTTTGTATATCTTGATGGGCTGGCTTATTGCCATTGCTTTTGCTCCTCTTATTGAAAGCATGACCTTGGGCGCATTATGGCTTTTGGTCGCCGGCGGCTTCTCATACACAATCGGCGCGGCGTTTTTCGCTCTTGACCGAATTCTGCCGCATAAAAAATTTTTCTGGATGCATGAAATTTTTCATGTTTTTGTCCTTGGCGGCAGCGCCCTTCACACAATCCTTATGTTTTCCTTTCTTTAGAGTTTAAAATGTGGAATTTGTTTTAGGATTCAGGAATTAGGAATTTTTAACGCTGTGTCCCCCAAACTGATTGCGCAGAGCCGACAAAATCTTGCCGGCATAATTCGGATTTTTGGCTGAGGCGACGCGGAATTTAAAAGCGTCTTCAATCACCTTTGCCGGCAGACCAAATCTCTTGGCGGTTTTGATTGCCCACTCGCCTTCGCCGGTATGAGCGACAGAACCGGAAACATTTTTCAGGTCTTCGCCAAACCGCTCAAATCCTGAAATCAGCCAACCGACCAGTCGAGATTCAATGACACTTCGATTATTGTAGAGTCCCGCCACTTGTTTTAATTTCAACTTAAATGGGGATTTTTTAAGAACCGAAAATCCTTCGGCAATGGCCTGCATCATGCCGTACTCAATGCCGTTGTGAACCATTTTGACAAAATGTCCCGCCCCGTGGGAGCCGAAATACTGATAAGCGCCCGCCGCCGAAGCGGCCTTGATTATCGGCAAAATTTTTTCATAGGCCCTCTTGTCGCCGCCGACCATAATTGCCGCCCCGCGGCGGGCGCCAGAAGGCCCTCCCGATACGCCGGCATCCAGAAACTTAATCCCCCGTTTTTTAAGAATTTTCGCCCGCCTTATCGTGTCTTTGTAAAAACAGTTTCCGCCGTCAACCAAAATATCTCCGCGATTAAGCATCGGCAAAATACTTTTCAAAATTTTGCCCACCGCCCCATGGCTCACCATAAGCCAAATAATTTTTCTTTCTGGCAAATTTAGAGCAAGCTCTTCTAAAGAATCAGCCACCCGAAGACCGGCTTCCCGTCCTCGCTGCTTCCCTTCCTTGCTCCTGTTCCAAGCTGCCACCTCATGCCCATGCTCCCTCAAAAGCAGGCACATATTGATTCCCATTTTCCCGAGGCCGATATATCCTAGACGCATAAATAAAATTAAAAATTAAAAGCGAAAAGCGTAAAATAGCGCCTTAATCGTTTTTTGTTTTGCGTTTTAGTTTTTAATTTTTCACTTTTAGTTTTACATTTTTTAAATCTCTTCCACGCGACTGCCTTTCTTGTAGGTCTTAAGCGGCGCTTGTTTCCAATGTCCCCTGACTTTAGCGATGAATTTCCAAGCGGCCGAAACCTCGGCGGTGGAAGCAAAAAGCGTCTGGTCGCCCAACACCGCGTCATACAAGACCTTCTCATAAGCGTCAGACGCTTTATTTTTACCAGCATCATCGTCATAATTGAAGGAAAGAATTTTTTCTTCAATCTCTTCGCTTCCGAGGCCCGGTTTTTTCGCGAAAAATTTAATGGCAATGCCCTCGCTCGGACGAATCTTAAAAATGAGTTCATTTTGGTTTAACCTCCCGTCGTCCTTTCTAAAGATTATTCTAATCTCCACCTTGGATTCATTTAAGGCCTTGCCGGCGGAAAGCAAGAAAGGCACATTGCGCCAACGCAGATTCAAAACAGCGGCGGCGACCGTAAAAAATGTCTCGGCTTCCGAATCAGGCGCCACTCCGCTTTCACTCCTATACCCTTCGTATTGGGCGCGGCGAAATACTCCCTCTTGCCCGCAGAAGATTTTAAGACGGCCAAGGACTTTCGCTCTTTCTTTGTGAAGCGCTCCGGCGGATAAATCTTTCGGTTTTTTCATGGCAATCAAAGAAAGCATGGCCAAGAGATGATTTTGGCCGACATCCAAAAGCGCGCCGAGTCCATCGTAAAATAAGCCCCGTCCCGCGACGGTTCTTTCCTCAAAAAAATTGATTTCCACCCGCTCAACGAATTTTCTAGACCAAAGCGGCTCAAAAATGGAATTGGAGAAACGGAAAGCTAAAATATTCTGCAGAGATTCTTTCGCCAAATAATGGTCAATCCGAAAAATCTGCTCTTCTTTGAAGTGTTTTGCCAGAAGCAAATCCAAGCGCTTGGCGGTCTCCAAGTCACTGCCGAACGGCTTTTCAAGCAAAACCCTTGTCCAGCCCAAGTCCCCCCCGCAGGGAATCGTCAGGCCGGAAAGCGAAAGTTCGCTTATTATGACCTCATAATGCACCGGCGGCACGGCCAGATAAAAAAGTTTGTTGGAACACTTTTTAAATTCCTTGGCGTCTACGGAAGACAGTTTATCGCCAAGACGGCGATAAGATGAGGCGTCTTTAAACTCCCCCTTTACATAGGAAATTTTTTCTAAAATGACCGCGCTTTGGCTGTCGCCTTGAAGCGCCTCGCGGAAAACAAATTGCCGATAAGACATATCGTCAAAATCGCGGCGGCCAAAGGCGACCACTCTAAAATTCGCCAACCAACCCTTAGAGGATAAAGCGGCTAAGGCCTTGAAAAGTTTGCTTCTCGCCAAATCGCCGGTCGCGCCAAAGATTACAACGCTCTTTTTGCGGTCTGACTGCCCGCCGAGCGGTTCATTTGTTCATCTTTTCTTTGGTAACTTTCGCCATCGGCAGGCGCAAAGTGAAAGTGGCTCCTTTATTTTCTCCAGCCGATTCCGCCGTTATCTCCCCGCCGAGCCGGTCCATAATATTCCGCGCCACATAGAGGCCAACGCCAAGGCCTTCGGTATCCGTCGCCCTCGCTCTCTTGCCTCGGAAAAATTTATCAAAAATGTGGTGGATTTCTTCGCGGGAAAGCCCTATGCCGCTGTCTTTGATGGAAAGGGCCACTTTGCCGTTTTCCTCGTTTCCTAAGATTTCAATTTTGCCGTTCGCCGGCGTGTAAGTAATGGCATTTTCAACCAAAGTGTGAATCACGGACTGAAGCCGCCGGTAATCGGCCCGCGCCGCCAAATCTTTTGAAATCTCTGCCGACAAAGCGATATTTTTATCCTTAAGCTGGTTAGACAAACCCATTGTCGCTTCCGCCGCGAGAACTTCCAAATCTACCGGCTCAATTTTGTAAAGATGGGCGCTAGAATCATAATCGGTAAGGCCGATAAGGGTCTCCGTCAGGTCAACCATTTTCTCCGTGGCCTGATTGATTCGTGATAAGGATTCCTTTCGCCTCTCCTCGTCGGAGGTGGCGCGAAGGGCTTCTGCCGACCACTTGATATAGGTCAAAGGCGTTCTGAATTTATGAGTTACCACGGTGATAAACTCATATTTCAAAGCGTCGGCTTCGCGGATTTTTCTCCAAATGAA
>Ga0075979_119_pt1 | contig 7290 bp, 8 predicted proteins | sample RifGroA2_FD_68055 | JGI IMG/M metagenome (GOLD analysis project Ga0075979, IMG submission 68055) | Parcubacteria bacterium GW2011_GWA2_47_21 | reverse complement strand
CAGAAAAAAACGCCCAGTGCGAGGGCGATCAATTTGTTAAATAGCATTTTCTTGCTCCTCCTTTAACGCAAGTATCTTATTTTATTCAGTTTATGCTCTTCAAAAGTCTTCGCATAGTGGATAACACCTCTGGAATCAGAAAGATAGTAGAGATATGGAGATGAGGTCGGGTTAATCGCGGCTTCAGTCGCACCAATCCCGGGATTCGAAATTGGCCCCGCGGGAAGCCCTTTATATTTATAAGTGTTGTACGGATCATCGAGCGCCAAATCATCGTCTGTAAGCTTACGCGAAGATCTTCCTGTCGCGTAAGTCAGCGCCGCATCTACTTGCAGGAGCATCCCAAGCGTAATTCGCTTCCACAAAATTCCCGAGATAAGTTTTCGATCTTTCTCTAATGCTGCTTCCTCTTCCAAGAGCGAGGCCATAATGATGATGTCGCGTGTGTCTTTTTTCTGCTTCTCTATGTCTTCCGTAAAAATGGCGGTTTTCTCTTCAAAATTTTTCTTCATCTTTGAAATAATGACTTTCGGCTTCGAATCCTTAAAAAATTCATAAGTATCCGGGAACAAAAAACCCTCCTCGCCAATTGCTTCTTTCAGAAATTCTTCGCGCGGGACTATCCCAGCAGCTTGGAGAGTAGAGGCAATTTGGTATACGTTAAAGCCCTCAGGGATCGTCACTGCCACAGTTTCCGCGGGAATCGGCTGCGACTCCTTAGACGCATGCCAATAAAGCACGAAAAGCAGAAAAGCGAGGAGAAACGCGACAGTGGCGATTTTAATCTCTTTCGCAATCGGCATATAAAAATAAGTTTAGCATAAATAATGGCCTCATCCGATCGCACCGGATGAGGCCATTGAAGATGAACTTAACCTTTTTGATGGAAAAGTGCTGCGAGGGCCATCTGAACCGCCATGACATCTTCCTCCAGACGCGTGACAACGTTGCGCGTCATAAGGCCAATGTGACCAAACGTGTAACGCGCGTTTGGAATTCTGGAAGTTTTCTCTATGACCTCTCCAAGCTCATTTCCTTTCCTTATGTACTCATGTAATTCAGGCTGGACCCAAACGCTGGGGCCCGAACCCATTCCGCTCCCTTCGATACTTCTAACCACTGCCCAAGTGCGGCTGAACCAATGCTTTCCAAAAACGGCAGAGATGCATCCCTCAATTCCTATTCCGAATTCGACGTCGGGAACGCCATTGAATGCGCCCCAGGCTCGGGTTTCAGCACCACAGGCCCCCTGAACATCGCTTCCTGGTTGATTCCCAACTCCCGAGTCCACGGGCACGCAAACGAACTTCCACTCATCAGCTTTAAATTCATTCGGTAGCATCCGTGAAAAAGCGATTTCCACAGCCTGTCTTTTTTCGTCCCTGGCTGATCCTATTGCGACTATTCTCATAAAAGCACCTCCAGTTAAAGATTCTGTTCCCTCAAAAAGTAGCAAAATCCAAAGAAATAAGCAAAATAAATTTAGGAAGTTGATTTAATATTGAGACTGCGCTAGTTTGGGGCAAACGCTGTTTTGAAAGGAGTGCTCTATGGAGCGTAAATTAGCTCTTATGATAGCGACTTGGTTCGGGATCGGACTCATCCCTCCAATTTTTTTCAGAGGTATGGCAGGGACTTACGGAAGCCTCGCCGCGCTACCTCTCGCATATATCGCATCTTTCCGGATATATTTCTATCTAGCGACCATCCTGATCCTTTTTCTCCTCGGCCTCTGGAGTATTCCTATCTCTGAGCGGGAGCTTGGACCCAAAATAGACTGGAAAGGAAAAACGAGAAGCCGCGACCAAAACCAAATCGTCATAGATGAGGTTCTTGGCATCTTGATCGCCTGCCTCCCGCTTCTCTGGATACATGGCAATTTCTTGCCAGCTATCTTAACGGCTTTCCTGGCTTTCCGTTTTTTCGACATCGTAAAGATTCAGCCGGCCAAATACTTTGATAAGCTCAAAAACCCGGCTGGAATTATGTTGGATGACACTGTAGCTGGAATATATGCGGCGTGGCTAACCGCTTCCATTTTTACCTAACCGCGAACTACCCGCCAAGAAATCTTTCAAAAAACCGCCGCGTCATCCCCATGACCTCCGGCGGTTTTTAAAAAGTAAGTATTCTCACGATCGTGAATATAGTGACACACCAATTATTCTGGCGGGGGCGCAAGGAATCGAACCCTGACTGCTGGTTTTGGAGACCAGCGTTCTACCATTAAACTACACCCCCAATCTCTCATCCCGCAAAATTTTTAAATGCGCCGAGTGGAAGAGGACGGAAATCCACGTCATGACGATGGAAGATATTATGAAGGTCTCGCCGAGTGTTCTGAAATTTTCCGAAAGCGGCGTTAAAATCAAAGCGAGAATACCCACAATATATATAAAAAGGCGCAGGCGATCAAGGATGAATTTATAATCTTCTTCGAGCGAAAATTTTCCGGAGGCGAATTTAAATTCAAGATTCCTGATGACTCCAAGAAAAATATACCCGACCAGAAACCAAAAAAATAAATCGTCGGACAAAAATTGGTATAAAATGAGATAATAACTCAAAACGATCACGAGCGCGAAATCCCGAGTAACATCCAAAATGACGCCTGTCTTCGTCACTCTTTTTGCGTTCCGCGCGAGAGAACCGTCAAGCATATCAGTGAATCCCGTAACTATCGTCACCGCGAATATGACGAGGTAATCAGCTTTGATGCTGAAAAGATACGCAATAAATGCGACGAGGGCAAAGCCGATCAGGCTTATGAAATTTGGGCTTATAAAATGGAGATGCTCGTCCAGAAAATCCGTCACTGGGCGCAAAAGGTAATCTCTCCACTCCGCCTCGGAATTTGTCGTACGGGAAAGATAGTGCTCCAAATCTTCTTTAGAAAGAAAAAGAGGCACTATAAAATAACCCGCGGCCGCGGCCAATCCAAATATTCCTATAGATGAGGACATAATCTAGGCCTTTGCCTCTTTATGCGGCGTTCTTTTCTTACACCAGCGACAGAATTTACTAAACTCCAATTTCCGCTCAACTTTCTTTTTGTTCTTGGTGGAATAGTAGTTGAACCTCTTGCATTTACTGCACTGAAATTTTATTAAGTTCACTTGGGACATGTTTTCATTCTAGCAGAGCCCGGAGAGAGAGTCGAACTCTCGTTTGATCCTTACCATGGATCTGTTCTGCCGCTGAACTATCCGGGCTCCGCCCGCAAGCAAAGTAATCAGAGGCCTATGATGATCCAGGACCGTAATTTCTCCATCCTCTGCCCGGACGTTGAAAGACGCAGCCTCGCCTTCGAATTCAACTCCCTTCAAAGAATAAATTGTAAGTTTCATGTCTCAATTTTAATTGTTAAGAGCGCCTTTCATGTAAAAGAAATCTTCCGGCTTAGAATCGTATGCGCCATTAATGATATCTTTGAAATCCGATATCGTTTTCGAGAGAGGAACATATCTGCCGGGCCGCCCAGTAAAAGTCTCTCCGACGAAAAATGGCTGGGATAAGAATTTCTGGACTTTCCTCGCTCGGGACACAACAAGCTTATCTTCATCAGAAAGCTCCTCCAAGCCTAAAATGGCTATGATGTCCTGAAGCTCTTTATAGCGCTGCAAAATTTCCTGGACGCTTCGCGCCACACGGTAATGCTCTTCGCCGACTATTTTCGGATTGAGCGCCGCTGAAGTTGAATCAAGAGGATCAACCGCAGGATAAATTCCGATTTCTGTAAGCGATCTGGCAAGCACGATGGTCGAGTCGAGATGCGCGAATGTCGTTGCCGGAGCGGGATCCGTAATGTCGTCCGCCGGAACGTAAATCGCCTGAACGGAAGTTATGGACCCTTTATTTGTAGAAGTAATCCTTTCCTGAAGCTCCCCCATCTCCGATGCTAAAGTCGGCTGATATCCGACAGCGGAAGGCAAGCGCCCGAGCAAAGTCGAGACTTCCGAGCCCGCCTGCGAAAAGCGGAAAATATTATCGATAAACAAAAGGACGTCCTTCCTTTCTTCATCTCTGAAATATTCCGCCATCGTCAGCGCCGAAAGAGCAACTCGCAAGCGCGCCCCCGGAACTTCATTCATCTGCCCGAATACAAGCGCGGTTTTGTTAATTACTCCCGACTCTTTCATTTCCGTATACAAATCATTTCCTTCGCGCGTGCGCTCGCCGACACCGGCAAAAATTGAAGCCCCACCTGATTCTTCGGCAACATTTCTTATTAGCTCCATGAGCAAGACTGTTTTGCCAACGCCGGCCCCTCCGAATAAGCCGACTTTTCCTCCTTTTATAAAAGGAGCTAGCAAGTCGATTACTTTAATCCCCGTCTCAAAAATTTCGGTCTTGGTGGATTGCTCCGTGAGCAGAGGCGCTGGTCTCCGAATTGGCCAATATTTCTTGAAATTAATATCCTTCCCACGATCAATAAGTTCACCGTTTACGTTAAAAATCCGCCCCAAGACTTCGGGGCCTACTGGGACTTTGATAAATCCTCCAGTATCAGAAACTTCCGCGCCTCGCGAAAGCCCGTCTGTCGAAGAAAGGGAAACCGCGCGAACTCTTCCGGGCTCCAAATGTCTAGCTACTTCCAAAATTATTTTCTCCTGCCTGTCGGCAGGCAAGCCTCGCTTAACTATTTCAAGCGCGTTTCCGATCGGCGGCATTTGTTGGCCTCCTCCGAATTCCACATCTACAACCGGGCCGATTATTTGAACAATTTTTCCCTTCGTCATAAATTTATTTTAACGCGCTCTGGGTCGCCGACATCTCGACCATCTCGCCCGTGATAGCCGCTTGCCTCGCGTTATTAAACTGGATTAAAAGTTTTTTGGAGAGATCTTCGGCATTATCCGAAGCGCTCTTCATCGCCACATATCTGGCGGCGTGCTCGGACGCGTTTGCTTCCAGAACCAAGTGGTAAATCTTCATCCTTAATAGATGCGGCATCAAATTTTTCATCAACTTCTCGGGAGAAGGTTCGAAAATATAGTCCGGCACGGAGGCGGCTAAGCCACTGCTTAGTGGCTTAGCCGCCAAGTGTGAGAATCGCCCATGTTCCGGGATAATCTCTAAAATAGTTTTTCGAATATTCATGAAATCGAGCGGCAAAATTTCCCGAATAAGAGTTTCCTGCTTCAAAGCGCTCCTGAAATGCATGGAGACGGTAACAACCCTTCCCCACTCTCCAGAAATAAATCCATTCATTACAAAATCCGAAAGTGGGGCTATGTCCTCCAATTTAACGAAGTCGCCGAAACCATAAAAATTTTTTACAGCGCCAAGTCCCTTTTTTAAGAGATGCGATCCTGCTTTCTTGCCGACAGCGGCGAAATAATAATCTCCATTATCTCGGGCGACAAAGTTCTCAAAAGCGCGCAGAACTTGAGTATTAAAAGCGCCGATAAGTCCGCGGTCAGAAGTAATAAGCACTACTAAAGTTTTAGCAGTAGGTGATGTTTTGGTAAAAATATTATCCAAGCCTGAAATACGCCCTAATTTTTCAAGCAGGTCAAGAACTTTAAACGCGTAGGGCCGGGAGTTAAGGGCTGTTTCTTCGCTTTTGCGCATTTTAATCGCGGCCACAACTTCCATAGCTTTGGTTATAGAACCGATGCTGCGGACTGCTTTCCTTCTTCGATTAAGACTTTGCAGAGATTCCATAATCTTTTATCGCTGCCTTAAGTTTTTCTTCGACCTCATCTGTAAAATCACTAGACTTTCGAATCGCGCCTAAAATTTCATCGCGATGGAGCTTTTCAAGCCAATCCAAAAGTCCAGAAGCGTAACTTTGCGCTTCTGGAATGGGTATATTGTCCATCGCTCCGGAAAGCGCCGCGTATAAAATTACGACAGCTTTTTCAAACGGCACTGGCTCCAAATCCGCTTGCTTCAGGATTTCGGTCAAGAGCTCTCCGCGCGCTATTTTCTTTTTCGTGTCGGGATCCAAATCCGAGCTGAATTGAACGAATGCCGCGAGTTCCCTGAATTGCGCGAGCTCTAGCCTCATTTTCCCGGCAACTTTTTTCATCGCCTTGGTCTGGGCCGCGGAACCTACGCGCGAAACCGATAATCCCACGTTTACCGCCGGACGCACTCCCTGATAAAAAAGTCCTGACTCAAGGTAAATTTGGCCATCTGTAATAGAAATGACATTTGTCGGAATATATGAGGAAACATCCCCAAGCTTCGTTTCGATTATCGGCAGGGCAGTCAGGGATCCTCCGCCTTTTTCTTTGCTTAATTTAGCCGAGCGCTCAAGAAGCCTCGCGTGGAGATAAAAAATATCTCCCGGATAAGCCTCGCGCCCAGGCGGGCGGCGCAGGAGCAAAGAAAGTTGGCGGTAAGCATCAGCATGTTTCGAGAGATCATCGTAAATTATAACCGCGTCCATTCCCGAATCCATAAAATATTCTCCGATCGCCGCGCCGGCAAACGGAGCCAAATATTGCAATGATGCAGGGGATGAAGCCGAAGCAGAAACAACAATAGTATTTTTCATTGCTCCGCGCTCCTCAAGCATCGCGATGGTTTTCGCTATCTTGGAATTTTTTTGGCCTATAGCGACGTATATTGAAACGGCTTTGCGCCTGCCTTCGTCCTGAAGCTGATTTAAAATAGCGTCGAGCGCAATCGCAGTTTTCCCAGTTTGCCTATCGCCGATTATCAGCTCGCGTTGTCCGCGGCCAATTGGGATCATAGCGTCGATAGCTTTTATGCCTGTGTGAAGCGGGACCGAAACGCTTTCGCGCTCGATCACTGAAGGCGCTCTTCTTTCTAAGAAATAATCTTTTCCACCTTTGGCGGAGAAAATTACACCTTTCCCGTCCAGAGGCCGACCCAAAGGATCAACCACCCTGCCCAAAATTTCCTCGCCGACTTTGATAGACAAGACTTTCCCAGTTTTTATAACTCGCGCGCCAACTCTGACCTTATCTCCGTCGCCCAAGATTACTGCTCCGATAAAATTTTCTTCGAGATTAAACGCGAGCGCGGGGATTTCTTCGCTTTGGGCCTCAACTGATAAAAGTTCCTGCGCTAGAGCGCCGGAAAGGCCGGATATGCGCAAGATGCCGTCCCCAACTTCAGAGACAATGCCGACTTCCCTGGCTCCCTTTTCCTCCTTGAAGCCGGAGATTTCTTTTCTTAATTTTTCTAAAATTTCGTAGCTCATTTTGCAAATAAGTCTTTAAGCCTTCGCTTAAATGAAAAATCGAATTCTCTTTCGCCGTTAATCAATATCCTCGCTCCGGCAAGCAATTCCGGCAATATATTAATTTTTACAAC
>Ga0075979_118_pt1 | contig 7885 bp, 10 predicted proteins | sample RifGroA2_FD_68055 | JGI IMG/M metagenome (GOLD analysis project Ga0075979, IMG submission 68055) | Parcubacteria bacterium GW2011_GWA2_47_21 | reverse complement strand
TATTTTCGGCGGCTCTTTGATTTTCTTTTCTTCCTCTTTTTCTTTTTTCTTGGAGGAACCGAGCAGTTCTTTCGCCGCCTCTCTGGTGAATTTCCAAAGTTCTTCGCCGACCGTGTCGGGAATGTCGGTGGCTTCGCTGATTTTTTCGCCTTTGACAATTTGGTCAAGAGCGCGCTTGTAGCGTTTATGGTATGTCTCGCCGGCCGGACTAAAAATTATCTGAACGGCCGCCCCCTCGCCCGTTTCGTTGATTTTGGAAAAACTGTTCAAAATGACATTTAGCGGGTCGTGGTCAAACTGCTCATAGGTTTTTAAAGGAAAAATCGGATGGTGGCGAAATGTCGCCACGCTGCCGCTCGCCGCGCCGGTGTCGTTGAAAATATTATAATCGTTTTTTCGTTCGGCAATTTTAGCATTGTGAAAAATTGACAAAATTTGCTTTTCAAAAAGATTCTTTTTGGAATCGGGCACGGCGGCGTAAAAAATAAATTCACTGCCTTGATTTTCCACCGCCAATTCCAAAGTGAAATAATTCGGGCCGGCTAATTTTTCATCGGTCGCCGAGAGCATGCCGGCGTAAAATTGCTCCATTGACGAAAGAAGTTCTTTCAAGGTTTTCGGCTTGTCCTCTTTTGTCGCCTCCGGCAGAGCCACTTCGTAAAGCGTCATCTGCAAAGCGCGGAACAAAGAATTTTTTCTGCCCAAACCGATGTCAAAACCGGCCTTGACCAGTTGGACCAAAAATTTTTCAAAATCGTCGTCCAAATGCGGATTGCGGAGTCGCGCCACCACCGCCATGGCGTTCTTGACGCCTTTGGCGCGAATAATTTGAATCAATTCCATCATTTGCCGGTCGTGGGTTTCCGGCGCTAAACCGAGCGCCAGGCCTTCCGCCTCTGCTTCGGGTAAATGGTGGCTTTCGTGAAGCACGGCTTCCGCCGGCGCCTCGCGGTAACGCCTAACTTCTTCTTGAGCCAAACGCTCGCGCGAGCTCTCAACATTATTTTCCTTCAGCTCGCGCTCGCGCCGCTCCACTTCGGCGCGCAAAAAATCCAGCTCCTCCTCGGGTGTTTGAAATTTCTCCCTATTTGCCGATTTTGTTTCCATTTTTTTACAAATCTATCCTTTCCGGCAACGCCCTGATTTTTGCCAACTCCTGATTTAATGTTTGTAAATCACTTAGTATTTGGGCGTATTTATGCGGGGCATCGTCGCCGGTCACTTGCTCATGTAAAACATGTTCAGTAGACATCTTGAGTTGATTAACCGCGTCATTTAAATCTACCGGCTTCAAACTCTCTATTTTCTCGCAAAGACCGACCAGCTTTTCCGCCGGAATTTTTTCCACTGGACTTTCACCCTCCATTTTTTCACCTGTTTTCATAAATGTTTGCTATATCAGTAATGGGTAAATTATAGCACCTTCAGAACAAGCGAAAAATGTGAGAAGCGTAAAACGCAAAGCTAAAGCTCAAAACTAAAAAGATTGGCGTTCTCTCTTTTCAGTTTTAGTTTTTGAATTTCTGCTTTGAATTTTAAATTTTTGTAAGTACTTCCGCCCCGTTTTCCGTTACTACAACTGTATTCTCAAAATGGGCGCTGCGTCTACCGTCAGCGGTTTTGTAAGTGTAACCATCCGGAGCTAAAACAATTTTACCGGAACCCTCGCAAAGCATCGGTTCAAGCGCCAAGACCATGCCGACTTGGAGTTTCTCGCCATTCCCTTTCCGACCAGAATTTGGCACATAAGGGTCTTCGTGGACAGCATAACCAACGCCATGACCAGCCAAACCTTCGGCCAGCGAAAATCCGGTTTTTTTCACAAACGATTGAATCGCCGCTCCGATATCGCCTATCGCGCCGTTTGACTTCACCGCCGCCACGCCGAGCTCAAGCGCCTCGGCTGTGGCGTCAATTAAACTTTTTGCTGTTTCACCCACTCGGCCAACCGGCACTGTAACCGCCATATCTGTAATAAGCCCTTGATAAGAAAAACCTAAATCCAAACTCACAATATCGCCCTCGCGAAGAATTTTTTCATTCTCATTTGGAATACCGTGAACAATTTCGTCATTGACAGAAACGCAAAGCGCCGCCGGGTAAGGCCTCCTGGCGCCGCGGGGTTTGTAGTTTAAAAAAGCCGGCTTGCCGCCGCTCTCCCGCACGAGTGTCATCGCCAAATTATTCAGCTCGCTCGCCAAAATTCCCGGCCTGACCGTCTCGGCAATTCTCGTTAAAACAACGGCATGCCTTCGCCCACCCTCGCGAAAAATTTCTAGTTCCTCCGGTGTTTTTAGTGTAATCACAAAAAAGCGTAGAACTTAAAGCGAAAAATTAAAAACGGAAACTCAAAACAATAAATAAGTGTTTTTTGTTTTAAATTTTGGTTTTACGCTTTTCGTTTTCAGTTTTAAATTTATTATCAAAACACCTTCCTTATAATTTCTCGGTGTACTGCCTCTATCTCCTGCTCCCCATTAATTTCAATGATTGAAACGCTGGGTTTGTCGCGGAAATAATCAACGGCGGGTTTGGTATTTTTCTCATACCAATCAAAACGCCGGTTGATTTCCGCTTCGTCGTCGTCATATCGTTTGCGCTCTTTAAGGCGTGACCTGGCCCATTCGCGGCTGACATTTATCAAAATCACATTCAATTCTTCAAAACCGTAAAACTTCAAAGCGGCGTCAACAATCGGACTTTCATGAGGCCACCTAGAAACGCCGTCCAGCACCAAATGTTCCTTGCCGGTAAACTTGGTGACGAGAAGATTTGACCAAAGCCAAATCGGTATAAATTCCGGGAGCAAACCCCCTTTATCAAGGATATTTTTAACCATATCGCGGGTATGCCCGCTCGTGTCGGCAATAAAACTTCTAATTCTCGCGCCGGTCTCAATGTAAATCACCTCGCGACTGGGGTCATTTTTCTGCAAGTATTCAATCAAAAGTTTCGCCTGTGTCCCCTTGCCGGAACCGGAAATGCCGTAAAAAATAAATGCGTGGTTTTGCATGGCGCCAGTATAGCGAACAGAGTTTTATTGTGAGACCTGAAGAGGTGGTCTGCCATACGGAGTATAGTATCTCATAGTTCGCTCGCAGCAAGCTGCGAGGTAAGACAGAATTTAGTATTCTCTCATCGTAATTTGCGCCTCAATTTTCTTGATGAAGTCCAAAACTACGGAGACCACGATGAGGAGCGCCGTGCCGCCGATGGCAAGCGACTGGATGTTGGTGACGGCGCGCATCGCCAGAGGAAGGACCGCGATAAACCCTAGGAAAAGCGCGCCCACTAGTGTGATTCTGGTTAAAACTTTTGAGACATATTCCGCCGTCGGCCGACCGGGCCGGACGCCCGGAATAAACGCGCCGTTTTTCTGGAGGTTCCCTGAAATCGCATCCGGGTCAAAAGTGACAGCGGTATAAAAATATGTGAAGAGGAAAACTAAAATGAAGTAAAGAAGGGCATAAAGCCAATTATTAGAAAGCACGCTAAGCAGAAAAGCGGAAACTTCCTGAACGAGGGAATTCGGAACCGTCGCCAAGAAACTCAAGCCCATCTGCGGGAGAAGAAGAAACGAGAGAGCAAAAACAATCGGTATCACGCCGGCCTGATTGACCCGAAGCGGAAGATAAGTGGAAACGCCGCCGTAAACCTTCTGCCCCCGAACCCGCCTCGCGTAAGTTACGGGTATCGGCCGCTCGGCTTCCGTTACCACCACAACGCCCCAAATGACCAAAAGCGCCACCCCGATAAAACCGATGTAAATCGGTATCTGGCTTGGGTCAAAGAGATAAAGCAGTTGGGCGGTCTGGGTCGGAAGCGACGCGACAATACCGGCAAAAATAAGGAGAGAAACGCCGTTACCTATGCCAAATTCAGTGATGAGTTCGCCAAGCCACATAAGAAGCATGGAACCGGCCACAATGACAGCGACACTGGTAATGGAATCAAAAAGTCCCGGCGGCATAATAATCCCTTGCCGCGAAAGTAAAATTAAAAAGCTCCAACCCTGAATGATGGCAAGGGGCACGGTAATGAGCCGGGAAATCTGGGTAAATTTAAGCCGCCCCGCCTCGCCCTCCTCGTGATACATCGCCTTAAGCTTGGGCGACATCATGGTGAGAAGCTGCATAATAATTGAAGCGGTGATGTAGGGGCCGACGCCAAGCATCACAATGGAAAGATTGGAAAGGCCGCTGCCGGAAAAAATATTCAAAAGGCCGAAAAATTGATTGGACAAAAGCCCCTCTAAACGCAGAGGGTCAACGGTCGGGATAGGAATCGCCGCCAAAAATCTGGACAAACCCAAGATGACCAGCGTAAAAATGAGGCGCGTGCGAAGCGTTGAATCGCCGAAGATAAGTTTTAGTTTTTGGATTAAGGACTGCATAAAAATACTAATATGCGAATTATACTAATCTACAAATAAATACTAATGAGATATGGGGCTAGCGAATTGAGCGAAGACGCGACATTCGTAGCTATTCGCAGATTGGTATCATTGGTATATTGGTATATTAATTTCCCCGCCCGCTTTGATGATTTTTTCTTTCGCCCCGACAGACACCAAACAACCGGAAATTATCAGGGCTTTGGTTATGCCGCCGTTTGATAAAATTTTTACCGCCGGTAACCGTCCGGAAAAGGGCTTGATGATTCTTTTTTCGGCTAAAGATTTCGGAGAAATCGTATCGCCGTTTGAAAAGTTATTTTCAAGCTGTTTTAACGAAACCACAACCGGCTTCGTTTGAATTGAGCGGAGCCCGTGCTTGCCCCGGCCGCGAAGCTTCGGCAAACGCTTAATGAAATCGCGCATTTCCGGACGAACTTTGGCGCCCGCTCTCGCCGTTTGCCCCTTACCGCCCCGGCCGCTGGTCTTGCCGCGTTTGCCGCCGCGCCCGATTTGGCGAGATGATTTATTCGGGTGATTCCTTTTTACTTGATGGGTTTGCATGGAATTGACTTACGACCAACGACTAACCACCCACAACAGAGGAAATTTTCTGGTCTTTATTGTTGTTGGTTGTCGGTCGTTGGCTGTTGGTTAGTATTGCCAAGGCCTTGATGGCGGCCCGAGCCATATTCAACTTGTTTTTGCTCGGCGACAAAACTTTAGCCGTGATGTCTTTTAACCCCGCCAAATCAATAACGGTCTTAAGCGCGCTTCCCGCGACAATACCCCGGCCCGGAGAGGGCTGAATGAAAACCCGAGCGCTTGAGTATTTGGCGGACACGAAGTGGGGAATGGACATTTCTTTAGTCGTCCTAACCGCAATCATATGTTTCTTGGCGTGCCTAGTGGCTTTGTCTATGGCCAAAGCCGTATCCGCGCCCTTGCCCAGGCCAATTCCCACAGAGCCCTTTCTGTTACCGATAACTATCGCAACGCTGAAATTAAAGCGCTTGCCGCCTTTCGTTACTCTCGCCACCCGCCGAATATTTAAAATCTGCTGGTCAAACTCGGAACGCGGCCGGCTTCCCGCGGCACTACCTCGCCTGCCGCCGCGGCGGAGATTCTTCGGCCTGTCGCCGCCCGCGAAAGAGCCGCGTGGCGCCGGTAAGACGGCGGACTCCGGTTTATTTACTGCTGTTTGTTCGTTTGAAACCATAAATTTATTTTAAAAATGTAATCCTCCTGCCCTAGCGCCATCCGCAACCGCTTTTATTTTGCCGGTATAAATAAAGCCCGCTCGGTCAAAAACCACCTTGGCAATCTTTTGTTCGCTCGCCTTCTTGGCAATCAATTTACCAAGCTCCGCGGCTTTGTCCATAAGCGTCCCCTTTTTTATTTCTTTGGTATGGGCGGAAACAATCGTCTTGCCGGCCTTATCGTCTATAACTTGAGCGTAAAGGCCGCGGTTGGAGCGAAAAACTGAAAGACGCGGCCGATTTGCCGTGCCGGAAATTTTGGCGCGAATCCGCTTCTGCCGCCGCATCCGATTATTTTGTTTTTGGATGGATTTGTTCATGTTTCAAATTAAAAGCGAAAAGCGTAAAACCAAAACTTAAAATATAAATATCGTCGTTTTCTCTTTTGAATTTTGGTTTTTAATTTTTCGTTTTCAGTTTTGCGTTTAATTACGCCGTCTTCTTCCCCTGCTTCCTCTTTATTACTTCGCCTTCGTATCGGATGCCTTTACCTTTATACGGCTCCGGCTTTTTGAGGCCTCTGATATAAGCCGCCCATTGTCCGACCTTTTCTTTGTCAATGCCTGAAATTGTAATCGCTCCTTTCTCTGATGTAACTTTGATGTCTTTGGGCGGAGAAACTTTAACTGGATGAGAAAAACCCAAACTCAATACTAAATCGCTGCCTTTGACCTCCGCCTTAAAACCGATGCCTTCCACGATAAGCTTTTTTTCGTAAAGTTTATTCACTCCGGAAATCATATTCTTAAGGTGGGAAGCGAATGTCCCCCAAAGCGCGCGGGTTAAAATATTTTCTTTGGCAATGGATAATTTGGCTTTATCCCCTTCTACTGAAAGCAAAACCTCCGACCGAATCGGCCGGACAAGCTCTCCCAGCGGACCTTTGACCTTAAGAAGGCCGCCCGAAACCGACACTTCCGTGCCTTTGGGAATTGCTACCGGTTTTTTGCCTATACGACTCATAGAAATAACACTAATGCTACGAATGACCGCAATGCTAATACCACGAATTAGGAATGGGGCGTGTAAAAAATAATTGACTCATTCGTGTGTGCGTATTCGTAGCACGCCATTCGCATACTACCATATCTCAAATAACGCTTCTCCCCCGACTCTATTCTTTTTGGCTTCTTCGCCTGTCATAATGCCTTTGGTGGTGGAAATCGCCAAAACGCCGAAGCCGTTCATTACCGGCCGAATATCAGAAACCCCGTAATACACTCTCCGAGACAGTTTGGAAATCCTTTTCACATCGCTTACCTTCGACCGACCTTCTTCATACGCAAGCCCAAGCTCAATGAATTTACCGGTTTTCTTGCCCCGCTTGGAAACAGAGCGGAGAAAACCTTTTTTCAAAAGTAATTCGGCTACGGCGAGATTCAGTTTTGAGTAAGGAAACAAAATCGCTTCCTTGCCGGCCCGGTTGGAATTTTTAATCTCTGTTATGAGAGCGCTGATTGAATCGTTTACCATGATGATTTTTTAATGCCGGGAATCATTCCTTCGTTGGCAAACTCCCGAAAACAAATTCGGCACAACCCGAAATCCCTCATATATCCTTGTTTGCGGCCGCAACGAAAACAGCGCCGGACAATCCGCGTGGAAAATTTCGGCTTTTTCTTTGCTCTAGCGACTACTGATGTTTTGGCCATAATTCTCAACTGACGACTGACGACTGACGACGGTTTTGTTTTAGGTTTTGACTTTCAGTTGTTTGTTGCGCGTTGTTGGTTGTTAGTTACCTTTTATTTTTCTTGAGAAAAAGAAAAGGTAATTGGTTCGTTGGGTATCCGCCTCGGCGGCGGATTCCAACAGTGCCAACTACTTATTCCTACCCCCAGCGGTAGGTTGCCATAGGTTACCAAAACCCTCAAAAAAACGCAAATTTGTCCATATACCATTTCCGATAAACCACTACTTTCCCGACCTCTTGAATTTTCTGTAGACCTCATCGTCCTTTCTTTTCCCTAAGAGAGTGACGAAAACCATGGCTTGCGAGAAACGGTATATAATCCGGTATTCACCAATATCGGCGCGACGGTAATCATCATATCCGCGAAGTTTGCCAGTATCCAGCGCGAGCGGGTTTTCGGAAAGTCCTAAAATTCTTTCCGCCATTTGTCGCCGATGCTTGGGCGGTAGTTTCTTTAAAAACTTTCCCGCGTCCTTTGAAAGATTAACTTCACGCATTGAGAGCGTCCTTCAGGACTTTTTGGCTTTTGCTTTTGCCGAT
>Ga0075979_114_pt1 | contig 15539 bp, 17 predicted proteins | sample RifGroA2_FD_68055 | JGI IMG/M metagenome (GOLD analysis project Ga0075979, IMG submission 68055) | Parcubacteria bacterium GW2011_GWA2_47_21 | reverse complement strand
CGTGTGCAAAACCCAAAAATTTTCCTTACCTTTCTTCTTTTCTTCGGCGGGGGGTGTGGGGGGAGCCGACAAAAAATGGAAAGGAAATTTTTGGTTTTGTTTCGCCGTTTCAGTCTCCGAAAAGAGCAATCTTAGTTTAACATTTTTGTTTGCTCTTTTCTCCACCCTCACGGCGACCGAGGCGCTCTCGTATTCGCGTTTAGTGGTAACTCTAAACTCTGTGCCTTCGACAGCGAAAGTGTTAACTCATCAAAGTGGAGCCTCGCCATACAAAATTCTTTAAGGAATGGCGAGGCGCAATATCTATATGTGTTTGCCCCTCCCTCCCGTGCGCACACATCCCGCCCGCGAAGGACGAGAGGAGTCGCGGGCGGGACTCCCTAGATTGTTTCTTAATCTGTGTCGGAAAGTTCTTCAAACTTAGCTTTCATTGTGGGATTTCCCCGCGTCAATCTTTTGATTGTCAGATCTTCTGTTTTATTATTGGCGAGACGAAGGTTATTTTCAGACGATAGGAGGGCATCTTTGGTTTTTTGGAGATGATCTATAGTTTTGTCTATTTCTTCAATTGCTGTTCCAAATTGACGACTAGCAAGCTGATAATTTTTAGCAAAACCCTCTTTGAACTTGTTCATATTTTCCTCAAAGTTGGTGATGTCGATATTTTGATTCCTTACCACAGCAAGCTCAGCTTTATATTTAAGTGAGTTCGTAGCGGCGTTGCGTAGCAGCGTTATCATAGGGATGAAAAATTGTGGACGAACTACATACATTTTGGGATATTTATGAAAAACATCAACAATACCAACGTTGTATAATTCATTTTCGGCTTCCAGAAGCGTAACGAGGACAGCGTACTCACACTTTTTCTCTGTGCGATCTTTGTCGAGCTCGCGTAAAAAGTCTTCATTCTTTTTCTTGGTGGCGGTTTCGTCGCCTTCGTTTTTCATTTCGAACATGATCGATATGATTTCGTTCCCGGCTTCATCAGTTTCGCGGTATATGTAGTCACCCTTGCTACCGGCTGTTGCGTCATTATCTTTTTCGAAATATGCATTTTGAAATCCAGTTGCACGAAGTTTGTTAAACTCGGTCTCGCAGTGCTGTTCGAGTGTTTCGCCTACCATTTTTGTTGAAAGCTTGATCTTCATATCTTTACGAAGAGCAATTTCCTCATCTTTCATCTTGATGATATCGTCCTTGGTCTTGAGCTCAGTGGCATATTTTTCTTTTAGTGACGTCTCAAGCAGTTGTTTCTCGGCATCTTTACTTTTCAGCTCGCCAGCCAGTTCGTCACGCTCTTTCTCAATTTTATTGACCGCTTCGGTGACAGCAAGTTTTTTCTCAAGTTCTACATTATTTATTTTGGATTTTATTTCGGCTAGTTCCGCATCCTTCTTTGCAAGGTCTTTTTGTGATGCGTTTGTAATATTTGCCTCGGCGAGTTTGACGGCATTTTCTTTTTCTTTTTCAAGCATCTCGACACGCTCATCCAGTTCTTTTTCAAACGCATGATCATGGACTTGTTTTAGGATATCGGCAAATCCCGCCTCGTCGACTTTGAAAGCTTTTTTACAATGTGGGCATATAATTTCGTTCATAAATTTATTAGACGATTTTTCTCCAACGCTTAAATGCTTTTATATCGCTAGAGTTCAAATCAAACCATTCGCCATTCATTCTTTTTGCTTCAAATCGTCTATGCCAATATGCCTCAATTCCGCTAGGGTCATCGGTTTTAATTTCGTGGATTAAATTTAAATTTTCAGGCAACTGAATTTTAAGTTCATTTCCTCTACGCACGGTATCGTTAGTTTTTCCAATCTTGTAATATTTGCCATGCTTGAAAAGATAAACCGCACCGACGGCCATACCACTACTCTCGTCCTCTTCTTGCTCTTCTTCGGGACTTTCAATAATCGGCTGACAAATATTTACAACATCGTCATATCCTTTTTTCTTGGCATACTCGGAGATTTTTACCGCCAATGATTTTTTACCGCCAAATCTCCGATAGTAAACCGAGTCGGAAATAAAATCTGGTTGTTTGGATCTTTTTAATCTCATCTCTCCTCTTGTGGGGAATTGACCTAATTCACGGATGAGATCGACAAAGGAACTTAAAAGAAGCTCCTCGTCGTGGGCAATCTTTTTTTGGTTTGGACTAAAACCCGCTTCTTGTTGTGCATCGCCAAATCTCGCCCAATGTTTACCGATTTCCCAGGTACTAATCCCTGTTTCTTTTGCAAACCTATCAATGCCAAGAGGAACACCACCATTTTGTTTGGCAGTTTTTTGAATTTCATTGATAATATCTTGTTTTGTAACCATAAATTTATTTCACCAAATCTTCCATCGGAACGCCTAATGCTTTGGCGATTTTTGCGACGGTCTGCACACTTGGCTTGATAACCACATTACTCTCAATTTTGGTAAGGGTAGTATGCTTTACGCCGGACTTTCTCACTAAATCATCCTGAGTCAAGCCAAGTTTATTGCGTACCCTTTTTATGTTTTCGCCAATCGTTGCCATAGTTTCAATACTTTGATATCATTACTTGTGTTATACTTGATGACAATAGTATGATAGCAAATATATTAGATATTTTCAATATGCTAGCGGCGAAACAAAACCAAAAATTTCCTTTCCATTTTTTGTCGGCTCCCCCCACACCCCCCGCCGAGGAAAATAAGAAAGGTAAGGAAAATTTTTGGGTTTTGCCCGCACGAGTCCGCGAGTGCGGTCGAGGCGCATTGGTTCGCATCACCACGCAATCGGAGCGTACAATGCAGTTTCAAGCCACCACGCGCTCCGCGCGTGCGAAGTCAGTCAGGGTTCTGCTCGAAATGGGTTCTAACTTTTTCAAACAAACACCAAAACTAGTTTTGGACCTAGGCGGAATCGAACCGCCGTCTCGGCAATGTTCACCCCGTTAAATAACTTTGTGGACCGTGCCGGAATTGCACCGGCGACCTCTCGAATGCGAATCGAGTGTTCTGCTAACTGAACTAACGGCCCGTATCTATTTAACGGGGCGTGTGCCGCGTTCTACCACTAGACCATAGGCCAGTTCGGGATGCCGAGAATCGAACTCGGACCTCACCCGCCCGAGGGGTGTATACTACCACTATACTACATCCCGAAATACTACCGCTTTTAAAGCGGATGCGCCCTGTAAGGATTGGTCACGAGTAAATTTCCTGACGGAAATTTCTCGCGACCCTTACAGGGTCAGTATACCTTTTTGATAATTTTATCACCACATTCAAAATTATCTAAAAAGGTCTTTTGGTGCTACATGTATTAGCACCTCAACCCGCCTCGCGGTGCTCGCCTTTCGCTTACGAGTGAAAACTCGCACATCGCTCCGGCCTTCAATCCTCAACAGAAAGAGAATAAATTCGCTTTCTTCAGGTCGCGATGCGCCCTGTAAGGATTGAACTTACGGCCTCCCCCGTGTGAAGGGGGCGCTCTGCCACTGAGCTAAGGGCGCAATAGGCCACTTAAATATTACACAAAAAAAACTTTTCTGCTATACTCAATCCGCAGAAGAAATTGCAGTCCTTCATCTTGAAAGATATCGTTTATGTGTAGATGGGCCTATAGTAAAATGGCATTACGCGCCCATGGCATGGGCGAGGTAGGGGTCCGATTCCCCTTAGGTCCAAACCAACTTTTAATTATTGTCTGTCTTGCTTGTCTGGGCTGTCCTTGCGGCCGCCTTTTTCGTTTTCCCGTTCTTTATTATGAGAATTTGACCCATTTTTACCTTTATCTTCCCCGCTAAAATTTGAATCATCAAAATCATCCTCCGTCTCATTCTCAATTTCAATTTCTGTTTCCAATTCATCCTCATCAAAAAAATCATTTGATTGGGAATGTTTAACGGCCTTCAAGCGGCTGGAAAATTCTTTGAGACGGTTGGCCTCTTTGGCGAGCGATTTGGCGCGAATTGAGGCGTTGAAAGCCCCGACAAATTCCCCTTCCGCCGAGGATGAAGAAAAATTCTCAAGTTCCCGCTTGGCTTCGCCAATTCTCGCTCTTGCGTCCTCAAGAAATTTCTCGTTCGTGTCTTCCTTTATCAGTTCACTCTCCGCAATAGCTTTTTCAACTTCCCGAATCAAAGAACTCGCCTCTTTGAATTCTTCCTCCGCTCGCTTGACGAAACGCTTGCCTGCCGTGGAGCTGGCAATAATATTCTTGGTCTCCGCTCTAGTTTTGTTGGCGACTTCGGCCTCAGACCGTAATTTTTCGGTCACTAACCGAAGGTTAGAGTGTCCGTCTCCAAATTCCTCCTCAAGTTCATCCGCCAATCGGCTAAGCGAATCATTATGGTGCGACAAAACGGCCTCAAAACGACTGGCTATTTCAAAGGCCTCTTCATTTTTGTCGTCCTCCGACAGTTTTTCTATCCGCGCTTTGACTTTCTCAATATCTCTTTCAAGTTTCTTTTCAAATTCTACGGCGGTTTCCAGAGTGGGAGAAGTGATGGTCAAACTCACGACTTCTTCCAAACGCCTCTCCACTATTCTGGTCTCAATACGCGCTTTGCTTTCCGCAGAAACCGCCGAGGCAACCCAAAGCGGTTCAATTACGCTGACTTTAATCGGATATAAAATATCGCCCGGGGCCGCCCCCTCGGAAGCAAAAGCCGTGCCAGCGCCGACAAGCAAGATAATAAGAAGCGCGGCAAAAGTCGGCCGAAGCCAAGAGATGGAAAGGGTGTTTACAAAATACCAAGAAAAGGCGCGCTTGCCGTAAACCCCGTTGGAAACGGCGTCTGCGCCAATCGGCCGAGTCCTCATAAATCGGCGGATGGTATTTCGGCCGGCTTCTTTTTCTTTTGCCGTCAGAAATACCAGACCGGCTTCTTTCTTGATTTGTTCATTAAAATTACTCATTGCTTTTCCCCATTATTAAAAATTGAAGTTTTTTAAGCGCCCGATGAATCCGAACGGAAACATTATTTTCCGTTTCGCCCAAAATTTCGGCGATTTCTTTGATAGGCAGGCCGTCAATATGGCGGAGGACAAAAACTTGCCGGTAGTCCTCTGGCAATTCGGATAATTTTGAGAGCGCTATTTTGGCATCGGCTGCCGTAAGCATCGCTTCTTGCTCGCCGTCGTTAACGTCAAACCCTGCTTCAGCGAGAGTATCCAACGAATAAATTTCTTTCCGTTTTCTGACTTCATCAATAATCCGGTTATTGGCCACTTTGTAGACAAAGGCCTTAAGATTCAAAACCTCCTTGCCGCGAGCGAGATATTCCCAAACCCGCATAAAAATTTCCTGCGAAAGGTCTTTGGCTAATTCCCTATCCCGAATGCGGTAAAAACAATGCCGAAAAATGGCGTCGGCATAATCATCATAAAACTTGATAAATTGCTCATCGGTCATTGGACTCTACTTAATAAGACGAATCAGTCCTGATTATATTACTCTCTGAAATTTTTGGACCGTGCGAGATTCGAACTCGCTACCCCCACATTGCAAATGTGGTGCTCTACCAATTGAGCTAACGGCCCCTCACCCAGAAAATCTTTACTTCAAGCTGTTCTTTATTCTCTTTCGCAATGCTATATAGGCTTGGGCAAAATCCTTTAGATTGCTCTCACGATATCTCGCGTCACTCTTTGACCTATACGCTTCGTAATACACCAGTTCAAACGGTATTTTGTATTTCGTTGATTTACTTCTACCTTCATTGTGTTCCGCCAATCGACGCTTGAGGTCATCACTATACCCTATATACAAACTGCCATCTTTCCCACTTTTTAAGACGTAAACATAAAACATAATAAAGGTTTTCTGGGTGAGGGGCTAACGGCCCGACATTCACCAACGACTAATAACTTACAACCGACAACTTGAAAAGACAAGAAACACTGGCGCGCGTCGAGATAAAGTCGCCGGTTAATGGGAGCGCCTAGACAGCGCTAAAGTCAACAGGTGGTCAAGAAAAACCGGCAGAGGACAGCCAATTGCTTCAAGGGACTTCGGCACAAGCGAGTGAGAGGTCAATCCCGGTAAGGTGTTGACTTCCAAAAAATAAACGCCGTGGCGGGAGACAATAAAATCCGAGCGCGAATAGTGGCGTAGGCCTAAAAGGTCGTGCGCAAGTTTGGCGACTTCCTGAATTTTTTCACTCTCTTTCCTGCCCCAATTTCCCGGCAAACGATATTCCGTATCGTTGCTTAAGTACTTGGCGTTGTAATCGTAAAAGCGGTTGGTTTTGGGCGGCACAATTTCAATCGGCAAAAGCGGATAAATTTTTTCCCCCCGAAAATCGTCAATCACACCGCAAGTCGCTTCCTTGCCCATTATAAATTCTTCCACCAAAACCTCCGGCGAGGTTTTAAACGAATTCTCTAAAACCTCCGGTAAATCGCCGACGGTTTTCACCATATAAACTCCGACGGAAGAACCTAAATTGACCGGTTTGACTACATAAGGCGGCGCGAACGATTGAAAGACGGCTCTGCCGGCTTTCAACGGAACGGTTTCCGCTTTTTTAAAAATCAAGTGGGCGGGCATTTTGACACCGGCTCTCGCCAAATAATTTTTAGTGAGAGCTTTATTCATCGCTAAAGCCGATGCCACTTTGCCTGAACCGGTATAAGGAACTTGATAAGGGTCTAAGATATCTTGAACACCCCCATCTTCGCCAAACTCCCCGTGGAGTGCGTTGAAAATGACATCGGACGATTCAATGATTTTTCCCGGATGCTTGGCTAAACCGCCAACATGCCATTCGCCTTTTTTAGAAATAAAGACGTCAATCGGTTCGTATTTGTCTCGGGGAAGCGAATTCAAAACCGTCTGGCCGGTCTGAAGCGATACATCGTATTCGGATGACGGCCCACCGCGAAGGACGCTAACAATAATTTTCCCGGATGAGGATGGCATAAGAATAGTATAACGTATTATGTATTAGGTCGTGAATTACGAAACGCGAAATTTTATGGTTGGTTCCGCAAAATCTCCTTTAAAAACTTGGGGATTTTGCGACCCGAGAACCTAAAATTTCGCGTTTTGTAATTCAAAGTATTAACTATTAAGATGCGGGGGAGTTTGGAAATTCTTTTGTCTCTTGAATCGGTGAAAGGAAATCGCGAACCGGTGGGCCATGGCGTTAGCCAAAAGAATTTCTTTCTCCTTGCCCTTAATGAAATCGCGGTTACCGAGAATTTCTTTCGGTTTGTGGTATTTATTTTTTAAGACCGACACTACGGGGATATCATCCGACAGCGTGAGCGTCTTCTTAATCAATGCCCGAGCGACACTTAACTGCTGTTTGCCGCCGTCCACGACAATTAAATTTGGCAATCGCCACTCTTCATGGCGAAGCCGTCGTTCTAAAATTTCTTTAAGGGCGCCTGTATCGCTTCCCGAAGAGGCAGTTTTGATGTTAAAAAGCCTATAGTCGTTTTTGTTCGGCGCGCCGTTTTCAATAACCGCCATTACTCCAACCGTTTCCCTGCCGGCGGTGTGGGAAATATCAAAGGCCTCCATTCTAAAAAAGGCGGGCTTCGTCTTTTCAAATGTGCGCTCTTTGAGTAAAGAAACATCTTTAATATGCTTAAGAGCGAAAATCCGGCGCTTGATTTCTCCCGCTTGCTCAAACGCTTCCGTCTTCGCAAACCGCTTCATTTCTTGGTCTAAGGTCTTGATGAGTCCCGGTTTTTTACCCTCAAAAAACATAGTGAGCCATTTGATTGTTCTGGCATACTCCTTTTTTGAGAGCTCGCCCGTGCAGACCCCGGGACACAGCCCAATTTGCCTATTAAAACACGGCTTACCTATTCTGATGTTCTCAAGAACATCAGCATAAAGAGAATCATTAAGCCGGATATTGGGAGGGCTGCAAGTATCCCTGTATGGGAAAATCCTGCGAATAATTTTAAGGGCTTCGCGAAGCTCCGCGCCGTGGGGAAAAGGGCCGTAGATAGTCTTAAGTTGTAAGTTAGAAGTTGTAAGTTTAGAAAAATCAATATCTTTTTGGCGAATGATGATAACGCGGGGAAAGTCCTCGTCGGTAATGGCGACGCAGTTGAAACTTTTATCGTCTTTGCCTTCGGTGTTGTAAAACGGCTTCAATTTTTTTATTAGCTCGGCTTCAAGGAGTAAGGCCTCAAGCACCGAATCGGTTTGCCGGAAACTCACTCCATTCGCCTTTGTAACCATATCAACAATCCGAGGCCCTCGTGTCTCAATCAAGTCGGCTGAAAAATAGCTCCTGACCCTGTCGCGAAGCGATCCTGCCTTCCCGACATATAAGACCTTGCCGCTTTTTTTGAACAAATACACCCCGGGCGTGTCCGGTAATTTGAACTTATTTAATTCTTGACTTTTCATATGATTCATATATATCATTCCTATCGGAAAATCAGAAAACTTGAAATGAAACTGAAATGAAAATGGAGCATATTTTTGAAAGCGGCCATCCGATAAGTACTATTTTTGGATGGGTTTTGTTCATCATAACATCGGGCTGGTTTGCGGTTCTGCTACCATGCGTGTATGACACGTGGATTGTTAACCGCAAGATCAATCTTGCAATCGTAGATGAAAGGCAGTTAGAGAGACGACAAGCGGCGATTGAAAGATTGACGCGCTACTATGACTTTGTCGTCAGACACACGAACTACAGAAACCGCTCCGGAATCCTAAACGACTTCGGTAAGCACGCCGTATGGCTTTGTTTTGCAAGCGCTATTTTGGTGATTGCAAGCATCTTCTCTCCTTTCATCTTCAAAATCATGGGGTGGTTAATAATTATATCTATGTGAGACCGACACCACCCAAGCCAGCGCCACCGCGCTGGTTTTTTCATGAATCATAAGAAGCATGTGCCTCGTCTTGTTTCGTTTGCTTGCCGTAGCGCAGGTACTGCTCCAGCTTTCTTCCATAGATTGAGTAGATGTATTTGTAAATGCTCGGTGTCGTCGCGGACGAGATATGCGTTTCAACATGCTTGATTCTCCCCGCTATCTCTTCGGGCGACCAATCTTCTTTCATTTTCTCCTCAACATACGCTCGCAGTTCGGGAAGAGCGGCGACCCTCAGCCATTCATACGTCTTGTGGTACTGCTGACGATACCGGTGCCGTTCCGCTTTCTCCGAGTCATACATTCCTCCGACCCTCCTCAGTTCCTCGCTGATACTGCTTTTCGCTCGCTTCATGATGCGGGCAATTTTGCCTATGTTTCGCTGTTCCTCGTTCCGCAGGTATGCGATGTACCCGCGCTCTTCTTCGGTTATCTTTTTTGCTTTTTTCATGCCCTCAAGTATATGAGGGTTCGGATTTAGTTTTTAATTTGCCCACCAGAAAGCATACTATGAAAGCTAAACAGGTGCAGTTCTTTCTTTCCAAGGGAGTGATGGATTTGATGCATGGGGGAGGCGCTTACCGAAACGCCATATTCTTTCCCAAGGAAAAGATTATGGTCCAATGGGCGCCAAACGACCATGTACGCATATGGAGGGGCAAGCTCCAAGAGTTCGCAGGCGGCTGGAAGAAGAATAAAAGGCCTAGGGTGATTTCTGACATTGATGTACCCGATGGCGTCTTGGAACAAGTCATGTCTTTCCTCGAGAGGCGGGAGGCGCTCAAAAGTAGGCTGGGAGAATTCTGGAAAAGGGCCAACCTCGAAAGAGAGTAGGACTTTAACCTCCCTTAGCGAAAAGTTTCGAAGCGAGATACCAATCGTGTGTCTCGCTTTTTTCTTTTCTCATTCCTTACTTCGATATTTTTCGAGATTCGAAATTCGAAATTCGGTATTCAATATTTTTTCCGTCGTCATCCAGTTACAGGTTGTTCAGTATATTGATTTGTTGTTGGTATTTTTCCGCCAGTTCCATCACATCATCGCCGTAAAACGCATACGCTTTTTTGCCGGCGTTCGCCCAGCCGGCGAGATAGCGGAGCGCCGCGAGACGCTCGGCCGCGTATCCGCCCTTGCCGGCGCCGTTATCATCAAGCAGAAGTCCGGCCGCCATAAAAGCGTCCTCCGGGTCCCACGGGTTAGGCGGATTGTGGCCAGCCGCCGCGGCAATTCGCTCTTCATACAAAATCCAAGTAGATGGAATAAATTGCGCCGGCCCCATCGCGCCGCCGTAACCGTACCACGGCTTTTTAGAAACCGGCATCAAGTCGGGATTAAGCCCCAAGCGGCGGGTAATGTCCAAAAACGGCACCGTGTCGCGCGGCGCTTTCATATCCACGCGCCAATTCCCCGTGCCGACATTTTCGCCGAGATTTGATTCCTCGGCGATAATTCCTAAAATAAACGCCGGCCGGACGCCCGTTTTCGCAAAAACCCGAAGGGCATATTGATAAGCCCTTTCAAAAGGAATGGCCGCCGAGCCCCGGAGCGTAAAAAGTTCGGCGCGAATTTCCGCCGCCCCCTTCTGTTTTTCGCTTATTACTTTTTGATAGTTCGCCTCAACTCCTTTGGTAATCTTTAAAATATTTTTTTTCTCGGACTCTTGTTCTTCAATTCGTTTTTTTTCAAGTTCCTGAATCCGCCGAAGCGCCATCTCTTCGCTTACTTTGCTCTCCAACAAACCTTTGGCTTCCTGATTCTCCTGCTTCGCACCTTCAAGCTCCCTGAAAGAGCGGTACATCTCCGCCTTAATGGAATCAAAATAATCCAAGTCCGCGAAAAAATCGGAAATGCTTCGGTTGGCAAAGATAAGTTCCGGCAAAGAATAAGAATCGATTTCATTGGTTTTTCTGATAAGTTGAGCCAGGGATTCCTTCTCGCGCAGAATCTTATTATTCAGCGAATTAATCGCGCTTTCTTTCCCGCGAATTTCAGAGCCCAGCCGTTCTATTTCAATGTTTCTGGCGCGGATGGAAAGTTTGGCTTTTTCAATCTTGGCGTCAAGAATCGCCACATCCCGCTCAAGCGAAACCCGTTCCCTCTGCTTATCCTCCAAAATGGCGCGCTGGGTCTCAATTTCTCTTTCCAGTTCCGCCAATTCCCTCTCAAGCGCCGCCCGCCGATTGGACACGCCATTCTCATCCGTCTGCGCGAATAAAACCGGCGGCGTTGCCGCCAAAGAAACGAAAACAAAAAAAAGCGCTATGCTCCAATTGGCCGCGTAAATCTTCATAGACATCATTCTAACTCAAAAAAGGGCCTCATTGAAAGAGGCGCCTAAAAGAGCCGTTTGGCTTAAAACTAAAAGTGTCTGAAATTTATGGTTTAGCCGCTTTCTTTTCCACTTCTTTCGGTTTCGTTGCTTCGGCGGGCGCCGCTTCGCCCTCGGCCGGCGCTTCTTTGCCGCGCTTCTCGGAAATTTCAATCGCTCCGAGGTCAACGGACTCGGCCGATTTTTCTTCCTCCTCTTCCGCCTTGGGCGGCAAGACCAAAGCTAAAACTTCCTCCGCGCCACCTGCCAAACCGACGCCAGAGGGCAAAGCGGCATCTTTGGCCAGAATTTGCGAATTAAAATCAACTAGTTTGGAAATATCAACGGTAATTTTGTGAGGCAAATGCTTGGGCTCCGCTTCCACCTCAATATCGCGTATCACCTTAACCAAGGTCCCGCCCAACTCTTTAATGGCCGGCGCGACGCCGTCAAACTCCAGAGGAATCTTCACCTTAACTTTCTGACCTTTTTCAAACGCGTAAAAATCAACGTGGCGGGGCAAATCGGTAACCGGGTCAAAATCCACATCGTGAATCAAGGCCTCCACTTCGCCAAAGTCGCCTCTAATTTCCACCACCGAACTTTCGCCGGCTGCCCGCCAGACCTTTTCAAAATCCTTGTAGGAAATCGTAATAGGCGTCGGTTTCTCTTTACGGCCGTAAAAAACAGCCGGAATTTGGCCTTGTTTTCTTAAAATATGAGGTTTTGGAGCCACTCCCCTCTTTTTAGCTTCTAAAGTCAGCATGGTGGCAGTATAGCAGAAAAATTAAAAGTGTAAAACTAAAAGCGCAAAACGAAAACTTAAAGCGGAAAATATTTTCTGCCTTGAAATTTCCCTAAAGCCGTCCGAACTAATCCAGGTGTTCCATCAGACACCGGCAGACCTGCCTGCCGGCAGGCAGGTCTGCCGCGGGGACCTATATTTTATTCGGTGGTGTCTTGCCTTCTAATGCCACAATGATATTCTCCGCCGCCATTCGCGCCATATCAAGACGGGCTTCTTTGGTGGCGGAAGCGATGTGCGGAGTTAAAACGACGTTGGTAATTTTAACAAGTCCTTTGGCAATTTTCGGTTCATTCTCAAACACGTCCAACCCCGCGCCGGCAATTTCCCCGCTTTGAAGCGCGAAAACCAGCGCCGCTTCGTCAATCACGGGCCCCCGCGCGGTGTTAATGAGGAAGGCGGTCGGTTTCATCAAGGCGAGGCGCTCGCTATTTATTAGGTGCGTTGTCTCTTTTGTGAGAGGCACGTGAATGGAAACGATATCGGCCTCGCGGAGCACTTCTTCCACCGTCGGCTTGAAAGCCGCGCCGAATTCTTGCTCTAATTTTTCATTCCGAATAATATCGTAATAAATCACTTTCATCTCAAAGCCGTGGAGCGCGCGCCTGGCAACATCGGCGCCAATCCGCCCCGTGCCGATTATGCCCAAGGTTTTGCCGGACAATTTCGTGCCGTGAAAAATCATCGGGTCCCAACCTTTATATTTTCCTTTTCTCATAAACTGGTCGCTCTCCGCAATCTTGCAGGTGAGCGCGAGGATAAGGCCCCAAGTGTGTTCGGCCACCCTATCGGCTCCCCCGCCCGGCGTGTTGGTTATAAAAATCCCCCGTTTCTTCGCCTCGGTAATATCAATGTTATTAAAACCGATGGCGTAGTTGGCGAAAATTTTAGCGCGCGGCGCGGCATCAAACACTACCGCGTCAATCTGGTCGGTCAAAAGCGAAAGAACGGCGTCGTATGGTTTGCGCCGAAGCGCCCGCACGAGTTCCTGTTTTGAAAGCGGCCGATTTTTCGGACTGACATCAACCTCAAAACCGGCTCGTTTGAGCATCTCAATACCGTTGTCGGGAATCTTGCGGGTGACAAATACTCTAACCATAAAATTAAAAACGAAAAGCGTAAAACTAAAATTTAAAACATAAAAGATTGACCTTGATGTCTTCTACTTTGAATTTTAGTTTTGAATTTTTCGCTTTAAGTTTTACGTTTAACTAATAATCTTCAATTTCGCCTCCACCGTTCTTTCTACCGCCTGCATCGCGGGCTTCAGATATTTATACGGCGCGACTTCATCTGGGTTTTCTTGAAGCGAAAGCATCAAGGCCTTGCGGTAAGCGACGCGCAGTTCGGTATTAATATGAACAATGGCCGCGCCGGCTTTTATTGCCCCCTGTATGTCTGAAGCCGTATTGCCGGAAGCGCCGTGAAGCACTAGGGAGGCGCCCGCCGCCGCGCGAACCGCTTTCACCCGTTCAATATTTAAAGCCGGCTCTAGCCCGGAAGCAAGCATACCGTGGATATTCCCCACGGCGGGCGCGAGCAAATCCACGCCCGTCTCTTTCACGAAGCGCTCTGCTTCTTCCGGCTTAGTCAAAAATTCTTCGCCAATCTTGACCCCGACCGGCAAACTGTCCAAAACTTTTGAGGACTTACCGATGAATCCGAGCTCGCCCTCAACTAAAACATCCCGGCTACTTGCTCTTGCGTATCTTACGCACTTCCTCGCAACTCTGATGTTTTCCTCAAAAAGCAATTCGGTGCCGTCAAAAATTACCGCATCAAATCCAGCGTCAATCGCCTCCTTCACGCGCTCAAAAGAATAAGTGTGGTCGGCGTTGGAGAAAATCGGAAAATCAAATTCATCGCGGATGCTCTTGACGACCGCTACGGCCTGCCTAACGCCAAAAAAATCCCGCTCCCCTTCGGAGAAACCGATAATAACCGGCGTATTTTGTTTTTTAGCCGCCCGAAAAATTGCGGAAATTGTTTCAATATTTGAAGCGTTGAAGTGCCCGATGGCAGTACGGTCTGCGCGCGCTTTCTCAATACACTCGCGTAATGATTTCATGAAAGCATTTTAACATAAACTAAAAACTTCGAGGTCCTGCCTCTATATGCAGTCATGCTTAAGGTCAGCTTCAACATCCCCGCGGCATATCCGATAAATAATTTTATAACTCAACTTATAATTTCACTTCTACTCCGCCTTAAAATTCTGCAACCGCCACTTGCCTTGACCGCAAGCGGTTGAATCGGGACCTAACCAGCACGAACCGTTCCAACGCCAGTCCCAAGAGGCGATGTAATAGCTCTGGCCGGGCGTCAGGGTAATTGTGGCCGGTATTGTATAACCGCTCGCACTGGCATTGGCAGATGTGAGCCATTTGGAGGCGCCGATGGTAAACGGCTGCCAACCGCCGTCTTTATATATGTAAAGTTTATTGAAGATATACATACGAGGCGAGGCGCTCGGCTGAAAGAAGATAACCGGACTGGCGGCGCTTTGTGTGGAAAAATAAGGACACGGAGCGGTAAAATTGCTATTGATGGTCGGATTGGTGCAAGGAATGGTGGTGGGCGGCGGAGATACGCTTCCGACCGTAATCGTAACCGATGCGGGAGACGAAGCCACTCCTTTATCATCATAAGCGATAGCTCGGTAAGTATGAGAACCGGCAGTGGCCGCACCAACTGTCCAACTCCATCCTCCGGCCGAATTGACATCTTCGCCGAGTCGCAATCCACTATCAAAAAACTCAACTTTCGCTATTGAGCCATCAGAATCGGAGGCGTTAACTTGAATAGTTATGGAAACCGGCGCGGTCGCGTAAGGTTGCCCGTTGGTGGGCGAAGAAATGGAAACCGAGGGCGATTGATTGGGGGGAGTGTCAGATCTGGGAAGACTGCACGACGCCGTTCCACCGCCGTTTGATGAACCGATACATTGCCAGAGGTATGGGCGATTGATTGGGGGGAGTGTCAGATCTGGGAAGACTGCACGACGCCGTTCCACCGCCGTTTGATGAACCGATACATTGCCAGAGGTATTGAGTCGCGGAATCTGCCGTATCGCTTAACGCGCCGGCAGTACAGGTGTTCTGTGTTGTTCCGCATTGGCCATTAATTGGCGTAGTGGCGCCTCCACCAGGAATAGGCGGTATGGGGCTCGGGACATCTTGGTTAATGAGGGTGTTATTATAAATCCCCGCTGAATTTAAACCATTTACATCAAGGATGTAAGTTCCGCCATTTCTGTAAATTGTATTGTCGTGAACCTGCGCTTCAGTCGCCCCGTAATTCATAGTAATTCCATAGTTGTTACCCCATACGATATTGCCATACGCTTCATGTCCCGGACCTGAATACAGCCCTATTCCAACTCCCCTAAGACCTGCAGTCGCATTGTCGTAAACTAGGTTGTACCGGACGATGTTGTTGGAAATCGTCCCTGCACCGTCATAGACCTGCACGCCCCAGCCGGCATTACCGTGAATCTTACTGTATTCAATAATATTGTTGTTTGCAGAGATATACATTCCGTGACAAAAATCGAGCGTGGCATACCCAGAACATGTAAACCCATTGGCATACACATCC
>Ga0075979_113_pt1 | contig 17842 bp, 24 predicted proteins | sample RifGroA2_FD_68055 | JGI IMG/M metagenome (GOLD analysis project Ga0075979, IMG submission 68055) | Parcubacteria bacterium GW2011_GWA2_47_21 | reverse complement strand
GATGACGCCCTTGATAGGTGGCGCCTGAATCACTGGCTGGCTGACTGGAACGGCAAGGAAGCGCAAGAGTTAATCCGAAGGCGGATTGAAACCCGAAAGCGGCTTCTGGAGACCCATCCTTTTATCAAGGACGAAGAATCCGTTACTTGTTTGCAAGTCCAATTACGCTGAGAGGATGGCAAAGGAGCGCGAGCGGCGATGATTTGCCGCTTTTTTTGCGTTAAATCAAGCCGGCTTTTTTGAGAGTGGCGTAGGCGCCTCTCTTGCTTAAGGTTTTTATGGCGCGAGTGGACAGCGTCAGTGTGATTGATTTTTTCAGTTCCGGAATGTAAATTTTTTTCCTCTGCAAGTTAAGTTGCTTCCGAACGCGGCCGGTCGGGTTGAATTGGGTGGCGCGAGTGCGGTTTGAATAACCGCCGCCCATAATTGAACCCCTTTTTGTTACCGGACAAGTTTTCATAAGTGTCAAATGTAAAACGAAAAATTAAAAACCACAATTAAAAATTCAAAATATTTTTGTTTTGCGCTTCACGCTTTCAATTTTTAGCGTGATAATGCTATCATAGCTAAACGTTTTTGCCAAATTCATGGAGACCGTTTTTCAAATCGCGATTCTTGTTATGTCCGTGGTGGTGCACGAAGTGTCGCACGGTTTTGCCGCTCGCGCGCTGGGCGACCCGACAGCCGAACTGGCCGGCCGACTAACCTTAAACCCCATTAAACATCTTGACCCACTCGGCTCTTTTCTAGTGCCGCTTGTCACCTCGTTTGCCGGTTTTACTTTCGGCTGGGCGAAACCGGTGCCCTACAATCCCTACAATTTAAAGCCCGGCCGATGGAGCGAGGCGTTGGTGGCAGTGGCCGGACCGGCCGCGAATGTGGGGCTCGCTCTTGTTTTTGGTCTGGGGCTTCGTTTTGAGATTGTGCCGGCGATTTTCGGCGAAGCGGGTATTGCCATCGCTTTTAGCGTTACTCTCATTAATTTAGTACTGGCGATTTTCAATCTGGTGCCGATACCACCCCTTGATGGGTTTAAGATTCTGCTTTCCGTTTTGCCTTTTCACCTTTCGGAAAAACTAAGGGTCGTCCTTGAATCATACGGCCTCATCGGCGTTTTAATTTTTGTGTTTTTCTTTTGGCAAGTCGTATCACCTCTAGTTTACTTTTTGTTTTCATTAATTACTGGAATTGCCCTTTAATTTTTCGCTTCACATTTTAAATTTACCCGTCGCATTGCATCTTCTTTGGAACTATAGTAAATTGTCTATGCTCTGGAACGAGCATTTTTTAAACAATGTCAACTATCAATCAATTAGTCAGAATGGGGCGAATGAAACTCGCCAGGAAACCCAAATCAGTGGCGCTTAGGCGGACTTTCAATACGCTTCAAAATCGGCCAAACTTTTCCCCCTCGCCTTTTAAGAGGGGGGTTTGCATCAAAGTAACCACCAAAACGCCGAAGAAACCGAACTCGGCCATCAGAAAGATTGCGAGGGTTCGGCTCACCAACGGTATGGAAATTACCGCTTATGTGCCTGGCATCGGCCACAATCTCCAAGAGCACTCGGTGGTTATGGTGCGTGGCGGCAGAGTAAAAGATGTCGGTCTTCGTTATCAGATTGTCCGCGGCGTTTTGGATGCTGGCGGAGTGGAGAACCGGAAGAAGGGGAGGAGCCAGTACGGCGCGAAGCGACCAAAATAAACATACCAATCTACAAATAATCCTAATAAATGCGAATAACTGCTAATAGGAAAATACAAAATTCGTAGCTATTGGTAGATTGGCATCATTCGTTGATTAGTATATTTATTTCAATGCGAAGGAAAGCTAAAAACAGAAATATAGTCGGACCGGAGGCGGTCTACAAATCCGTGAAAGTCGGCAAGCTTATTAACTATGTGATGAAAAAGGGCAAGAAAGAGACCGCCCGTAAGGTTGTTTACGGCGCTTTGAATGCGCTTAAAGAAAAAGCAAAAGTGGAAAATCCGGTTGAGGTCTTTGAAATGGCGCTTCACAATACCGCGCCCCAGATGGAGGTGCGTTCTAGGCGAGTCGGCGGGGCCAACTACCAGGTGCCGGTTGAGGTTAGGCCGGAACGGCGCCAAGCGCTTTCTATGAAGTGGATTATTGACGCTGCTAAAAACAAAAAAGGCAAGCCGATGCACATCAAACTTGCCGAAGAAATCTTCGCCGCGTCAAAAAATGAAGGCGACGCGGTGAAAAAACGCGAAAACGTGCACAAGATGGCCGAGGCCAACAGGGCGTTTGCCCATTTTGCGTGGTAAACACAGCCCAGCTGTTAGGAAAGAGTAAGGAAAAAGAAGCGGGAGACGGCGCTACTTCTACTTTAGAGTTATAGTATACTTCAATAACTACCAATTTTTTTATATGAAAATAGGCATTACTATTGGTGCGTTGGGTATTATCGTATCAGTTATAGGGTGGTACGGCGATCTAGATGGAATGAGTGGCGGTATTCTTACGCTATTTATCGGATATCCACTTATACTTGTTGGTCTTATCGTTGTTATCTACCGTGTGGTTACGAGAAAGAGGTAATTAAAAATACCGAGGACCGTCCTTGAGATTTTTGTTTTTGCATTTGAAATGCTTGCTGATACTCCTTTGAATGTGCAGAAGGCGTTTTACAAGCAGGCGCAATTTCTGGAGTAAAACCTGCGATATCCTTCGCTTCACGCACCCAAAGTAAATTTTTTGCTATTTTTAGTAGTTTTGCTATTCTACAAGTACGCTTCGGCGCCTTTTTTATTCGTAGCTATTCGCAGATTGGCATCATTAGTATATTGGTATTTTTATGAATCGTGACTATCCATTGGAGCGAGTGCGCAATTTCGGAATTATCGCCCATATTGACGCTGGTAAAACCACGACCAGCGAGCGGATTTTGTTCTACACGGGCATGACCCACAAAATCGGCGAAGTGCACGAGGGCGACACCGTTACCGATTGGATGGAACAGGAACGCGAGCGCGGCATCACGATTACCGCCGCCGCTATCACCTGTTTTTGGAATCCAACATACATGCCAAAGACTGATGTTTCTAAAAAGCATCGCTTCAACATCATTGACACTCCCGGGCGATGAAGGCAAAGTGCCTCGCCTGTGTTTCATAAACAAAATGGACAGGATGGGCGCGTCGTTTGAAAACTCGTTCAAATCCATCTTGGACCGACTTAACAAAAACGCGGTTAGATTTCAGATTCCCCTGGGTCTTGAGGAAAACCATAACGGCGTGATTGATTTACTCAAAATGAAGGCCTACTACTTTGAGGGCGAGATGGGTATGGAGGTGAAGGAAGCGGCTCTTCCGGCTGAATTTTTAGCAGAGGCAAAAAAACATCGCGCTGAATTGGTTGAAAAAGTGGTGGAACATGATGATGCTTTAATGAGTGCCTACCTTGAAGGCAAAGAAATTTCCATTGAGGATTTGAAAAAGACCGCCCGAAAGGCCGTGATTGCCAACAAACTTTTTCCCGTTTTCACCGGTTCGGCTCTCAAAAACAAAGGTGTCCAGCTGGTTTTGGACGCCGTCGTGGATTACTTGCCTTCGCCCCTGGACATGCCTCCGGTTACCGGTCTCAATCCGAAAACCGGCGCCGCCGAAGAACGAAAGGCCTCCGACGAAGAACCGTTTGCCGCTTTGGCTTTCAAACTTCAAAGCGACCCATTTGTCGGCCAGCTGACATTCTTTCGGGTTTATTCGGGAACAATTGAAGCCGGTTCTTACATTTACAACGCCTCTACCGGTTCAAAAGAACGGTTGGGCCGAATTGTTCGGCTTCAAGCAGACAAAAGAGAAGAGGTCAAGAAAGTTTTTGCCGGCGAAATTGCCGCGGCGGTAGGTCTTAAAGACACCAAGACCTCCCACACTCTCTGCGATGAAAACAGACCGATTATTCTGGAGCCGATTAAATTTGCCGACCCGGTTATTTCCCTACGCATTGAACCGAAGACCAAAGCCGACCAGGAAAAAATGGGCTATGCCCTTAAGCGTCTTTCCGACGAGGACCCGACTTTCAAAGTGAAATCCGACCAAGAGACCGGCGAAACCGTCATTATGGGTATGGGAGAATTACAACTGGAAATTATGGTGGATAGAATGAAGCGTGAATTTAGCGTGGTGGCGCTTGTCGGCAAACCGCAGGTGGCCTACAAAGAAACGATTTTAGGCGAGGCCGAAGCCGAGCATAAATATATCAAACAGACCGGCGGCCGCGGCCAATACGGCCATGTAAAAATAAAAATCAAGCCGCTGGACAAAACGATTGACCCGGAGGATTTGCCGAAAAATACTTCGCGAGACGGCAGTTTTGAATTTATCAATTCCATCAAGGGCGGGGTAATTCCTCAGGAATTCATTCCGGCCGTGGAAAAAGGCATCAAGGAAGCGCTGGAGCGGGGCATTCAGGCGGGTTATAAAGTCGTTGATATTTCCGCCGAACTGCTTTACGGTTCGTATCACGATGTGGACTCTTCCGAAATCGCTTACAAAATCGCCGCTTCGCAGGCGTTTCAAGACGCCGCCAAGCGCGCTAGGCCGGTTCTACTTGAACCCATTATGAAGGTGGAAGTGGTAACGCCGGAGAAATTTATGGGCGATGTGACGGGAAACCTTGGCTCCAAACGCGCCGAAATTGAAGGCATGGAAGAGCGGGGGATGAATAAGGCCATCAAGGCCAAGGTGCCTCTAGCCGAAATGTTCGGCTACATCACCGCGCTCCGTTCCATGACCGAAGGCCGCGCCAGTTTCACTATGGAATTTGACCACTATGAAGTGATGCCGCCCAATGTCGCGCAGGGAATTATTGAGGCGAAGAAGTAAGAAGCGCGGGAATACAGAATCTCATTATGGAGTAGGATAAAGCGATACAATAAACAAAGTAGAGAAAGCCGTAAAAATTAGCTTTGCTCTGTTAGAGGTGTGAATTCAATTTTAAGTTAAACTTAAAATCCACTTGAAGTCCATCAGAGTCCCTTAACCGAAAAGGGGTGGATAAGTAAATTTGCTGGGGGGGCAAAAGGGTGTAAAGTTATACCGCCGCCGCTCTGACTCAAGCGCAAATCAACGCCATCGTCGGTTTGCTTCAATCTTTCGGCGCCAATCAGTCGGTTATTAATAATGTTCAGATTTCATTAAGCGGCGGGACGCCGAATGTTTCGGACACCTCAACGACGCCGGCTTCACCGGTTGCCGAATGCCGCCGGCTTGCCAGCGGGATGTGGGTTGGCCTTTCCGACCGAGAAACCGGTAATGAAGTGTCGCGGCTCCAAAAATTCCTTCGCGCCCAAGGCGATTTTACCTATTCTGAAATTACCGGTTTCTACGGCCCGGCGACGGAAGAAGCGGTGCGAAGATTTCAATCCCGTTCCGGTATCGTTTCTGGCGGCAATGCCGAAACCACCGGCTACGGCATTGTCGGCCCCTCCACCCGGGCGAAAATCGCCGAAATTTCTTGCGGCGATATTTATCCTCTGCCCACTCCGAAACCATTTCCTGTTCCGATTCCGCCCGCCAATAATCTCCCGCCGGTAATTGACGGCGTGTCGGGGCCAACCACACTCAATGTTGGAGAAACCGGCACCTGGAGCGTTAAAGCGCATGACCCCGAAAGCGGCCTACTCTCTTACATCGTCAATTGGGGCGACAGTGTTAGTTCTGGTAGCGGAGGCACAGTTGGAACAGCCCCCTTGTCCATATCGGCATCGCAAACCACCACCTTCACTCACAGCTATTCCACCGCCGGCACCTACAAAGTCGTGTTCACCGTAACGGACAACAATGGCCTTAAGGCAGAGTCATCCATTTCGGTGCAGGTTGGTAACACCACGGAACTTTCCGTTACATATCCAAAAGGTGGTGAGAACATGGTGGCAGGAGATCCGATGCTGATACGTTGGACACCGGTAGTTTCTATTTCAGTTCTTGAGATTGTTTCTACAGCTGGAAACTATAGTTTTGGAATCTATGGTCCCAAATATGGTAATACTATTCCTATAACAACAGGGGAATATACATATATAGTGGTAAACACTACGCCCGCAGGATCGTATTACGTCAGGATTACGCCGACCGATGGTAGTGCACAAGCCATAAGTAAAACATTCACTATAAACACGATTAATCAACCCTCCATCACCGTTCTCTCTCCGAATGGGGGGGAGACATGGGCGTTAGGCCAATCTCAAACGATACGATGGAAATCCAATTCGCTTGCAGGAAATGTGGGTATATATCTTTCATATTCAGGCGGAATCGGTGGAATTTGCAAGATTGGGTCAGCACCAGTTAGTTACGGAAGTTTTACCTTCACTCCAACTTCAAATACACCATGTTCCGGTATTTCCCAATTAGTCCCTGGCCAGTACAAAGTCAGATTGATTGCCGATGGTCAAAGTTTAACATCTGATCTTGGTATATATGATGAAAGCAATTCTTACTTTAAGATATACTCTGACTCCACCCAACCCTCCATCACCGTTCTCTCCCCGAATGGAGGGGAAAATTATGTTCTAGGAAGGGACAGTATAAGCATTCGATGGTCTCCAGTATTACCGGGAGTGAGCACGATTCAATTGGTTTCATCAAAAGGTGACAGATTCCAGTTATATGGACAAAAAGTGTCTGGAGACCCGACCAATGTTAATGGTTATTATACTTATCAACTTCCGAATAATTTATCAACAATTTATCCGGATACCTATCAAGTGAATCTTGTGCCAGCCGATGGTAAGCCAGAGGTGCGAAGTAACAAGTTCTCTATATTTATCACCCACTTCCACCGTTCCTCCATCAAATAGTGAGTATTCAATCGCCGGAGTGATTGGCCAACAGCAAACCTATACTCCCGGTACAATCATTACCTTTTCTGTTAAAGGGATTGAACCGGATGGCACACCAGCGTCACAACAGAAGGGTTTTAATGTTCAAGCGCATCTTTACAACCAAAATGTGGGCATTAACCCTTCATTTCAGGCGGTAAACGGTACCTACAATACTTCAAGTGGTTATTGGGATGTAAGATTAACCGCGCCCTTGGATGTAAGTATTCCGTACGAAGTCAGAATTTCATTATATTGCGGATATGTGGGGTTTGATTCTTTGTGCGCACAAAAATATGGCGCAAGTTCGGCACAATACCAAACATTTCAGTTCCGAGTCATCAATACTACCCAACCCTCCATCACCGTCCTCTCGCCGAATGGGGGGGAGGTGTGGTCTGTCGGTTCAACGCAAGTAATAAAATGGAATAATACCTCCGACGGTCCAGTGAACCTTACTCTAAGCAACTATCTTGCTTGTTGGACGGCCACTCCGGCTTGCGGCGCACCAGCAGTTCTTTACCAACTGGCAAATAATATTTCCGGCTCTGCCTATAACTGGACTACCGGCAAGACCGCCAGCGGCGGCGATATTCCCGCCGGGGAGTACAAAGTTACCGTTTCGTCAGCCACAAACGGAAGTGTTACAGACCAAAGCGATTCCGCGTTCACTATCACCGCGACCTCCACCACATCGCTTAATCCCCAAACCGTTCAAGCGCTCGCCGAGTTCAGCCAAAAGAAAAATCTTAACCTCGCCAGCATCCTGGCGGCGATTGCCCAACTGATTGAGGCGTTCAAATAAAATTCCAGTTCATAAAAATTTCTCCGGTTTGAAGTGAGGACATTCTTTTTCAAAACATTGCAGAGCGCTGGCGCGAGCATAGCAATTCGGGAGCGGGCGGCTCTGCGCGTTTTGAAAAAGACCTATCCGAATGTTTTTGTTGACTTTGTGCGAGCGGTTTTGTTATAGTATCCTGACGCTTCAAGCGCCCTTTTATATTGTTTCAAAACAAAGAAGGGAATTATAAGTTTAGAGCGCTTTAAGTTTCGTGCCGTAAGAAAGCTCGCGCGCTTACTGGACGAAATTTTTGGCCAAATATTAATTATGACTACATTTGATCGTTCCAAGCCGCATGTCAACGTCGGCACAATTGGTCACGTTGACCACGGCAAGACCACCTTGACCGCGGCGATTCTTCACGCGCTCGCCCTTTCCGGCCAGCAAGTTAAAGAAAAGAAAGTAGATGAAATTGACAGCGCGCCGGAAGAGAAGGCCCGCGGTATTACTATCGCTCTGTCCCACAACGAGTATTCAACCGCCAACCGCCACTACGCCCACATTGACGCCCCGGGACACGCCGACTACATCAAAAACATGATTACCGGCGCGGCCCAGATGGACGGCGCGATTCTCGTGGTAGCCGCGACTGACGGCGTGATGCCCCAGACCAGAGAACACATTCTCCTCGCTCGCCAAGTCGGCGTGCCGAAGGTCATCGTCTTTCTCAACAAATGCGATGCGGTGGATGATAAGGACTTGATTGATTTGGTTGAGGAAGAAGTGCGCGATTTGCTTAGCAAATACGAATATGACGGAAAAAATACCCCCGTGATTCGCGGTTCCGCCCTCAAAGCTCTGGAAGCGACTTCCAAAGACGATGAATGGGTTAAAAAAGTGCTTGAACTCGCCGACACTTTGGATTCGTTTATTCCGATTCCGGTTCGGGAAATTGACAAGCCGTTCCTGATGCCCATTGAAGACATCTTCTCCATTGAAGGCCGCGGCACGGTGGTTACCGGCCGTATTGAGCGTGGCGCGGTGAAAGTCGGCGAGGAAATTGAAATTGTCGGCATCAAACCGACCACAAAGACCACGGTAACCGGCATTGAGATGTTCAATAAGCAATTGGAGCAAGGTCAAGCCGGAGACAATGCCGGAGTTCTGCTTCGCGGCACCAAGAAAGAGGAAGTCCATCGCGGCCAAGTATTGGCCAAGCCGGGCTCCGTTACCCCCCACACCGAATTTGAAGCGGAGGTTTATGTTCTTAAAAAGGAGGAAGGCGGGCGGCACACGCCGTTTTTCACTGGCTACAAGCCGCAATTCTATCTTCGCACCACCGATGTAACTGGCGAAGTGACATTGGCTGAAGGCGTTGAAATGATTATGCCCGGCGACAATGCCAAGTTTAAGGTTAAACTCGTGGCACCGGTCGCCTTGGAAGAGAAGCAAAGATTTGCCATTCGCGAAGGCGGCAAAACGGTGGGAGCGGGAGTGGTAACCAAAATTGTTGCGTAGCAATTATTTTGGAAATTCCAAATCTCAAACACCCCGCCTGCCAATCGGCGGGCAGGCAAATTACAAACAATATCCAATTCCAAAATTTTAACCACCGGAACAAAAACTTTTTTGAATGTTTGATGTTGAAAATTAGAATTTGTTTGTAAATTGTAATTTATCTGTCGTATGGTTACCAAACCAATAATAAAAAAAGGAACGACGGCCGCCAAAACTGCAAAGAGGAAAGTTTCGGTCAAAGTTCCCAAAAAGGAGGAGGTGATGTCCAAACTCCGCATTCGCGTGCGCGCTTATGAACACAAGATTTTAGACGCGTCCGTGAAGCAGATAATGGACACCGCCAACCGCTTCGACGCCAAGCTTCAAGGGCCGATTCCATTACCCACCGAAATCAAAAAATATACCGTCAATCGTTCATCTTTCGTCCACAAAAACGCGCGAGAACAATTTGAAATGAGAGTTCATAAACGATTGATTGATATCTTGAATCCTTCGGCCAAAGTGGTGGAAGCGCTGACTAATCTTTCGCTCCCGAGCGGGGTGAATATAGATGTTAAAATGACTTAGCGCTTAGATTATCTTTTTAAAAACGCGCATAATTTTCTGCTGAAAATTTGCTATACTCGCTCCGTCGAGCTCCGCGGTGTTTTGAAAAAGACAATTTTCACTCCTATATTTTAAGGAACAATCTTCCCTTAAAGGGGAGATTACGCTCTTTGTTATTTTTAGTAAAAAAGAATGTCCGAACGGTCTTTTTTGGACAAAATATTTTGACTGTGCTAGCATGGCGGGACAGTTTTTTCCCGGTCATTTTCTGTTTTCCAAAAGGTTTTGTGCCCATTCGTATTTATTCGCAGATTGGCATCATTTATATATTGGTATTTTCTTATGAAATTTTTCGTAGGCAAAAAAGTTAATATGACTCAAATTTTTAACGCTGAAGGCGAGGTGAAAGCGGCAACGGCAGTCGCAGTGCCGGCAGTTGTAGTGACGCAAATAAAGACCAAGGACAAAGACGGTTACGCGGCGGTGCAGGTTGGTTTTGGCGCGAAAAAAGAAAAGAGTATCAAAAAACCGGCGCGCGGCCACGCCAAAGGTCTTGGAAATTTTGAGGGCTTTAAGGAATTTCGCGTGGCGCCGGACGATGCTTCCGCTCTCAAAGTCGGCGATAAAGTTGAAATGACAACCTTCAAGGAGGGTGATAGTGTCGCCGTCTCGGCTATTTCCAAAGGCAAAGGATTTCAGGGTGTGGTTAAAAGGCACGGTTTCAAGGGCGGCTCAAGAACGCACGGCCAGAAACACAGCGAACGGGAGCCGGGGGCAATCGGCGGGCGCGGTCGGGCCGGTGGCCGAGTGTCAAAGGGTATGAGGATGGCCGGCCGGATGGGGGGCGAGCGGATTACCGTCAAAGGATTAAAGGTTCTCAAGATAGACGGTGAAGGCGGTTTGGTATATTTGAGCGGAGCGGTGCCCGGGAGAAGAGGCACATTAGTTGAAATCAGAGGATGACCCCAAGATAACGAAAAATTAAAAACTAAAACTCAAAAGCAAAAATATTTCTTTTAGATTTTAAACTTTAGTTTTACACTTTTCGCTTTTAATTTTCAATTTATGGATGCTACGGTCTATAACCAAGAAGGCAGAGAAACCGGCAAGGTAAAAATCCCCGAGGCCGTTTTTGGTTTGCCTTGGAACGGCGATTTAGTTCACCAGGCGATGACTTCAATGCGCTCAAACGAACGGGTAATTTACGCCCATGTCAAAGACCGGGGAGAGGTATCAGGCGGCGGCAAAAAGCCGTGGCAACAAAAAGGCACAGGCCGAGCGAGGCACGGTTCCATCCGAAGTCCTATTTGGGTTGGCGGGGGCGTGTCGCACGGCCCGAATAAAGCGAAAAATTACAGTCGGAAGATTAATAAAAAAATGAAGACAAAGGCGCTCTTCACCGTCTTATCAAAAAAACTCGCAGACCATGAAGTAATTTTCGTTGACAGGATTGCTTTGCCGACAGCCAAGACCATAGAGGCCAAAAAGGTCTTAGTCAATTTGGCGGTGGGTACGGGCTACAAGAAAATTGTTTCAAAAAAACAAAACAGCGCCATTATCGCAATGCCGGTGAGAAACCAAAATATCTTGCGCGGCTTTAATAATTTTAATAATGTATTGGTCGGCGACGTCAGAAATATAAATCTGCTTGATGTTTTGAATCACACTTACACGATTATAGTTTCACCGGAAGAATCATTCGCCATACTGACGAACAAAACTCAAAATGCAAAACGAAAAATTAAAAACTAAAACTCAAAAGCAAAAATATTTCTTTTAAATTTAAAACTTTAGTTTTGCACTTTTCGCTTTTAATTTTTAATTTATATCGTGGCTTTATTCAATTTCAAAAAGAAAAAAGACGAGCAAGCGCCGGCCGAGGCCGTGCGTAATTTGTCTGTGGCGGCCAAAGACGAAAATTTCCAAAGAATGTCGCCCGGAGCCGCGACCACCGGAGTGATTTTAAGGCCTAGAGTTACGGAAAAGGGCAGCGCGCTGGCGGCGGCGGGCGTTTATGTCTTTGAGGTGGCGGACAACGCCAATAAGAAAGAAATAGCCGAGGAGGTCAGACATTTATACAATGTGTCTCCGGTTAGAGTGAATATCGCCAAGAATCCCGCTAAGAAGGTCTTTGTGCGGGGCAAAAGAGGAGTAAAAAGCGGCGTCCGCAAGGCCTATGTTTATTTGAAGGAAGGAGAGAAGATAGAAATAATTTAACATGCCAATATACGAATGATACCAATAAATACGAATGGCTACTAATAAGAAATACATCATTTGTAGCTATTAGTAGATTGGTATAATTCGCAGATTAGTATTTTTTATGAAATCCTACAAACCCACAACCAAATCACGGCGGCAGATGACAGGTATCTCTTTTCGCGATGTTTTAACCGGCGACAGCCCCTTGAAGTCCTTAACTTCCGGCTTTAAGCGGGATGTTGGCCGCAATAACCGCGGTCGGCTTACCGTGCGACACAAAGGGGGCGGGCACAAAAGAATGTTTAGAGAGGTAGATTTTATGTACGACAAAAAAGACATTCCGGCCGTTGTGGAAACGATTGAATACGACCCCAATCGCACCGGTTTTATCGCTCGGGTTTGTTACAAGGACGGTGAAAGAAGGTATGTTTTAGCCCCTAAAAGCGTGAAAGTCGGCGACACTTTTCTGGTTTCTGAAAAGGCGGGGGTAGTTGTTGGCAATCGTCTACCTCTGAAACATATGCCCATCGGCACTTTTGTCTACAACATTGAAATCAAACCGGGCGGCGGGGCGGCGCTGGCTAGGTCAGCGGGCAATTTCGCCGAAGTCATTGCTTTGGAGGGGGGGGTTGCGAATATTAAATTGCCGTCAACCGAAGTCAGAAAAATTTCAGAAAACGCATGGGCTTCAGTGGGCGCGGTTTCCAATGATGAAAATTGGCTGGTAACCATCGGCAAAGCCGGCCGGTCACGCTGGCTTGGCATAAGACCTACCGTCCGCGGGTCCGCGATGAATCCCGTTGACCATCCTTATGGCGGCGGCGAGGGGAAGCAGGGTCGGGGCAGAAGGCGAGCTATTACTAAATGGGGCAAGCCGGTCGGCAAAGGCCAGAAATCCCGCCGCGCCAAGAAATACTCCAATATCTTTATCGTTTCTCGGCGTAAGGTTGGGAAGAGCCGCTCGTAAGCTCGTTTTTGAATCAGAATGCTCCGGTAATTGAAAATGATAGTTAGTCCGTCGCGGAACTTTCATAAGTCGCTTTGCTCCCGCGACCAGCTGAAATTTCCCACTCGCTTCTTTCATTTCCAAATTACCTCTCGCCATGATTCAAAAACGAGTTTGCTTCGCTTTAAAGTTTAGCAATACATATAGCTAGGCAAAAAAAGATATACACGAGGCCATTTGACATAAAAGCGAGTTTTGTTAGAATGCCTGCCAAGCTCTGGTAGAGCTCATTTTTTCTTTTACCGGAGCGGTTTATTTATGTCCAGGTCTATTTCAAAAGGTCCATATGTTGACCCGAAGCTTTTAAAGAAGATTTCAGGTAAGACACCGGAGAGCGCCGGCGTTATTAAGACATGGTCTAGGAGAAGCGAAATTTCGCCGGAAATGGTCGGTTTCAAGTTTGCCGTTCATAACGGCAAGGATTTCATAGAGATTTTTGTCGGGGAAGACATGGTTGGCCATCGGTTCGGCGAGTTCGCGCTGACGCGGAAGTTCACGAAGCATGGCGGTAAAATGCAGAAAGAACTTGAACTGAAAAAGAAGGAGGCCGAAATTTCCGCGGCGCAATCTGCCAAGGCGGCAGGGGAAGAGAAAAAAACGTAAAAAGCAAAACGAAAAATTAAAAACCAAAATTAAAAAGAAAAAACATCCGAATCTTTTCTGTTTCAAATTTTAGTTTTGCGTTTTTCGCTTTTAATTTTTAGTTTCTATAATGAAAGCAATCCTAAGAAATTATCGTCAATCACCGCGCAAGATTCGGCTTGTGGCTGATTTGGTGCGCGGCAAAAAAGTGGTCAAGGCCCTAACCACCCTGGATTTTTTGACAAAGCAGGCGTCAGCGCCGGTGCGCAATGTGATAAATATGGCGATGACCGACGCTAAGCATAATTTTAGAATAGCCGACGCCGGAGAACTTATCATCAAGGACATTAAAGTGGATGCCGGCGTAACGCTTAAGAGGTATATGCCAAGGGCCAGAGGCAGCGCCTACAGAATAAAGAAACGCACCAGCCATATTTCCGTGGAGTTGGCCGCCGCCGAAAGAAAATCCGGCGCGGCAGTTTCGCATTCAGACCACGGCGCGCATTCGCACCAACACGAAAATCAAAGCGAAATTTCTGCGGTTTAATCAATATTTTCTTAAATTTCCTGTTGGATTTTCATTGTAATTTTTCCCTTTTAATTTTAATTTAACATGTCCCACACCGTCCATCCATTTTCACATCGTTTGGGAATTATCAGGGACTGGCGGTCTCGCTGGTTTGCCGTTGGCCCCAAATACCGCGATTTTTTGACCAGCGACATTTCACTGCGCGAATATCTGGCCAAGAAGCTCAGAGGTTTTTATGTCGGCTCTTTGGACATAGAACGCGGGCCGAAATCAACCAGAATTATTATTAGAACTTCTCGGCCCGGTATGATAATTGGCCGGGGCGGGGACGGCATTTCCAAGCTCCGAACCGATATTTTAAACGAAATCAAGCGTTTGAAATTGCCAATGTCCGGAGAATTAAAACTGGACATTGAAGAGATTAGGTCGCCGGAATCAAACGCGGCGGTAGTGGCGGCGATGGTGGCCGAGAGCATAGAGAAGAGAATGCCTTTTCGGCGGGTAATGAAACAGACCATAGACAAAGTGATGGCGAACCGCGATGTGCAGGGTGTAAAAATTTATTTAGGCGGCCGGCTTGGCGGCGCCGAGATGGCCCGCACCGAAGAGTTGAAAAAAGGCCGGATTCCGCTTCAGACATTTAGGGCGGACGTTGATTTTGCCAGAGACAAGGCGCATATGACCTACGGCGATATAGGCATCAAGGTTTGGATTTACAGAGGAGAAGTTTTCGCGGACAAGTCGCGGAAATAACCAACAATCTACGACTTACAACCAACAACTGTAAATCACTTTTTATTTATTGTTGTCAGTTGTGGGTTGTCAGTTGTGAGTTGAGTATTATGTTGTTACCCAAAAAAGTAAAATTTAGAAAGTGGCAGACGGGCCGGAAAAATGCCAAACGGATTGCCGGCGCCGTAGAGAGCCGGGGCGCGGCGGTTTCGTTCGGCGCGTTCGGCCTTAAGGCGATTTCTCCCGGCCGGATAAAATCAAATCAGCTTGAGGCGGCGCGGAAGGCCATGAGCCGATTTGCCGGCAAAAACGCCAAGATTTGGATTAGGATTTTTCCAGACCGGCCGTTTACGGCTAAGGCGGCGGAAGTGGGTATGGGCGCCGGCAAAGGCGACCCTCAAGGTTATGAGGTGGAAGTTCGGCCCGGTAGAGTGATTTTTGAAGTTGACGGCGTTTCAAAGATAGACGCTTTGGAATCGCTTCGCAAGGCGGGCGCCAAATTGCCCGTTAAGACGAAGTTCGTTTCGCGCTTGTAGTTTGACTCAGGCGGTTTTTTGGGTAAGATAGGTTTCTTGATATGTCCGATTTAGAGGCCAAAAACGACAAGGACTTGGTCAAAGACCTGGCTGATAAGCGCGAGGCCTTTCGCCGTTTTCGTTTCGGCGCGGCCGGTTCCAAAACTAGGAATGTGAAAGAAGGGCGGGATTTGCGCAAAGACATCGCTAGAATTTTGACGGAAATCAACAAACGAAAAATTAAAAACTAAAACTCAAAAGCAAAAATATTTCTTTTAGATTTTAAACTTTAGTTTTACACTTTTCGCTTCTAATTTTCAATTTGAGTCGCATGTCACGAGCAACAAACAACGAGGCGGTAGATGATACAGTGAAGAGGATTAAGCGCACTCTTCGCGGCATCGTTGTGTCCGACAAAATGAAGGACACGGCAGTGGTCAGGGTTACGCGATTTGTAAAGCATCCGAAATATCAGAAATATATGAAGCACAGCAAGCGATACAAAGCCGATGACCCTGGTAATTCAAAGAAAATTGGCGACGATGTCTTGATTGAAGAATGCCGACCGATTTCAAAAGAAAAGCACTTTAAGATTATTCATAAAGCTAACGAAGCTGTTGAGGATAGTGAAACTGTAAGCTATTAATATGATTCAACCCCGTTCCATCGTAAAAATAGCGGATAATTCCGGCGGTAAAATCGGACGGATTTTCAAAGTGCTCGGCGGTTCAAAAAGGCGTTACGCCGGGATAGGCGACAAAGTGATTCTTTCAGTGCAGAAAGCCGAGCCGCGCAAAGCCATTAAGAAAAAAGATGTTTTGCAGGCGGTAGTAGTTCGGCAAAGGCGGGCGTTTCGCCGGAAAGACGGTTCCTATATAAAATTTGACGAGAATGCCGTAGTGATTTTGGAGAAGGGGAAATTAGACCCTGTTGCCGGCCGGGTGTTCGGGCCAATTCCCAGAGAAATTGCCGATTTAGGATATCAGAAAATAGCCTCGTTGGCGGCGGAAATTGTTTAGAAATGCGATGCTAGTACCTGCCTGCCGGCAGGCAGGTACTAATTCATACTAATTCATACGAATAATACGAATAATTGAAGATGGTTTTATGAATTTCATTAGTATAATGTGTACCCATTCGTATCTGCCTGTGCGTGTAAGCACGCAGACAGGTATTGGCATCGGGCAATTTTATGAAAATACACAAAGGGGATAATGTGATGGTGATAACCGGTAAGGATAAAGGCAAAATCGCCAAGGTTGTTAAAGTTGCTTTGCCCGATAGAGTGATTGTTGAAGGTATGAACCTAAAAAAACGCCACCAAAAAGCCAGGCGAGCTAATACGAAGGGGCAGGTGGTGGAAAAAGCGGCGCCGATTCATGTTTCCAATGTGATGATTATTGACCCGGAGACCAAGAAACCGACACGGATTGGCTTTAAAATTCTGGACGGCAAAAAGGTGAGGATTAGCAGAAAGAGCGGCAGGGAAATTTAATTTTGACATGCGATGCTAATATACTAATTCATGCGAATAATACGAATAATATGGTTTTTATTATTTCATTAGTATAATTCGCACCCATTTGTACCTGCCTACTGGCAGGCAGGTATTGGCATCAGGTAAATATGCAAAGCATTAAGAAAAAAATAAACAGTGCGTTTGAAGGTCTAAAAACCATGTTCGGCTATCGTAATGTCATGGCCGTGCCGCGGCTGGTCAAAGCGGTTATTTCTGTCGGCACCGGCTCTTTCAAGGACAAAAAGAAAAACGAGGTGGTAGTTGACCGACTCGCAAAAATCACTGGCCAGAAAGCGGTGAGCCGAAGCGCCAAGAAGTCAATCGCTTCTTTCAAGACGAGGCAGGGAGACCCGATAGGATTTCAAGTAACACTGCGCGGCGCGCGGATGATGGGGTTTTTGGACAAACTCATCAACGTCGCTTTCCCCAGGACCAAAGATTTCCGAGGTATTTCCTCTAAGTCCGTTGATGAAATGGGTAACTTAACGATTGGCATTCGCGAACACACGATATTTCCGGAGACCTCCGATGAAGATTTAAAAGATGTTTTTGGCATGGCGGTTACAGTAGTCACGACCGCCGATAACAAGAAAGAGGCAACGGCTTTTTTCAAGCATATAGGTTTTCCGTTTAGAAAGACGGAAGTGGAACGAATTAGGAAGTAGCGCGGAATGGACCTAAGTGGCAGACGGGAGTAGCAGACGGGCTCACTACGGGGGAGAGCGCGGAAACAAAAAACGGCGCAATCACTCGCCGTTTTTTGTTTTGAGATTTATTGCACGGACACTTCCAACTCCGGCCTGCCTGTCGCGTTTTCTTTGGAGTAGACATCAAAACCGTTTTTTTACCCCCTCCAACTTATCCCCATCTCTCTCTCATTTCATTTCTTTTGAGAAATAGGTGGAGTAGAATAATGAGGTCTTGCCTAACTTGAATAAATTTCGTCATATGCTCAAAGACCCACTTGATGTCGCCCGAGCCGTGATAGTGTTGGTGTTTTCGCTGTTCGTCTTGTTCGCTTTGCTCTCCAAGCTCGGCGTGCCCATTGGCTTAAATCAACTGGCCCAAGT
>Ga0075979_108_pt1 | contig 20919 bp, 17 predicted proteins | sample RifGroA2_FD_68055 | JGI IMG/M metagenome (GOLD analysis project Ga0075979, IMG submission 68055) | Parcubacteria bacterium GW2011_GWA2_47_21 | reverse complement strand
ATACAGAAGTTCGTCATGGACTTGTAGGAGAAGATAAACTTGGCCGGTTAATTTTTCTTTTTGTAAAAACTCGTCCGCCCGAGCCATCGCGATTTTTATTATGTCCGATTGCGTCCCTTGAATCGGCGCGTTAATCGCCATCCGCTCGGCTCCAGCGCGGATAAAAGGCAGGGGTGAGTTGAAACCTTCAAAGTAGCGGCGCCTTCCGAAAAAAGTCTCGGTAAAGCCAGCTCGTGCCGCCGCCTCTTTCGTTTTTTGAAGGTATGCGGCAAGACCGCTAAACTTTGTAAAGTAGTCGGTGAGGAATTTTTGCGCCTCTTCGCGGGAACCACCGAGACCCGCTCGCAAAGCATTTACTCCCATTCCGTACATGATGCCAAAATTGATGACCTTCGCTTTCCGGCGCATGTCGGGGTGCACCTTGTTTCCCGCGACGCCAAACACCTCGGCCGCAACGCTGGTGTGCACATCCTCACCCCGTTTGAAAATTTCAATGAGTTTCTCATCGCCTGAAAGAAATGCCGCCACCCGAAGCTCAATCTGCGAGTAATCAAGGGAAACGAGTTTCATCCCCTTCTCCGTAATAAAGGCCTTCCTAATCTCCCGTCCCAACTCGGTTTTGTTAGGAATGTTTTGAAGGTTCGGGTCGCGCGAGGACATCCGACCGGTTGCCGCGCCAATTTGAAGAAAAGTGGTGTGAAGCCGACCGGTACCGTCGGCAAGAGCCGGCAACGCGTCTATGTAGGTGCCGAGAAGCTTGGAGAGTTCGCGGTGGTCTAAAACAAGAGGAATGATGGGATGAGCGTCGCGGAGTTTCTCAAGTTCGGACTCGCGAGTGGAGAGCGCGCCGGTTTTGGCAGTTTTCTTTTGGTTCTTCGCCGACAGCCCCAACTTCTTGAACAGCACTTCGCCAAGCTGCTTCGGCGAAGCGACATTAAACTCCGCTCCGGCCTGTTTCCAGATTTTCTTTTCAAGTTCATTAAGAGTTTTGTGATGTTTCTTGGAGAGCGAGTGAAGATATGGCGCATCAACCAAGATGCCGCGTGTCATCATCTTTTCCGTTACTGGAATAAGCGGTTTTTCAATATCGCCCCAAACCTTCTCAAGATTTCTTTTTTTGAGTTCGGTCAGAAGTTTCTCTCGCGCTTCGGCAGGCGTTTTTGCTTCGGTGAACCGAAAGATTTCATCGGCGGTCGGATTCGCGATGTTGGAATCAACAAGCGAGAGCATGATGCCTAGTTCTTTCACTTCTCGCGGATTATGGGTTGCGAATAAAAACTCGCTCGCCCCGCCGTCCGCCACGGCGGACGGCGGGGCTTCCTTTCCTCCTGCCCCGCTTTCCGCTTCACTCTCCTCTTTTGTCCGTGTCCCTTTTTTCTCCAAAAGCTCCCTAACCCTCGCCCCCAACGTCCTAAACTCAAGCTCCCGAAACAATTTTAAAATCTCCTCCAATTGAACCGCCTCGCGCCATTCTTTCTCCGGTAATTGAAAATTAATCGGCACATCGCGGTGGATGGTCGCAAGCATTTTGCTAAACTCTGCCTCCTCCTCGCCTTTTTTCAAAAGCTCCACCACTCTTTCCTTAATCCCCGCTTTCTTAAACGCGCCCGTATCCTTTTTTAACTTTTTATAAATCTCCTCTATGGAACCGAAGGTCATAATCAAAGTCGTCGCTGTTTTCTCGCCGATGCCATCCACCCCGATGATGTTATCCGACGGGTCTCCTGAAAGCCCTTTGAAATCGGGAATGAGCTCCGGCCCGAAACCAAACCTGTTTTTAACCGCCTCCTCGTCATAGAGCACCGTGTCCGAAAGCCCGCGTTTTAATGTATAAACTCTGACCTGTTTGCCGGAAATTAATTGCATCGTGTCCATGTCGCCGGAAGCGATGATAATATCAGCGTTTAGCGTAGAGCGTTTAGCGTCTAGTTTTTCAACGATGGTTCCAATTATATCGTCGGCTTCAAAGCCGGGCTTGTCGTAAATAGGAATGCCGAAGGCCTGAAAAACTTCGCGCGACTTCTGCATTTGGAGTTTGAGTTCCGGCTCGGCTTCTTTCCTTTGTGATTTATAACCTTCATAGGCCTCGTGGCGATAAGTCGGTCCCGGCAAATCATAGGCCGCAACAATGTAGTCGGGTTTCAAATCGCCGATGATGCGAATGAGCATTGAGGCAAGGCCGTAAAGCGCTCCCGTCGGCACGCCTTTAGAACTCGCGAACTCCGGCAGAGCGTGATAGGCGCGATGGAGGATGGCATGAGCATCGAGAATCACTAATCGTGTCTTTGGTGAGGATATCTTCAGTAAAGGTTCCTGCTTTTTTGAGATTGGTGACATGGCTTTAATAGTATTAAGTATAGCGTATTAAGGATTATGTTCGGGAACAATTCTTTTGAAAATCTTCATTCACTTGGCGAGACCAATGAGCACGGTGTATATCTGGTCTTACACACGCAATAAAAACTCTAAGTTCTAAACTCTAGACCTAATCTAAGCCAAAAATTCAAACTTTGAGTTTTGAACTTGATTACCTGCCTGCCGCAGGCAGGGAATTTAGGATTTAGAGTTTTCGACGGTAAACTCTCTCGTCTGCTCATCCATAAACTTGCAGAGGAGCTTAATGTGGTCAGGCGGCAAAACACCAGCTACCCTGTCAGCCCACTCAATGAGAATTAAATTTTTGGGGTGAGACAATAATTCTTTAAATCCCAGTTTTCGCAATTCTTCCCCTTTCTCCAATCTGTATGAATCCACATGAATCAGATTCTGAAACCCTTTGTTGTTGGTTGTAAGTTGCAGGTTGTAGGTTTTTATAATGACAAACGTCGGGCTTTGCATGGGCTCGGTTATGCCAAGCAGCTGCCCAACCGCCTGCACGAAAGTGGTTTTTCCAGAACCCAAATCGCCGTAAAGGCCGATAATGGTCGCCTCGTCTTTTGCTAGTGTTAAGCCCTTTAAAAACCTTTCAGCAAGCTTTTCGGTGTCGGACAGCGAGCGAGATATAAACTTCATAAAAAGCATTCTACTACCCGCGAGCCAAAAGAAAAGCGCGTTTGGAAATCCTTTCCAAACGCGCCGTGAGCAAATTCACTTAACTCTTAACGATGCCGTCCGTGTCCGTGGTGCCGACCGCCGAACCCCAACACCCCGCCGAACGAGGTGTGGTGATGATACACCACCGTCCTTTGTGGGTAATAGTACGGCGAATAATACACCGGCGGAGGCGGCACAGCAATAATGCTCGCCCCGAAGTTAAACGGGCCCCACGATTTTCCTACATAAGCAACATTTCCGTATCCATACGGAGCCGTTACTTGCATTGGGGGCGGCGGCAACGGCGCCGGCTGATAAGTCGGCATATTCCCGGAAGCTTGTCTCCATGGAATCGGCGCTCCACCGTTACCCCAATTCCTCTGGGGTTCAGCCGAAGCCGTCGGGGTTGGTACCGGAGCTGGAGTTTGTATTCCAAGCTCTTGGGCCACCTTGGCTTCCTTGTTTTGGTACTCCATGGCGGCCAGATTTCTTTCGTGGGCAAGAGCCATTGCCTGGCTCTCTCTCACATGCCGTTTGTATTCGCGGCTTTCTGGCGCCGTCACTGTTTTAGACGGCTCCGCGCCGTATTGATAACCAGTCGTGGCCGGAGACCGACTCACCACTTTCGGTGTAGTGCTGCATCCAACGATGAATGCCGACCACACCGCGAACACGAAAATGACAATGAACGAAACCGGCTTAATACTTTTCATTTTTTTCCGCCTTTCTGTTTTTTGTGTTTTGAGCTTGCCTTACGGCAGCTCGGGTTTTTTGACTGCCCGAAAACTGCCCAATATGCTAGCAGGAAAAATAGAAGCTGTCAAGCGGAAAAACGCAGACGCCAAAAAATTTAAAAAATGGCTTGGTTGAGGCGTAAAAGAGAAAATAGGAAGCGAAGAGGTTTTTTGACGAATGTTGGGTGTGAAAAAAGCTACAATTTAGGCATGGTTATCCAATTCAACGAAGAAAAACAGCAAGAAAAATATGAAGAACTCCGCCGCAAAGAGGAAGAAGAATTTCTTCAGTTGGCCGCCTCCCGGCAAGGATTGGGTTTCGTAAATCTTACCAAAACGCCGATTGACACCGACGCCCTCCGGCTCATTCCGGAAGCGGCGGCCCGCGAAGCGGAAACAGTCGTATTCCGCCTCCTAAATAAAAAAGTGGATTTGGCAACGGTTAACCCGAATCAGCCGAAGGTTGCCGACATAATGTCGGGTCTAACCAAACGCGGCTATTTCTCCACCCTTTATCTTTCGTCGCCGGAAAGCGTCGCCCGGGCGATGGAAAAATACAAAGAAATTTCTTTCGCTTTGGAAACCAAAGCCGGCGCCATTGATATTTCCAACGAGGAGATAACTTCACTTATTGAAAAAGTCAAAACCGTTGAAGACGTAAAAATCAAAATTGAAGAAGTGCTCAAAGAAAAAAAACAGTACCGCATTACGCGAGTTGTGGAAATTTTAATCGCCGCCGGCCTGTCTCTTGAGGCCTCGGATGTGCACATTGAGCCGGAGGAGGATTACGTTCGGCTCCGCTACCGGCTGGACGGGGTGCTTAACGATATTCTCCGGTTTGATTTGGATACTTACAACTCGGTACTCCCCCGCGTTAAACTATTGTCTGGCTTAAAATTAAATATCAAAACCGAAGCCCAAGACGGCCGATTCAGCGTAAAAATTGATGAGATTGATGTGGAGATAAGAACATCAATTCTCCCGGGCGCTTACGGCGAATCAATCGTTTTAAGAATCCTCAACCCAAAAAGCATCGCGATGCCTCTGGAGGAGCTCGGTATAAACGATAAATTGCTTAAAATTCTTGAGAAGGAAATAAAAAGGCCGAATGGCATGCTTTTAAACACCGGCCCGACGGGGAGCGGCAAAACCACCACCCTTTACGCGCTTCTTAAAAAAGTCCATGCTCCGGGAGTCAAAATCATCACTATTGAAAATCCGATTGAATATCATCTGCCCGGCATCGTTCAAACCCAGACCAACCCGGAGGGCGGCTACACTTTTGAGTCAGGCCTTCGGTCGGCGCTTCGCCAAGACCCCGATGTGATAATGGTGGGCGAAATCAGAGACGGTGAAACGGCGGAAATCGCCGTCAACGCGGCGCTTACCGGCCATATTGTTTTTTCCACCCTCCACACGAATAACGCCGCCGGCGCTTTCCCCCGCCTCATTGATTTGGGAGTCAACCCAAAGGTCTTGAGTTCGGCTATCGCCGTGGTTATGGCCGAGCGGCTGGTCCGAAAACTCTGCGAAGCGTGTAAAATTTATGACAACCCCAGCCATGCGGAAAAAGCGCTTTTGGAAAAAATCGTATCAAACATCGTAGACGAAAATCAGAGGATTCCCGTCCAAAAAATCTATCGCTCTAAGGGTTGTCCCAGATGCAATAACACCGGTTTCAAAGGACGCATTGGGGTCTTTGAAGCGATACTTATTGACGGGGCGATTGAAGAAATAATCTTACAAAACCCGAGCGACAAGGAGGTGGCCGCGGCGGCGAGACCGCAAGGCATTATGACCATGACCGAAGACGGCGTCCTTAAAGTTCTCAAAGGAATCACTTCCATTGAGGAGGTGGAGCGAGTGGTAACTTTGAACGAAAATTTTCAAATTTTAGCTCCAGAAAACAAAATAGATGGAAAGTAAATTGCGCGGCGGTTTGAAGCCCGCTAGCATTAGTTTTGGGAAAGCCAGAACATAAATCTCTAAGCAATACTTTTCTACGAATAAAAAAGTTAGACGCACATTCTAAGGCGTAGGTCAGTAATCCTTCCGAAGAAGGAAACCATCCTATCCTCGAAAAAGCGCCATAAGCCGGTCTGACCCATTGCTTAGAGATTTATGTTCTGGACATTAAAAAAGACCTCAAGAGAAAAAGGTCTGAAGAGATGCTAGCATACATTAAAATATATGTCAAGAAACGCGCCTCTTAAAGAATCGGTGGATGAAGGCGTCCGCGACGACTTATTTTTGGACACAACGCTCCGGCCTGCGAGCTTTGATGAATATGTCGGCCAAAAAACCATCAAAGAAAACCTGAAAATTCTTCTGGGGGCCGCGGCGGAACGCGGCCATCCGCCGGAACATCTGCTTTTTTACGGTCCGCCGGGCCTCGGTAAAACCACTTTGGCCCATCTAATCGCCAAAGAAATCGGCCGGGCGATAAAAATAACTTCGGGACCGGTTATTGAGAAGGTGGGCGATATCGCTTCAATCATCACCAACCTCACTCCCGGCGACATTCTTTTTATAGACGAAATTCATCGGCTCAACAAAACCGTGGAGGAGGTGCTCTATCCGGCCGTTGAATCGGGAGTCCTAAATATAATCCTCGGCAAAGGGCCGTCGGCTAGAACGATTGAACTCGCCTTGCCGCCGTTCACTTTAGTGGCTGCAACCACGAGAATCGCTTTAATCTCATCGCCCCTACGCTCCCGATTTTCCGGCGGGGTGTTTCGCTTGGAATACTACAACGAAGAGGAAATCGGGCAGATTATCTTAAGGTCGGCTAAAATACTCAAGGTGCCGGTTAATAAAGAAGCCGTCAAAGAAATCGCCGGCAGAAGCCGATTTACCCCGAGAACGGCCAATTATTTGCTTAAACGCTGCCGCGATTTCGCCCAAATGAATAAAAAACTTCTGGATATGGAAACGGTTAGGGCAGCGCTGGCGCTTTTGGGCGTTGATGAAAAGGGCCTAACGCTCTCCGACAGAAAAATTCTTGACGCTTTGGCGCAAAAATTCGGGGGCGGGCCGGTCGGGCTCGGCACCATTGCCGCTTCCCTCTCCGAAGAAGAGGCCACTGTCGAAGAGTACAATGAGCCCTACCTTATGCAAATGGGTTTTATTGAGCGAACGCCCCGAGGGCGGATGATTACCGCGCGCGGTTACGAACACTTGGGACTTAAGACGCCGCAAGGGCAAAGAAAGTTACTATAGCAATACTAAGGAGAAACTTTGTATATTCGTAGCTATTTGTAAATTAGTATCATTAGTTGATTGGTATATTTACTTTTATGTCTGGCCACAATAAATGGTCGCAAATCAAAGAGAAAAAAGCCAAGACCGACGCGAAAAAGAGCCAGTTGTTTGGCAAGCACGCGCGGCTCATTGCCGAAGAGGCGCGAAAAGCAAAGGGTAATAGAGGCGCGCCGGGCCTTAGAGGAGCGATTGAAAAAGCCCGGGCGGATAATATGCCGAGTGAAAACATTGAGCGGGCCGTCAAAAAAGCGGCTGAGGCGGGCGGGGCGGCTCTTGAAGCGATTACCTATGAGTGTTACGGCCCGGGCGGGGCGGCCATAATCATTGAGGCCTTGACCGACAGTAGAAATAGAACGGCCCAAGAAATAAAACACTTGCTCTCCGAACAGGGCTTCGCTCTGGCCGCGCCCGGTTCCGCTCTTTGGGCTTTTCAAAAAACCGCCGAGGGGTTTAAACCTTCCTCTGCAACAAAACTCAGCGACGGGGATTTAAATAAATTGGCTACTTTAGTTGAAGCGCTTGAAAACCACGGCGACACGCAGGAAGTGATTACAAACGCCGAATAACAAAACTAAAAACTTAAAGCGAAAAGCGTAAAATTAAATCTTAAAACTTTTTTGTTTTAAATTTTAATTTTGAACTTTGCGTTTTTAGCTTTAAACTTGAGCAATGAGAATCATTGCAATTGACCCCGGCTACGGCCGGATGGGAGCGGCGGTTTTGGAAGGCAATCGGACAAAATACGAATTGCTTCATTCCGAGTGTTTTATTACCGATAAGTCCCTGCCCCAAAGCCAAAGATTGGCCGCTTTGAGCGAAAAACTGTCGCTTTTGATTAAAAAATTCTCCCCGGAAATCCTCGCTTTGGAAGCGCTTCTTTGGAGCAGTAATCAAAAAACGGCCATTAAAGTTGCCGAAGTGAGAGGAATAATTCTGGCCGCCGCCGGCTTGGCAAACATTCCGGTCAAAGAATTTAATCCGCTGGTGATTAAAGTCGCCGTTACGGGTTACGGCAGGAGCGACAAAAGGCAAGTCGGCGAAATGGTGAGAAAACTCCTTAAAATGAAAGGGGGCGCTAAGCGGTTTGACGACGAATATGACGCGCTGGCCATAGCGCTGACTTGTTTGGCTACGGAAAATCCGTTGTCCACAGGTGGGGGCGGCTAACATTCTTGCCAAACTAATTTGATATGATACAAATACGCCGTTGGTCGCTCTTATAAATTTTTAATAAAAATATTATGGGTGACGATTTCGATCCACAAGATTTGAGCGCGGAAGAAGAGGAATCTGATGTTGACGAAGTTGATTCTGAACCGATGGGATAATATTTTTTATATTAAATCCGCCCCTTTGCCGGGGCGGATTTAATTTTTTTCAACAATCAAGAAACGGTGCTTGCCTATCCTAAACCGCCCGCTCTCCGAAACCTCGCACTCCGGGTCTAAAATTTTACCCTTGCCAATCTCTTCAATGGCTCCGTTAGACACCAACCGACGGAACTCCGTCTTTGAGCCGACCAGATTATTTTTAACCAGAAGGTCGGATAAAAATTCTTTGTTTTTTATGAAAATGCGAAGCGCGTCGTCCGGCACACCCCCTTTGGTAAAAACCTTAAAAAAGGTGTCCTTGGCGGAAACCGCCGCCGAGGGGCCGTGATACATTGCCGTCAAATTTTGAGCCAGCATCGCTTTCGCGTCCTTTGGATTTAATTTATTTGATTTAAGGTCTTCTTCAAGTGTCTTAATTTTATCTGCCGGCATTTCCGTGCAAAGCAAAAGATACTCGGTAATCAGTTCGTCTTTTATGGACATAACTTTGCCGAACATTTCCGAAGGGGAGTCGCTAATGTTAATGACATTGCCCCAGCTGGTGGACATTTTCCGGCCGTCGGTGCCGACAAGCATTTTGGTCGTCAAAATATCTTGTTCGGACAAACCGAAGTGCCGCTCTACTACCCGGCCGGCTTTTAAATTAAAAAGTTGGTCAAAACCGCCAATTTCTATATCGGCTTTAACCGCGACCGAGTCATAGCCCTGCATTAAAGGATAAAGAAATTCCCTAAGCGAAACCTCCTCGCCTTTTTCAAGCCGTTCTCTAAAATTGCGCCGTTCCGCCATTTGGCGGACGGAAAAGCTTTCGGCTAAGTCCGTAATTTCAGCTAAATTAAGTTTGGACAGCCATCTGCTGTTGTAATGAAACTCGGCTTTTGCCAGATTGATTATCTTTCCCACCTGCTCTTTATAATTTTTTAGATTTTCCGTAATTTGCTCGCCGGAAAGGAGCGGCCTTTTTTCAAGTTTATCCGACGGGTCGCCGATTCTCGCGGTAAAATCGCCGACAATAAATACGGCTTGGTGGCCCAGGTCTTGAAACTCGCGGAGTTTCCGTAAAATTATCGCCCGGCCGATGTGGATTTTAGAACCAGTCGGGTCAAAACCGAGTTTGACTCTAAGTTTGGCGCCGGAACGAAGTTTTTTAATCAAACTATCCTTAACAAAAATTTCTTCAACATTCCTTGAAATGGTGCTCTGAATTTTCCCCTCGTCCGTTGAAATTGGGGCGGTTTTTCTAAAAATTTCGAACATAGCCCAATTTTAGCATAAAAATATTTTGGCTGCCTCCAAAAAACCGCCCGGCGTGATAATATGTTGAATAAATGAGGAATAAACCTTTAAAAAGGTTGGTGAAAAACCTGGCGCTCGTGCTTTTGTCTTTGGGATTAATCGCGTCCGGCGCTTTTTTGTTTTGGATAGCCAATCTTAAAACCCCCACTCTGGAATCCTTCAGAGACAGGCGGGTCAGCCAATCCACCAAAATCTACGACCGAACCGGCGAGGTGTTGCTCTATGAAATCCACGACGAAGCCAGGAGGACGGTTGTGCCTTTGGGGGATATTTCAAGGCATATTAAAAACGCCACGGTGGCCATTGAAGACAGCGAGTTTTACGAACACAGCGGAGTCAAGCTGAGCGCTATTGTCAGAGCGGTAGTTTCAAATATCGGGAAATTCGGCTTAGGCGACTTCGGCTGGGGGCAGGGGGGTTCTACCATCACTCAGCAAGTCGTAAAAAATTCCATCCTCACTTCGGAAAAAAAGGTCTCCAGAAAAATCAAAGAGTGGATACTCTCGCTCAAACTGGAAAAGGCCTACAACAAAGAAACCATCCTTTCTTATTACCTCAACGAAAGTCCTTATGGAGGAAATCTCTACGGTGTGGAGGAGGCCAGCCGGGCGTTTTTTGGAAAGCCGGCAAGCGAAACAACTGTCGCCGAAGCGGCCTACCTTGCGGCGTTACCCCAAGCCCCGACTTATTACTCTCCTTACGGCAACCATAAAGACGAGCTTGAGCAGAGAAAAAATTTGGTGCTAAAAAGAATGAAAGACGACAGTTTTATCAACGAGGAGGAATATAAAAACGCTTTGGCGGAGCGGGTGGCCTTCCAAAAAAGCGAAGATGTTGGAATAAAAGCGCCCCATTTCGTCATTTATATAAAAGAATATTTGGAAAAGAAGTTCGGCAAGTCGGTGATACGCGACGGCGGACTTAAGGTAACAACCACCTTAAATTACGCTTTGCAAGAAAAAGCCGAGGAGTTGGTAAAAAAATACGCTCTGGAAAACGCCGAAAAGTTCAACGCCGAAAACGCCGCGCTGGTCGCCATTGACCCAAAAACCGGCGACATTTTAACCATGGTCGGCTCCCGCGATTATTTTGACGAAAAAATTGACGGGAATTTCAACGTTGTCTTGGCGAAACGCCAGCCCGGCTCGGCTTTCAAGCCCTTCGTCTACGCCACCGCTTTCAAAAAAGGATATTTGCCGGAAACGGTTGTTTTTGATTTGAAAACGGAGTTTTCCGCTTACTGCAACCCCGACGGCACGCCGATAATTCCGGAGGATGAGGATAAATGCTACCAGCCGGAAAATTACGATAGCGTTTTCCGCGGGCCAATAACACTGAGAGACGCCTTGGCGCAATCCGTCAACATTCCGGCGGTAAAAACCCTTTACTTGGCCGGGCTTAAGGATGCCCTCCAAACCGCGAACGATATGGGAATCAGTAGTTTAACCGATGTCAACCGCTACGGGCTCACTTTGGTTTTGGGCGGTGGCGAGGTGTCGCTTCTTGAAATGACCGGCGCTTACGGCGTTTTCGCTACAGAGGGCATCAGGTACCCGGCGCGAAGCGTGCTTAAGGTAGAAACCGCTTCAGGAAAAATTTTGGAAGAGTCCTCTCCTTCCTACAGTAAGGTTTTGCCGGAAAATGTGGCCAGATTGATTTCCGACATTCTCTCCGACGAGGACGCGCGCGCGCCGTCTTTCGGCCGCCACTCTTACCTTTACTTTTCAGACCGGCAAGTGGCGGTAAAAACCGGCACTACCAACGATTACCGCGACGCTTGGATTTTGGGCTACACCCCGTCTGTTGCGGTCGGCGCTTGGGCCGGCAACAATGATAATCGTTCTATGGAAAAGAAGGTGGCGGGTTTCATCATCGCTCCGCTCTGGCACGCGTTTATGGAGGAGGTCTTCAAATATTACGAGTCGGAACAATTCAATAAGCCGGAAGAAATCTCCGACGCCGGCATCAAGCCGTCCATCCGAGGATTTTGGCAAGGCAACGAGACCTACAAAATAGACAAAATTTCCGGAAAACTGGCCACCGCCTTCACGCCGCCAGAGCTTGTCCAAGAAAAATCTCTTATTAACATCCACTCCATTCTCCATTGGGTGGATAAAAACGCTCCGCTCGGCCCACCGCCCGCTACTCCGAACAACGACCCGCAATATGAGCGCTGGGAGTGGGCGGTAAAAAATTGGGCGAAGGCCAATAATTTTGAGGAGCAAAATCGTTCCGTTATACCCACCGAGTATGACGCCATTCACACCCCCTTAAACTCCCCGAAAATTTCCGTCTTGAGGCCGCTTGCCGGCGCGAGTATTCTCGCCGGCTCTAAACTCAATGTGGCAATCTCATCGTCAGGCGCTTTCCCTTTAAGCAAGGTGGATATTTTTATTAATGACAAATACATCAGCACTTTGAGGAGAGCGCCTTTTGAAACCGCTTTATCCCTTGACCAAATTGAGGACTTAAAGAGTAAAAACAGTTTAGTGATAGTCGGCTATGACAGCGTCTTAAACAAAAGCGAGGTATCGGTTGATTTTGGCGTGGCGTTTTAAGTTCTTAACAACACACTTCTTTGTTTTTATAAAATATCGCTGCCATCCGGGATGTCTTTGTTTTTCAGCAATGACTCTATAATTTGGCACTTTTTCATCAAAATTCCGGCTTTCACCGCTCCGGAACACTCCACAAAAATCTGGCGATTTTTTATTGAAATGTTTTTTGGATTAACTGATATCCCGTTTTCTTTAAAAACTTCAGAAATTCTTTTGGGTAAGGAGGCCTTTTTATACTTATCAAAACGATTGAGTAACTCTCCTAAGTGAATGGGGTTGGCGGTGTGGTTGGTTGCCTGCCCCGTAGGGAGCTTGCTCTCCTTCGGGGGTGATTGTCGGCCCACGCCCAGTGCGCGGGAGGGTTGGTTGTTAATCATTTATTAAGCGGCATCACCAGATAGGTAAAACCTTGGTCGCCCCCCACAGTTCTTATGACAAGGGGTTTGTGCTGGCCGCTAAAACCAAAAACTAAACTGTCGGAGTCGGCCGGTTGAAGACAGTCGGCCAAATAACGGTGATTAAATCCGATGTCTATACTCTCGCCTTTGGCGGTGGCGCTTATTTTTGACGAGGCGTCGCCCAGGGTGCTGTTTTTAGCCTTGATTTCAAAAATTTTCTTGTTTGGGATAATGTTTAAATTAACCTGATTGAAAGCGTCGCTGAAAACCGTAATGATTTTCATCGCTTGAGCAAAGTCCTGTTTTATCACAACGGCGGTTGTTGAAAAATCTTTCGGGATAATCTGTTCGTAGTCGGGGAAAACGCCGTCAATGACCCTTGATACTAAATATATGAAGCCGCAAGAAAAAGAAATTTGGTTCTTACCCACCCAAATATCAACATCTTCATTATGCGCCTCAAAAATTTTGATTATTTCTGACGCGTTTTTCGCCGGAATCATTACCGACGGAAAGCTTTTCAACGATTTGATTTTAATTCTTTTTTCCGCCAAGCGAAAAGAGTCGGTGGCGGCGAAAATAAGGTGTTCGTCTTTGGTGTGGATGTAAACACTTGAAAGTTCCGGTTTCATACTATTTGAAGCGGCGCTGTAACACACCGACTTGAAACCGCTTACCAAAACATTAGCCGGCACGGAAACATTTTTTCCATCGGCAATTTTAGGAATGGTTGGAAAATCGTCAACGGTTTGAGTTTTGACTGATGCCCTCGCCAACCCGCAAGTAATTTCCAAAACATCACCGACAACCTCCAAATTAACCACTCTTTCTTGTCCTAAATTAGACAAAAAATTCCACAAAACCGAGCTGGGGACCGCTATCGGTTTGCTAAATTCCCCTTTTATCGGAATTTCAACCTCTAAACCCAAATCAAGGTTGGTGGATTTGATAAAAAGAGAGTTTTTTGACGAATCAAGTAAGATAGAGGAGAGAATCGGTAAACTCAAATTTTTTCCCGTCGCTCTGTCGGCTATTCTCACCGCCGTTTCAAGTTTTTCTTTTATACACTCAATCTTCATTTTTCTTTATTATTAAATTACTATTATTACTATACTTGGGGAAATGTTGATAATGATATTAAGTTAAGCAAAACAAGGGTTTTTTATCAGGATTTTTATTTGATAAGTTGTTGATTGTTTTCCTAAATTTTCATCTTTTATTTTAATTTTACCAAATTAAAGATTTTTTATTCACAACCTATCAACAAGAAATTCTCTTCTTATCCGCTCCACTTAAATTAAACCATCGCCCTAATTTGTTGGAGCTCGCTTACCAAACCCATATCCGTTTTAATGTCTCTTTTAATCTTATCGCAAGAATGAATGACGGTTGTGTGGTCGCGCCCCCCCAATTTTTGGCCTATTGAAGGATAAGAAACATTAAAATCCTCGCGGAGAATGTACATCGCGACTTGACGTGGTTTGACCACCTCTTTCTTCCGCGTCTTCTCATATATGCTTTCTTCTTCAATGTTGTAAAAACCGGCGATGGTTTTGATAATATCCTTAATCACTATATTTTTCTTAGGTTTTTGGTTGTTTTTCAACAAAGTTCTGATTTCCAAGATTGATAAATCGCCCCCCTTAAGGTTTGTTTGGCAGTAAATTGAATTTAGGATGCCCTCAAGCTCTCTCACATTATTCTCTAAGGTGTCGGCCAAAATTTGGATTATTTCATCTCTTAAGATAAGGCCGTTGGCGCTGGCTTTGGTTTTTATTATCGCCACCCTTGATTCGTGGTCGGGTGAGGGAATGTCAATTATCATTCCAGCGGAGAATCTTGATTTCAAACGCTCTTCCAAATTGGGAATAAAATTTGGGTGTTTGTCGGAAGAAAAAATAATTTGCTTGTTATTGTCGTGCAGGGTGTTAAACAGATGAAAGAGTTCCTCTTGGCTTTTTTCTTTGTCCGCCAAAAACTGGACGTCATCCATTATAAACACATCGTATTTTCTGTATTTTTCCTTGAAAGCGTTCATCCGATTGTTTTGGATGGAACTCACGTAATCCATCACGAATTTTTCAGAACTGATGTAAAAAACCCTCCGCCCCGCCATTACGGTTTTTATCTGATTGCCGATGGCTTGGATTAAATGTGTCTTGCCGTGGCCGGTTCCGCCGTGGATAAAAAGCGGATTGTAAGAAAGCCCGGGCTTTTTGATGACCGCTTGAGAGGCGGCGAAAGCCAATTCATTGAAAGGGCCGACCACAAAGGTTTCAAAGGTATAGCGGGGGTTTAAATTATCGTCTTTGTTTATGTAAAATTCAGAGAGCGGCAACTCGAAGTTGGGGGTCGGGGCTTGCTTGAAGCCCTCCACTGGTGCTTTTTTGTCGCTGTCTTTGGTGATGGTGTACTCAAGCGCTCTAACGCTCTCGTTAATCTCGCGGAGAATTTTCAATATGAATTTATGGTATTTATTGCAGAGCCAGTCCTTGACGAAGGTGTTCGGCACCGCCAAAACCACCACTCCGTCTTCCTGTTTGTGGATATAGGTGTTTTTAAACCATGTGGTAAAGTTGGCTTTGGAGACATTAAGCTCAATTTCCGCCAACACCCGCTCCCAAAATTTTTTATTGTCCAAGGTTGTGAGCATAGAAAAGATTTGTTTTCGTATCAGTAATTATACTCGGGCGTGGATAAACTCCGAAACTTGTGGAAAGTTGATAAATATGTTGATAAACTGTGGAAAGAAAATTAAAAAAAGTAAAGCGAAAAATGTAAAACAAAATTTGCCCAAACTTAAATTTTAAGTTACACTCTCTTTGTATTGTGTTTTTAATTTTTCGCTTCGAATTTTAAGTTTTTATCGTGTCTTTTACCTACAAACCAAAAAAGAGAAAAAGAGCCAGAACACACGGGTTTTTGACCAGAAGCAAGAGCGCCGCCGGCCGGCGAGTAATTAAAGCCAGGAGAAGGAAAGGCCGAGCGAGAATTTCTACCGTTGCTTAAAGTCAATGCTTCCCAAAAGCAGGCGTCTTTCGCGCTTAGAATTCAATAAGATTTTTAGGGCTGGAAAATGGATTTCAAGCGTCTTTTTTAACGGCAAGTTTTTGGCCGGCGCCCCAAAGAGCGGCTTTGCTTTCGTAGTTTCCAAATCAGTCGCTAAAACCGCGGTGGCAAGAAACAAAATCAGGCGGCGGTGTTATAACGCTTTACACGAGCTTTTATCAGAGTACCCCGAAACACCTACAATTATTTTCATTTCAAAAAAAGGGATTGAAAAGGTCCCGTTTAAGGATTTGAAAAAAGAAATCGGCGCTATTTTAAATAAATTCTAAGCGCAAACTTTTTTGAAGGAAGGCTAAACCTTCCTCAAGGAAGGTTTAGCCTTCCTTTTTCCTTTTTACCCAGACAGGTTGAATTTCATCTATTTGCGTAAGTCCTAATTCGTTTTTGCGCTAGGATTTCTCATTGTTTTGTTCTATAATTCTCCAATGGCCGGAGACGGTTTTTTTCACACTTTCTTTATTGAGCCGCTTTATAACGGCCTTGTTTTTCTTATGGACATCCTGCCTTGGCCGGACGCCGGGCTAGCCATCATTTTACTCACCCTTCTGGTGAAGCTTCTCCTCTTCCCTCTTTCCAAAAAAAGCATCAAAACTCAGATAAAAATGAGGGAAATTGACCCAGAGCTCAAAGCCCTGCGGGAGAAATACAAAAATGACAAACAAAAACAGGCCGCGGCCACTATGGCTTTGTATAAAGAGAGGGGCGTCAACCCATTTTCCGGCTTTCTTTTGATTTTGATTCAAATTCCCATTATCATCGCCCTTTACCAAATTTTCCTTAAAAACGGTCTGCCGGTTATAGAGACCGGCATTCTCTACTCTTTCGTGCCGGCTCCGGAAAACGTCTCTATTTCATTTTTGGGCCTGATTGATATCACCAAGAAGAGTTTGTTTTTGGCGCTTTTGGCCGGAGTGAGCCAGTTTTTCCAGACCAGATTTTCCATTCCGGCGATGAAACAACAGCCGAAGAAAAGCGACGCCACTTTTCAGGAGAGTTTGGCCTGGAGCATGAATGTCCAAATGCGTTATGTTTTTCCCCTAGTGGCTTTCTTCATATCTTGGAGCATATCCGGTGCCATCGCTTTGTATTGGACAACTTCCAATATTTTCGCTATTGTCCAAGAACTTGTGGTGCGGAGGAAGATTATTTTGGCCGAGTCCAAATCCCCTCAAAACCAGCAAGCCAAACATGGAAAGTGAAAAAATCAAGTCAATCATTAAAGAATTTATTTCCAAATTAGGCGTTTCCCACGAATCGGTGGAAGAAACCAAAGCAAAAAATGGAGACGGGGATAAAATTCAATTTACCATTAAAACCGCCGAGTCCGGCGTTTTGATAGGCGCTAAAGGCACGCATTTCTCGGCGCTTAATCACTTGCTTCGGAAAATCGTGGCCAAACAACTAGGCGAAACGGCGCCGGCCTTTTTCGTTGACGTTAATGATTATCGCGAGGGGCTTTTAAGCGACTTAAAAACCAAAGTTGGAATTCTCCGCGAGCGGGCGATTTCCTTCAAAACCAATGTGGAGATGGAGCCGATGAGCTCTTACGAGCGGATGCTCGTCCACACTCTCTGCGAGGGTCACCCCAACATCAAAACCGAGTCTCTAGGCGAGGGCCCGATGAGAAGGGTGGTGATTAAATATGTAGAAAGCGTGTAACGCGAATGCTACGAATAAAACACAATGCGAATGCCGCCAATGAATACTACACAAGGGATTACGCCGCAGAAGATGATTCGAAAACCTATTAATATTATATGCCGCTATTCGTGGCATTAGCATTGTCTCCCATTAGAAGCATTAGCGTTATTTTATTCTTAACACCCAAAGCGTCAAATCATTTTTATTGATGAAAATCAGAAATTCGCCGTCGGGGGAAATTTTCGGTTCGTAAATATCAAACTCGCCGTCCTCGGCGGAAGGGCTCCAGATTTCTTTGCCAATTCCATTATCGGTATCAAAAGACCACACGCTGTCGTTAAACGATACTATCCCCTGATACCAGCTGTCGGGGTATTGGCCGGACGGAAGACCTTGCGGAATGCCGCACAACAACACAATACTGTCCTTCCCCCAGACGCATTTGTCAGAAAGAGTAGCGGTTAGAGTTCTTTCATTTCCATCTTTTAGTGCTTGTGTCTTGAGAATCGCGCTATTTCTACCGCCCGATGAATAAAGGATTTTCTTGCCGTCGGGGGAGAGCTTGGCTGTAAGGCCGATATCGGAAACCAATTTTCTCAACTCGCCGGTTTTGGCGTTTAAGGTGTAAATGTGACCGAAGATACCAGCAGCTGGCTTGGTTGCAACGGTTATTGTGTCTTTGGTCGGCCAGTCAATGAGCCATTCCTTGAGAGGCGATTCAAAAAGCAGCACTCGCCCTCCGCCATTCGGTTCGGCTTTGATGCCATCCGAACCGAAAGCGGTTTCGGTGAGATAAAAGATTTTATCATTCTCGGGAGAAACCGCGAGCCAATTGATATCTCTAACCAGATAAGTTCCGGTTAAGGTTTTGGGGCTGGTGCTGGCGGCGGTTTTTGATATGGTTGCGCCGAAAGTTTCAATTTGGTTGTCCTCGCGGAGGTAGCGGAGGAATATTTTGGTTCCGTCAGCCGACCAGACCGCCTCGTAAATTTTCGGAATGGTATTGTTGGAAAGACGAGTTTTTCTTGGGCTGTTTAAATCCGCCTCATAAGCGTTGCCGGTGGCTCGGTCAATGTAGCGGACGGCAACGGCTTTGCTGCCGAGAGAAACAAAGCCCGCGCCCGCCGTCGGCTCGCTGGAAAGCTGTCTAAGGCGAGGCAGAGTTGTTTCTTCGTCTCCGCCAACCGGCAAAGAAATCTCATCTCCATCTTCAAGTGGCGGCAGTGTTCCTCCCGGAAAAGTCGGAAAGCCGCCAATATCCGCCTCCCCCGCCGGCGCTTTTTTGAGGAAAAAGAAATAGTAACCCGCCATAACAGCAAGGATTAGGAGGAAGAGGAAAATTATGATGTAGATAACTTTTTTTCGCATATGTAGGAATTACATGTTTACTGACAAGTTGTTTTTGGGATAGCCGAGACGCAGGTGTTGAATTTTGTGATGTCAATGCCGATAGTGATTATATGGTTATCTCTCGCACAAGTTTTTTGGGCTTCAATACATGAATTAAATTTGTTAAAACTGGTATCAAGTTGTGTTCTGGCGTCTTGTATTAAGGATATTAATCCCGGGTCTCCCAAAGTCTGTATAGTTTCAAGACCGTAGTAACCAGGTCCACCCTTGCCTTTTAGCATTTCGTAATTTTTTTTCAATTCATCCTGAATTGCTGATATCGCGCTAAGGTTAACTGAAGTCGTTGATCGAGCGCTGACGATGCCGTCAAAGGCATACCGCACATTTTCCGTTGCTTTTTGTGAGAAGCTTGGAAAAGTAGTCATGATAAATCTAATTTTAACTTCCTCACTTACCACATGACGCGCAAGTTCTGCTTCAGTGATTTGTTTTTCCAAATCGGCCTTCTTCGCTGGGTCGGTTTCAGCAGCTAACTGTTTTTGAAGTTCCTCAACCTTTTTTGCTAGGTCGGCCTCATCAGTTCTTGATTGTCTAAAAGCATCACCGTTTACTTTTATAGAGTTGTAGTACTCTGCTAGAAGCCCATTAATTGGCAGTTGAAGAAACTGCACACTACGCAAATCTGCTAATCTGGCATTTATTCTGTTTAAATCCTCCAACAATCTTAAATTAAGCAATTCCGGGTTTATGGTTATCAGAATAAGATACGCGCCAAGCGCCAAAAGGAGGCCTAAAACGGCGTTTTGGATTTTTTCTTTGGCGCTGCCTTTGGAGGGGATGGAATCGGTGGTCATATACTGGATGCCGGCCGCGGCTAGAGTTAAAACCGCCAAAACTCCGGCGATAAGAATGGCAAGCTGAAAACCTCCGGTCACATATTTTGTCAGATTGGTCGTGCAAGTGGTGGGATTGGCAATGCAATCGTCGCTGGTTACTGTTTTCGGCAAAGGGGAAAGTGGCACATAGTCGGGAACTTGGGCGGTGGCGGAAAACGGCGCGATAAGGAGCGTTGTGGCGGCGACTGCCGCCACAACCAAAACAGAAAAAATTGATATTTTAATTGTTTTCCCCATAGAATGGATTATTAGCTTCTCCGGCGCCGTTGCCGAGCTTGCTGTCAAAATTTATAAGGAGGCCGGTTAAAGCGTTTTGAAGGATTTTTTCGCGATTTGTTACTTTAAGCGAGAGTTCCGACGAGCCGCTTATGCCGGCCGGTTTTCTAAGAATTATACTTGGCTTGTTGCCGTAAGAAACCCCGGCTTGATTGACGAGCCATTGGTAGGAGAGAAATCTTGCGTCGACCCTGCTGAAAAAATACGGTGCGGCGACAATACCGATTTCGTCTTTTCCTAATGAGTAGCTTCTGGCCAAGGATTTGTTGTAAAGGACGCCGTAGAGCGGGCTGTCTTCATAAAGAACCACTAAAGGAGTTTGGGGTAATATGCGGACGGCCGCTTTGGCTCCCGATTGCTTGTCCGGAGATGAAACTGAAACAGAAATCTCAATTGGTTTCATAATGTAACCGCCCTGAATGGAATAGGAGTTTTTTCCGATACCCGAAGCGGATAGTTTCGGCTGGTCGTTTTCAAACCAACTGTAATAAATTTCTTCCGGCAGAAGCGTTTCGCCGTTTTTGTCGGCGATTTCCGCGACGGTGGCAAATTTTACCATTCCTTGATACGCGTATAGCGCTCTGCCTTTGTAGAACGGCGGAGTGTAGGAGTCACTTTCCCAAACAATTTCCGCATTGGCCGGATTTATGGTGATGCCGGCTTCAAACTCATCTCCTTCTCGCGTTTGGGCAATAACTAAAATAGCCGTCGCTTCGCCGAGTCCTTTGGTCTTGAAGTTGACGGTTGTTTTGCCAATACCCCTATCAATAATTTTCCCGTCGGCAAACCAAGTAATGTTTGCGTCATTGAAATTAACGCCGAGAACGCTTATTGACGCCCGCACATTTTCTCTTGGCCCCGGCTGGTCAGGGTTAAGAATTATTTCGGTTGACGGTTGGGCCAAAAATTCCGCGCCAGCGGACAAAGGCAAAAGAACGCAGAAAATTATCAAAAAAATCTTTTTCATATTTACGCCCTAATATTATACCAACACCGGACACCTTTGTTTTGTCGGGTGTTTATAAGCCGTTAATCCCATGAATTCTTTATGTCCATAATTTCTACCGCCGCCCCAT
>Ga0075979_106_pt1 | contig 21902 bp, 24 predicted proteins | sample RifGroA2_FD_68055 | JGI IMG/M metagenome (GOLD analysis project Ga0075979, IMG submission 68055) | Parcubacteria bacterium GW2011_GWA2_47_21 | reverse complement strand
CTCCACTGCGGTGCCTTCCTTGCTTTTTTCAAACCGAATTTGCGACGTTCCTTGGCCCGCGGGTCGCGTTTCAAAAAACCGGCCTTTTTTAGGGGTGAGCGAAGCGCGGTGTTTTCGCGGGATAAAACCCTCGCAAGACCGTGCCTGATGGCTTCCGCTTGAGAAGAGAGCCCCCCTCCGTAGACCCTCACTGAAACCGCGCCGGTTTTGAGATGAACCAACGCCTCCGTCGCCACTCTTTGCTGTTCTTCCGTCTTAAAATATTCCGCTATGGGTTTATTGTTAATGATAAACGCTTTGCCCGCGCCGCTATGGACGCGAACTCTGGCAATGGCGCTTTTTCTCCGCCCCACCGCTTCGCTGTATCTCGTTTGGTCTTTGACGGTCATAATGTTTATTCGCTGACTTTAAGATTTTTAAGCATAACATCGCTTAACTTATTTTTAGGTAGCATCCCCTTTATCGCCCTGCGAAGCGCTTCGCCGTAGCCTTTTCTTGCCAACATTTGCCGCAAGCTTATTCTCTTAAGGCCGCCGGGATAACCGGAATAATTTTTGTAACTTTTAGAGGTTTTTTTACTGTCCAAAATCAACATGCCGGAGCACCCCGTGACGCTGACAATTTCTCTAGGCGCTTTATTTCTTTGGAATTCGGGGGAGTTCTTGCCCATAAGGAAAGCGGCGGCCGCGCTGGCAACCTTGCCCAATTTTTTTCCTCTCGCGTCTATTGTGTGGGTTTTCATAGAAATAATGCTAATGCTACGAATGACGAATGATTTGTATTATTCGTTTCAAATTCATAATTCGCATACCCGTGTTTGGGATTAAACAAATTCTATTCTTGCCATAGGCGCGCCGCCCTTGGAAGAAGAACCGAGCTTGATAATTCTCGTATATCCGCCCGCCCGTGTTTTGTATTTTGGTCCTATTTCTGACATAAGTTTTCGGACCGCGCGGTTATTATTGCCCCCAAGTTTTGAAATCAATAACCTTCTTGCCGCCAAACCATCGGTTCTTGATTTCGTAACCATCTTTTCAATAAAAGGTCTGAGTTCTTTGGCTTTTGCTTCGGTCGTTTTTATCGCATCACGGGTGACTAAAGACACCGCCAGAGTTCTAAGAAGGGCAATCCTTTGCCCCCTCTTTCTGCCGAAAATTCTTTTGTTGGAGTGATGCCGCATAATAAATTAAAAGCGTAAAGCGAAAAGTGTAAAACAAAGGTTTAAATCAAAAAGTACCTTTTATCTTTTGCGTTTTAATTTTTCGCTTTTAATTTTAAATTTACTTCAGGTTGATGCCGAGGCCAGCCAGAAGTTTCTTAATTTCCTGAACGCCTTTAGTGCCGAGGCCGTCAATATCCAATATATCCTCCTCCTTTTTTTTGGCCAAGCCGCCCATGGTTCTGATGTTGGCGTTAGTCAGCGCGTTGGCGGTGCGGGCGGATAGCTCCAGCGACTCAATTCTTGTCTTCAAGAACTCCGGGTCCAGATCTTTTCTTGAAGCCCCCTCTTCCCGGCCTTTAACCAAAGACGCTTCATCCGTTTTTTCTTCGGCCGGCAGGACAACTTCCTGAAAACCGATAATGGCCTTGAGCTGATGAATCATGATTTCAATTGACCGCTCCAGCGCCTCTTGGGGTTTTAGAGTTCCATCGGTCTCTATGAAAATTCTGAGCCGATTAAAATCGGTGCGATTGCCGACCCGCATATTTTCCACCTCGTAGTTGACTCTGCGGATTGGCGTGAAAATCGCGTCAACGGATATGGTGCCGATATCAACTTTGTCTTTTTGGAGGGTTTCTTTCGCCACATATCCCAGACCTTTTTCTACCGTCACCTCCATTTTAAGCGACGTGTTTTTATCTGACAAAGTCGCAATATGCTGGTCCGGATTTAAAATTGAGACCTGGCCAGGAGCGCTGAAATCCTCGGCCTTGACGTCTTTCGGCCCTTTAGCGGAGAGTTCCACTTTTACCGGCTCATCGGTGGCAAGAGAAAACCTGACTTTCTTTAAATTAAGCACCATCGTTACAACATCTTCTTTGATGCCGTTTAGGGTGGTAAATTCATGGCCCACGCCGTCAATTTTTATTGAAGTAATCGCCGCGCCCGGCAATGAGGATAGGATGATACGGCGAAGAGAATTGCCAAGCGTATGACCATAACCAGGATAGAGCCCGTCAATTTCATAAATTCCGGAAAATTCCTCTTCGTGGATAATCCTTGGTTTTGAAGGTAAAACTATACTGGCGTCAGACATATATTTTATTGGCGCTTAAAATAATAATCCTTGCTTGTTTTTTTAAAAATATAAACAATCAGACGGGTTGAATTATACATTAAAAAGAAAATTAAATCAAAAATACTACCTTTTGTAAAATTCAAGGACTGGCGCAAAGTCAAAATGCGTTCCGGTCTCTTTCATTTGCGGCATACCGGTGATTTTTGCTTCCACTTTCTTTGGCTCAACGGTCAGCCAGGGCGGGAAGAACCCCTCTTTTTGCTTTTCTTGCAGTTTCGCGCTGATATCGTTAAAGATTGCTTTACGCATGCTGCCGGGCCGCACGCTTATCACATCGCCGGCGTAGACGCCGTATGAAGGCATATTCACTCTTTTGCCGTTGACCCTAATGTGGCAGTGGCAAACCATTTGCCTGGCCGCCGCCCGGCTTGCCGCCAAACCCAGACGATACACCACATTATCTAAGCGGGTCTCAAGTTTCTCATACAAAGCGCGGTCTTGATTGGCCGTTTTCTTGGCTATGACATCAAGCGCGTAGCGCTTGAACTGCCTTTCGGCGATTCCGTAATGGAACCTGACCTTCTGCTTTTCCAGGAGCGCTTTGGCAAAGTCCCCGCCTCGGGAAAATTTCCTGCCTTGAGCGGTTTTTTTTCTCGCCAAATGCAAAGTGAACTTCAATGGCTACGAATGTTTTATCCATATCTAATTTTCTAATATTTTCTCTCATTAGTATTTATTCGCAGATTGGCATCATTCGTATATTGGTATTTTCTAAACTCTCCGGGGTTTTGGCGGTCTTGGGCCATTATGCGGCACCGGCGTTACATCCTTAATGGACGTTATCCCTATGCCCTTTGAAGCAAAACCTCTGATAGACGATTCTCGACCGCTGCCGACCCCCTTTACTATCACCCCGACTTCTTTTACGCCCATGGTCTTGGCTTTTTCTCCGATAATTTCACCTACTTTCGCCGCCGCAAAAGGGGTGCCTTTTTTCGCGCCGGAAAAACCTATTGCGCCGCTTGAAGAAGCGCAGATTGCGCCGCCTTTCTGGTCGGTCAACAGCAGTTTTGTGTTGTTATAGGTGGCTTCAATATACAAAAGACCGGTATCAATTTCAATGGCTACGAATGTTTTATCCATATCTAATTTTCTAATATTTTCTCTCATTAGTATTTATTCGCAGATTGGCATCATTCGTATATTGGTATTTTCTATTTCTTCTCCACCTTCCTTCTGCCCGTGCCCATGGTCTTTCGTACATTCCCCCTTCTGGTGCGGGAGTTGGTCTTGGTTCTTTGCCCTCGCGCCGGCAAACCTCTAAGATGTCTAATACCTCGGTAGGCCTTAATGTCTTTAAGCCGTTTTATGTTGCCGGCGATTTCTCTTTTTAAGTCGCCTTCAATTTTTACTTTTCCTTCAATATTTTTTCTTATCTTATTTTCTTCTTCGGGGGTAACATCTTTGCCCTTTTTACCGATGTCCACGCCGGCGCTCGCCAGAATTTTGCGCGCCAAGGGTCGGCCGATACCATACACCGCGGTTAACCCGATTTCAATACGCTTGTTTTCTGGAATTGTTATGCCTGCGATACGCATAATTCAAACTAAAAATTAAAAACTAAAACGTAAAAGATAGAAATTTCCTATTTTAAGTTTTGCGCTTTTAGCTTTGCGTTTTAAATTTCTACTATCCCTGCCTTTGCTTATGTCTTTTATTGGCCTTGCAGATTACATAAAGGTAGCCCTTGCGGCGCACCACCTTGCACTTCGGACACTTTGTTTTTATTGAAACCTTTACCCGCATAAACAAAAAAACAGCCCTGTGGCCATTAGCGAATGTCCGTCTTACATCCGCTTTACTATACGACTTTTTCCGCCGTAGCGATTAATTTCAACCCTCACACTGTCCCCCACCAACACCCGAATCCGATGCAGACGCATCTTACCCGCCAAATAGGCCATTATTTCTTCTCCGGAAGCCAACTTCACTCTGAAAAGAGTATTGGGCAGGGCCTCAGTTACAATGCCGGATTCTTCTTTACTCTTTTCTTTTTGTGTTTCCATTTCTTTGGGGAGTGAAGTAATCCTAACAAACGGCGCTTAAAAGTCAACATTAAGGCAGGATTCCTCAACCAACTCAAAAAACCGCCTTCCTTCAACGGTCAGATTTAAGACGCTAATTGCTTTCTTTGATTATTATCTTAATGTCTTTTGGATTACTTGGAAAATTCTTTTTCCAAAAAGGCCTTACGACCACTTCGGTTTTTTCAATTGACTTATAACTTTTAATGATTTCTCCCGTCTCTTTTTTGGGTTGGCCAGCCAAATCTTTGGCGAGGGCCGTTTTATCTATCTGATAAGTGAATTTAGCTTCGCCTTTTAAAGAGAAAGTCAGGACTCCGCTGTCGACCGGCGATTCGTTTGGTTCTATCAATGCGAATTGAAGTTCCGACAGATTGTCTATTTTTATGTTTTCATCTTCGTATCCGGTTATATTTTCCATTGCCAAAAAATTTGCCAATTTAAGCCGGTCAAAAATTACGGCCGTTGATGAGGCCATTTCCCTCACGGAAACGGTTGATTCGTTGATATTCTCGTGAGGCAGCGATTCAAAAGTGAAGAAAGACGCTGCGGGATAAAAAATTGAGGACGACGGCGCCTCCGCGCCAACTTGCGACAACACCTTGTCGCGAATTGTCTGCCTGAGTTTCTCTCGGGTGATTTTAAGCGTTTCGTCCGGCACCTTTTTCATCATACCGGCGAATCCGCCAGTCATGGGCGTCTTAGACCGGGCATAAAAATTTTTGAAACGAGTCGGGTCGCTTTTAAAGCCCGGCACGGTGAAATCGGTCAAACCGATGTTGTATTCGGCTCCGGGCGAATCGGCGAAAACCGAGACCTCCGCGCTACCCGGCACGACTTTATTGTTTTCTTTAGTTTGGCCCGGCAGAACGATGGATTGGTCAATCCTAAAAATCAATCCTGTTGGCGTTTCAAACCTCGTGTTTTTGATGAGCCGCTGGGGAGCTGAACTGAAATTGTTGTAAACGATTATTTTGCCGGAGGCCTTTTTTTCCACATATTCCTCTCCCGAAGTCGGCACCGATTCTTTCGCTTCTTTTCTAAGAATCATAAATTCAAAACCGAGTTCTTTGTCTGACGGATTCTGCTTTGCCGTGATGGTGGCGCCAATCTGGGCGCTTACTTGTTTGGGAACGATGCTCATTTTGGCTCCAGTGAACAACACGGAAAATGCCGCCGCCAAAGCGACGAGCGCTATGATGGCCGCCAGCCAGATGCCGAATCTGCCGGTAGCGCGGGGATTTCGAAACCCGCCGGCGGGCGCGTTTTCTCTTTGATTTGTTCTTTCGGACAAAGAAATATCTCTAATTGTTCGCCGTCCGGGTAGAACGTCTTGGATAATCTTTTTAGGCATATTTAAAGTGTATTTAGTTTACCACAGTTTTGGGTAAAGAAAAGAGATGTGGATAAACCTCGGCCTCAAAGCTTTTTGGCTTCGTAGAGTGAGCTTTGAGGATTGCGAGGCTTCAAAGCTAACCCCGTTAGAAATCTGTGCTAAAATTCATACATGCTGCGATGAAGTCAATTATTGATTCTTGGTGGCAAAGCAGTGAATGAAAAGCGATTTCTAACGGGGTTAACGAGGATGATTATTAATAATCTTTTGAGCAAGCAGCGCTTCTATTGTGATAAATGCGTCTGGCTTGGAGTGCCGGTCAAAATCCACCAAGTTTTTGAGTTTATCATCGCTTAAATAGAAAATCTCAAAACAATGGCCCCCGAAAGTGCTTCGGTCGCACGGCTCTTTTTGAATGAGTTCCGAAAAGAATCTTGAATCTTCCCCGTCGGCGGTAAGATAAACCCTTTTCGGTAGAATTGCCTTATCCGACAGGGCGTCTAAAGATTCGCGCCAGACGGTCTGCCATTTATCGCCGGCGGCCGCGACGGATTCTTCAAATTTCAAACTGGATTTTTGTTCTATCTTGCCTTGGTAATGTATTTGGAGAAGAGACCTGGCCACCTCGGGCGAGATTTTGAGGCGCGCGGAAATTTCCCTGATTAAGGTATTTCTGCCGTAAGGGAAAGAGAGCGTTTCTGTCAGAGCGCCGTCTTCCACGAGCGCCAGGTCGGTAGCTTCGCCCGTAACATCCATAAGAATGTAATCGCTGCTTTGCGGGAACAGGTCTTTAACCACTGAATAATAGGATAAACCGAAAGAGTGCAGATGGAATGATTCAGGGTGGCTAATTGGACCGAGTAGGCGTTTGCATTCTTTGGCGACAGAAGTTGGTATGGCGGTAATGAAAAGAACGGCAGAAAAATCATTCGTTTGGCGCATAAAGAAATTATCAGTTTTATAACCAGCAAGCCGGACTTGGACAATCTTTTCTTCTATTATGGAAACAACCGGTGCCGTCCCCTTCTTTTGCTTTATCTCTCCCAAAAGGTCTTCTTTAGCTGTTTTAATGATGCTGGAAATTAAATCGGCGTTAATTATAAAAGGTTTGGGCTTATTAATTTTTATCGCCACCGGGCGCGACAAATACCACGGCGCCGAGAAAGTGACAAACACGGGAACACGCGAAATGTTGAGATTATTTTTTGAAAACAAAGGCAGGCCGGTCTTTATTATTTTCTCCATTGCCGATTTCAGAGCGCTTCTTTTTGAGGATAGGAGTTTGTCCGCGTTGATTTCGGTCCGCACCGGCAAAATTTCTCTGGTTGAATACAGAACCGCTGGTTTTTTCAATCCATTTATTACCGCGACCGCCGCGCCTACGCTTCCGCTTCCGACGTCAAAAATAATTACCGGCCAACGAGTATCTTTTTTAAAAATAGAAAAGGACATTGAGAATATTGTAACACAACACTAATGCCGCCAATACATACAAGGTGAATGCGGCGAATAAAAAGATGGGATTAACGGGCGCTTAAATCGCTGGCGGTACTAGCGTCGCCCCCACTTGTCCCATTCTGGCTAGAGCAACGCCGCCTTTATCCTTCTTACGCCGGCCGAAACCGCCTCTTCTTTGAGAACTTTGAATACGCCCTTAAGCTCTGAAGTGTTTTTGACGTGAGGTCCGCCGCAAAATTCCATAGAGAAGGTCTCTTTGTACCTGGGATTATCCGGAGTCGCTTCCTTGGGTCCGATAGAATAGACCGAAACATGGTCGGGGTAGGTTTGGCCAAATTCGCTTTCGGCGCCGAGTTTAAGCGCTTCGGATTTTGGCATTATCGTTTTGACGACCGGCAACGACTCCTTGATTTTTTCGTTGACCATGCTTTCCACCTTTTTTATTTCTGCCGGCATCATTTTAGAATGATAGGAAAAATCTAGGCGCAGACGCTCGGCAGTGATGTTGGAACCGCGCTGTTTGACGCTTTTGCCTAAAACCTCTTGAAGAGCGCGGAGCAGAAGATGGTGGACGGTATGCAGGCGAAGCGTTTCCTTTGAAGAATCCGCCAAGCCGCCTTTGAATTTTTGTGCTGAACCAGTCCGAGAGGATGTTTGGTGTTTTTCAAATTCTTTTTTAAAACCCGCGTCATCCACTTTCAAATTTTTCTCCGCGGCTAACTCGGCGGTGAGTTCTAGCGGGAAACCGTAAGTGGACAATAGACCGAAAGCTTGAGTCCCCGATACCACCCTCCTCGCCTCCGCGGCAATTTTTTTAAACATCTTCATTCCGCTTTCAATGGTTTGCTGAAATTTATTGAATTCGGCCAGAATAATGCCGATAGTTTCTTTTTGCCCGCTTTCAATTTCCGGATAAAAACTTTGATAGCTTGAAGCCACGGCCTTTACCGCCGGATTTATCCAACTGCCATCTTTTACGCCCAGACGATTTAGCTTAAAAATCGCTCGGCGAATGAGCCGGCGCAAGATATATCCCCGCTCTTTGTTTCCCGGCAATACGCCGTCCGAGATTAGAAAAACGCCGGCTCTAATGTGGTCCGCCGCTACCCGTAGATTTTTTCTTTTTCCTTCATCGCTTTCGGCATATCCTGAATTTGCCGATTTTCCCAGCGCGTCAATAAGGGGCCGGAGGATATCTACCATAAAGATGTCGGGGTTGTTGTTGGCCGCCGCGGCGATTCTCTCCAATCCGCCGCCGAAGTCCACATTGCGTTTCGGCAACTTTTCAAAACCGGCGGTGGTCTTCTTGTATTCCATAAAAACGCTGTTGCCGAGTTCCACGAATCGACCGCAGTTGCAGTTCGGGTGGCAGTATTTCCCGAATGCTTTATCGTGCGGCGTGCCGAAATCATAGAAAACTTCCGAGTCGGGGCCGCCCGGCTCTCCCGCGGGCATTTGTTCCGGCGAGCCGGAGCGGCTCCACCAGTTCTTATCGCGGTAATAAAAAATTCGGCCTTCCTGCATGCCCCGCTCGCCTCCCCGCGCTTCGGTTTCAAGCACCACCTCTTTCGCTTCCATGTCATTTTCTCTAAAAAGGTTTTTCCAGATTTCAGCCGATGTCTTATCCTTAGGCAAATTTAATTTTTCATCGCCGGAGAAAACAGTTACATAGAGTTTATCCGCCGGTAGGCCCAAATCTTTGGTCAAAAACTCAAAAAACCACGGGATTTGCTCGTCTTTGAAATAATCGCCCAGCGACCAGTTGCCGAGCATTTCAAAAAAAGTGGTGTGGCGATTGTCTCCCACCTCCTCTATATCTTCGGTCCTGAATGATTTTTGGGAATTCACCAACCGCAAACCCTTGGGATGTTTTTCGCCGAGAAAGTACGACACTAACGGTTGCATGCCCGAACTGGTGAAAAGGGTGGTCGGGTCGTTTTCCGGCACAAGCGAGGCGGACGGAATTATCGTATGTCCCTTGCTCTCAAAAAATTTTAGATAACGATTTCTGATTTCGTCTGCAAACATGAAATAAATTTAAAATTCAAAACGAAAAGCGTAAAACTAAAGTTAAAACCGGAAAATTCGCCATTTCAGTTTTTAATTTTCAGCTTTTCGCTTTTAATTTATCTTTTATCCCCTTCCCCGCCGATTTTGCCTCGATGGGCGCGGCTTTTTAGCTTTTCTAAATTACATTTTGCCACGTCGGCGAGAGGCGTTTCAAATTCGGTGGCGATTTGCGCCACATACCACAAGACATCGCCGAGTTCCGAGATTACCGATTCTTTGGTTTCGGCGTCAATCTTTCCCGCTTTATCGCGGAAGATTTTTTTAACTTTATTCAGAAGTTCGCCCGACTCGCCCGCCAGTCCTAAAACCGGATACAGAAATTTACTGCCGCCAATCGGGTCGTACATGGCGGAAAACCGCGACTGTTTTTGATAATCTTCAAAAGTCATAATCAAAAAAGCGACGCTACCAGTGTAACATCGCTTGGGCTTGCCCACAACTTCACTTTTTACGAAGCGAGCAGTGCTTTTTGCGCCAAATCTTTGACGGATTCGTCGGAGAGGAAGTTTGTTTCTATCCCGAGTCGATGACATTCTTCCTTTTCCCAACGCGCTCCGAATGACCTCTGCCAACCGGGAATAAAATGGACTCGTTTGACCAAGCCCGACTCAAAAATTGACCGATAAAAATCCTCCAGGATGGGCATGCAATAGCAAGGTTCCAACCACTTCCTCCAGACCTTGACCATCAAGTCCTCCGCCGGAAGTTGGCTGAAAATGTAGTGGCCCTCGGCGGAAAGCTTCAAAATGACAAAACCGAAAAGCCGCAGATTGGCCTCAAAACTTCCCAGTCCGCCGGTGGTGAGCGGACCGGAAACCATAGCCACAGGGTCCGGTATTCGTCTTATGATTTTAAGCGAGATTTGGACCGCCTCCTCCAGTCGCTCCGACTCATTGATTGCTCTGATTTCTTCCGGTTGCCAGTATGGGTGATGGTTTTGATTCATAACTTAAAGGTTCAACTGCCGCAGAGTATACGAATAAAAAAAATTTTGTCCAATCTCCCCAAACTCAACCAGCAATCGGACTGCTGGTTGGCGGCGGGGCCCCTTTACAATCAAAACAATTTCTTCAACTGTTCCAAATCGTTGCGCATTTGTTTTAAGCCGTCCGAAAAAAAGTCCGGATTTCTGACGTTTATGCCGGAAGCGGCAAGAATATTTTCAACCGAATCGTTTCCGCCGGCGGAAAGAAATTTAAGAATGGCCGAGGGACTTCCCGTCTCTTTGTATTTTTGATAAAGCGCGTTGCTTGCCAGCTCGCCGTAAGCGTAGCTGTAGACATAAAAGAAACGGCGAAGATGAGTCCAAGAAACAAAGAAATAACCATCGTCGTCCGTTAAATCAACAATCGTTCCAAGGTAGGACTTCATATGCTTATTCATAAGTTCCGCCATTTTTTCTTTTGGGACAAAACCCTCGCTTTTCACTTTCTCGTGAAGCTCTTTTTCAAAATTAAAGCAGGCGATTTGGCGGAAAATCGTGCTTATTTTGTCTTGAAGGCGGTCATGAAGCGCTATTATTTTTTCTTTTTTTGAAAAATTTTTTGTAAGTTCGTCAAAGATGAAATTTTCAAAGAGCGTGCTGGCGATTTCGGCGGCGGTAAAGGAATACTCCTGATAAAGCGGGATTTGTTTTTTAGAAAATTCAGTGTGAATGGCGTGGCCCATCTCGTGGCCGAAAGTCATCACCGAATTCGCGCCGCCAATCCAATTAAGAAGAAGCATGGTCGGCGTGCCGACTCCGCCGGAACAATACGCTCCGCCGGCTTTGCCTTTTTGGGGATAAACATCAACTTGGCTGTTTGAGATTAAACGTATGGCGATTTCCGCAAAGTCGGGGTGAATTTTGCCGAATGCTTTCAAAAGGATTTTAGAAGCGGCGGCAAAGGCGTACTTTTTTGGCACTTTCCCAATTTTAGCCGAACGGTCGTGGTAAGTGAGGCATTTTTCTTTAAGGAGCCGCGCTTTTAACTTATAGAATTCGCGGCTGATTGAGAAATGTTTTGTAACCGCTTCCACCAAATTCTCAACGATTGCCAAATCGTTCTGGTAATCCAAGACCGTGGCGTGCCAAGGGCGCTTGAAGCCCCGAAGCTCGTCATTTATTTTTTTGTCCGTGTAGACCGCGTTAATTTCGTTTTCGGCGAATTCGGAATTTTCTTTAAGCATCCGAACAATATTTTGGCCCAGCGCTCTTCTTGGCGTCGTCTGTAAATCCGACACTTTCCCCATCGCTTCCGAGAGCGGAAGCGATTGGCCGGCAAAGAAAACCGTTTTTGAATTAAGTAGGCGCTCCTGTCCCGACACCCACAAATGATGGGCCGGCAAATATTTGAGATTCAGTATTTTCTCCTCTTCGTCGGAGAGAGTGTGTTTCCCCCGCCCGAACAGATATTTAAGAAAATAATGGAATTTTTTGAGCTTCCTTTCATTTAATAAGTTTGTTTGCTTCTCTTCGGGCAGTTTGGAAATATTGTTAGTGAAAAATATGGTTTGATTAGCGGCCTTAGTGAGTCGCGCCACAAGCCGGCTTTCGTTGGCCGCCGCCGAATTGTCTTTAGAGTTTAAGCTCTTTTTATACGCGAAATATAAGACCGGTTTCCAAGCGCCGGCCCCGACTAATTTATCCCATTCCCAAAGCGTTTTAAGAAGAGAGTCGTCATCATCAAGGTATCCGCCGTCTGAATGATTTTTAGCAAAACGAGCGTGTAAATTTTCAATCCTCTTAACATCCCTCTCAATTGCGGGGTCATTGGGGCTTTTATAAAAGAGAGCGAGATGCCATTTAGTTTTTATCTTGAGAGCCATAGTGGATTATGATTGGCCTGATTTCTGATTTTAATTTTCACATACTTTCTCCTTCTTCTTTTAGCAATGAAAGTTTCTGGGCGCTTCCCTGATTATAGCCGCCGGCGCGGCCGTCCGAACAGATGACGCGATGGCAAGGGATTTTTGGATTGTAGTTCTTGTTTAAAATATTGCCAACGGCGCGCGCGGCTTTGACATTCCCCGCTTTTCCGGCCACTTCTTTGTAAGTCAGCACTTTACCATGCGGAATATTTTGTACCACCGCAAAAACGCGCTCTCTAAAAAAGTTTTTGCGGTTTTGCGTCATAGTTATCTTCGGTTTTCTTATCTCCCATCTTTTCTTTTAATTTAAAGCCGTTACGGCTTCCCAAAACCGATTCCCGAAAAGCGTTCCCCGCCGCTTCGCGGTAAGGACAATATTCACAAAGTTCACCGGCTTCGGGAATTTTTTCTGACATCAGACATTTTTTTGCTTCAGCCAAAGTTTGTTCCACCCAGACGTCATCGCCTTTATAAGCGATAATCCGGACATCAAATTCAAGTTTTGCATCAAAGGCCTCGCGGTCTTTGTAGGCGTTTACATACACAAAGTAACCGGTGTCGGAAACTTTGAAATCATTTTGCCGAAACAACCATTGATAAACTTCCATCTGCCGACGGTATTGGTCGTGCCAGCGAGTGTCAGCTAATTTATCAATCACTTCGTCTTTGGAGGTAGCTTTGTAATCAACGATGTGCAATTCGTTTAAATCATCAATCCAAATATCGTCAACTGCCCCAAAAACCAGAAAATTAGTTGGCTGATGGACAAATCTAATGCCGGTAAAATTGTGCCGCCAGCGTTCCAAGTCCTTGTGTTTGTACGGCACCGCGTCAATGCCGTATTTTTTCATAAGCGGATGAGCGTCGCCTCTCGCGCGGTGGATGTCAAATTCTTTTTTAAGGAGAAAGTCCACGGCGCTGTTTAAAGTAAAGGGCGCGGTGGAAGGGCGTTTGACGCCGAGCTTTTGCTCCAGATAAAAACAGCGCGGACACTCCCAAAATAAATCAATCTTTGAGCGGCTGATTTTGAACGGCTCTCTTGAGGCCGATTCAAAGACCGTTTTTTTTCGGCCATTGTAGAAGTTTCCGGGCATGGAAAGAGTATAGCGTATTATGGCTTAAGTATTAAGTTTTGGCAGAAATCTTACAAACACCGAAAATCTCCGCTTTAAGCGGAGATTTTCGGTGAGTTTCCCGTTGTCAGTTGCAGGTTGTTTAAATTGACACCTCGCTTTCCACCGAGGGCGCGCTCATTGTCGCTTCAAATTCCATCATAATCGGCGCGCCGGTTTTGCCGATAATCGGGGTATCAAGTTTTGGGTCAAAAGCTCGGTCGCCGTTGTCGGAGTGGAGCATGGCGAAATAACGGCCGCCCTCAATTGTGCCGCGCAACAATTCAACTTTGCCGTTATCCCAAGAACCGGGGTCAAAGAGCTGGGCGCCCAAAATCTTTCCCGGTTTGCCGGCGCCATCGTCCTCATGAATTACCACCCAGCCGCCTTTTTCAAAAATCGTTTTAGCGATGGAAACCTCGGTGCCCGGACCCTGGTCATTTACGACAATTGCGTCGCTCTCGGCAAGCATGCCGGAAGTGCCAGCCGTAATCGCCCCTCCCTCTCTGTTATCCAGATTCTTCTCTTTCCCATCTTCACCTCCTACCACACTTAAGCTCTTAATATTGCCGTCAAGATAAAGCCAAGCGCTGCCAAAACCGACCAAGAAAGCCACAACGGCGGTTAGGACATATTTTGGCATTGTATTGATTGGCTGTTGTTCTCCATCCATAAAGTAATTTTGCTCCGCAAAGCGGAATTTAGCTGTTAAATCTTAAGCGCATTCTAGATAAATATCCAGCCAATCGTCAACTTGACGACGCGGGCAAATGATATCAGAGATATCACGGAGATTTAGCGCCAACGAAGCGTCCTGGGGCGAATGATTAAACTTCACGAATTAGATTTTACACAAAAGTTTAGCTTCGTCCAGAATCGGCCTGGACTTTTCTTTGGAAAAACCGATGCTCGTCAAACGGTTTTCGTCCACATCTTTACAAAGAACCAAATTTTGCTCCATAAACGCCCTCTTTTCCTGCTGGCTTAAAGTGGAAAGACAAGTGACGGGGTGAAGACCTGTTTCTTCAACCAAATCATGGAGATTTCCTTTAAGCGGATAATTCCATCCGACAAGGGTCAGTCCGGCGCATTTGGCGTATTTTATGACATTAGTGGTGAATTTTGTGTTAGTCATAATCCAACCTTCGTCCAAATTCCTCGGCCGGCCGCCGTAATTAAACTGCTGCTCCAGTAAATCGTCGTAGCGGGCTTTGACGTAAAGAGCGACTTTTAAGTCAGTTTTGACCGCCAATTCATTGTGGAATTTCGCTTCTATCATCACTAGCTTTTTTTCATCCCAAGCCACCACGTCTATTTCGTGCGGCACGCAAGCTCCGGTTAGGAATTGATTGGTGGCGACAGAATATCCTTTAGCTTTCAAAATCTCGCTTAGAAAACGCTCAAAAGGAAAACCGGACGGCCCCAACTCCAAAAGCGCCCGCCGGAGGGAATAGCGCGCCGCCGCCGGCTTTCGCATCTTATGAAGGGCGGAAAAGGCGATGTGATAAATTTGTCCCGTGGATATTTCTTCTTTGAGATTTCCGCTTACCTCTGTGGAAATTTTCTCAATTTCGTCCGGTTTGGCGCCGGAACGGAACAAGGACGTGCGGAATTTATCCTCATTGAATTCTTCTTTCGTGCCGTCGGCTTTGAGCACATGAATTGAGGGCGCGGACATGAAAGTATTATAACCCCCGAAGCTTCTCGCCGCTAGCAGTCAGCTTGTATTTGCGGCCGATTTCCTAAAAAGTTAGTAAGTTAGTAAGCTAATCAGCTAACATCTACTCTATGATTCCTCCTCCCAGGCATTCGCCCGTTTTTGTATAAATGACCAGCGATTGGCCGGGGGCGATGGCGGTTTGGGGTTTGGAAAACTGAATGATGAGTGGTGATTTCTTATATCCAATTCCTATTTTCACCAACGGTTGGCGGTAGCGAAATCGGGCAAAATAGGTCTTGTTGAAATTCGGGGGCGCGCCGGCAATCCAATTAACTTTGCTTAAAATCCTCTCACTTGGGAGCTGGACTCCCAAGTTGGGGGGTTGAGAAACTGTAATAGTATTTTTTTTAATGTCTTTGGCGACAACATAATAAGGTAAACCGTCTGGGGTTTTTTGGTTAATGCTGAAGCCGCGCCGCTCCCCGAGCGTGAGCAATTCAGCGCCGTCGTGCCAACCAATTATTTCGCCTTTGATGTTTAAAACATTGCCGCGCTTTGGCGCGATGTACTGTCGCAAAAATTCTTTAACATCCACCGGTCCGACAAAGCAGAGCCCTTGGCTGTCTTTTTTCTCGGCTGTCGGCAAACCCAATTTCTTGGCAATTTTTCTAACCTCCGGTTTTGTCAGATGACCGATTGGAAATAGCGTCTGTGAGAGCTCTCGCTGTGTCAGAGTCCAAAGGAAGTATGTTTGGTCCTTGTTTTTATCATTGGCGGTATGTAGTGAGTAGTAGGTAGCAGGTATGATATTTTCTCTACCATTTTTTGTTCTTACTACTTGCTGCTTACTACATTCTACTCTCCTCGCGTAGTGACCGGTAGCAATGTAATCGGCTCCATGTTTGCGTGCCCAATCAAAAAACGCGCCAAACTTTATGTAACGGTTGCAGAACACATCTGGGTTGGGCGTCCTCCCGACCTTGTATTCGCGAATCATATAATCCACTACTTCTTTTTTATATTCTTTGGTCAAATCAATCTCGCGAAATGGAATATCAAGCTTTGCGCAGACGCGCATGGCGTCCAGCCGGTCCTCCTTTGAAGCGCACCAAAGCCAATCTGGGCTCCAGATTTTGATGAACACTCCGGTCACATCGTAGCCCTGCTTTTTCAAGAGCGCCGCGGATACAGAACTATCTACCCCGCCTGACAATCCTACGAATACTCCTCCCCTTGCTACAGGTTGTCGGTAGTTGGTTGCGGGTCGAGATATACCTTGACTTCTCATTTTCAATATGATATCAATTCATTCAGAAAAAACAATCGCGGTCAATCGCGGTGAAGAAAGGGAAACAATATGACAATCCATCAGTTGAGCGAAAAGGCAAATGGTCCACTGAAGACTCTTCAAAGATTAAGCAATGCGTATCTCCTGGGTGCTCTGGTGGAGTGCGGGAGAATTCGGGGAGTTGGTACCGGAGACAGTCACCCCAACTCAATCCGACTGGCAGAGAAAATTAGAATCGTTCTTTTGTCCAGACTGGAAAATAGAAATTCCTAACTCCTTGGAATCCTCCTATGCAAAACTCACGAATTGAGGGACTCCATTGATGCGGCGATTGTGGTTCATGTGATGGTTCAAATGCCGAGTTTAACGCTCGGCGTCTTTTATTCTCGGTATCCGCATCAGTTGTCACTGTGCCATTAGCATTTTATTTATTGTTGTAGTAACCTTTCTCAATATACATAACACGCGATACCTTATACTTAATACTTACTTCCCCATGGACTACAACACTCTCATGCAAAAAATTGCCGCGGCCAAGAAAAGCGGCGTTGACCTCTCCAAAGACGAGGATTTGGCAATCGGCGTGATGAATTTAATCAGTTTGGAAGAACACTTCTTTTTTACCGGCGAGAAAGTGGGCAAACCGGAACATTTTGAAACTCTGCGAGAAATCCGCGAAGTGCGCAAAGAACTTTTGGCAAAACTGGTGAATAAACACGAGGGCGAAACCTGGTGCGCCTCCAAACATCTCTTGGCGGCCACGATGCGCCTCTTTGAAGTTGGAGCCAAGTTAAAGGCCGACAATAAAGAAGCGGAAGCGAAAGAGATGTTTGACCGTGCCTACAAATTTTGGACTATTTTCTGGGGCTTGCGGCTAAAACTCTTGTCTCTGCCGGAAATAAAAAGCGAGGCCGAAAAAGACAAGGCCTGGACGCTTGATGACATCGTGAAAAAACTGGTGGACTGTTGTGACGAAAAAACGTAAAACTTAAAGCGAAAAATGAAAAATTTAATACGGGTATCAAAATTTTTTTTGATTCTTGCTTTAGTTTTCGGTTTTACGTTTTTAATTTTGAATTCAAAAAGGAAAGATGCCAGTACAAATAATTTTGACACCTTTGCAAAGTGTCTCACCGAACGCGGAGCCAAGATGTTTGGCGCCTATTGGTGCCCGCACTGTAAAAACGAAAAAGCCGCCTTTGGCGATTCTTTCAAGCACATAAATTATGTGGAATGCACCGAGCAGGTGAATGAGTGCATCGCGGCTGGCATTACGGGCTATCCGACTTGGGTTTTAAGCGATGGCACGAAGCTTGTCGGCGAGCAAGGGCCAGAAGAGCTTTCAAAGTCTGCAAAGTGTCCACTTTAGTACCGCTTCTTTATATTTTTGTCCTGTGAATATCTGATTTTCACAGACGGCTAGCGGTGGTATGTTCGTACTTACCTCACGGCTTGCCGCGAGGGGTGAGGGTTTCCAATCGTGGCGTTCGTATTATTTGCTACTTCAAATAGCGCGCTTTATTCCGCACATGCTCATCGTGCGTTACCGCGTAGTGCATGTTGCCGTTTTTGTCGGATAGATAATATAAATAATTGCTGGCAAGCGGATTGACCGCGGCTTTAAGCGAGTCCAAACCGGGATTGGTGATGGCGCCGGGCGGCAGGCCTTTATACTTGTAAGTGTTGTAGGGCGAATCAAACTGCAAATCTTCGGTAGTAACTTGATAGGTATTCTTGTTTAATAGGTACGGGAAAACCGCGTCTACTTGGAGCGGCATGCCGATAGAAAGGCGTTTCCACAAGATTCCGGCAATGCGCCTTCTGGTTTCGGAGGTTCTCGCTTCTTCTTCAAGAAGCGAAGCCATCACAATCACCTCTTTAAGCGATTTGCCGAAAGCGGTTATTTCCGGCTGAATATTTTTTATTTGTTTCTCAAAATTCTCCTCCATCGCCTGGAGCGTTTCCGCCGCCTTGATATTCGGCGGAAAATAATAAGTGTCCGGAAACAAACGCCCCTCTTTCTCTTTACCCGAAGACAGAAATTCTTCCTGATTGAATCTTGGAAAATCGCCGTTCCCAAAAAGTTTGGCAATCTCTTTGTTTGCGCTGCCTTCCGGCACGGTCAAGCGAATCGCCATTAGGCCGTATTGTCCCTTGCTGAACCGCCAAGCGAGCCGGCCAACGCCCGCGGGCTTTTCAAAAAAATAATCGCCGGCCAAGACGCCGCGCTCGCCGTCAAGCATGAGAACCAGAACTTTAAAAATCAGAGCCGATTTCAGGTAGCCGAGCCGCTCTAATTTGGAAGCGACGGAGCCGATACTTTCCCCTTCATCCACCGAAAATAAGCTGTGTCGCGGAAAAGTCGCCGGAGAATATAGTAAAAAAGAAAAGGATAAAATAAATAAAGTGGCCAGAGAAGCCGTGGCCAGGCGTTTTTTAGGCGTGGATAAAGCAAAAGTGGCTAAGCTAAAAAATTTAGCGGCCAAGGCAGAAATTCTTTCTCTGACTTTTAATGTGAAATTATTATCCATTTATCTGTTGGCGGGCGAGGGGCGGTTATTTTTGAAACGGGTTCTATGTGGGCAAATTGGCCGGCGCTTCCACTTTCTTGGCGGACACTCGGGCTATGGTCGGCGTTGGGGCGGCAATCGCTGACGGGAAGTGAAAAATTGTCGCCAATTCCTCGGTGGTTAAGATATAAGGTTTGGAATGAAAGTTTCTATAAGGAGCATGGAAGAACGACCTCATTTTTAGAGACCGAAGCATGCCCCGTTCGGCCAAATTTCGCCTTAACCGATGAAAATCCTGCCACGGATAATCAAAATCCGTGTACCAGCCGGTCTTGAAGCCGTTCATCGTGTTGGAACTGAACTGCCTCATACTGCCGATAAGGCCGTTGATGTAAACGGGGTTAAAGCTCTCTTTGGTCGTGTAATAAATACCGCGGACAATGCATTCAAAAGGAAATTTGGCCATACTCCGCTCCATTGCCGTAATTTGTTCTTCTTGGCCTTTAGTGAGGGAGACCATCGGGAAAGGCGTTTTGCCCTCCGGCGAAATTGATTTAACGACCTCGCCGTAGGCCTTCGCCGCTTCTTTTCTGATTTTCTCCACCTCCTTCTTAATGGCGTCTTTCCAGTCCTTGCGAAAAATCAACCGACCGTCGGCAAAACGCTCTTTTTTGTGGGCCTGGAAGAGAATTTGAATGATGCCGATGTCGTCGGATTTCATTGAAGCCAAATATTCCAAAACGGCAACCAAGGGGTCCACTTTGTATTCTTCTTTTTGGTCTCGGTCCAAGCCGTAATCAACATAAGTCATGATGGGGTATGGGTCGGGCTTATCCATTTTGAAATTGAGCGCCCAAAACGGCTTCTCCATTGGGTCATGATAAAGCGTCTTTAAGTAGTCCTCCGCCTCATAGACCTCAATCCCCGGGTAAGAGGCGTAAAGTTGGGCTTCCACCAAATTTTTCCATTTGCGGTGGGCCCAAATATAAAAATGCACTTGGCCGCCGAGCGACACCATTTCAAAAGACCACCATGGCCGGATTTTTCCCCACCAATAGGTGTCAATCTCGGTAGCCGCGCCGGTTTGCCACAAAGCGGTGATAAAGATTTCCATGGCCTTGGGGGAGCGGGGCGCCTCTTTGGGTAATTTAATTTCCAAAAGAACCGAACCCTGTTTGAGGATAAAATCGGTTTTGGCGTAGATTATCCACATCTTTAAAGCCAGATAACCAAAAACGAAGGGCGCCCAAATGTAAGCGTAGTCGAATAAATAGCCGAAGACCCGGAGAAATATGCCGAATTCCCTAATGGAAAAAAGTTGGTCGGTTAACGCGGTTTCCATACCAGAAATTTTAACATAAAACAAAAACCCCCGCGAAATCGCCTGTGAACGATTTCGCGGGGGTTTTTGAATTTAGCTGACCGCGTTGTATCTTCCTTCTTTATCTTTCTTGAAATGCTTCTGATTCTGGAGATTGACCATCACCGTATTTTCTTTTACATACCTCTCTTTGAGCACCTTTTCCATAATCTCTTCTTTCGTGAGCGCACCGAATTTATTCAAAATATACTTGATGACGTCTCGCACCACGCCGGCCACATAGCCCCACTCGGTTAAAGCATATAGTCCCCTGCCCACCAAAACAAACCTTGGGTCCTTGATGAGCTCATTGTGGGTTGTGGCCACATGGGCTTTTCGGCCGAAAAGTTTTTCAATGGACCGGGCCACTTCGCGAAAATGAATCGGCGAGCCGTGTTTTCTTAAAGCCAGAAACGCGAAGTCCCTGATGCCTCGGGCTTTGACGTTAGAAGAAGTGGCTTTGCCCCATTCGCCGAGCGGGTTTTTTGCAATGACCTTGGAAATGCCGAGCCAGCGTTTCAGAATTTCTTCGTCGCGGTATTCTTCGGAGACCTCCTTGAGGTGCTCAAGAAAAGAGTTGATGATATCCGATTCAGAAATCAAATCATTGTCGGCGAGGTTTTTGTAAAGCTTGCGCAAGGATTCGTGCACTTTTTTTGAAAGCTCCGGGTCCACATACCAGCGGTGCTTGAATTCATCATCCTCTTTTTCTTTTATAAAAGGGTCGCCTAAGACCAGGAGAAAATTGACATTGTTTTGGGTGCCTCGGTCTTTTGAAACATAATTCAGCACATCGTCTTCGGCCACAATGCCGCCCAGGCTTTTTATAAGCGCCTCCAACTCGTCAAAGGCCGGTTTTTCCTTTTTGTAGGCATCCGATTTTCTGACTTGAGCTAGAGCGTAATTTTCAACCTGCCTGACTCTTTCTCTGGTAATGCCGTATTTTTGCCCGATGGCCTCCAAGGTCATTCTTTCACTCGCTTTCCCCAAACCGAACCGAAGCGTGAGCACGTCTTCCGCTCGCTCGGAGAGCGCTGACAGTAATCTTTTGACGACTTGCTTCGGTTTCATTTTTAATTCAAAATGGGCCATATCTTTTTACAAAAATTAATTTTATTAATTGAAACAACGAACCAATGTTAATTACGATGCGCAAATATAGTTAAGTATTATCATACAGTTAACGATGGGTCAAGCTAACAATCCAAGCTTATGTCAATTACGCTTTTAAATCAAGCTTGTAAGACAAAGTTAAGCAATCGCTCCGGCACATAAATACTTCTTGACGGCCGATTTCAAGAGAACCGCGCGTTTTGCCGTTGACCTGAACGACAATCTTGATTTTGTCGGAAAGCAATTTAGCGGGGTCATATTTTGGCCAAGGTATAAGGTGAACGCTTTTTTTGTAACCCAATCCCTCCCAAAGCTCTTCGGTCATATGCGGCGCGAAAGGCGCCAGCAAACGAAGGAAAATTTCAAAATCTTCTTTGGCCACTTTCTCGGCTTTCTCCATTTCGTTAGTCAAAATCATCAGCGCCGAAACTGCCGTGTTGAATCGCATCGCTTCAATGTCTTCCGTAACTTTTTTTATGGTTTGGTGTAAAAGCGCCTCAATTTTTTCTTTATTAGTATTATTCGTATGAATTCGTATATTGGCATCGCACTTGGCGCGAAGACGCCACACTTTCTCCAAAAACCTCTTCGCCCCCACCATTCCATCCGTGTTCCAAGATATCGCCTGGTCAAACGGCCCCATGAACATTTCGTAGACGCGCAGTGAATCGGCGCCGAAGCGTTCCACAATATCGTCCGGATTTATGACATTGCCGAACCGCTTGCTCATCTTCCGTCCGTCCTCGCCCATAATGAGGCCGACTGGCCGGAGCTTCATGAATGGTTCGGGCGTGGAAACAACTCCGATATCCTGCAGAAAC
>Ga0075979_107_pt1 | contig 30637 bp, 27 predicted proteins | sample RifGroA2_FD_68055 | JGI IMG/M metagenome (GOLD analysis project Ga0075979, IMG submission 68055) | Parcubacteria bacterium GW2011_GWA2_47_21 | reverse complement strand
GGTTCGCCTTGTGAAAATAACGATTGTAGTTGATCGCAATCCGCTTGCGCCGCCCAATCCCATCACGCTCACAACGCAAATTTCCATGAGAAATCTCAAAGACAATTTATGACGCTCCGCCGCATCGTAAATCAAATAAGGGAGTTTGTGCGATCGAAACGAGGTCAGATATTGATTCAGGTTATTGTGTTTGGATCGATCGCCGTCTATCTTTTTAGCGGTTTAGTGGGTTGGACCGCGCTCAATATCAAAGCGTCTCGCCAAGCATATAGCCGTGAAGAGGCGCTTCAGATCGCGGAGGCCGGCATTGATTACTACCGCTGGCATCTGGCGCACGCCCCGGCGGACTTTCAGGATGGTACTGGCGGTCCAGGTCCCTATGTGCACGATTTTCGGGACAAAGACGGCAATGTGATCGGCCAATTCTCTCTCAACATCACTCCGCCGCCTCTTGGCTCGAGCTTGGTAGTTGTTGAGTCCACAGGGAATCTAAATGCCGATATGCCGGTTCTGCGGAAAATTGCGGCGCAACTCGCAAAGCCCTCGATTGCAAAATACGCGGTTGTGGCAAACGACTTCATGAGGTTCGGCGAAGGCACCGAGGTATTCGGACCAATTCATTCAAATCAAGGGATTCGTTTTGACGGCCTTGCGCACAACGTGGTTTCAAGCGCAGTCGCGTCCTACAATGATCCGGATCACAGCGGGGGAAATGAGTTCGGCGTTCATACGCACGTCGTGCCCGCGGATCCTCTGCCACCGCTTCCTGTGCCTGCGCGAACCGATGTATTTGAGATCGGACGGCAATTCCCCGTGCCAGCGGTGGATTTTGCGGGAATTACCGCGGATCTTGCTCAAATGAAAACAGACGCAGAGGCAAACGGGTTTTATCGTCCGAGCGCGGGCGCCCTTGGATACCATATTGTTTTGCGCACCGATGACACATTTGATCTCTATCGCGTAACAGGCCGGGTAAATCCGCCGTCGGGCTGCACAAATAGCCAGAATCAATCGGGCTGGAGCACGTGGAGCATTCAAAACCAGCATCTTATCGGCAATTTCCCGTTTCCCGCCAACGGCATCATCTTTCTTGAAGACGATATTTTTGTTGACGGCCAAATCAACGGCGGCCGCCTCACTATTGTCGCAGCTTTTTTGCCGGACAATCCTCCGTTTCGGAAAAACATTATCGTGAATAGTGATCTTTTGTATACGCAGTATGACGGATCGGATGTTTTAGGGCTCATCGCGCAGGGAAATATCAATGTCGGCATGGTAAGCGACAATGATTTGAGAATTGACGCGGCGCTCATTGCCCAGAACGGACGCGTGGGGCGACATTATTACCGCCCGCCAGGCGGCGGATCACAGCGCTGTTCTCCGTATCATACGCGCCAGACCATTACGCTTTGGGGCATGATCGCGACTAACCAGCGATATGGTTTTGCCTATACCGACGGAACCGGATACCAAATACGCAATCTTAACTATGACGGAAGTTTGCTCTATGCCCCGCCGCCGAGTTTCCCCCTAACTTCCGACCAGTACATTACCCTTTCGTGGGAAGAGAAGTGAATCAAGTTAGAAATTTCCGCGGTACTTGTGCGATCGCGTACATGCAATCCTCCGCTAGAGCAACGCGGTTCTGATCGCGGCCAAGCAAAAACATTCTCTTTGCATTTTTTGATCTCGCGCGCGCGTTTTTTTTCAATGAAGGAAGTGATTTTTGCGTTGGTATCTTCAATAATTTTCGGATAAGAAGTATAATGTAAGTGATGAACCCCGTTAGAAGTCCTTGACAAAAAAATTATTAAATTTTTCTGCGCTGGATTAGCGGGAATATAACAAAAACAAATTATGTCGGGCATACATCACGATAATCATACACAGCGGACTTCTAACGGGGTGAAAGAGTATTTGCCTCAAAAAACCGCAATTTTGAAAATTTCCAGATTTTTTCTGGTGATACTTTTAGCTTTTTCTTGGATTTTTTCCGGCTGGCCGCAGATTTTCAATTTTCCGCCGGGGATTCAGATTGCGCAAGCAACAGATACTACTCCTACCATCTCTGGCACTGGCGCTAATGCCACGGGTATAGGTACAGAAGTTTGGACGACGCCAGAAGAAATTACTGCTACAGGGGGAGGAGATGATGGTGTTTACGCGGAAGCAGCTTTGGCAAAAAGCGAGATTAGTAATTACTTAAAGGCGACAAATTTTGGTTTTTCCATCCCCGATGGGTCAACAATACAGGGAATAAAAGTTGAAGTCGACCGCAAAGAAGGGAATACGGCTGCTGCAGGTGGCGTCATAGACAATACCGTCCAACTGATTGACGAAAGTGGGACAATTCGCACCACGGTCAATAAAGCCGATACCGCTACTTTTTGGCCTACTGCTGACGGCACGGTAGTTTACGGCGGCACGGCCGATCTGTGGGGCGAAGCGGCCGGCTTTTGGACGACCGCGAAAATTAACGACCTTGATTTCGGTGTGGCATTTGTGTCAGAAAACAAAAAAGTTTCCGGCGGCGGCGCAGCTGAAAGCGCGCATGTTGACTTTATACGCATCACCGTCACCTACGGCCCGCCTGCTATTACGGTCGGCACAATTGGCACCCAAACCGCCAGTATGAATATCCCCTCAACCGGCCAATATGTCGGCGGCGCGTTTACAATGGTTCGGAGCGGCGGCACGGCGAATGTTACTTCCATCACCATCACCGAAAACGGCACGGTGGACGCACTCAACAACTTGGACAATATAAAACTCCAGTACGACCTTGACATAACTTCTCCCTTTGATTGCGCTGGCGAGAGTTATGCCGCCGGTGATACGCAGTATGGATCAACCGATATTGACGGCTTTTCGGCGGCAAATGGAACTTCGGCGTTCACTGGTTCAGTTGCCGTAAGCAACACGCAAGCGATGTGCGTTTATGTGGTGTTGGATGTCGGCTCTGGCGCGTCTGATGGAAATACCCTTGAGATTGAAATCACCAATCCTTCTACAAATGTTGTTGTTTCAGCCGGCGATGTAACTCCGGCCACGGCCGTTGCCATTGCCGGGGCGACGACGCTTTCTCTTTTGCCTAATGTGTTTCAAGACCACTATCGCTGGAGAAATGATAACGGTCCCCAAGGCGATACGAATCAGACGCTTTATTTCAATCCGACCGGCAATGGATTTGGCGCGGTAGGATTCTCGATTGTCGGTGGCTGTTCTGCTGGAAGCGAGTGGGATTGCGTGGATGACGACACTGCTGATACTTCGGCAACCGCGCCATCGAGCGATTTGGAAACTTCTCAACTTTTGCTTGCCGCCGCGACAGATTATTATACGCTTTCCAATGACGCTCTTCCGGCAGGCGTTACGGTGACCCAACTTGATATTACGGTTGCCGGCGCAGACGATATCGGAAACCCCAATTCAAGCGTTACTTTAGGATATTGCGTAAATATAGCCAGCGACGCGGTTGAATGCGGCGTCGCAGATTCAATGGGTTCGGCCCAAGTCATCAACGGAGCCGACCAGACAAAAACAGAGCAATTTACCGGCTTGAGCATCAACACAACAAGAATGAATGCGATGGAATTAGTGCTCACCGGTAGCGGCGTCAAAGCGGAAATCTCAACTTTGTATGTTTTGGTAACTTACACAGTTCCCGCGGCGACTTGGGCGCAGACGGAGGATGCGGCGCATACTGGCCTCGCCAAAAGCGCCAACATCCGACTCCGTTTTCAAGTTGATAATACCGGCGGCAGCGCTTCCGCTTACAATTATCGTTTGGAGTGGGCGGCGCAGAGCGGCACTTGCGACACCGCTTATTCCGGGGAAAGTTATGCCGCGGTTCCCGATACGGCTACGACAGAACATTTTGATATGACATTGAGCGGCAGTAGTTTATTTGTTGATGGCGACCCAACCACCGCCCAGCTTACAAACGCAGAAGCATATACTTTCGTGGCCGGCGATCAGGTAGAAAGCACATCCAACCAATCAGGCGCCATTACTTTGGCTCAAAACCAATATACCGAAGTGGAGTATGTTTTTCAGGCAAATACAAATGCTACGGACGGCGGCGTGTATTGTTTCAGGGTAACGAACGCCGGCACAGCTTTGAATTCCGCCGATGTTATCGCGCAAGTAACGCTCGCGGGCGGAGGTGCCTCGCTTACGTTTACCGTGAGTAGCAATAATTTTCCCACCATAACACCCGGCTCTCTGGTTTTTGCCACTACAACCTTGAGCGTTGATACCAATAATACCAGTGGCTGGAATGTGACTGTGAGCCGAGATGATGCCGACACCACTCTTGACTTGGATACCGACGCGACGGTTAATATCACCGACCAGACGGCATGGGCTCCGGGTGCCGCAACCACTACCGCGGGCAACGCGGTCCGTATTTCTTCTCTTGATTCAAGCGGTGATGTACTCGGTCTCCGAGTGATGACGGCAAGCGGCACCACTGCTTTCAGGGCGGGAAGTTGGTGGGGTACGACCGATGCCTATGCGGATAGCGCGAGCACACTGTGGGCGGGCATTCCTTCTACCGCCAAACAAATCGGCAATTCAAGTGTCAGTTGTTCGGGAACTAATTGTGCTCTCAACACCGTGCTATATTATCTGGATGTCCCCTCAACCCAAAAGACGGGGGCGTATTCAGGGGGGATTACCTACACGGCAACCATGAACCCTTGACCATGTTTTGCAGTATGTGGATAACATTTACATGACGATATGTTACAATTAGCATGAGCTTATGAAGTAGACAAATTTTTTATTATTAACTTACCAAAATATGCTACGAATTTTTAATTCTCAAAATGATGCTCGCGCGCTGTTCTCATCATTTTTGATTGCGGCGGTTATTTTTGTCGGGGGGGGGCGTCCTATGTGTATGCGGCGGCGGTTACTTTGACGGTAACCGTAGCGCAGACGCTTACCTTTAGTGTGTCAACTGACCAATTTGCCACTCTCACTCCCGGAACATACAAAATTGCGACAAGCACGCTTTCGGTTACGACTAATAATGTTGCCGGGTGGAATGTTGTTCTTTCGGGAGATGACGTGACTATTCCGGGCGGTAATACTGCCTGCGACTTGGATAGTGATGCATCAACAGGTATTACTGACCAAGCCCAATGGGTCAACGGAGCGGCTACTACCACCGCAGGTAACGCCGTGGTGCGCGCGAGCTTGGATACTTCGGGACAAGTTCTTGCTTTTCGCGTGATGTCGGCTTCCAGCACAAATGGTACGGCATTTCTTGCAACCAGCTGGTGGGGCGCGACTGACGCAGACGGAACAGCCAAATACGCGGGAGTTGCAAGTTCTACGGTCGGGCGACAAATTGGCAATGCAGGAACGGGTTCATACTCCGCGACCGCGCACTTAAACACTGTGCAGTATTATCTTGATGTTGCCGAGTCTCAAGCGCAAGGAGCTTATAGCTGCCCTATCACCTACACTGCCACTGGTAACTAACCTCTCATGATATTACCGTGGCAAAAAACTCTCATATATAGAGCGGGGGCAATTGCTTTTTTGCTCGTCGGTACTTTTGCTTTCACTCCCGGCGCTTTTGCAAGCGTCGGTCTTACGATTCAGCCGCTTAAAGTTACGGAAACACTTGCGCCCGGAGCTTCTGCCTCGGGTGTTGTTTCAATTACGAACGCAAGCGATGAAGCGGTGAATGTTGAGGTGAAGGTGGAAGATTTCGTTCCTCTTGCCGGTACCTACAACATCCAGTTTGTGGGAAGAGCGCCCGGGGTGAGCACTGTTCGCGATTGGGTTACGCTGGATTCACCGAAGTCATTTGTACTCAAAAAGGGCGAGGGGAAGAATGTCTCCTATACCATACAAGCGCCTCCCAACGCCGAACCGGGGGGACATTTTGGCGCTGCTTTCTTTAAGGCCACACTATTGCCGACATCTGGCGGGCAACAGCTTAGAGTGGGGACGCAAGTCGGGATGCTCATTCTGGTTACTATCCCCGGCAGTCACTTGGAGAAAGGCACGGTGCTTGATTTTTCCGGACCGCTTTTTGTCAAAAAAAGCCCAATCGATTTTAAGATTAAGTTTGAAAATACCGGAACCGTTCATTTTGAACCAAAAGGGAAGATCACCATCACTAATATGTTTGGTAAAGAAGTTGGCAGTGTCGATGTCGGCGGACAGGTGGTGCTGCCTACCGGAGTGCGGGATCTGGTCGCCAGCGTAAATTTTGACGGAGTCCTTTTGGGGCGTTATAAAGCCAATCTTAAAATGTTTGACGGCGAGGGCAATGAACTTGTCGCGAGCAGCATTACTTTTTACGCTTTCCCGCTCTGGTATGTGATTGCTTTCTTGGTGAGCGTGGTGGTACTCTTTTTCGCAATCAGGTTTGTGAAGAAAAACATAAAAATCTCCATTGCAAAAAATAAATAATGAATGTTTTTTATTGCATACATATATTATATTCAGAAGCAGGTTCAGCAAAGCGTCTGTGGCGCGCTCAAATTCATCTGCCTGCTCTTGCTTTGTAGTTCCCTCTTTCCTTTTGCCGCAGTTGCCTCTACCGCCACACTGACGGTTACTGTTGTGTATACCATTGAAACTCACCAGATTGCCACTACTGCTTCGTTTTCTGACTCAATAAGCAATCCGAATGATACCAATGTCCGTCTTGATTTTGCTTTTCCCGCAGATGTGTTAAGTTCCGGCGTTCCGGTGATCATGACCGTATATTCAACGGCGGAATCCGCCGTAGTCGCTGAGGCGCCGTTGCCTAGCGGGAAGCTCGGCGCGAACACTTTTTATAATTTTTCTTTCACTAACGCGAATACCGGAAGTATTATTACCTCATTTGATAAGCCAATCACTCTTACTTTTTTTTACTCGGATGCGGATATAAGCGGTATTGATGAAAGCACGTTGGTTCCCTATCGCTGGAACGGATCTTCATGGTCTGCTTTAACCAGCTACACTGTTGATACCGTAGTAAATAAGGTTACCGTATCTACACAGCAATTCAGTACATTCTCGCTTTTGGGAACTGCTCCCGCGCAGCAGCAATCTAGTAGTAATGGTAGTAGTGGGGGCGGAGGCGGAGGCGGAGGCGGCGGGGGTGGCATCATCGCGCCGGTAACGAGCGTTGTCTTTTCCGGTCGGGCTTATCCGAAAAACGTCGTAACACTCCTGAAAGACGCGCAAATCGCGGCCACCGCGGTTGCCGGCGGCGATGCCGGTTTTTCAATGAAGCTTTCCGGGCTCTCGGGCGGAAATTATATTTTCGCCGTCTATAGCGAAGATTCAAAAGGCATCAGGTCGTCTCTTTTAACTTTTCCCGTGAGCGTGACGAGCGGCGCCACGAGTTTCGTGAGCGGCATTTTTATTGCGCCGACCATCGCGGTTGATAAAAGCGAGGTGAAGCGGGGCGATAACATTGCGATTTTTGGACAAAGCGTGCCAAACGGAGAGATTACCGTTGCCATCAGTTCAGAAGAAGAATTTTTTGGAAAAACCTCTGCCGATCAAAATGGCGCGTATCTTTACAATTTTGATACTACTCAACTGGATATGGGTCAGCATTTCACAAAATCAAAAGTAGCCAAAGAAGGCGCGATTAGTTCTTTTAGCAAGGCCATCAGCTTTCTCGTTGGCACAAAAAATATTGCGGCCGAATTGCCTAAGGTTGTCACGAAAGGCGATATGAACAATGATAGGCGAGTTAACCTCGTTGATTTTTCCATCGCCGCATATTGGTACAAGCGGTCATCGCCCCCTGCTTCAGTTGATTTGAATGGCGACGGTAAAGTAGATTTGATCGATTTTAGCATTATGGCGTTTTATTGGACCGGGTAGTGAAAGTTCGGCTTGCCTTCGGCAATATAGCGCCAAAGGCGCCCAGCCGAACTTCTACTACCCAGTGGACGGGATAAATCAAATATGAAAAAGTTTTTTTTTATTTTTTTAAGCATAGCATTTCTTTTTCCGTACCACCTTTTTGCGGCGGAGATTTTTTATGACGCCGATACCAGAAAAGTTAAAGCGAATACGGAGTTTGAAGTCGGCGTTTTCTTGAGTGCGGAAAGCGAAAATATCAATGCCGTTGAAGGCATTCTGCGATTTCCGGCCGACATTTTGGAGTTCAAAGAATTAAATGACGGAAATTCCATTGTTAATTTTTGGGTAGAGCGGCCGTCGCGTCGTGTCGAAAATGAAATCATTTTTTCCGGCATCACGCCGGGCGGATTTGTTGGCAAAAGAGGACTCATCTTCAGAATTACTTTTTTGGCGAAGAACGAAGGCAATGGAAAACTGGAGATGCAAAATATAAAAGCTCTCTTGAATGACGGTAATGGTACTGCGGCTGATATTTCCGTTTCTCCTCTTGAAATCGTTGTTACAAGCCAGGCCTTGTCTTTGCCGCCCAAAAAAGAAGAAAAAGACAGTGAGCCGTCCGAGTCGTTTGTGCCAGAAATTGCGGCCGACTCCAGCATATTTGACGGTAAATGGTTCTTGGTTTTTGCGACGCAGGATAAAAAATCAGGCATTGACCGCTACGAAATAAAAGAAACGCGGCAAAGGATTTTTGATATCTTTGCGAAATGGATTTCGGCGGAAAGTCCGTACGCATTGCAAGATCAGAAATTGAGAAGTTATATTTTTATAAAAGCGATTGATAAAGCCGGCAATGCGCGAATTGAAAAAATTCTACCGCAAAATCCGCTTGGATGGTACGAAAATTACGAGAATTGGCTTATAATTACATTAGGGCTCGTTATTGCTTACGCTATCAAAAAATTTTTATGGAGGAGATATTTAAAAAAATAAAAAGTCCATTGATCGGCGGCGCGTTGCTATTTGTAATTTTTGGCATTTTCCCCGTAACCGCTCAAGCGGCAAGTTTGTATTTTTCTCCTTCTTCAGGAACGCATGCGGTTGGCACCTCATTTACGGTAAGTGTTTATGTTTCGAGCGCCGATCAGGCAATGAATGCGGCTTCGGGCGCGATTTCGTTCCCGCAAGATAAGCTGGAGGTTATCTCTCTTTCTAAAGCCGGCTCGATTTTTACTTTGTGGGTTCAAGAGCCGACATTTTCTAACAGCGCCGGCACGGTTAATTTTGAGGGAATTGTGTTAAACCCGGGTTTTACCGGCGCTTCCGGGAAAATCCTTGGCGTCACTTTCCGCGTTAAAGTGGCTGGAGCAGCACCCGTAAGTTTTTCTTCTGGATCGGCGCTCGCTAATGACGGCAAGGGAACCAACATTTTAGCAAGTTTTGGAACCGCAAACTTTACTCTGGGGATAGTCGGCCCGGGAGCGTCCGAAGCAACTACTCCTTCTGAAATAGCAGGCACGTCTCAAGCTCCAGAAATTACTTCCACAACCCATCCTGACCAAAACAAATGGTATCAAGAGAGCGTCGCCCAGTTTAATTGGAATGTGCCCTCCGGGGTAACTGGCGTGCGTCTCCTTGTTGGGAAAATCCCTAACGAAATTCCTACAGTAACCTATACCACCCCCATAAGCTCTAAAGAAATAACGGATTTGGCGGATGGCACTTGGTATTTCCATGTCCGATTGCGCGATGCAAGCGGCTGGAGAGCGGTTTCTCATTTTAGATTCCAGATTGACACACAGCCGCCGGAGCCGTTTACAATAAACTTTGTTGACGGCAATGAGACCGACAATCCTCGGCCAGTCGCGCTATTTGACACCACCGACTCTCTTTCCGGGATAGATTATTACAAGATTAAAATCGGCGAAGGCGATTTCTTTTCCGTGGCACCGGAAATTGTAAAAAGCAATCCCTACACCCTTCTTCCTCAGGCGCCGGGGAAGCGCAACATTTTAGTCCAGGCCTTTGATAAAGCTGGGAATTACGCGATGGCGACCGAAGAGTTTATTATAAGACCATTAAAAGAACCGGCATTCACCGAATATCAACAAGAGTTGGAAAGCGGCAGTATCTTGACGGTTAAAGGCGAAAACCAATACCCAAACTCTCAAATAATTGTTTGGTTGCAAAGAGAAAATGACGAATCTAAAGCTTTTCCGGTACGAAGTGACCAAGACGGGAAATTCATTTTTGTTTCCGACGAGAGATTGCGCGACGGCGCATATACGCTTTGGACAGAAGTGGTTGATGAGCGTGGCGCAAAAAGTGGGCCGTCCGAAAAACTAATTATCGCGGTGAAGCGCCCCGCATTCCTGCAGGTAGGGTCATGGGTAGTAAGCTTGCTTGCGGTGGTGGTACCGTTTGTAGCGCTCATCATCTTGTTTTTATTCGTTAGTTGGTATGGATGGCACAAATTTTCACTGTTTAGAAAAAGATTGAAGAAAGAAGTGCGTGAGACGGAATCGGCCCTTCATAAGGCGTTTGATTTGCTCAAAGAGGATATTCGCGAGCAAGTTAAAATGCTTGAGAAAACTAAAAATAAACGTGAGCTTACGGAAGAGGAAGAAAAACTTATCAAACGTCTCAAAAAAGATTTGGACGACGCGGAGGAGTCTGTGAGAAAAGAAATTGAAGATATTGAGAAGGAATTGCGCTAACCCCCGCAAAAATCACTTCCTTGTGATTTTTGCGGGCTTTGGCTTCCCGCCTCTGGCGGGACGGAGCCGCTTCCCACCCCAAGTCCCGCTTCGCGGGACTGCCCGCAGGCAATTTTCCCCCTTCAACCAGTATGAGAGAAATCTCTACTGGGGTTTTTGTTAAAAAATGTTCGAGCAGAGTTGTATAATTCCACCAAAAAACACCCCTGGGGGTGTTTTTTGGTGGTGGGCATGCCTGGATTCGAACCAGGAACCAATCGCGTATAAGGCGATTGCTCTACCGTTGAGCTACATGCCCGCGCCCGGATGTCTATTTTACCGGGGCCGAAGGTTTTTGCGCGTGTGGTTTTTCCGCGCTCGCGCCTTTTATGATTCGCTCGAATTCTTCCCTTTCGATTGTTTCTCGTTCGATGAGGATTTGAGCGATTTCATCGAGCTTCGCCCGCTTTTTCGTGATAATAGCGTTCGCTTTTTTTTGCGCCTCGTCAAGAATGCGTTTTACCTCTTGGTCAACGACCCGTGCTGTTTCTTCCGAGTAATTTTTTTCTGTTGAAATTTCTCTTCCCAAAAAGATGAGTTCTTCTTGGTCTCCGAGAACGATCGGCCCTATTTTATCCGACATCCCGTAGCGCGTGACAATATTTCTCGCAATATCAGTTGCTTTTTTAAGGTCATCCGATGCGCCGGTCGTGAGATCTCCGAAAACCATCTTTTCTGCTACGTATCCGCCGAGGGACACCACGATTTCATCCAGGAATTGAGAACGGGAGTAGTAATGACGGTCTTCCGACGGGAGTTTCATGGTAAATCCTCCTGTTCGGCCACGGGGAACGATCGTTATTTTGTGGACCGGATCGGCATTTGGGAGAGACGCCGCGACAAGGCCATGGCCTGCTTCATGATAGGCAGATATTTTCTTTTCTTTCTCAGAAAGGATTTTGCTTTTTCGCTCGGGGCCCAAAAGGACTTTTCTTTCAGGTCAACGTCATGGTCAAACGGCTTGTTTTTTGAGTGTATTTTAAGGATTTCGATTCTGTCTTGAATGTCGGGAAGGTCGAGGAGAACGCGCCTATCGAATCGTCCGGGCCGCAGGAGCGCGGGATCAAGCACGTCGGGACGGTTTGTCGCCGCGATCATAATAACGCGGTCGTCGGTCTCCATCCCGTCCATTTCGACAAGTAATTGGTTTAATGTCTGTTCGCGTTCGTCATGCCCTCCGCCGATTCCTGCGCCACGCATGCGGCCGACCGCATCAATCTCGTCAAGAAAAATTATTGACGGTGCGGCTTTTTTTGCAAGGCGAAACGTATCGCGGACCCGAGACGCGCCGACTCCGACGAACATTTCAATGAATTCCGATCCCGACATGTGGAAAAAGGGCACGCCCGCCTCTCCCGCGACCGCTCGCGCAAGGAGCGTTTTCCCGGAACCCGGAACGCCGATTAACAATACGCCCTTTGGAATTTTTGCTCCGATATCAAGAAATTTTTTCGGATTTTTAAGGAAGTCAACGATTTCCTTGAGTTCTTCTTTTGCTTCTTTTACTCCGGCGATGTCCTGAAATGTCACCCGGTCCTTCGCGTTGTCAGGCGTGATAAGTCGTGCGCGTGATTGGCCGAAGGTGAATGCCTGCATGCTCCCGCGCTGGACTTGGCGCGCCGTAAACCAGATGAAAAATCCTATCAGGAGAACCGGCCCCATAATGGGAAGCAAAAATCCGAGGACAAAATTCATCACTCCCCTGTTTTCAACCCCTATTCTGATTTCCTTGAGTTTTTCCGGGTCTACATTATAGTTCTTGAGTGTTTCTGAAAGGCCCGCCTCGGTTTCTTTCTCCGCTTTCATCTCTTCGCCGTTTTTCAGTTTGATTTCAAGAGTCGAGTCGACAATTGAAATTTCGGCGACCTCGCCCGCATTGATTTTTGCGACAAGATCCGAAATGGGTATCTCCTTCGTCTCTTGGAATTGTCCGGCGACAAGCGAATAGAACACCATAAGCGAAAAAATGATGACAACCGCCCAAATCGCGTTTTTTGAAAACTTTTTCATGTGAGTTGAAAAATCTTTTTAAGTATACAGGGAATCACCTTTTATTTCAAGTATTGTGGTATGAAAATGATCGTTTGTATAGTGTGGATAAAAAAATTCCCTATGTATGCCATTTTTGTTACGGGACGAAAAAGACCGCGGAGGACGCGGTGGATGCGGTTTTTGAAACAATCACGAATGCGCTCGCAAAAGGCGAGGAAGTCGCGATCTCCGGCTTTGGGAATTTTCTTGTAAAGCGGCGAACAGCCCGCGTAGGGGTAAATCCCAGGACCGGCCAAAAGATTCAAATCAACGAAACAAAGACCCCGAAATTCAGAGCAGGAAAGGGGCTGAAGGCGGCGGTAAAGTAGCGATTGAAATTATGAATATAAATCTCGGTAGTCCCGGGATTTCATATTTTTTGTTATATTGAAACCTCGTCTTCTTCATTACAAAATCCCCTTTTTCGGGGATTAGTAGATATATGTTCTATGCCCTCTGGTGTCGAGCGGGACCGAAAGAAGGACTGGGAAGAGCTTTTCGTCAAAAGTGAGCGATACGCACACTCTCCGTCCACGGCGCATGAATGAATATTCAACGCACCATCTACTTCTTCGGTCGAGTATGCGATCAAATCGGCGCGCAGAACGAAGAAACTCGCGCATCATCAATTCCTTTCCAGTGTTTCCTGGTAATACTCCGTTGCAGACGATTGCCGCGCGCACAAGTATTTCGATATATTTTTTTGTATCCCGAGTTTCCAATATGAAGGCATCAGACTTCTCCCCATCTTGTACCTCTAAAAGAAACATAATCCCTCCATACTAGAAAACTGAGGATATAATACAATGTATTTGTCGGTTTTGTCAAGTCATCTATGATTTTCAAGTTCCAAAAGGAAAAATAGCACTTAGGGTTCTATTTTTCAGTAAAGAGCGGGTAGGGGGAATCCTTTTCACCCGTCGTTCGCACGTGCTCCGCACGGCTCACTCCTCCTTCAAAGCCCGGGTTTTCAAAACGTGAAGACATTCACGTTTTGAAATACCCTTCGATTCTCCTACCATACTATTCAGTCCAAACTAAAATACCCATCTTGCTGATGGATATTTTAGTTTTGACCGAGCGGGTAGGGGGAATCGAACCCCCGGCTCGACCTTGGAAGGGTCGCGTATTACCACTATACAACACCCGCAATCATTCTTATCTTTCGGGGCGCAGATTCGTCAGCCCTTCGGTCTGAGGCCTCAGGGTCGAAGATCGATAGAGAACTTGGTCTATTCTCCACTTTTCCTTCGGGCCGCTGGGAATCGAACCCAGTCTAAGCGCTCCCAAAGCGCTCGTACTACCGGTATACTACGGCCCGGTAAACTTCCGGCGGGGTAAGAAGCAGACGTATTATTGGTATATCCCGACGTTCGGTCGGGACTCCGACTTTACGTCGGAGCTACATCTCGATGTTCCACGTTTTACACTTCACGACGTTTCACTCAATAATACCTCTCCCAAAGGATATTTTCAAGATGCTCAATCATATGATTTTTATTGTCAAAATCAACTTTTACAAAGATTGCATCTACCTGCCATTCTTTATTCGACAATTTTTTGTCAGCCAGGTATAGCTGGCAGATTCTTTTCAAGTTACGTCGTTTTTTATTATCTATACTGAACCCAATCGGGAAGTTTAACTCGTGCTTAAGGTCTCTTGTTTTTACTTCAAAGAAGAATAACTTCTTTTTTCTCTCTCCAACCAAATCAATTTCTCCAAGGTTCTTTATCCGATAGTTCCGATCTATAATTCTATATCCGGTCTTTATTAAAAAGCTCTCGGCCTCTTTTTCGCCTATATCCCCAAATTTACGCTTTTGTGATGGCATTGTTTCCCGTTTTACTCTTCAAAAAGTGTTGCCATTGTAACACAACATAGTTTCACGTTTTACATCTAAGAGACATTATCCACAAAAGGACATATTTATACACAAGATTGTGCACCTTTGTCCTATATCTGAAGATGTCCGATAGTGTTCACTTTTTTACATCGTAAATTTCATGCCAAATCTTTTTTGGAGCTTTTTAACATTCCTGATTGATCTACCGAGTTTGTCAAACGTGGAACACTTGCTTTTTTTCATACCAGTGACCTTTGCAATGTTTGCCCCGTCGCTTTTTTGTCTGGGCACTATAGGGATTGAACCTAAGGCCGGCGTGCAACCCCACACCTTTTTTCCTTGGGCGCAGTAGGTATCGAACCTACGACCTTTGCAATGTGAATGCAACGCTCTACCACTGAGCTATGCGCCCTTGCCTAAAGGTGGAATGGTAAATGAATGCGACGTTCTGCCACTGAACTAAGTGTCCTTAAAATTGCAACGGGGTGAAAATGCAACGCTCTACCAAGCCGACGCTTCGGTCGGCTCCCCGACTTCTTAATTATAAATTCGATAATGTGCGTCGGGACTGAGCTAATCGCCAACTTTGTATTCGGCTTTCAAGGTAAAGTCCCGCGAAACGATAAACAATCGGTTTCTCACTTTATTGTTCATTTTGAAGTATCAGTATTCATTGTAACTTTTTGCCGAGCGAAGCGCAAACAAAAATATCCTTCGACGGTTCCGTCGGAGGATATTTTTGTTCTATAACTGGCAGCGAGAGAGGAGAGAAAATATCAATTTTCTCTTCGACCGAGTGAACCTGTTATACAAAGTATTTCGTGTTCCCTATATATTAACCCGGTTTATCAGTTTTTCATGAGGAAATTCAAGAATGTCCCGTAAGAATCTGTCGTACATATTCATTCGGTATTTGAATTCGCTTGTGTCCATAAGGGTATAGTGAATTGATTTTCCCAGTTGAGCCTCGATCTTCGAAAGGAATGAGTTCACTTTTTTCACTGATACTTTATCGCCGACTATCAGAAGGTCCGTCCGGGAATTTGGATTGTTAATGAATATTCCGGAGACAAGAGCGAGTTTGATATTTCCGAGTGATTTAACCTTGCCTGCTATTTCCCGCTTTGACGCAACCGATGCTTTTGATATGAGATTTCGGAGTTCGGGGAATATCTCGAGATTCTTGTTTGCGAAATATACTTTTGTCTTTCGTGATTTCGTGATTATTTTTATCTTGTATTTTTTCCCGTGCTTTTTCTTTTGTATTTTTTCCTCAGTTATCCGGGCGGTACCGTGTCCGATGACGCCGATGCGCACAAGTTTTTCAAGCTCTTGTGAAACTACACGCGGCCGCAGTTGGCTCCGCTTCGCTAGGTCTTCGCGGGTGAAGGAATCTTCAGAATTTCGCATACATATGCGTAAAATCCGCACTTTTGGATCTGATTCAAAGAGTTTTTCTAAGATTTCTGTCATAGATGTTTGCAGGAAAAAAGCGACTCCCATTATTTGAGAGTCACTTTTGCTCCTGCTTCTTCGAGTTTTTTCTTCATTGTTGCGGCTTCTTCTTTTGACACGCCCTCTTTCACAACTTTCGGGGCGCCGTCAACGAGATCTTTCGCTTCTTTCAGTCCAAGCGACGTGACTTCGCGAAGCGCTTTGATGACATTTATCTTTTGCGTTCCTCCATTGGTGAGTTCAACCGTGAAACTTGTTTTTTCTTCCACCGGAGCCGCTTCGCCGCCACCAGCCGCCGGAGACGCCGCGACCATCATAGGCATTGATGCTGATACGCCGAATTTTTCCTCAAGGGCTTTTACAAGCTCCGAGAGCTCGAGTACGGACATTTTTTCAACCGCCTCGATAAATTTTTCCTTATCCATACTAATATGATGCAAATCTGCAAATGATATGCGAATCTACAAATAACGAATAATTCTATTTGTAGATTAGCACTTTATTCGCATTATTGGCACCTTATCTCTTATCTTTTATTTGATTAAGCACTACGACCAGATTTCTCATATTTCCGCCGAGAACCGTTACAAGCCCGCGGACAGGGGATAAGAGCGTTCCCACGAGCTGCCCGAGAAGCGTTTCCCGCGAAGGAAGTTTTGAGAGGGCGATTACTTCTTCTTTTTTAAGCACTTTTCCATCAAGAATTCCGCCCAGAATCTTGAATGTCTCATTATCTTTTGAAAATTTCGCAAGGAGCTTCGCCGGGGCGACCTGATCGCCATAGCCGAACGCAACGCCGATTTCCCCGTCGAGCTTCTTTGTCGAAAAATCTATTCCGATTGCTTCAAGCGCCCGGTCAAAAAGGGTTTTTCTTGTTACCTTGAACTCACCGTCCTCTTTTTTCAGGCCCCGCCGAAGTTCTTGCGATTTTGACACAGAAACCCCCCGAAAATCGCTGAAAATAGCGATTTTTTGCTTTTTAAAGCGCTCGGCAAGTTCTTCAACTACTTTTGATTTTTGTGCTTTTGTGAGCATAAATAACGAAAAATCGCTTATATAAGCGACCAAAGAAGCGCCCTCGCGGGCCTTTCTTCCTCGGCCGGACTTACGTGTCCTCCGAAGCTTTAAGCGAAGGAGGATGGTTTGCCGACTGTCTTTGGAAAGTAAAGGAAGTATAGCTGAACCACGATAGAAGTCAAGTCCCTGGTTCCTCTGAATTTGTTAAAAATATACACGCTTCCTCAATTATGAAGAGTACCAAATGCATTTAAATTTATACTCTCGATTTATCGCAAATATTTTCGTTTTGCGGCGTTATGCTCGTCGAGCGTGCGGGAGAAGATGGTTGTGCCGTCGGGTGTTGAAAGATAGAAGAGATACGGCGATTTTTTTGGATAGATTGCGGCGCGGATTGCGGAAAGCCCCGGGTTTGCGATAGGGCCAAGAGGAAGCCCGTGATAAAGATATGTATTGTATGGCGAATTGATTTTGGTTTCTTCCCGCGTTGCGCTCGGGTCTTTCCCGCCGGTGATGTAGTTAATCGTTGCGTCTACTTGAAGGGGCATTCCGCGCTCGAGCCGCTTCCAGAATATGCCCGAAACAATCGCTCGATCTTCATCTATGCGGACTTCCTTTTCAATAAGAGAAGCGATCGTTATGATTGAAAAAATGCTTTTTTTCTGTCGTACGATTTCTTCCCGGAGATCCGGCGTGAGTTTTTCGTCCATGTTTTCGAGCATTTTCTCAATTATTTCTCGCGGCTCTGAGTTCCTGAAAATGCGATAGGTATCGGGAAAAAGGTATCCTTCAAATCCAATGTACCACGGCTTGTCCGCCAAAAATGAGAATGTGTCGGCGCGCGTCTCGGGCAAAGGGAGTTTCTGGTCAATGCGATAGTCGGTATTCGGGTATCCCGCGGCGCTCAAAAATTCCCGCGCGGTGACAACTTTTTCGCTTTCTAGTTTTTTCGCTATATCGGCGGCGGCCCATCCTTCCGGCACGGTAAGGAGAATTTCCGTTGCGCCCCCCCGAATTAAGTCATTTGTTATCTCCGGAATATCCATATCAGAGAAAAACGTATACTCGCCGGGCTTGAGGTCGGATGCGCTGCCACGCAAAGTAACGTATGCGACAAACGTCCACCTTGAGCGAATGACGCCTTCTTTTTTTAGCTCCGCGCCGATTACACGCGAACCGGCTCCTTGCGGAATGGCGATTCGCTTCTTTCCATCAAACGAAGAATGGGGGTAGTAGATTTCGTTGAGCATGAGAAGGATTATGATTCCCAAAAAAACGATGAAAATTCGTAATATTCGCGTCCCGGGTTTTGTTTCGAGAAATGGGATTTTTCCCCTCGGGGTATCTTCGGGGTTTTTTCCACCACGAATGAGCGGGACAAAGGCAAATCCCGGGAATTTTTTTTCATCCCATTCATCCGCGCTTTTTTTCTCGAGAATAACGATTGCGCCGTCTACGGGCGCCACAATCTTTCCGCCGGGTTTGAGTTTGCGCCTCCATTCTTCGGGAATGGCGTCGTGCGCCTCGGCGCTTGCGAGAATTTTATCAAACGGGCCTTCATCTTTTACTGTTTTTGTTCCGTCGCCGCACATTATTTTTGCGCGTCCCGCGGCCGCGGATTTTTCGAGATTTTTTCTGCCCAATTCGCATAGAGAGGGGATTCGTTCGATCCCGAAAACTTTTCCGGAGTCGCCCGCGATATCTGCGAGAAGCGCGGTCGTCCATCCCGAGCCGGATCCCACATCAAGGATTTTTTCGCCCGCAGCGGGGTCGAGTTTTTCAAGCATGAATGCGACGGTCTCGGGTTGGGATATTGTCTGCCCTTCGCCGATCGGTAGGGGGTGGTTTTCATACGCCTCGTCTTTGTATTCGGGCAAAACGAATGCGGCGCGGTCAACCGCGCGAAACGCCTCGATGATCCTCGGTGTTTTGAGGATTTTTCTTTCTATTAGATAGTCGATAAGCTCTTTGCTTGATTTCATAGCGTTATTATATTGTAGAGGATTTTTCTCTTTTTATGTAGAGAAAAACGTCGTCCTGTTCTTTTTCCGGAGTCCAGCCCGGAATGGGGAATGTGTTTGATACGACGCGGCAGCCGGGCTTCAGTTCTTTTTCCAGTTTTTCTTTCAGTTTCTCGATGGTCTTGGGGAAAAGATATAGAAACAGTATGTCTGCCGAGTGAAAAGGTTGAGAAAAAAGATTTCCGCGGATTATTGTGATGTTTCTGCGCTCGGTATTCCGGAGAATGCGTATACGGGAGTAGAAGACGAGCAGGGGATTGGATTCAATCCCTATTGCGTGCGCGCCGCGCCCTGCGGAGGCGATTACAAGCGATCCGTCTCCCGATCCCGCGTCAATGATTGTTTCGCCTGCATGAACGCGAGCAAGATCGAGCATTGCGCGCCGCTTTTTGCTGCTTGACGGCACAAATGGGGCGTCGGAGAAAAAACCGTGGATAATAAAAAAACCTCCCACAAAAGAAAAAAGGCCGGCAACGAGAACAATTGCAGCAAGTGATATGGTCGGCAAAAGCATTTTCATATGATCACTCTTTCTTTCTGTCGAGCCGCTCTATGCCGATTATTTTTACGCCGAAGTATACGACAAGCGCTATCACAAGAAAGTCAATCGCAACACTCACAAAATCGCCCCAGAGGATTTTTGATTGTCCGATCTCTATTGCCGCGTTTTTCAAGCCCCCGGTTGTTCCAAATATCGCGCCTATAAGCGGATTAATGATGTCGGTGATGAGCGCGGTCACGACTTTTGATACTGCGCCGCCAAGCATAAAACCAACAGCGAGCCCGACAACTCCCTGTTCGCGGATGAAATTAAAGAATCCTTTGAATTGATTTTGCATGTTGATGCGGGTTTTGTACGTCGCAGTTCGCTTCAGTGTGCGAAGACGGGGGATGAGGGAATCGAACCCCCGACCGGCGTTTTGGAGACGCCCGTTATACCACTTAACTAATCCCCCTAAAACATTTTGTAGAACAAAATGTTCGGGCGATTAACCCCGCCCGAGGCGGGGTTAATTTAGCCCTCTATTTCTTCGTTTCTTTGTGTGGTGTATGTTTTCTGCACCACTTACAATATTTCTTCAATTCGATTTTCCGCTCAACCTTCTTTTTATTCTTGCTGGTCCAGTAATTCAGGCGTTTGCATTTTGTGCATTGGAGCTTAATGAGATTTGGCTGCGGCATGGTGTAAGAATTACAAATTATTAATGATGAATATAAAATTTCGACTGCGACAAATTTTCTTGTCAAGCCCGAGAAGAGAGTCGAACTCTTGTCTAATCCTTACTGCACCCTCCCATCTTTTCAAAAAGCCAGAGGGGAGAATCGGACTCCCGACATCAACCTTACCATGGTTGCGTTCTACCACTGAACTACTCTGGCAAAAGGTGGGAGGGCCAGTTGAACTACTCGGGCGCAGGCATCTCGGTGTGTGCGAGGGGAGAGAGTTGAACTCTCACGGGTTTTACCCCACAGGGTTCTAAACCCCGCGCGCCCCGCACTAAATTTTGCCTATGCCGAGGGTGGGATTTGAACCCACAAGTCCTTTCGGACACTAGCTCCTAAGGCTAGCGCGTATTCCAGTTCCGCCACCTCGGCAAAATTAGTGCGGGGTAAATCTGCCAGCTTGTCCCATACTTCATTCATTAGTATGGGATTTCGCCACGGAGGCGTCACAGGCCAAATTTTAACGAAAATCCCGTAAAAATGCAAACAAAAAACCTCGCGGTTCGAGGGATATTGTTCTTGAAGCTAGTATCCGAGGCGTATTCCGCCGAATGGTATAAGAAAGTATGCGTCAAGAATTTCTGCGATTCCCCAGGCCGACGCCATGACCGCAAGACCGACGATCCCCCACGTGATGAGGCGCCGCGCGTCAGTTTTTGCCTTTTCGTCGCCCGCAGACGCAAGATAGCGTATAATTCCCCAGAAAAAAATGATCGTTGCGATGATAAAAAGGATCCCGATGACGGTGTTGAACGTGTTGATTATTGACGTGAGGATCGAGTTGAGTTTTGACGCGGCATACGCGGGAGCCGCATACGCCGTGAATATAAGTCCCAACACGATTGCCGGAAGTGGTCTTTTCATCCCGTTAGAGATTTAGTTCCTGATGTATTCACTAAAAATGTAGATTCCCATTGAGTTTTACAGTTTTCGATCATAGAAGCATGGTTACATCTCTAACGGGATTCATTGCTGGGAAATATGAGTGTACTCAATTATTACGTTGGTGGCAAAAGCGTAGCAGGTCCGCATGTTCCAAAAAAGTCGCAAATGATTTTAACGATTCCCCAGGCGGATGCCATAATGGTAAGGCCGATGATGCCCCAAAACATCATTTTTTTCCCTGCGGCGAGTTTTGTTTCGTTTCCCTGGCTTCCGATAACGTACTGGATAACGCCCCAGAGAAAGAAGATTGTTGCAAGTACGAAAAGAATCGTAATTACGGGATCAAGGACTTCAACCTTGATTTTTGTGAGAATACAGTCGATTGTTGTACAGCTCATATTGGTAGGTATGCGACACCCCTACGAGAGTATCGTAGGGGTGTCCTCGAGTCGAATCTTTACCCCGTTACTTGAATGTCCTGCGATCTTGCAGCAAGGTTGCTGTGGTAATTAGTTGTATTTACCGTAGGGTTTAATGCCTTGTGGTCAAGTAACGGGGTTTACACGCGGCTAGAGGCGTGGTGTCGGATATCGCCGGAAGAACGGACCCTCTGCCGGAACAAGGAAATAGTCCACTAAGACCTGCGTAATGCCCCAGGCCGCGGCCATGACCGCAAGTCCGATAATGCCCCACGTCATAAGGCCCTTTGAAGTTTTTCGTTTTGCTTCGTCTCCTGCGCTTGCTATGAATTGCACAATCCCCCAGAGAAACACCAGGGTCGCGACAATGAAAAGGAGGCCGATGATAAATGTTGCGGTTGTCCGGACGCGCGTGAGCAGGGAGTCGATTGTTGATTGCGCGAATGCAACAAACGGAAGGACGCTCGCAACTCCTGCGAGAAACGCTGGATAGATAAATGTTCGTGTTCTCATAAAATATGTTTTAATTTAATATGTTTTATGTGATTCGTAGCCACTATTTTTGCTTCGACCTTTTAAAGCCCTTTTGCAAAGTTGACGATTACAGTTGCGATTACACTCGCTCCGACAATGATCGCGGTGCCGGCCAAAGTCCACATGAATAGCTTCTTTGCCATCGTAAGGCCTGCTTGGTTTCCGGTTGAAGACGCTATCAGAAATCGGAAGCCGGAGATGATGATGAAAACAGGAGCGAGTATGAAGACGATCTTCAAAAGACCTTCCGAGAGCTTGACAATGAGGTCCTGGAGAGTTGGTGACGTAATCGGGTTTTTGATTTCGAGCGCAACCGTGTCGGCCGATAGCGCAATCATAGCGAAAAAAACACCGGAAAACAAGGCGATTTTCCACACCCCGATCCTCCGCAAGAAACGCGGACTAGAGATCCCGAAGTTCATCCGTGAGAAGATAGAAGTTGATTAAATATATGAGGAATACGGAAGGTATGAATTCCATGGTTTTATTCTATTCGTTTGTTGGGTGGAAGGAAAGCCGGGGAATTCACAAGAGCTATGGAAATTCTGCATGGACGTGGTCGATAGCGTCGCCCGCGCAACTTACCGCTACCCCGTTCTTCTCACACTGAACAAGGGTTGCTCCTCGGTTTCGCAATGCGGATGCCAAAAGAACATAGGTTGTTGGTTGCCTCGCAACAAGATCCACCGCCTTTCCTTGGTAGTGCTTTGAGTTAGTTGAGTGTGAGCCGGTGGTGAGGGAGGTAATTCCAAACTTCAAGTTCTCTTTGTAAAGCGTATCGAGCGTCTGAAGCATCGGAATGCTCAAATGCGTGTCTGGGTTTGTCGGGCAGACCGAGGAAGACGTGCAGCCGCTGAAGCAGACCGGCGGCGGAAATCCTTGCGAAACATTCCGAAGCGTGGTGCAAGCGTTTACGCTTCCGCATGATGCGGTCCCGCCGCAAAGCCCGGCTTCAAAAAGCGCCTTTGCGAGTGCCTGTTCTGTACCAACAGACGCGGGAGGCGGTTGCGGCTCGCCCGGCGGCGGGAGTGTCGTGCTTACCACAGGCGCGACGCATGTAATTTTGTTCCACGGGCCGAAACCATCGCGTACGCCCCCAACGCTTACCGCCATTTTCCCTCCAAGTATTTTTATTACCGTATCAATGATGAGCCAGGCGCCGAATACCAGGACAAACCCAATGAGCGTATTGAAAATTATTTTCTTCCCCTTTTGGGCTAGGGTGACGTTGCCCTGCGTTGACGAGATGAACATGAGCGCGCCTCCCCAGATGAGCGCAATCACGATGACAATGGGCGTTATAAGCCACCAGGTATAATTTAAAATGTTTTGAGTGAGTGTGAGAAAATCGCAAAACGTGCAGATTGTGCCGAGTCCGGTGATCTGATCGCCGGATCGCAGGGTAATGTTGCAGTCCGGAACGATTTTTGGAGGAAGCGGGTTAAAGGGTCCGAACGCGGCGTCTGTGGGCGCTAAAAAAAGCGTAAAAATAGCAATGAGCGTGATTGCGAAAATCGGGAGCGTAAACAAAAGTCGGCGCTTTTTCATATCCCTATCGTACCATAATAATCTGAAGTTTTTGACGGAAATTAGAGAGCGCCTTTGACGCGGTTGCGGTTTTGAGAATAACCGTCTCCACCATGTCGCGAATAAGGCGTTCCGCGATTTTTTCATCCGGAATACGCCAGCTTTTCGCAATAAGCGCTTGCGAGTAGAATACTTCAAGTTCCGGAGAAAGCGTTCCCTGCTGGATAAGGTCTCGGCGCGCAGGCGCGCGCGATCCTGCGCCGATATACGATTGCGCGGGTCCCTGGGAAGAGGCATACAAAAGAAACCTCCATGCCTCTTCCGGCGCTTGTGACGATTTTGAGACCGTTGGAAAATAGTACGTTCCGTAGACAACGGGGGTACCCGCATTTTTCTGCTGGGGAAATGCGGATACGCCGAGGTTTAAATGCGGATTTTTCGCCTTGATGCGGTCGATGTCTGAGGCAAGGCCGATTGCCATCGCGGCAGTGCCGTCGGCGAGGGCATCTTGGGAATTCTTCATGCGGATATTCCATGAATAGTGGGATTTTGTCGGATCGGCAAACGACGTATAGAATGAAAGTGCCTGCTCCGCTGGAGAGTCGAGGTCAATCTCGGATCCGTCAGTGATTTTATCGCCGGATTGGAAAATAAGGGATGATAGTATTTCTAAGAGGTGCTCGATGTTGATTGCGGAACCGAACGCAAATCCGCCGCGGATGATGTCTCCCACCGGCGTGAGCTCGGTGAGCGTTTTCGACGCCTCCACAACGTCGTCCCAGGTTTTTGGCGGGACCGCGATGCCGCGCGAGTTGAAAATGTCTTTATTGTAAAAAAGAGCGGGCGTGTCAACGTAGAGTGGAAGGCCAAGTATGTTGCTTTTTGAAGTGATGAGATCATCAGCAGTGACGTCGACAAAAATTCTGCGGAAATCCTTCGGGAAAAAGTTAAGCGGGGTTTCGGGGAGGGTAGATATTTTGTCTTTGTGTTTCTCGATCCATGAATTTTTCAGCACGAAAATGTCGGGGCCCTGGTTTTCTGCAAGTCGGTTTACGAGGTATTCTTCATACGTTTCTTCGTCGATTTCCTTATATTGTATCGCAATGTGGGTGTTCGCTTCTTTATACGAACTTATAATGTTTGACCAGAGGTTTCGTGTGTCTCCCGTGCCCCAGAATTCGATTGTAACCGAGGGGGGAGGGGGCTCGCGCCTCCCAGGAAGTATTCCGAAAAATATGAGAAAGAATATGACAATGAGTGCTGCAAATACGACAAATGCGATTTTAAGGCCTGTGGTCATGGAATGTTTTGATATTGCTATTTCGCAAATATAAGGCCGTAGTGATCTCGACCCGCGTCAAACTGCTCCTCAAAATGGAACCCGGTGAGCTGTGCAATTTCCGTAATTTTCCGTTTAGGAATCCGTATTTCCCGCGGCGGGCCCATTCGTGAATTTTCGCCCCATTCAACCACCGCGATCCTCCCGCCGGGCCGGAGGATCCGATGCGCTTCTTTAAACATAGCGTCTTTTGTCTCGGCTTGGAAGGCAATGTTTGCGATAATGACAAAGTCAATATAGCCCTCTTTAAGTTTTGACCCGCCCGGGTGTTCGAGGTCCGCCCATATGCATTCGATGTTCAAGAGGTGGAGAAGTTTTGCCCGCGAGCGAATGACGTCAAGAGTCGATTTTTGGATATCGAGGGCGTACACCTTTCCTTCGTTGCCGACTATCTTGGCAACCGGGATGGTAAAGTATCCGTGCCCCGCCCCAAAATCGGCGACGTGGTCGCCTTTTTTAAGACCCCAATGAGTGATCGCGTTTTCCGGACTGATGAAATTTTCCATTCCGCCGGATCTAGTGTCCTCCATTGATTAAAGAGTTGTTATCGAGGCAATCGCGTCTTTTTGGTCCATGCGCATGATGCGCACTCCCTGTGTTCGGCGCCCGAGCGTTGGAACTGAGGCAATCATTGTGCGGATGACCTGGCCCTTTCGGGAGATCGCAATGAGTTCCGATTGCTCTTGGTTTATGATTCGTGCATTTACCACGCGGCCGGTTTTTTGTGTTACCTTTGCGGTTTTTATGCCTGATCCGCCGCGGCGCTGGCGTTTATATTGCTTTACGGGCGTCTGCTTCCCAAGACCCAATTCCATAATTACCAGGAGATTGGTGGCCTCGCCTTCTTTCCCGCGGATAATGTCCATGCCAACGACTTCGTCGCTTTTCTTGAGACGTATTCCGGTGACACCGGCCGCTTGTCTTCCCATTGCGCGTACATCGCGCTCGGAAAATCGTATGGATTGGCCGTTTTTCGTGGCAAGGATAATGTCGTCAGTACCCGCGGTGTGGCGCGCCCATCCGAGTGTATCCGATTGTTTTAGCGTCACGGCTATGAGCCCCGAACGCCTGACATTTTCAAACGTGGTTGCTTCTACTTTTTTGATTATACCATTTCGCGTGAGCATGACGATATACCCTTTTGATTTTTCTCCCTTCGGGATCGCGAGAACCGAGGTGATCCGCTCCTGCTGGCTTATGGAAAGAAAATTAAATACCGGTCTTCCTTTTGAGGTTCGCGTGCCCTCGGGTATTTCATACGCTTTTACTTGATACACTTTTCCGGAGTCCGTGAAGAATAAGACATCCGCATGCGTATGGGACATCAAGAGATGTTCCACAACATCTTCTTCTTTTGTTTCAATTCCGATAAGGCCCTTGCCGCCGCGCTTTTGCATGCGGTACTGGTCTGGTTTTATCCGTTTCACATAGCCGCCGCGCGTGACAACGACCGCAACTTCTTCCTCGGGCACGAGGTCTTCTTCTGAAAATTCCTTTGGTGACGTTTTTACAACTTTTGTTTTGCGCAGATCGCCGTATTTTTGTTTTATATCAAGGAGTTCGGACTTGACGAGCGCGAGAATTTTCTTCGGGTCCTCTAGGAGTGCTTCAAGTGTTTTCGCAAGAGCAGTTTTGTCTTTAAGCTCATCATCGATTTTCTGGCGTTCAAGACCGGCGAGGGTAGAGAGGCGCATCTCAAGGATCGCGGTTGCCTGTGCGTTCGAAAGCCCGAATTTCTTAATCAAATTTGCATGAGCCGCGTCTTTATCTTCTGATTTCTTTATTGTCTGGATGACGGCGTCGATATGGTCAAGGGCTTTCTTGAGGCCTTCCAGAATATGGATTCGGTCCTTTGTCCGCGCAAGGTCAAACGCCGTTCTTCGGCGCACAACCACGTCGCGATGCTTCACGAATTCCTCAAGGACGTTTTTGATTGACAAAACCTGCGGCTGAAGTCCGTCGACAAGTGCGAGCATATTTAAATTGAAATTCCGTTCAAGTTCTGTGTGCCTATAGAGGTTATTGAGGATTTTTTGGGGCTGGGCGTCGGTTTTCAGGTCAATCGCAATTCGGAGTCCGTCTTTGTCCGATTCATCGCGAATGTCCCTGATGCCTTCAATCCGTTTTTCCTGGACAAGGTTTGCCATGGTGATGATGAGTTCCGATTTGTTCACCTGGTAGGGAATTTCCGTGATGATGATCTGATACGTTCCTTTTTTGCCTTCCTCGATTTCCGCTTTGCCGCGGCATAAAATCGCTCCCTTGCCAGTCGCGTAGGTCTGCCTGATGTCGCTTGCATTAAAAATAATTCCGCCCGTAGGAAAATCCGGACCCTTGATGAATTCCATCAGATCATCCGACGTTGCCTTTGGGTTTTCTATGATATGAACGAGTCCGTCGATGAGTTCTGTGAGATTATGGGGCGGAATGTTTGTTGCCATGCCTACCGCGATTCCTAAAGTTCCGTTTGCAAGAAGATTCGGAAATGCCGCGGGAAGGACTTGGGGCTCTTTTCGCGTGCTGTCGTAGTTGTCGCGGAAATTCACCGTGTCTTTTTCAATGTCTTTGAGAAGCTCCTCGGCAAGCTTGGTCATCCGTGCTTCGGTATATCTCATAGCCGCCGCATTATCGCCGTCGATTGATCCGAAATTTCCCTGTCCGTTGATCAGGGGATAGCGCATGGCAAAGTCCTGCGCCATGCGGACCATGGAGTCATACACCGCAACGTCGCCGTGCGGGTGGTATTTGGCAAGCGTATCGCCGACTACTGCCGCGGATTTGCGGAATTTTGCGGAGTGTCCGAGTCCGAGCTCATGCATGGAGTACAAAATCCGGCGATGCACTGGTTTTAGTCCGTCCCGGACGTCCGGAAGCGCACGCGCGACAATAACAGACATCGCATAGTCGAGGTAGCTCTCGCGCATTTCATCTACGATTTCCCTGTTTTGAATTTTTCCTATGTCCATGATTATGAAATCCGAAATTCGAATATTGAAGTTCGAAACATCAATTTTACTGGGCGGCTAACGGGAATCGAACCCGTGATAAGAGCTCCACAAGCTCCTGTGTTGCCTCTACACCATAGCCGCCGCGTATTATATTAATAATAGCAAAAATTGAACTGCTTTGCAACCGTAATTTTTCATTTTTTTCTTCTGAATCCTTGAGATAATCGCAGTTTTATGGTATTGTTTCCATCATGGCGCAAATAAAAGTGAAAAAACAAAAGCGCGTGAAGCCGGAGCTACCCGGAGGGTTTCGGGATTACGGGCCTGCGGATGCTATCCAGCGCTCAAAAATGATCCAGACAATTCGAAAAACATTCGAGGATTTTGGATTTGATCCGTTGGAGACGCCCGCGGTTGAACGGACTGAAGTACTCACAGGGGGAGAGAAGGAATCCGGAAAGATTATATTCAACGTGAAGGGGTCCCAAGAATCCTTCGGTAAAGATCAGGACAAGAAATCCGATTCATCGCTTCGATTTGATCTTACTGTGCCTCTTGCGCGTTTTATCGCGGCAAATCCGGAAATTCCGAAACCATTCAAGCGCTATCAGATTGGGTCTGTGTGGCGCGGAGAATCGCCTCAAGCAGGCAGGTATCGCGAATTCATGCAAGCGGATGTTGATATTGTTGGCGCGTCCGGCGCTGAAGCGGATGCGGAAATTGTTGCGGTGTTTTACAATGTGCTGAAAAATTTGGGCGTCTCTGATTTTCGAATTAAGATGAATTCGCGAAAGATTTTAAATGGGCTTTCGGCGTATGCGGGATTCCCGGAGAAAAAACTTTTTGACGTGCTCCGCATTATTGATAAAAAGGATACAATTGGGGATGCGGGAGTGAAAAAAGAGCTTGAAAAAGAATTTGGGGAAAAGGCCTCAGAAAAAATCGCCGAGTTTATAAAAAACCCTCAAGTCGCGCGTAATGCCCGGACTGTACAAGAGGGTCTTGCGGACCTCGAGGCAATTTTTTCGACTGCGCGCGGTCTTGGAGTTGAAGAATCAAAAATGGAAATCGACTATTTGATTGTCCGCGGGCTCGGATATTATACAGGGTTTGTATTTGAAACTGTGCTTCCTGCAGTTTCGGGAATAGGAAGTATTGTCGCGGGCGGCCGCTATGATAATCTCGTTTTGCAGTTTACCGGTCAGCCAATTCCCGCTGTCGGCGCCTCTTTGGGAGTTGATCGTTTGTACGCCGCGCTCGAAAAACTTGGCGTTCTCAAAAAAAAGCGAACAACGGTCCGCGCGCTCCTCATGAATCTTTCTCCGCAATTGAGAGAAAAATATATAGAGCTTCTTCGTGATCTTCGCGCGGCGAATGTGAATACGTCGTTTTATCTTGGTGATGATACGGCGTTTCAGGCGCAGCTTGCATACGCGGTGAAAATGGAGATTGGATATGTTATTATCTACGGCGAGAATGAAAAGGCAAAAGGAGTGTTCGCGCTCAAGAATCTCGTTACGCGCGAGCAAAGAGAGGTTTCAAAGGAAGAGCTCATAAAGATATTAAGAGGTCTGTAAATTATTTCTCCCTGTAGCTCAACTTGCCCCGTTAGACATATCCCCCTGTAGTTCAGCTTGCCCCGTTAGATAACCCCCCGTAGCTTAATGGATAAAGCAACGCTCTTCTAAGGCGTTGATAGGGGTTCGATTCCTCTCGGGGGGATATCTAACGGGGTGAAGACAGAACACTGGACTTCTAAGCCAGTTATGGGGGTTCGATTCCTCCCATGGGGCATGTCTAACGGGGTGAAGATAGAGCAGCGCTCTTCCCCGCCTGCGGCGGCGAGGAAGTCCCCCCGCGAAAATCCGGAAAGGCGGCGGAGCCGCACCACTCAAAACCGCAATGGTTCGACTTTGCTCACCACAAGAAGAACCCGGAGAAAAACATCAGCTCGAATCATATTTTAATTTTGGGGGAAGAAAATTTTTAATCATGCTTAAATCTATATTTAGAATATTAGGACTAACCATAGTTGTTATAATATTACTCATCGGAGGGTTTATTGGATTTTATTTTGTAAAAAATTCTATAAATGATTCAGGGGCGTTAAAACCAGTTCATGAACAATTAACTTGGATAGAAAATTTCTATACAACAAATGCGCGTTATCCGAATCAATCAGAATTTAAAAGTCAATTTCCTGATTTTAAATCGAAAAGAGGATATACAGCTTACGGGTTAAACAACATAGATGGAAATCCGGCACAAAATTTTTCTCTATCATATGATTTGTCGAAGGAGAGATCTGACGCAGTGGGTACTCCGGGGCGAGGCATATTTGGATATGAAGGATATTATTCCGTGGGGCCTTGCCCTAGGTGGAATGAATTAGGACTCGGACAACCTGAAGTTATTACTTATGTCTACCCGCCCGGTGGTTTAATATACAGCGATCTTAATGTTGGGGAAATCTATTTTGCTCACAGCGAGCAACTAAACGAGAAGATTCCTTTGTTAAACGGATTGAGCAACCCCCGGCTATTTCAGAAAGCTAGCAACAATAAAACAAATAATATAATTGTTACCAACGGAAATGACGTTGTATCTTACGAATGGGCAGGGTCTGAACTTAAGTTGAAAAATCCCAAAAAGATAGGCGTAATTCCAACTGGTTGTCCCGTTTCCTCATCTCGTTAATTTTTGAAAGAACAAGAATTTGCCGCCAAAGAAAAACTTGTTCCCGTTTTGTCTGAGCGAAGCGAAGTTACAAAACGCAATCCCGCCTTCAAAATTATAAAATAGGTGGCGGG
>Ga0075979_103_pt1 | contig 32196 bp, 32 predicted proteins | sample RifGroA2_FD_68055 | JGI IMG/M metagenome (GOLD analysis project Ga0075979, IMG submission 68055) | Parcubacteria bacterium GW2011_GWA2_47_21 | reverse complement strand
AGTTTGTAGTTGGTAGATGAAGCGGTAGTTTTCTGTACATTTCCTAATTCATAATTCCTAATTTCCACTTCTGATTTTTGTTGTAAGTCGTTAGTCGTCAGTCGTTGGTCACTCTCGGTTTGTTGTAAGTCGTCAGTCGTCGGTTGCTGGTCAGTAATACCGTGTATCTTCTTAAGCGATTCCCTAATAGGGCGGAAGATTTGAGTGTTGATCTCTTGGCCTATTGTTTTCGCCCTCTCCTCAGAAATTTTTAATGATGGTTGGATGTTCCTAACGAGAATGGTTGGGTGTTCAAACCCGAGCATTACGAAGATTACCTCATTTTCCAACGCCTCAGCTTGTCGAGTGTTTAAAGAAAACTTTTCTTCAATAACGCCGAATTTATCAACGATTTCTTGCGACTGGAGAAATTTTTTAATTTCCCTTGGCATTATTGTCAGTCGTTCTTCTAATGTTTTCCTTGTATTGATAGTTGAAATCATTTTTTTAATTATCTTTTAGCTTGGTTGTGGTGGCGGTGGAGGGGGCGTGGGGGGTGGTGGGGTTCCACCTTCTTCACGGGCAGCCGCCAATAATTCCTCTCTAGCATCCTCGCTAAGAACATCAAGCATACTTCTTACATCTCCCCCCCGGCGTCTTCTTCTTTGTGCTGGCGGCTGATACCCTCCCGGACGGGTCATGTCCTCTCTTATCAGTCTTGCTAAATTTTGATTTTGTTCTCTGTTCAACCCAGTGGACCAAACCTGTGCCGCTCTTAATCCTCCTGCTATAGCTGCTCCCACCGCCGCGCCAATTGGACCAGCCACAGCACCGCCCGCTACTGTTCCACCAACAGTCGCGGCGGCTATACTCGGGGTTCTTCTGGCGAACTCTCGGCCAAGGCCTCTTTGCTCAACTTGCCCGGCGTATCGCTCCGCTCTTTGTCTGGCCTGTGTCAAATTTTGTAATCCCTGTTCTATCTCCACCATTGATACACCCATTTCCTCCGCGACTTGTCCCATTGCCCGCTCAACGCTAGAGCTTATGTTGGTTTCATACCGTCCGATGTTTTGTTCTGAGTTCTGAATCCTGGCATTTTCGGAAGCGAGGGTACTTCTAGCCGCGTCTCTTTCTCTGGTTGCCCTGTCAATCATTTCCTGCGCGGTGGTCTGATCCGCCGCTGTCCGTGCCTCCCTTCTAAGATTTGTCCCTGCTTGTAAATCTGCTTCCGCCCGATGTAATTCCCCTGTTGTTCTCTCAATATTTTGTCTGTAACTTTCAATATTTTGTCTTTCTTGCGCCATTCTTCCTCTGTCTTCGCCGGTGCTTGTTGCAGTTCTAGTTTCCGCTTGAGTTCTGATACGATTTCTTTGTTCAAGAAGCTCGCGTTCGCGCGCTTGCTCTCTTGGGGTTAGACCAATGGATGCAGCGAATTGACGCTCGTGGTGTGTCTGTACCTCTACTGCTTCTCGTTGTCTTTGTCGATATCCCGGCGCATCTTCTCGCCTCCTTCTTAATGACAGTCCTACTGTTTCCGCTCCCCTAGTTAGACCGAGCATTCGGGCTCCGCGCTGGAAAAGACCCGATGTTCTAACATCGTATCCAGCATCAGCCATTGAGTGGTAGCGAGGGTTCTTAAACCTCCACTTGCCGCGGCCCGCGAGGCCGCAGCGCCAACCACCGCCCGGCCCGCCACAGCTGTTACACCAACACCCGCCGCCAACCCCGCCCCCGCCACCACCGTGCCCGCGATTTTAGCCCACTTTATGGTCATCGCGCCGACTTCCCCGGACACATTCTTGGTAATTTTAAGAGCCATAAGAATGAGGCCGATAAGCAGAGCGTAGTTGAAGAAAATGGTAATGTTTGGACTGTTGGCGTCTACACCGCCTACACTTAATTTCTGTATCTCTGGATATAATGCGCCGGCTATTAGAAAAATTATGTAAAGGAACATCAAAAAGATCGGCGCCACCAAAGTTTGCCCAATAAGGGTCTTCCACCACTTGCTCGCGGCGGCGCCCGCTCCCGGAATGACATCTCCTATAAAGCCGATGGGCGAAAGCATTAAAAGGAAAAGAAAGGCGATGGTTCGACCGATGAAAAGCACGGCCGCCACCAAAAACACATAAGCGATGATGGCGAGGAGTATCATCCTCATTAAAGCGTTCATAAAGTAAGGTGTGCCGGAAAGTTTCTTATCCGGTGGCGTTTCGGCGTCCAGCCCGAGACCTTGCATATTTTTCATGGCGCTATCGGTATCCCAGAAAGTATGAACTCGGAGGAGTCCCATCAAAGTTTCCGAAGGTAGGCGCGTATTGCCCTCGGCGTCTTTCACCTGGGTTACCAATGGCGTGTAGAATCCTTGAGCCACCACATTGCCGGCGTCTATAATCACGCCGGTTACAAAAAAGCTGAAATTAATTAAAACGGCGGCGATAATCAGCCGAGCCAGCGTCTGCTTCATATGGTATTTGGAAATGTTCAGGATGGTGGCGATAGCGATGAAGAGAATGATGAAAATAAACGCCATATTTATGACATCGCGGATGATAACCCAGCCGTCTTTTATTGCGGCTAGCCCCCGGATGAAACTGGTGTCTAGAGCCGTTTTAACGCTGAAGTCAAAGAGTGAGCCGGTAATTTGGACGAATAAAGTAAGAAAAGGGATTATAATCCACTCAAAAATCAATCCTACGCCGCCAAGCAAACATTGGAAAAAGCCGTTGAAAGACCAAAGGGTGCAGTTTGATTCTGCGGCAGACGCAGAAAATGGCGTTACAACCGCCAGCAAAATCACGGTTGCAATCATCGCCATCCTCATTATTTTTTTGCTCCTATTGCCCATTGAATAATTTTTTAGATTTTAGAATGGCGCTCCGCCAGGTCCTTCCGGGTCGGGAAGCGGGGCGGCGGTTTGGACCGTTACCGTTCTTTTAACTTCATTGCTCTTTAGCACCGGATTAACAGTATTATCAGTTGTGCTATAGGTAATTATGTAAGTTCCGGGCATCGCGAAATCAAAATCGTTTGGCATTGTAACACCAGTATTGTCTTTTATTTCGTAAGTGATGCTCCCGGCACATCCCTGGTTTGAGCAAGTTGTCACCGGCTCATCGCCGTTAACATTTTGCACCGTAATACCCTGCAGAGGGGAAAATCCGTCACCTGATTTAATTGTGATGAAAAACGGGTCAACTTTTACGACAGGTTTGAGGTAACGATATATTTTTACATCGGCGATACAAAGTTTAGGACCATCCGCTATTACCCTCAAACCGTCACCCAATTTTGGCGGGGTCCAACTGGTACTAATATTTTCGGCGTTCATACTGGGCGGGCTGTAGAAGTCAACTACTGTATTGTCTTTTAGGAGCTCAACTCTTTTAATGCTGCTGTCGCTACAATTACCGTCGCTTATGTTCCCCGTGTATTGTTTAACAAACACTGAAGCCACATACTCTGATTTATTTTCGGGGAATATAACCTGCCACGGCCCAGTTGACGCGGCAAGAGTGACATCAGAGCCGTCAATGGCATTACCTGCCGGGGTGTATTGGTTTAGTGTGCCGTTCTGTGACGCGAGACCCCCAAAAAGCTGGATGGTTTTAGACGGTTGCATGGCCTGGTCTTGCTGGTTTTGGTAGTAATTGCCGATGATTTGCGCGTTTTGGTTGTTGTTAGCGTCAAATTCACTGGCGCCCGTTTGGCCGCCTTGGCGAAAATTAGTCAAGGTGTTTTGCGCGCCTCGGCCCGCTTCGTAATCCGTTTTATTTCTGTAAGCGAGCAAATTATTTTTCCACTGGTTAGAGCTGCTTTCGTAATTGTCGCCGGCGCTGAAGAGCCCTTTAAACACAAAACCGATGGCTTGGTCCATCAGGGCGCCCAAAATTGCGTCAATGCTGTCCGCGACCCCATAGCGGTCCAAGTCGCTGCCGAGCGCCTTGCTTAAAGAGTCCTGAATGGTTGAGCCTGGCGTAACCGTTTTGCACTTGAGCCGATTTTCAATTCTCGCGTAGTAGCCCTCCTCGGAATCCGGGTCCACGTCTTTGAGAACCTCCGTCTTTTCCAATTTGGCGTAAAATTGTTCCTCTGATTCCAGTTCATAATTGGACTCGGTGCATTTTTGGTAAGAAAGATATCCTCTGCCGAAACTTAAATCATCTTGTTTAATTTTTAATTGTTTGGCGATTCGCTCGTCAATAATAAGCGAAGCGGAAAGATAGGAGCCGAAAGCGTTGTTTTGGGGAATGGTCGTAACCTGCGCCCACCGGCTCCAAGAGAAATCCCTCGGGTTGCTACCGCGGATAAATCGGTCAATGTTGGCTTCTATGTCGGATAACCGACAGCCGATTTCCTGTTTGTAAAAATAATGGTTGGAATATCTGAAAGCCAGCGCAGGCAGGACGAAGGGGGCGATGGGGCCGCAAAGCCAAGGGGCGAATTGCTGGATGGTTGCGCCCGCCACGCTGTCGCCGACATTTCTAAAGAATCCCGCTGGGTCGGAAACGAATTTCGGACTGCCGTCAAAACCGCCGTTTATCCAATCAATCACGCTCACGGTGAATTCTTGAATGAGTTTTCTTATCAGGCGGTCTAGCAACGGTTTCAAAATACAGTCCTTCATGAAAGAGCCAGCTGTTGCCCCGCTGGTTAGCGTGTTTTGCGCCAAGTTGCCGGCGTCGTTCGCCGGCACCGCTAAAAGCCCGCCGACAAAACCGAGAATGCCTAAAATCGCGCCCACGACGATGCCCATACACGATGTCCCTTGAGCTTCCGCCCTCTTTGGCGCTATCACTTCATCCAAGGCAAAATAAAAACCGGGGGCGAGCACGCTTACAATGAGCGCCAGAATAAGAATTTTTTTGAGCGTCTGTTGCATTTCAAATATTTCCAATCAAGAGAGCCAAATTAAACTCACGCCAGAAGGCCGCTTTGGTTTGCGGCGGGAATGTTCCTTTAATTATAGAGCATTAAAAAGTTTGTAACCATCCTCGCCCTGTGCAAAAACTACGCCTTTGGCTGAAAGGTATGCTTTTATTTCCCTTATCGCCGGCAAGAAGATAAGTGACGCGTCGGAATAATATCGGAGGCCGACCAGCGCTTTCATCGGGTCGTTTTTGGTGGACGCCATCGCTTCTATGCTGAAACGAGTGCCGCTTAAAACGTTTAATAATCCCAGATGGCTGACGACGGCGGTATTGGGCACGGTTATGGCGACCAAATCATTTTCCATTCTTTTGTAGCGGGCAACCAATTCATTTAAGGTCTCTAACGCCTGAAGGTCGCCGGTTCTTGAATATTGGTCAAACGCTATCAATTCGCTCGGCAACTCTTTCTCGTCGGCTTTCCTCATGAGTCCGCCGGCGACGCCGTTACCGTATGCTCTAATGGCCTCGGCGGTTTCTTCGGCGGTAACTTTAATGTCTCTTAATCCGTACGCCCTTGGCGAGAGGTCGGGATTGCCGCTAGAAAGGTAGTCCTCAATCAGGCCGTTGAAGACCTCCGGGTCGGAGATGCCGCTTTCATCTTGGCTCGCTATATAGCGGACGAGAAAGTCGCGGGCGAATTTATCGGTTTCCGTCAGATTTTTGCTGTCAGTTGAACCGGAAATTTCTTTTATGGTAGCCGAATCAAGTTTGTCATCGGGTCCTTTCACCAGCGGGTTTCTGTTGGCTTTGATTTCTTCGGCGTCGTTCGCGCCGTCGCCGTCCGTGTCGGCGTTTTTAATGTTGGTTTTCCAAAGCACCTCTTCCCAATCGGCCAACCCGTCCTCGTCGGCGTCTCGCGTAATTATTTGCCTTTCAACCGCCGTTAATCCGCTTGGCGATTGGCTTTCGTAAACATCGGCATTGTTTTTAAATTCAATATAAGCCACCGCGCCTCCGACAACGACAATTGCGGCTAAAGCGATGAAAATTGTTTTTCTGGAGAAAGGAAATTTCACTCTCTTATTATATCAACCCTTTGGCTTTTTGTTTTCTCTTGGTGTTGATAGAATGAGGACGATGAAAATTATCTCAAAAGCTGAAAAATTTTTAGCGTTTTTAAGCATTACTGTTTCGTTTTTGGTTTTGGGCGTGGTTATTGCGGAAGCGGCTGACAATGCCCATCAATTTAGGGTTAATTTAGGGTTAGGTGATAAAAATCCGGATGTGCGGGAACTTCAAATACTTTTAAATTCCGATTCACGCACCACCCTTGCCGATACGGGCCATGGTTCCCCTGGGCAAGAAACTGAGTATTTCGGTCGTCTGACAGAAAAAGCCGTTGTCCATTTTCAGGAAAAATACAGAATTGATGTTTTAACTCCCGCTGGACTTTATAACGGCACTGGTTTCGTGGGCGAGTTTACTCGCAAAAAGCTCAACGCCGTTTCTTCTTTGAGTTTTTCTAGGGACCGAATGCGAATGGCAAATTCTCTAAATTCTCCCCAAATTTCCTCACCCGCGCCGTCCAACTTCCCCCCCTCTAATAGCAGTCAAATAATTTCCACCAATTTGCCATCAAATAGAGTGGAAGCCAAAGTGCCGTCTGACGAAGTGCCTGCCGATAACTTTTATAATTTGGATTATTTCTTGAACGAGGTTGAAAATCTTAGTCGGGAGAGAGGTTATGGAGACAAAGAAATTTATGATTTGAAAAATAGCATCAGAATTTCACTAGCGACCACGACCAATTTGCGGAAGAAATTTATAGACGATATGACGGCGGCCGGCCAAGCGAAACAATCAGTCATACCAAAGAGCGTTATTGAGAATTCCGGTCTTTTGAGTAGTCACATCGAGAGAATTGACCGTTTTTTGGCCGATTTAATTTTACCGAAAGCCAATGCCCAAGGCAGCAATCAGCCGTTTGGCGGTATGGTGCTGTTTCCGTTTCTTTGCACCTGTAGCGGTAACTGGCTTATGGCAATGCGGCCATACGCGCCCTCTTATGTGGTTTTACTTACTCACTATCTCGGCGCGCAGGCCTTCTTAAATTACAACACCCCTTTCACCTTATATTTAATAGGAAAATATCAACCCGGTGACGGCGGTTGCCAATTTTATGTGGTGTTTGGTTGCATCACCATTCCTTCGCAAGGACGCACCACACCAATTTTAGGTTCCTCTCTTTTCTAAATTCTAAGTATACTTTGGGTGTAAAGGACAAAGTTAAGTTAAAGAACCTTTCGGGTTGCTGTATTTCACAGCTCAATTTTTTAAGCCGCCCCACGCCTCAAACCACCTGCCACCTGTCACCCGCGTCAACCCCAGCGCGTCAACCTGCCAGGTTGACGCGCTAATACGGCCTTGTTAAGCCCTTTGCCAAATTTAACCACTTTTGGAGAGTGATATCTTCGGCCCTTGCTCCAGGGTCAATTTTTAGCGCTCGCAGCTGATTTTCTATTTCAGCCATTGTTTCTGTTTTGCCTACTCCCACCCCCGTTCCCCTTTCTCCGCTCACTCGCGCCAATTTTCCACCCACCCGTGTCAACCTGGCAGGTTGACGCGCTAATATGGCTCTGTTGAGCCACTTATTGTTATCAATATAACAATCTAGTTTTTTTAAGTTATTTAAAATTGTTTTTCTTTTGCTGGCGAAGCCGGTCTTGATTAGCGTGAAAAATTTTTCCTCCGACGCCGGATTTTCAAAATTTTTCTTGGAAATTTCTTTGATGAGAAGCACGGCCGAATCAACCTTGGGCGTCGGCGAGAAAGAATCGCGCCCCACTGTTTCTATGTAAACCGGTTTCCCATAGGCCTTGATGGAGAGAGATAAAATACTCTCTTTGCCGTTTTTTGCGACAATTCTCTCCGCCACTTCTTTTTGAAGCATTAAAACGGCAAGCGATGGATTTGCCACTTCCGAAAAAAAACGCCGGAGAATTTTGCCGGTGATGTAGTAAGGAATGTTGGCGATTAATTTATAACCGACGGCTTGAAGCAATTCTTGTTCCGGATTAAATTCCAAAACATCGCCGGCGATTATTTTTAGTTTTCCGTCTTCAATCGCTTCTCTAAACTTAAACGAAAGATACATTACCAACCGCTCGTCTTTTTCTACCGCAATCACTTCTCTTGATAGAGCAATAAGTTTCTCGGTGAGTATTCCCTTCCCCGGCCCGATTTCAACAACAATATCCGCCGAGCCGACCTCGCCCGCTTCAACGATTCTCTCGGCCACACCGCTCTCAGTAAGGAAGTTCTGTCCGAGCGATTTTTTCGCTGAGAAACTTCTCATTTTCCTAACACATCAAACGCGTCAACCTGCCAGGTTGACGCGTTTTTATCCTTAATTAGAGCCAAAGTTTCTTTTTCGTATCTTTTTTGGTTTGTTTCGAATTCACCAAAAAATATTTCTTTGTTGATTAACATTGGGAAATTATTTTTACCGCTATAGTCAGTGTAACTTGACCACGGATAATCTGTTAAAAATTTTATTGCTCCCGACGGATTTTTAATCCTACCCGTTCGCCAACCCTCGTCAAAAAGGTCCAAGGGGTTTAATTCTACATAAAATGGTATGTAATTGAAGTGCGGTTCTCTTTCAATCCGAATCATTTTCGCGGTGTTTTGAAACAGGTAACCGCTTCTGTCGTTTTTGATATTAAAATATTTGGTGTAACTGTTGCCTATTCTTTTTGTGAATTCAACAATACCTCCCTCAACTTTTTCATAAACCAGCAAATGATAGTGATTCGGCAAAAGTGACCACTTCAGTATTTCAACAATTCTATCTTGCGGCGGCGGGTCATCAAGAAAATTTTTCACTCTTGTCCTAACGCCCCCATTTTTGTTATTGCTTTTATAAATTGTTTCCAGAAATCTTAAATATTCTTTCTCATTAGAGAAAATTATTTGTTTGTTTACCCCTCTATTACAAATGTGGGCGATGTTGCCAACCATTTAGCCATTGTATTTTACCCATTCCCCCGTGTCAACCTGCCAGGTTGACACGGGGGAATGGCCTTAATAAAGGGTTTTTCTATTTTTCAGAAATTTTTAGTTTTTAGAGTTAGTTTTAGAAATCTTCGGTCTCAAAAGTAGATGCTTTTCAGCGATTTTTCGGGATGATTTTCCAGCTCAAGGAAATTTCCATCAATGTCGGTCAAAAATTCCGATGGCACGGTGAATTTTTTTGAGCCGAAAATAGTTCTGATATTGGCGTAAGAAAGAATAACTTTTTTCTTGGCGCGGGTTAAGGCCACGTAAAAAAGCCGGCGTTCCTCTTCCTCCTCCTCTGGCCCCAATTCGCTCTCCATTTTTTCGTGCGGGAAAAGGCCGTCTTCCAGCCCGACAATAAAAACCGTGTCAAATTCCAAACCCTTGGAGGCATGAATGGTCATAAGCCGCACTCCCCCTCTCTCATCCGAGAGTTCGTCCTGGTCGCTTTGAAGCGCCGCGTCATTAAGCAATTTATCAATTCCATCGGGCAACGGCAGAGCGCTGTATTTTAGAGCCAAAGTTGCGAGTTCTTTGACATTCTCCAAACGTTCCAAATCTTCTTCATCGCCCGACTTAAGCCAGTCCCCTATTCCCGATTCCGCGATAGCAAATTTTACCAATTCTCCCGGGCGCAGTGTTTCCGACGCTCGGCTAATCCTTTTGAGTAAACCTTTAAAATTATCAAATTTAATTTTCATAGCCGCGGGCAACTCGCCCCCTTTTCCCGCAAAAATTTTAAGCAATGTTATTTTACCGATGCCGCGTGGCGGAATATTCATTACCCGCTTCAAATCGGAGCGGCTGTCAAAATTTCTGGCCAGCCGAAGATAGGACAGCACGTCTTTAACCTCTTTCCTTTCAAAAAATCTAGTGCCGATAAGCTGATATGGGAGTCCCGCGTCTAAAAAAGCCGATTCAATCGCCCGTGATTGGAAGTTTGCCCGATATAAGACGGCGATTTCTTCTGGTTTGGCGCCATTTCTTATTAATTTCCCCGCTTTGGCGGCAATGAAAGCCGCTTCATCTTCCTCGTCGCAGGCGCTAAAGAGACCGATTTTTTCACCCTCGGCGTTCGCCGTGAAAAGGTTCTTAGGGACGCGGACATTATTTTTTCTGATTATATCGTTCGCAATGCCTAAGATATTTTTTGTTGAGCGGTAATTTTCTTCTAATAAAATGACCCGTGCGCCCGGAAAATCTTTCTTAAAGTTTAGAATATTTCTAATACTCGCTCCGCGCCAGCTGTAGATTGTTTGGTCGGCGTCGCCCACCGCGCAGATATTTTTGTGTTTTTCCGACAAAATTTTTGTCAGTTCGTATTGGACGAAGTTGGTGTCCTGATACTCGTCAACGTGAATGTAACGCCAAGTTTCTTGAAAACGGTTTCTTGCGCCGGCATCTTGCTTCAAAAGCTCCACCGATTTTAAGAGCAGGTCGTCAAAATCCAAGGCCTTTTCTTCATTGAGAATTTTTTCATAGCGTTCCCAGACCTCGGCCGTCATTTCTTCCATTCGCTCCGATGCTAGTTCCCGATAACGGCTAACGCCGAGCGATTTTCCCTTGGCTTTGGAAATTATTGAAAGGAAAAGTTCCGGAGAGAATTGTTTGGGATTTAGCCCAGCGCTTTCTACCGCCTCTTTCATGGCGCTTTTGGAATCGGCGCGGTCAAAAATCGTAAAACGCGGCGATACGCCGACGCTTTTTCCCATAGACCGAAGGATGTGGACGCCTAGGGAATGGAATGTGCCGGCAAATGGCCGTTTTTCAGCGGAAACAGGCAGATTCAAATCCCTGTCGGCGGCAATCAATTTGCCAATTCTTTGCTTCAATTCCCCCGCCGCTTTATTGGTGAAGGTTATGGCGAGGACCTGTTCAGGCGGAACGCCTTTTTTAATCAAGTGGAAAATGCGCGAGGTTAAGGTTTTGGTTTTACCGGCACCGGCACCGGCGACAATAAGAAGCGCTCCGTCGGTATGAAGTGCCGCCTCCCTCTGGGGGTGATTTAGGTTGCTTAAATAGTCCACAACCCCACAAATATATCACAACATATAACCCGTGGCTTGTAATTTAATAAAACGGCTTAAAATAAGGAGATTTTTGCTAAAATTTGACATCATTTCAGTATCCACATACTAATTTTTAGTTGATTGACTTTGACAAGACATCCGAATATAGTAATTGTGTGTCGCAATCTAGAAAGGTTGAATATATAGCTTAGTAAAGCCATATTTTACTGAAAGACCGATTTAATCGTTAAAACATAGGCTTATTTTGAACACTTCACAAGAGCCGAATCTGCAGAAATCATCGGAGAAAGCAGATTTGGTGGAAATATCGTTTATTTCAGGGCTTTTGATGAGAAAGCTTGTTCTTTTGTTGTCGGTGAGTTTAGGAATCTTCTCGCCTTTTTTTGCTTATGCCGGTTTTCTCTCTATTTTTTCTGATTTGTTTGGCCCAAAAGTTGAAGCAGTTGGGGAGACCACACCATCAACCAACTCCCAAAACATGGTTTTGCTTCAGGCGGCCTTAAATCCTAACCCAAACCCTTCCAAAGGCGGCGGGGAAATTATGGTGGTTGGCGGTACCGCGCTTCTCCCGGAAAGCGGTCCGACCGGCACTTTGGCCGACGTTGAGGCCTCCCAAAATAACGGCCAAATAAGCATATATGTCGTTCATAAAGGGGATACTCTTACCGATATTGCCAAAATGTTTGGCGTTTCAGTTAACACCGTCATTTGGGGAAACGACTTGCGCTCCTCAATAATTAGGGAAGGCCAGACGCTTATTATTTTACCGGTTTCTGGAGTGCGCCACATCGTTAAAACCAGTGACACGCTTCCAAGCATCGCCAAACTCTACAAAGGCGACTTAAGAGAAATAATGCAGTTTAACGACTTGCCAGCCGACGCCAAATTGGCGGTTGGTGATGTTGTCATTGTGCCAGACGGCGAAATCATTTCCAGCCCCGGCATAAGCGGGGTTAGACAAGGGGGCGGGCCTCTTTACGAGGGCTACTACGGACGGCCGCTTCTTGGCGGTAAAAAGACCCAAGGTATTCACGGCTACAACGGCGTTGACCTCGGCGCTCCTTACGGCACACCGGTTTACGCCGCGGCGGCGGGCGACGCCATCATCAGCCGAAATTTCGGTTGGAACGGCGGTTACGGCATTTATATTGTGATTTCACACAGCAACGGCACGCAAACGCTGTATTCCCATCTTTCTGATGCCATCGTTTTTCAGGGAGCAAGAGTCTATAAAGGGCAACTTATCGGTTATGTCGGTTCATCCGGCAAGTCCACCGGACCCCACCTTCACTTTGAAGTTCGCGGAGCGGTCAACCCATTTTAGGGATTTAAAAACGAAGGCTAAACCTTCATTTGGGAAGGTTTAGCCTTCGTTTTGGAGCTGGGTTCTTTATACGATTTCCTCCCGCTTCGGGCGATACTGAAGCGCTTCCATCAGGTGTTTGGAAGCGACGTTTTCGTCGCCTTCCAAATCGGCAATGGTTCTGGCGAGCTTGATAAGCCGATGGTAACTCCTAGCCGAGAGTCCGAGTTTCTCGGCCGAAGCGGTGAAAGCGCGCCGCGTTTTATCTTCCAAGGGCGCGGCTTTTTCCAAATCGCGCGCGCCAATTTCCGCATTGATTCGCGCTTTAATGCCGAGTTTTTTGAAGCGCGCCGCCTGTTTTTGGCGCGCCGCGGCCACCCTCTTTCTAATTTCCACGCTCTTTTCCCCGCTCCCGCCCTTACCGAGCGATTTTAGGGAGAATCTCGGCACTTCAATCCAAAGGTCAATTCTATCAGCTACCGGTCCGGAAATTTTTCGCCGATACCTGATTAAATTTCCCGGGAGGCAAATACAGGTCTCGCCTTTAGAACCCCATTTGCCGCAAGGGCAAGGGTTCATAGCCGCCACCAGAATAAAACTGGCCGGAAAACGAGCCGAGCCGCGGGCGCGGGACACCGAAACAATTCGGTCTTCCAACGGTTGGCGGAGCGCCTCAATCACTCGCCGGTCAAATTCTGGAAATTCGTCTAGAAAAAGCACGCCGCGGTGGGCCAAGGTCACCTCACCGGGTTTCGGCACATTGCCGCCGCCTACCAAAGCGACGTACGAGGAAGTGTGATGAGGCGAACGGAAAGGCGGTGCCGTCACCAGCTTGCCTTTTAGAGTGCCCGCCACCGAATGAATGCCCGTTACTTCAATAACTTCATCAAAAGCCAGTGGCGGGAGAATTCCGGCGAGGGCCCTCGCGAGCATCGTTTTTCCTGTTCCCGGCGGTCCCCACATTGCCAAATTGTGGCCGCCGGCGGCCGAGAGAATCAAAGCCCTCTTGGCATTTTCTTGGCCGTAAATGTCTGAGACATCAATAGCGGTTTCAAATTCGGCCTCGTCCAAATCGGTTTCCGGCTCCGGTTTTAGCATTTTTTCTCCGCGTAGATGACTGACTGTTTCTTTAAGTGACCCGACGGAGAAAATTTTTACGCCCCGAATCAGCGCCGCTTCCCGAGCGTTCTCTTTCGGCACAAAGACCTCGGCGAAATTTCTTCTCTTGGCTTCTTCGGCGAGCGGCAGGACGCCGCTGACCGGCCGGAGCGTCCCGTCCAAAGCCAGTTCTCCGATGAAAATTCTCTTGCCGGTTTTTTCTTCCGGTTGGATTTTTAGGTCCTCGGCGGCCAAAAGGTACGCAATCGCCATTCCCAAATCAAAATGCGGACCTTCTTTGCGAATGTCCGCGGGAGCGAGCGATACCACGACTTTTTGATTTTTTTGTTTGGGCGATTCAAAGCCGGAATTTTTTATGGCGGCGCTTATTCTATCCCTTGCCTCTTCCACCGCTTTGTCGGGCAGGCCGACGACGGAGAAAGCGTAAAGTCCGCGGGAGAGGTCAACTTCTATGGTTACAATTTGAGCGTCCAGGAGGGCGGTTTGGGCGGAGTGGACTTTAGCGAAGGACATAATATGAAATTTAAAGCGAAAAGTGAAAAACTCAAAATCAAAACGCAAAAGATAAAATATTTATTGTTTTAAGTTTTAATTTCACGCTTTTCGTTTTGAGTTTTCGGCTTTTTCTACCTATTTATGTGCGTTTTGCACACCGATGCGGCTGGGTTGGCGAGAAGCCGTTCCGACTCTATCTCTTTATCGCAGACCTCGCACTTGCCGTAAGCCCCTTTTTTTATTTTTTCCAACGCCCTTTGTACCTCGTTGTAGCGAATTTCCAGCTGTTTTAAAACCGCGGTGTTTTCCTCATACTCTTCAATATCATCCGCTACGTCTACAGGGTCGCTTTCATCAAGTGTTTTTGTCGGCGGCACCGCTTCCCAATCCTTGGGATTGGCGGGGTTAATTCGGCCGACGCTTTTTAAATCCTTTTCCAAAACGGACAACTCCTCTTCCAATTTTTGTTTAAGTTGTGATGTGTTTATGGTCATGGGGGAATTATACCAAATTAAAAATTAAAAGCGCAAAACGAAAAACTAAAATTTCAAATCCAAAACAACAAAGACGACTTTCTCTTGCTCCGTGTTTCCCGTTTGGTGTTGTAGTTTTCAGCTTTTCGCTTTAAGTTTTGACTTTATCTGACCAGCTTCGCCGCTTGCAGTCGGGCCACAACATCTCGGAAGGTCTTGTCATTGTTGGTGATGACCAAGGTTTCCTTGTCCGGGAAACTGTAAAGAAAAGTCAAAACATTGTTTTCGCGGATGGCCCGCACATCCAAATTTCTGACAATCTCATCTTTAAACGCTGACTCCGCGGTTATTAGTTCTTTGCTTGGCGTGCTTGTGGCGCCTTGGCTGGTGCTGGACGCATTGCTTAAATTACCCGTAAGCGGGTCGGTTTTTCTTTTGATGATTGGCCCGAGAGCGGTAAGGATTTCATCTTCCCACGCAAGCATTCCGGCGTAAGTGTTTTCAAAAGAGTTTACCTTGAACACTAAAAATGGTTGATTGCCGGCCGAACCGTGCAAGCCAAAAACAAATTCGTCGTCTAGGGCGCGGGTGAGAAATGACGGCGGAGCGGCTTCAATTATTTTCAAGAATTCATCAACGGCGATAGCCGCTCTCACGGGCTTTGGTTTCGGGCTGTCTTCTGAAGGCGGAGCGGCCAATGTTTTGGTGATGATAAGTTGAATGATGGAACCGATAGGCAAAGGCGGGCCATTTCTTAAAGTATTCACGGCGCTTATCAACTGGCTTCTGTTCAAGTTTTCAGATTCAAGCCCCTTCTTGGATTCAACATTTATAAAACTTGGATGAATAATGGGAATTTCCGTCTGGGGTTTCGGTTTGAAAAAAACGGCGAAGAGAAGCGCGGCCGAGCCGGCAATAATTAGCGCCGCGCTCATTATTATCGTTGGTTTGCTTAGGCGAGCTTTGGGGCGGGGTGAAAGCGCCGGCTCGGCCGCGCCCATTTTCTCCAAGCGTTTTTCGCGCCGCTTTTTCTCGGCCAAGACGACATCGGCGGTACTGGTTTTGCCGCGCTTAAAAATATCTTCAATATCGCTTTTGTAGGTGCGAAGCGGTTGAAGTTCTTCCGGCAAGCCGTCGTTTTTTTCTTTTGGTGGCATGCCCTATATTATACAACAAGGATTTTCAGGTCTTCTAGAACCTCTTCTTTTTGTATTCGCCCCGGCTTGGGCCGTGGAAATCGCCTCCCCCGCCGGCCGGCTTTTTCCCTTCAAAGAAGCTAGGATTGGCCTGCTTGACCGAGAGATTTATTCTGCCCTTTTCATCAATTTCTTTGACTACCACGGGCACGCCGTCTCCTTCTTTGACTAAATCAGTCACCAGGTTGACTCGCCACGGCGCCAGTTCCGAAATATGGACCAGACCCTCGGCATTTTGGCCGATTTTGACGAAAGCGCCGAAATCCATAAGGCGGGTTACCACTCCGTCAAATTGCTCGCCCGGCTTGTATTCGTGGGTCATTTCTTCCACGATTTTCTGGGCCGCCTCCGCCGCGCCGTTTTTCCCGGTGAAGAAGACCGTACCGTCGTCTTCAATGTCAATTTCTGCGCCGGTTTCTTCCATTATCCCATTGATGGTTTTTCCGCCGGTGCCGATAACCAGTCCGATTTGGCTTGGCAGAATTTTAATGGCAATTATTTTCGGAGCGTTAGGCGAAATATCGGAACGCGGAGCGGAAATTTCTTTTTGAATGACATCGATAATTTTTAACCGCGCTTGCTTCGCTTTCTCAAACGCCTCCGATAAAATTTTGAGAGGGATGCCGTTCACTTTAACATCCATCTGCGCCGCCGTGATGCCTGCTTTGGTGCCGGCGACTTTGAAGTCCATATCGCCGTGATGGTCTTCCGGACCTTGGATGTCGGTCAGCACCTTGTATTCTTTTTCGTTTCGCAGCATCAAACCGGAAGCGATGCCGGCCACGGGCGCTTTTATGGGGACACCGGCGTCCATTAAAGCCAAAGTGCTGCCGCAAACGCTCCCCATTGAGGTTGAGCCGTTTGAGGCGAAGGCCTCGGAGACAATCCTTATAGTGTAAGGAAATTTTTCTTTATCGGGAATTATCGGCGCCAGGGCCTTTTCCGCCAGTGCGCCGTGACCTATCATTCGGCGGTTCATGCCGCCGAGCCGCCCCGTTTCACCCACCGAAAATGGCGGGAAATTGTAATGATGGATGAAACGCTTTTTCCCCTGAATTTCCATACCATCCATTATTTGAGTATCGCCGGGACCGCCCAAAGTCAGGACCGAAAGAATGTGCGTGCCGCCTCGGTAAAAGAGGCCAGAGCCGTGGAGCACGCTTGAGACCCCGCCGGCCTTGGCGAACAGCGGACGAATTTCATCCATGCCCCGTCCGTCAGGCCGCAAATTCTCGTCAATCGCTTTGTTGTGGACGAGCTCGTCCAGTTTTTCGTCAAAATGAGCCTCGGCGAAAGATTTTTTTGCTTCAGGAAATTTCTCTCCAAAGATGTTCAGCCACTCTTCTTTGATTTCGTGTATTCCTTCTTTGCCGGCTTCGTTTCGGAAAACATATTTTGGCATTTTCTTTTCCACCGCTTGGGCAAAAAGTCCCTCCATGCCTTCGGGCGATGCCGGTTTTTCAATGATTTTTTTCTTCTTACCGATTTCCGCGATAATTTTCTTCTGCCATTTCTGGATTTTTTCAATTTCTGCCGACGCGGTTTGAAGCGCCTCCACAACCATTGTTTCGCCAACTTCTTTAGAACCGACCTCTATCATGTTAATGAGTCCGTCCTTGCCGCAGGCCAAAAGGTCGAGCGCATTTTCCGGCGCGTTTCGGAATTCGTAATTTGGGTTGACCACAAAAGCGTTTTCCCCGGTTTTCATTCCGACGCGGACGGCGCAGACGGGTCCGTTCCAAGGAATTTCCGAGGTCGCCAAAGCGAGCGAGGCGCCAATTACAGCAGGCACATCCGGGTCGTCTTCGGCGATGGAGAGAACCGTCACCACCACCTGTACCTCGTTCCTTATGTATTGAGGAAAAAGCGGCCGAATGGTTCGGTCCACAATCCGTCCCGAGAGAATCGCCTCTTCGGTCGGTCGGCCCTCGCGCCTAATAAACCGCGAGCCCAAGATTCGGCCGGCGGCGTAAAATCGTTCTTCGTAATCAACGGTGAGCGGGAAGAAATCACCGTCTCGTTCTCCCTTGGCAATGACCGCCGTCACCAAAACGGCCGTGTTGCCGTAGCGAACGATAACCGAACCGTTCGCCTGCTCAGCTAAGTCTGTAAATTCGGCAATGAGTTTTTTTCCACCCACATCAAGAGAATATTCTTTTTTCTTCATAAATTGCGATGCCAATATACTTACCCCATAGTGAGAATTCCAATTTTCTACTATGGGACGAATTACATTAGCCGCAGCTGACCTCCGAATTTTAGATTTCGAAATCGTTTGACGGAGTTTCGAAAACTACTTATTCGCAGGCCGGCGATTATTAATAACGCACACATCATATCACCCGCCCGCCAGTTTGACAAACTTCTGGTTTTGTGGAAAATGAACTAAAGAACTCTTGAAAATCCCGCAATCAAGTGGGCAAGAGTGAATTGGATACAATAACGAACATTGAATTACACGGTTTCGGTGATTGGACATTGGTTGTGGAGAAGGCAATTTGGAATCGTGTTCCTCCAGCTGGTTTTGAGTCCCCAGGGACGAATTTCTGGAACAAATTGGTAGTGACCACTTTTCCGTCCGAGGCCAGGAATTTGCAGAAAGAACCGTCACCCTTTGTGAGGGTCTTTTACGAGAGTTTGAGGGAAAAAGGGCAGTGCAGTGACATTCTCTACCAGGTGCCGGACTCCGTGAAATTTTTCTTTGACGCGAGATTTGATGTGGAGTTCGTCAAGGTGGATGGGTGTATAAGCGTGCCTCTCAAGAGCGTTGCTTGACGACAAAACCTTTTCTTAAGTTTCAAACGGGCGGAGAACCTCTCCCCCGTTTTTTATTTCCTAACGAGCGAGAGTAATGAAAAAGTCATCTTTTCCATTTTTATTTCGCGTACTGTCGTCCCAATTCTATTCTCAAATTCTCAACCTGCCTGCCGGCGAGGCAGGGAATTTGAGAATAGAATTTAGAGACAAAATTGAATTTAAAAATTATAGGTTGTGTCGTTTCGGTGGGTAACTTTGATTATTATAAATCTGTACGGTTCTTGTTTTCGGCAAATGATCCTATATTTCCCGACTCTCACTCTAAAGATATCGGCGTAACCCTTTAACTTTTTGATATCCAAGCCGCTAGTCTGACCACCGCGTATGAACGCTAGCGTCTCAATAATCCGTAGTCGATCTTTCTCTGGCAGTGAAGCGACGAATTTGGAAACATTATCCATTTTTTTTGTTTGCTTTGCGGAGCTCTTTCAGAAACTCATCTATCGGAATACCTCCCCGTTTATCTTTAGAGAAATCAGCAATGGTTTCCCACACCCCTTCATCACCCCATTCATTCACCGGCACAATCTTGAAGGCCGGCCTTGATCGGCGGACAACTGTAAAAGATTTACCACGATTGACTTCGCGGATGTATTTCTCCATATTTTCTCGTAAGGTTTTGAGTCCAATAATTTTTTCTGATGTTTTCACACTTAAAGTTTATCGTAAGATTAGCTTCAAAATCAATTTGACAAACTTCTGGTTTTGTGGATAATCAAAACTTGATGCTGGACAAACCCGCGCCGAAGCGGGAGCTGGTAAGAAAGATAAGCCCTTATGAAGAAAAACCAAAACGGCCTGACCTTTATTGAGGTACTCATTCTAATAACAATCGCGGCAATACTGGGAGCGATAATTTTCAGCCTTGTAGTTTTCAGCCTTGGTGGAGCGCAAAGTGGCCTTGTAGGTGGGGCGCAAAGTAGGGCGCGCGCTTTGAGCGACGGGATGGTGGTGGAGTTACCCCCTAACCATAAACTCGTTACCGCCACTTGGGAGAATCAGCGTCTATGGTATCTTGTTCGATCAATGGGAACCGGGGATACTGCAGAAACGAATCTTTTTATCGGACATGGAGGTGCACACGACGGAGCGGAGAAGAAAATTGTCTTCAAGGAATCAAAGCTAGCGGCCGAGGTCGCCAAGTAGCCGAGACCAGTCGCATAATTGCCAACAGCGGGCGGAGAACCTCTCCCCCGCTTTTTTGTTTTTCTACTTTGAATTACGAAACGCGAAATTTTATGGTCTGGTTGAGCAAAATCTCCTAAAAAAATTAGGGATTTTGCGACCCGAGGACCTAAAATTTCACATTTCGTAATTCACGATTTCTATGAAGCTCTGAAGCTAAAGAATCCTGTCTGCCTGACTACCGTCAGGCAAGTCCGACGAGGCGGGCTATGAAGCTCTGTCCCCGCCTCTTCCCAAAAGATATTTCCTCGGATTAGTATCCAAGTCGGTAAATGAGTCCGCGGCCTCAATTAGTTTCGCTGAAGTTGATTTACCAAACGAAACCACCTCCACTTGGCAGCCCTGATTTTCTTTGAGGTATTGAACAAGCGGAACGAAGTCGCCGTCGCCGGAAGCGATGATGACCGTGTCCACTTTCGGCGCCATTTTAATGGCATCTACGGCGAGTCCCACATCCCAATCGGCTTTTTTCGCCCCACCGGCAAAAATCTGCAAGTCCTTGGTTTTTGTTTCAATGCCGGCCTTTTCCAAGGCTTCAAAAAACGCTTTCTCTTCGCCGGACTCGGTTGTTACGACGTAAGCAACAGCTCGAATAAGGGCTCTCCCCGCTAAAGCGTCTTTAACCACTTGGCCGAAATTAACTCTGGCGCGATAAAGATTTTTCGCGCAATGATACAAATTCTGGGTGTCAATGAAAATTCCAACCCGCTGTTCCTTGTGTTTAATTACAGACATAGATTGATAACACGAATGCCGCGAATAAAATACAATGCTAATGCCACTAATTTAAATAATTGACTTATTCGTGTGTGCGCATTCGTGGGGCGCTTTTCGCATACTACTTTTTTTTAAGCTCCAACTTTTTCACAATCGCGTTATATCGGCGCGGCAGTTTCTTTTTCAAGTAATTCAAATGGGACTGCCTGTCGGCGACCATGGAAAGAAGGCCGCGTCTGGAATGGAAGTCCTTCTTATGCTTTTTAAGATGCGAGGCCAATTCTTCAATCCGCTTGGTTAGAATACCGACTTGAACTTCCGGACTGCCGGTATCTTTGTCGTGGATGGCCGCCGTTTTGATGATTTTTTGTTTTTTTGTTTTGGTCAACATAATGCCAGAAGAATAGCATAAACAAAGCTTGTAGGCAATGGCCGGTATGCGGGCCGTCTGTTAGTAACTAAAAAGAGCCGTTAGGACAGCTCTTGAAGTTGGAAACCCAATAGCCCCTCAAATTTTTCATGAGAAACCGCATCTCTTGGCCTTTTCTCCAAACAACCAATGTTGCAATAATACCTTTCTTTAAAGAAGATACGCGACATCGGTTTAATTTTCTTGCCGCAGATTTCACATATTCTGTCTTTGCCGTTGTACATATTATAATAGGCAGATTGGTCCACGGTGTATGTTTTTAGAGTACAACCAGCGGACGAGGTTTTTTACTACACGGGTTGAACCCCTTATGTGTTAAAATATTGTGCGACATGGATATACATAATGTTAAGCGGCAATTTTTGGAACACTTGGAAATTGAAAAGGGGCGCAGTTTAAAAACTGTCACGAATTATGAACATTACCTCAACCGTTTTATTGAATTTTCAAAAATCCGCGAGCCCAAAGGCATAACCGACAACGCCGTGAGGGAGTTTCGGCTTTGGCTTAACAGGCAGAGTGCCGGCGTAAATCCCGACGGCAGGATTGAAACGCTTAAAAAGAAAACCCAAAATTATTACCTCATAGCCCTTCGCGCTTTTCTTAAATATTTGGCAAAACTAGAGGTCAAAACCCTTTCCGCCGAGAGGATAGAGTTGGCCAAAGTGCCGGAACGCCAGCTTGATTTGATTTCCGGCGAAGAGCTGGAGCGGCTTATTGAAGCGCCTTCCGGCGAAGACCTGAAAACTCTCCGCGACCGCGCCATTTTAGAGATTTTATTTTCCACAGGCCTTCGGGTGTCGGAACTTTGTTCTTTGAATAGGGATTTGGACTTGCGGAAAGATGAATTCTCCATTCGCGGCAAGGGCGACAAGGTTCGGGTGGTTTTTCTCTCCCCCGCCGCCAAAAACGCCCTCAAAAAATTTTTAGGGAAAAGAACGGATATGGACGAGGCCATGTTTGCGCAAATCGGCCTTAAAGCGGTAAATGAACCAAAAAAGAAAGAACCAGAAACGCTTCGGCTTACCAGCCGCTCCATAGAAAGAATCGTCGCTTACTACGCCGTTAAAGCGGGTATTTCAAAGAAGGTAACTCCCCATACTCTGCGGCATTCTTACGCCACCGACCTTTTAGAAAACGGCGCTGATTTGCGGAGCGTTCAGGCGCTTTTGGGGCATTCCAACATCCAAACTACCCAAGTTTATACTCACGTTACCGACAAGCACCTCCGCGAAATCCACCGCGCCTTTCACGCCAAGAATAGAAAATGAAAAGATGCTAAAATGGCCACGTGAAAAATTTATTGAATGGCGGACCGAAATATTTTGCCGGATTTATCGGCACCTTGATTTTTCGTTTGTTCTCTCCCCTTTTTGGACTTTGGAACATCTCGCCACTGATGGCAACGGAACTGGCCGGCGCTAAGACCTATGGACCATGGCGCAGCGGAATGAACCGCCGAATGATAGGTCACGGCGCGGTCGGTGTTTTCGGCGCGTATTTTTTGATAAATAAAACCGCCGGCGCAGGGAATTTTGTTGTCGCCAGCATTATCGGCACGCTCTTTTTTGATTTTGTTACCGGTATTTTGATGGGGCCTTTAATGTTCGGTCAACCGTGGGGCGAAGCGTTGTTTGGTCAAATCCCTTTCACCCTCCGGCATTTGTTAGGTAATATCTTCTTTGCTGTCGCCCTTGCCCCGTGGTTCTATCGCAAAATTATGATTAATCCCTCTTGGCAATTTTCTCAACTTTTCAAGTTTGCTTAAATGAAAATTATATCTTGGAATGTAAACGGGCTTCGCGCCAACATTAAAAAAGGCGGTTTTGATTGGTTTATGAAATTTAATCCCGATGTTTACTGTATTCAAGAAACCAAAGCTCATCCAACTCAATTACCGTCCGAAGCGCAAAAGCCGCGCGGTTTTTTCTCTTATTTTGACCATTCCAAATTTAAAAAAGGATATAGCGGGGTCGCAGTTTTTTCCAAAATTGAAGCCGAAGAAGTTTTATGCGGTCTTGGCGTAAAGGCATTGGACCAAGAGGGGCGGTTTTTAGGCCTCCGCTTCAAAAATTTCTGGCTTTTCAATGTTTATTTCCCCAATGGCGGCGGCGGACCGGAGCGATTGGAATTCAAACTCAAATACTATAGCGCTTTCCTTAAATTTGTTGAAAAAATTGGAAAGACGGGTTTACCGATAGTATTTTGCGGAGATGTAAATACGGCACACAAAGAAATAGACCTCGCTAGGCCGAATGAGAACAAAGACAATACCGGCTTTTTGCCAATAGAGCGGGCGTGGATTGATAAAGTGATAGCCAAAGGATTTATTGACGCCTTCAGGTATTTTTATCCAAACGCAACTGGAAAATATACTTATTGGGATATGAAGACCTTTGCCCGAGACCGAAATGTCGGTTGGCGGATAGATTATTTTTTTGTTTCTCTGGAGCTTTTACCGCGGCTCAGAAAAGCGGAAATTTTTGAAGATATTTTGGGCTCCGACCATTGTCCTATTTCCTTGGAGGTTGATATTTAAAAAAGAAAGCGGCGTACCTTACGCCGCTTGTGTTACTCCGGAAGCGATTTCTCTGACTCGCGCCAATAAACCGAGGACCCTGTTGTAATTCGTTGCGGACATTACAGGCACCTCATTATCCTTTTTGTCAAACCAGCGAAGAATCGCCAATTCGCTATCTTCAAACGCCGATTGAAAACCTTCCCCCGCATCATCTAGGGCAGATATTTCTATGGACTCATATTTTGTCCCGCCAACCATCTTGATAACATAGCGGACGGCGACAAATAAATCGTTGATGCGGAAAACTTTAACACTGTTCTCTGGCTTCGCCACAGAAGCCTGCAGATATACATCTTCAGACAACAGATTTTCGAGATTGTCCAAACGGATAATCCTTCTCGCTTTGGAAGAGAAGCGAGCGATAAACAAACAAAAAACGGCATCTAAGAATAGTAGAAGCGCGATTATCAAAATAACGAGTTTTGTTGTAGTCATTTAGACCTCCGTATAGGATGTTAATCCTAATACGATAATAGTCAAGGGTTTTCTATAGGACATCATAACGGACATTCTATCGGACATTTATCCACAGTTTGTCCTTTACATGTCCGATAGATGTCCGATAGAATGTCCGATAGAGTTCGAACTTACTGAAAATTTCATCTAATGTTTTTTCGGACACATTTCGCTCTTTCAAACGGGAGTGTCGCCACGCTCCCACTCATAAAGATAAACCAAGGTTAGTTTGGTGTTCAAGGCAACATACACACACCGTATTTTAATGTTCGGTATGTCGCGAGCACGGGACTAAAACTCAGGTAAATCTTTCCAAAACCGCTCAAGCGATACCTGTTGCCGCGAGAGCGGTTTTTGCTTTCTTTTTTGTTTCAAAAAATTCAGTAAAACAAGTAGTAGATGACAGGTGGGCAAATAGACAGTCCCCCGTGTCAACCTGGCAGGTTGACACGATTTTACGGCTTTAAAACAAGGGGATTTTCATCTCAGGATTATTTTACCCAATATTTACTTCTTATTTTTTTTACAGCCGTTTCTTCCTCCAAATTTCTCCTATCCTTAGCTTTTTTACCCAATTCAGCCAATTCCCTATCTTTCATTCTTGCCATCTGTGTAGCGCGCTTTTCAAGGTATTCAGAGGTGTTTAATTTAGGATTGTCCAACACTTCTTCCAACAAAGCATTGAGAATAAACCCTATTTTTGGTCCCGGCTCCAAACTAGCCGTTTTCATTATTGTGTTGCCGTCAATTTTAAGCATAGCTACGGTTACCGGGTCCCTCATAACCTCCTCAACCATCGCTCTGTATTTCCTTAAGCGGTAGGGGTCTTCTTTTGGCCGACCGGTGCCGATTCGGTCACAAATTCGCAAATTCATTAAATCCCAAACGTTTTCTTGGCCGACATTGGCCACCAATCTTCTGACGGCGGAATGAGTAATTTGCTCGGTATCAGAGAAAAACATATGCCATCTAACCAATTTGGCCACTTTATCAATGGTTTTATTGGGGTATTTCAGGTCCCCCATTGATTTTTCTGCTATTTTTACCCCAATAACATCATGGCCGTGAAAAGTCCAATCATTTTTTTCAGGAGAAAATCTTCTGGCTATAGGTTTTCCAATATCATGAAACAGCGCCGCTAAGCGAATTTCTAAGGGCCAGCCTTTTTTGGCGGCGTGCTGAACCGTTCTTAAGCTGTGTTCCCAAACATCGTAAGAATGGGCCTTATTTTGAGTAACCCCTATCGCCTTTTGAAGTGATGGAACGATTTCCGGCAAAAGATTCAAATCTCGCATTAACTCTAAACCTACCATCGGCCTATCTGACATAAGAATTCTTGAAAATTCATCTCTAATACGTTCTCCGGCGATTTTACCGAGGTTTTCGGCCAACTTTGCAATTGCCTTAGAAGTATCAATGTTAATCGTGAAACCTAATTCCACAGCTATTCTTGCCGCTCTCAAGAGGCGCAAAGCGTCTTCCGCGAACCTTTCTTCAGGATTTCCCACCGTTCTTACGATGTGTCCTTTAATGTCCTCTTGTCCTTTATAAAGGTCAACAATTTGTCCTTTATAGCCATTTTTGTCCTTTACGATGATTTTAAGAGCAATGGCATTTATCGTGAAATCTCTCCGCTTTAAGTCATCTTCAAGATTTTTGCTGAAAGTTACCGAATCAGGATGGCGGCTATTTGAATATTTGGCCTCAAGGCGATAAGGGGTTACTTCAACCACCCTCACGCTCTCGTCTTCTGTTTTGTTGACCACTCCGACAGTGCCAAAATCATTTTCGTAAAAAGTATCCGGGAAATGTTTTATGATTTCTTCCGGGACGGCGTCGGTGGTAATGTCCCAATCCTTTGGTTTTCTTCCAAGTAATAAATCGCGGACGCACCCGCCTATCAGATAGGCCTCAAAACCCTTATTTTCCAAGGTTTTTGCTACATCCACCACTTTTTCAGGAATGTTAAATGTGTCATTTTTTGGCGAATATTTCATACAAAACATTCTATTACTTTTTTGCTATTTCTCCTAGTTTTAGCGTATGATTCTCTTGTTGCCCCCGTGGTGAAATGGAAATCATAACTGCCTTCGAAGCAGTCGTTGTGGGTTCGAATCCTGCCGGGGGCGAAAAAGTTTATCTACAATCGGACTCGTATCATATACATATATAATGTATGATTAAGTAATGAGAAAAGATAAGGAAAATGCGGTTAAATTAAGAAAATTTGGGAAAAGCTATAACGAAATTAAGGCAGAATTAGGGATTCCAAAAAGTACACTTTCTGCTTGGTTCAGAGATCAGAAATGGTCGAACGAGATAGCTCAAAAGTTGTTGGAACGACTAAAAAGTAAGTCAATAATTCGTCTTCAACAATTAGGAAGAATCAGGGGTGATAATTTAAAGCGCTTATATGAAGAAGCAGAATCTGAAGCCATTGAAGATTTTGATGCTTTGAAATTTCACCCTCTTTTTATTGCTGGAATTGTTATATATTGGGGTGAGGGAGACAAGGTTTCAAAAAATGGTTTTAGGATTTCAAATTCTGACCCAGACATGGTAAGATTGTTTGCAGATTTTCTGAGAAAGATTTGTCATGCGGAGAATGGTCGAATTAAGGCCAACTTGCTCATTTATCCAGATATTGATGATAGTCAAGCAAAGGAGTTCTGGATCCAAAAAACCGGCTTAAAATATGATAATTTCACTAAATCGGTCTTAATAAAAGGCCGGCACAAAACTAGAAAAGTGAAATTTGGAATTTGCGTATTGAGTTATTCCAGCACTTTCTTAAAAAAGAAAATGAAAAAGTGGATTGAGTTGTTGGCGAAAGAATTTGTGAATTTTTAGCAACGCGGGTATGGTTTAGTGGTAGAACAGGAACTTGCCAAGTTTCAGACGGGAGTTCGATTCTCCCTACCCGCATATTAATTAACACGCAGATAACACAATAGTACGTAAGAGACATTGGTAGTGTGTGTCCGATAGAGTTTCTTAGTTTGCCGCAGTTAAGCCATAATTTAAGCATTTTTAGTATAAACTGTGGATAAGTATGTTGGCAGTGTGTAAAAATGTCCTTTATAGACCCTTAGAACTAAAATTTGTCCTTTAGAGTAAGTTTTATAAAGTTACATGTGAAACAAGAGGCAAAACATATTACTACCGGCAAATTAGGCGAAGAAATTGCCTGTAAGTTTTTGTTAAGTAAAGGTTATTCAATTATTGAAAGAAATTTTTTACGAAAATATGGGGAGTTAGATATTATTGCGCAAAAAAGAGGTATTTTGACATTTATAGAGGTAAAAACCGTTTCATGTGAAAATCTTGATAATGTTAATCGTGAAACATCCGATAAATACCGCCCAGAAGACAATGTTCATCCTAATAAAATAAAACGATTAAAACGAGTGATTCAGGTTTATTTATCAAAACCGGGGTTTTCACGGGAAACAGAGTGGGAATTTGGTATAATTTCTGTTGTTTTATCCCGAAATAGTCCGTCCGCTAAGGTAAAATATATAAAAGACATTATCCTGTAAAAATGTCCTTTAGAGATTCTATCGGACATTTCTCAAGCTAACATAACGGACATTCTATCGGACACAAAGGACAAAATGTCCGATAGAATGTCCGTTATAGATATTTAGGGGGCTGGTATACATATTTTGGAATTATCTCTCGTGTCTGGGTGTAGGATAGTGGCAGTATAAACGCTTTGGGGTCGTACTCATCGTCGGGGAGTAGTATAGTGGCAGTATACACGCTTTGGGAGCGTGAGGTCCGAGTTCAATTCTCGGCTCCCCGATGATGGGTGCGACCGGAAGCGCGGGGCACTTCCGCGGGAATTTCCATAAGAAATTCCTAAGGTCCGGGTTCGATTCCCGGCACCCCGAAAAAATAGGTGTAGACAGGTGGGAGGTAGGTGTGGGTTTCCAATCACAACATTCAGACCTAATGGGTTTGTCTTTTCAAAGGAAAAAAGAGAATTTCAACTGCGACAAATGCGGTTTTTTCGTTGAGGGTAACGGCTACACTAATCATTGTCCTAAATGTCTCTGGTCAAAACATATTGATGTTAACCCGGGGGATAGGGGAGAAATCTGTCAGTCATTGATGGAACCCATTGGTTGTATTTTAAAAGCGGGGAAACAAGTAATTATTCACCGGTGCGTTGGTTGTGGGATAAAGAGGAGAGTAAAAGCTGGTACGGCCGACAATTCGGCTGTATTAATCGGATTACCTGGAAAAACCTCTTAATTGTTTCCCTCCAAGACGCTTATGAGTTCGGCGGATAAAATCGGCGCTATTGTTTGATTGAATGTTTTTGCCGTCTTGGTTAAATTTACCATTAGAAACTCCCGCAAAGACAGTTCCAAATTTTCCTTCAAAGACCTGTTTATGTAATTCAGAGTTAAAGCGCGCAAGTCCCTTTCCGAAGTGGTGTCGCCCAATGTGGTATTGACGATAATGCCCACGAGTTTCCCGTTCTGAAGAGCTACTGCGCCGCCGGAAGAGCCCTGTTGAGCCACTATGGTACCGCCCAGAGAGATAATATCTATGGTGCTTGTGGCAAAAGTATAGAGTTGGCCGATGGCAGTTGGGGCTGAAGAAAGATAAAGGTCGCGTTGGATATTTATGCCGCCAAGGAAGCCAGCGGGGTAGGCGGCCAATATAAGCCCATTGCCTCGGATTAAATAATTATCACCCGTTTCTATTTCAAGGTAGGGGAAACTTTCCGGTAAGGCCGTATTTTCATTGACGCTTTTAGTGATTCTAAGGAGGGCGTAATCATACTCGCCGGTGCCTGCGGGTTTCTCGTCCAAAAGGCCTTTTTTGTTTTCCGTCACCCATTTTGGCGGGGTATAAAGGAGCTCGGCTTTGAATTTGGGGTAGGCGGGAGAGCCGTTTCTGATGACGCATTCTATGGAATTTGGAGCGGGATAATCTTTAAGCAAAAAATATTCCGCCAAGTGAGCGTTAGTTAAAATAACACCTTGTGGGTCAATAATAACGCCGCTGCCCGAGGCGGGCGCCAAGGAACCGCCGGTTTTACTGGTGCAAATGATGTTTACCACTACCGCTCTGACTTTCTCGTTCAAGCCATCAAACGGTATTTGGGTGAATGTTGGCGTGTTTGGTTTGTTGGTTGGAGCGAGGGTATCATTTAGGGCTTGAACTCCTGTACCCGAAGTGATATTTTCGGATTCTTCTGCTTTCAGCCCATTTTTTTGCTGTTCAACGGGGTTGGTTTTAATTTTTGGAGCGGGTGTTTGTAAATTAAGCCCGTTTTCTTTTACTTTTTCCGATTCTTGTTTTGTATTTTTTTGCGCCGATTCGGAGTCGGTCAAGTGGCTCTTCAGCAAGACCTCTGTGTTTTGCACAACAATATTGTCAACTAGTCCAGAGCTAGATAAAAGCCCCAATACCAAGGTGAAAATGAATATGGCGATAACGTTTAGCAAGGTTGTCATTTTGATTAAAGTATTATACCTTTCAAATTACGCCGATTTTTTTGACAAGCAAGCAATTTCTATTTTTCTTTGCAAAAACCCTTGTCAGCGGAGGTATACTCTCCATTGCGTTCCCGGGATAGGGAAGATGCTGGGCAAACGCGCAGGTCAATTTAGTAAGGATAATATTCTTAACTGAATATGGCTAAAGATAAACCTCAAGCCCCAGGGACCCCTCCGGCAGAGCCGCAAGGCGAGGGCGGGACGGGTGGCGGTAAGTAATAAGAGTAAAAAGCAAAACCCTTTCTTTGAAGAAAGGGTTTTGCTTTTGTTAACATCCAATTTCTGTTAGGATTTTTATGCTTCGATGGAAGCTTTTTGAAGCGGGATTAGTTAAATGGGATAACGTCGGTTTTCCAAACCGAGGTCGGGAGTTCGATTCTCCCATCCCGCAAATAATGAGTCCGCCTTGGCGGACGATTGTATTTTGCGAGGATAGAAAGCGCGGGGCGCTTTCGTGGGAGAATCGAAGCCCGATTGAGCATTCGCCACAGGCGAATCCAATCGGGGTACTGTTCCTGTAAGGAACGTTTCTCCCATCCCGCAAAAACTAAGGAATTTTGTTCCACATATATTCAAACATAATCCGAAATGTGTCGGCGATATATTTGCTTTCCATAAGAACATTAATGAAACCTTCTTTAAAGTTGGTGATAGCCACTTTTTCGCCATAGATAATTATTTGAGCCGGTATATGTAATTCGTCTTTCGGCACTATTTTGCGAGTTATTAAATATTTTTCGTCTTCCGCCACTGGCGTGGCGATTTCTTGATGTCCAATCGGAGTAATCGCTTTAGTTTTGATGTTTTGCGCTACCTGTTTTTGTATTTGTTCGCGAATTAAATGGAGAATTTCTTTGCGACCTTCTTCAATGGGGGAGCTGATTACTCTGATCTCCTGGCCAATACTTAAAATATCGTCGTTCGGAGGTTAGGGCTCCGTAGATGGAGTTTAAGTTTGCGGTAGCTTGTTCCGTGGTTTGAAGTTTTTTAGCGGCAAGTTCTTTTAAGCGTTGCGGGTGAGCTGGAAAGAAAAATGTCACTTTCGTTATGTTGTCCTTCTTTTCTACAAGCTCCAGGGCGATTAATTGTTCCAGCACTTTATAGGTAAGAGTTCGGCCAACACCGGTGGCCGTGGCGATGCGTTTGGCCGGTGCTTGGCCGTTCTTCAGGAGGAACAGATACACTTTTACTTGCTCGGCCGATAAACCACAATCCATTAAAATTTTTTCTTCCATATTTTGTTATATTTATATGACAGTATTAATTATATGGCACAATGATAAACTGACAATTGTCACAATAGTATTATTTATCAGGATTTTTCAAAAACATAAACTTGACAAATATCTTCTATCTGCTACACTGTTGGCGTGACAATTTAAGTTATTGTCGCAATTCAGTATAGCACAGTTCTTTGGAAACAATCATTTTGCATGGCGATCTGAAACTTATTGTTAGGTTTTAGGTCGCTATGCAAAAAACATACTTCGGATTCGGAATCGCCCCCAGCATGTTCCCCTCCAACTGCACCATCCGTAAGCAGACGCTTACGGTGGAGCAGGCAAAGGAGGTCATTGCAGGCGGTGTGGTTTCTTGTCTCAACCCATCCCATAAGGCGAGCATCGATGTGATGCAGACCCGTTTCGGTATCTCGGTGGAAATCCCACCGAAAGCGCCGAGCGTGGTTGTGCAGAGCGGCGAAAGGGCCTTGGTGATGGGGGTCAGCGGACTCCCCCGGTTGGAGAACCGGCACGAGTACACACAGGAAGAAGTGGCAGGCGCGAAGTTCAGCTTCGCCTTGTTTACAGTTTCCGAGTAGTGCTCGCGTGTCATATCGGCCTGACATTAAACAGCCGCATAATTTACTTCGGGGAAGCTCCGAAGGGCCTGACGAGCCGAAACTGTTGGGGTAGATTATTCTATCCCTCTGCTATCCGCCAAAGGTTGATTCATCAACGGATGAGTATTTGCAGAGGAATGTCTTGGTCAATTCAAAAACCAGACATTCCTCACTTTTTTGAGTTCGTTTCGTCAAAAATGAAGCGGATTCATAGAGATTGAGGGACTTCTCATTAAACGGCCAACCCGCTACCGTGGTTTGGAGTACGGAGGCGAAGACGGCCATATCGCTTGGAGCCGGGTGCGTAATGAGAGAGCGAAGGTCACCATTTGGACCAAATAGATAGATGGCGTCAGAATGCTACGAAACTGGTTCATGTGTTCTTTTTCAAGAAACCAACAAAGCCCAAAAGAGGTGGCGCTGGTTGTAGATGCTACATGTTGCATATGTGGCGAAGCGGGAAGGTGGCGAGGTGTCCATCGGATATGGAGCAGGCTTTTGCTCCACTTTCTTGAGTCCACGAACAAAAGATTTTCGCGGATTCATAGAGTATAGTTCTTTGTAAAACATGTTCATAGTGTTTTGGATGCTGTGAGACAGTATCTAGGGCACTATGAACATGAAAACCAATAACATCGGGATTGCCATTTTGGCAGTCGCAACTCTCATTGCCGTTGGGTGCGTCGTGGAAACTGACAAAAGTCAGTACAACCGCACATTTTTTCCCACCAACCACTGGAGGGTAGTTGGGCAGGGAACGAACGGGCAAGTGATTGTGGAGACCAAGTCCACCAACTTGTTGGAGCACTTTCGAGTGCATGCGGCCACTGCGGTAGGATATCTCACCAACGGGCAACCGACCAGAGTGGAGATGGTCGTGCGGTGGAACCCCACAATAAGGACGGTGGAGCTCATCTCTTCCAAGGCCTATCCGGCAATCGAGTGAGATGGGTTAGGTTGAAAGCGGGCCTCGAAAACTTCCATCGGCCGCGATTATCACGGCGTTATCACCGACGAGACTGGTGCGCAATTCCGAGGGGAAGCTCCTCGGCGCTTGGTGAGCGGAAACTACTGGGATGATGAAAATCGTCCCGCTGTTCTCCCGATGTGTGTCGGGACTGATGAGTCCGAAAGG
>Ga0075979_111_pt1 | contig 33080 bp, 43 predicted proteins | sample RifGroA2_FD_68055 | JGI IMG/M metagenome (GOLD analysis project Ga0075979, IMG submission 68055) | Parcubacteria bacterium GW2011_GWA2_47_21 | reverse complement strand
AAACGCCCCGGCCAGTTTATTCCGAATGTTTTTGTATTCATTTTCTGATTCCCTTGTTTTACGAACAATCATTCAATCTCGCGGATTAGCTCACCACTCAAAGGCAGGTGACACCTCTTTTTTCTGCCCACCACCCTACCACCAACCAACTTATCTTGTCAATCTCTTATTCATTTTGTCAATATACATTATTATTTGGCGACCGCTAAAAAATAATGTATATTGGTTATATATGGCAATACTTGAAAACGCATCAGGAAAGCGGGCCAAGAAAACGCAGATACAAAAAATAATACTGCGAAGTATTGCGGCAGTTGGAGTATTAAGCGTAGCTCTTCTAGCGCCGAATGCGCTTCAAATGCTAAAAATGTTCGGTTATAAACCGCACCGGCGGCAAAAGGAAGTTATCAATGCATCACGCGCTAAACTGCTTGAGCAAGGGTTTCTTAAGCGAAACGAACGGGGATTTTTACAACTGACATCAAAAGGCGAAGCGAAACTCCGAGCTTTGGAAACATACAACTACCGCCTTCCCCATCCTAAACACTGGGATAAAAAATGGCGGGTGTTGATTTTTGACATTCCGGAAAAGAGGAAGGGGCTTCGCGATAAAGTCCGGCTAACTCTCGCTTCGATTGGTTTCAGGAAACTTCAGAAATCGGTCTGGGTCTACCCCTACGACTGCGAAGACCTTATCACTCTCCTCAAGGCCGACTTCAAAATCGGAAAAGACCTCCTCTACATGATTGTGGACTCAATAGAAAACGACGGGTGGCTACGGAAAAGTTATAAGTTGCCGGAAGGTAATTTGTAACGGACTGCTCAAAACAGGTTTTCCAGCCACTCCTCAAGTGATAATCTAAAAATGGAGGTACATTATGAGTTTATTCGTCAAAGCTCCAGACACCGAACGCAAGTTCCCCTGCCCTGTTCTAAATTGCAAAGCGGAATTTCACATCAGAGACAAAGTGGCCCGCGAAGAACACATGACGAGTGATCGCTCGCATTTAGCAAAACTTTTTGAACTTCACATGACCAATGGCCTCATTGCTGAAGCTATGACATTGGCAAGAAGATGGCACTAAAAAATCAATTGAAGCCATCTCTCTGTTGGGGGGGGTGGTTTTAATTTTTTCAGAAAAGTTGTTCGGAGAATAATCAATCTTGTGAGTAACTCCGGCTAAATAATCACTCGCTCCCCCGAAGCAGATAAACATTTTTTATTCCGGCTGAAACCATCGCATCCCAGCAAAGCCGACAGCACCACCAATGGCCGTAAAGATACAAATCGGCGCCAGCGATATCTCCCCTGTTTTTTACCGCATCAGCGACCGCCAAAACCTCGGCGTGATTATGAAAGTCGGCGCAACCGGGACAAAGCCAATACTTCGTCCCGGTCTTGATTTTGAGCATTCGGCGAATACAGAAAAAATCTCTGTGGAAATTTTGAATGAATTTATTTTTTATCGCCGCCTGATTTGCTCCGCGTCCGATTATTTTGCCTCCAAACACCACGACCGCTCCCGTCGGATGATTATTTTCCGTTGAGTTTGTATTCCTCTCTTTTTTCGCTTCGGCCATAAACGGATTGCTTTCCGGAACATAAAGAATCTCTCTGCCCTCGGGCAAGTAGGGGTAATTTATTTTTCCCATTTGGCTATTATACACAATGAGGGATATAATGCCGGCACAATGACCAAATTTGACGAAATATACCAGACCTTAGTCAGAAAAATCATGGTTGAAGGCATCACCGAAGTGTCGGAACGCACTCGGCACGAGACAAAGGCCCTTCCCGGAGTCCATTTTCAAATTGATTTGGAAAAAGACGGTTTTCCTATTTTAACTTTAAGAAAAACGCCGATAAAGATGTTTGTGGCCGAACAGGTTTGGTTTATCGCCGGCTCAAGGAAGCCGGAAGAAATGCTTCGCTCTTTTACAAAAATCTGGGACGATTTCACTAATCCGCAGGATGTCGTAACGGTCGCCTACGGCTATAGGTGGCGCAAGCACTTCGGCCGCGACCAGCTCGGCCTTCTCATAGAACTTCTCCAAAAAGAGCCGTCGTCCAGACAAGGGGTCGTCATCACATGGGACCCCGCGCAAGACGGCTTGTCGCTTTTCAAAAAGAAAAATGTGCCCTGCCCTTACACTTTTACGGCAAACATAATCGGCGGGCGGCTGCATTTTCACAACATTATCCGCTCCAATGACATAATTTTAGGATTGCCTTCAGACGTCCCGGGCTTTGCCCTGCTTGCTTCTATTCTGGCCCAAAAATTAAAAGTCAGGCCCGGCATTTATTCCCATTCTATTTCAAACGCCCACATCTACGATTCGCATTACTTCGCCGCCGAGGAAATCATGAAGCGGGAAAACGACCATGAGCCGCTCCGCCTTGCCCTGCCAAAAAATTCATTTGACCGCGCCGAGAAAAAAGACAAAAAACTGGTGGAGGAAATCGTCGCCAATCTGGAAAAACAATATAAACCGCTGGAACCGATAAAAGGAATTAAAATAGTACTATAAAATCCTAAGCGCTAAATTCTAAATCCTAAACAAATCTTAATGACCGAAGTTCAAAATAGAAAAATCTACGATCTGGAAGAACGAACTCTTGAATTTGCAAAAAATATCAGGATTCTTGTTAGGCGGCTACCGAAAAATATTTCAAACTACGAAGATGCAAAGCAGCTTGTGCGTTCTTCTGGATCAATTGGTGCTAATTATCGTGAAGCGAGCGAATCCCTAGGCAAGAAAGATTTTGCAATAAAAATACGAATTTCTAGGAAAGAGCCAAAAGAAACTATTTATTGGTTAAATCTTATAGCGTGTGGTGAGTAAAAATCATTAATGACGGAGCGTGATGTTTTGATGAAGGAATGTATAGAGTTAATGAAAATTTTTGGCGCAATTTTTGAGAAAGTAAAATAGTGTGTGATTTATTATTTCTTAATTTGTTTAGAATTTAGATATTAGGATTTAGAATTTTTAATTATGATTTCTATCATTGTGGCCGCATCAGAAAATAACGTCATGGGAAACAAGGGTCAAATCCCTTGGCGGCTTTCGGACGATTTAAAACGCTTCGCGGCGCTTACGAAAAATCATACGGTCATTATGGGCCGGAAGACCTTTGAATCAATAAAGGGGCGGCTAGGCAAGCCCCTTCCCAACCGCCTTAATGTGGTTGTTACCAGACAAAAAAATTATTCGGCGCAAGGGTGCGAAGTGGCCTCGTCTCTTGAAGAGGCGCTCCGAAGGTTTGCTAAAGATAAAAACGAGGTCTTTATAATCGGCGGAGCGGAGATTTACAAGGAGGCGTTGCCTAAAACCGACCGGATTTATAAAACAACTATTCACGCAAAAATCCAAGGCGATGCGTTTTTTCCCGATACAGATGAAAGCGAGTGGCAAACAACCAGAAGCGAATTCCATCCAAAAGACAACAAAAACGAACATGACGCCACTTACGCAATCTATGAACGGCGGGTTAAACTTAACAAGTGATTTCCACTATTTATCATTCACACTTCCTAATTCCTTCAAATAATGTCCATTCTCACAAAAAAACAAATCGTTGAAAGGATTAAATCAGGCAATTTATCATTCACCCCAACCCTAGACATTTTCCAACTCCACGACCATGTCGTTGACTTGCGGCTTGGTTTCACTTTCTTAATCCCAAAGACCTGGCGGCTTACCGCCAAAGGCCGCGAAACCATTGCCGTCACTCACTTCAACAAGCCCGGCCTCCAATATTTTGATGTCGTGGAGCTTGAAGAAGGGCAGTATTTTGAACTTCTGCCCCACGAGTATGTCATTGTTTCAACTTTGGAAAAAATAAAAGTGCCAAACGACCTAATGGCCGTGCTCTATCCCCGCTCCTCAACCAACCGCAAAGGCCTGTCGCTTGATTTAACCGGCATTGTTGATTGCGGCTATGAAGGCACGCTCGCGCTTCCGGTTAGAAACAACACCGAAGCCCAGGTGGTTCGGCTTTATCCGGGCGAGCGGGTCTGCCAAATCGCTTTTGAGGAATTGACGGAATCGGTCGCCAACCCTCATAAACATAAATACCATCAAAAAGACATCGTGGAGGGCGTCGGCAAAGAAAAAGAAACCGAGGTCCGCCTTATTATGCGCGGCAAAATTCGGGAACTTAAAGAAAAACATCCGGCGGTATAGGCAACAAAAACTCTTCCCCGCCAAGGGAAGAGTTTGAAAAAGAATGGCTCACGCGAAAGCGTTAACTGTCAGAAAATGACGGATGGATTTTGTGACGGCGTTGTGCCTTTTAACTGCCACCGCGGCAATTTCGCCAAGGCCGGCAAACGGCTCGCCTTCCAAGTGCACCACCAAATCAGCCAGTTCAATGAACGAACCGATAGTATCCTCGGAGGCAAGCGGGTCAAAAGGCAGTCCTTGGGACTGAAAATTCAGGACTTCAAACCCTTCTTGCCGCAAATGGGCTTCCAATTGGTCAACGACCTCTAGAGCTATCCGGCGCGCTTCCCAACTTTTCCGGCCGTCAAAAGCAACCGCCACATAAACTTTCTGGATGATTTTCGCACTCATACGGTGGGAACTTCCGCCTATGAAATTACTACACAAAGAGAAAAATCGCAAATCTGCTTTAACATAAAAGAGAGTGACGGTAATTCAAAAACATTGCGGCGGGGCTGGCGCGAGTATGGCAAATTTTCAGCAGAAAATTATGCGCGTTTTTGAATTGCCGTTACGAGCGAATCTCAACGCCCATACTTCTCGCCGTGCCTTCAATGATTTTTGAGGCGGCCTCTAAGTCGTTGGCGTTCAAATCTTTAAGTTTTCTCTCGGCAATAGCGCGAATTTGGTCTTTCTTGATTGTGCCGACTTTATTAGAAACATTCTTGCCCGAACCTTTCTCTTTGCCGATAACTTTAAGAATCAAATTGGAAGCCGGCGGGGTCTTCACCACGAAGTCAAAGGTCCGGTCTTCATAAACTGAAATCACTACCGGCACCATATCGCCGGCCATATCCTTGGTCGCGGCGTTGAATTTAGTGACAAACTCACCAATATTAACCTTGGCCTGACCCAAAGTCGGACCCAAAGGCGGCGCTGGCGTGGCTTTGCCTCCGGCTACGGTAACTTTTAATTTGCGAACGAGTTTTTTGGCCATAATTTTATGATTAAATCCTAAATTTTAAATACTAAATCCTAAATAATATCCAAATCCAAATTTGCAAAATTCAAAACATTATTCTTAATTTAGAATTTAAATAATTTGAATTTGTTTAGAATTTAGAGTTTCGTGCTTAGGATTTCTCAAATTAGATTTTTTTAACCTGAAGAAAATCTAATTCTACTGGCGTTTCCCGACCGAACATTGAAACCAACACCTTAATCTTGCCCCGATTATGGTCCACTTCCGACACCTTGCCTTCCAAATCCTTAAAGGGTCCGTCGGCGATAATGACGGGGTCCTCAACATCAAGATCAATGGCGTGCTTCACCGTGTCGGTGTTCATCCGGTTGAACAATTCGCTGATTTCCTTCTCGCCAAGCGGCACAGGATATACTCCGCTGCCGACAAAACCGGTAACCCGCGGGGTGTTTCTAACAATATACCAGGAATCATCGTCAACAATCATATCCACCAAAACATAGCCCGGGTATATCTTTTCCTCTTCCTCTACCCTCTTTCCGCCTTTTACTTTTATCTTTTTCTCTACCGGCACAACCACATTAAAAATTTTGCTTTCCATGCCGAGCGACTCAATCCTCTGTTTTAAATTTCTAGCTACGGCATTTTCGTAGCCGGCGTAGGTGTGGATGGCATACCAATTTCTCTTGTTCTCCGTATCTTGTCTGGCCATAAAATTATTTGGAAATTAGCTTCTCAATGCCCTTCGTGAATAAAAAGTCAAAGGCGCCCAGAAATAAAGCGGTCAAAATTGAAATCACAATAACCACCGCGGTAAAAACAAGCGTCTGCCGCCTCGTCGGCCACGACACGTGTTTCAGTTCTACTCGGGTTTCCTTGATGTAATCCAATAATTTCATAAGATGAATATAAAATATAACATGAATGCCGTGAATGAGCGCGATTTTCGCATTATTTCCGCGCCAATGCTCTATAGTTCTGCGTTAGAAAAAACCGCCCGGCGGGCTTAAGATAAGAATACCTAAAAACCGAAAATTGTCAAAGAAAAAATTTAGCTCTTTAGGGTTTCATTTTGGAGCGAGGAAGCGCTTTTAAAATGCCTTGGAAAGCGCGACGGCGCCGGACAGAGAAAATTTTTAGCAAAAAATTTTCGTGCATTTTAAAAGCGCTTCCGAGCGACCCTTATCTGATTTCGTAGGAAATGCTGATATTAGAGATGATTCTGTTCTCACCAGCCGGAATCTCCGGTGTCGGCGTCTCCATAGCGGACATGTCGCCGCCTTTGCCGAAGGCCTCTGCTCTGGCGTAGTAAATCGGATAATCGCCCGCTTCGCCAAAGCTGACAATCCTAACCAGCCGCACTCCGAGGTCGCGCGCCAACACTTTGGCTTTTTCTTTGGCATCGGCAATCGCCAAGCGGCGCGCTTCGGCCTTTAACGCTTCCTCATCGTCAATTGAAAAATTGATACCGCTTAAGTTTGAAACCTTAAGCGCGCCTAATTTGGATAAAATTGCTCCAGCGTCGGAAACTTTGCGGATTTTTATCTGCGCGGCGTGGCTGACTTCATAGCCGGTAAGAATCTGTTTTCCCGGGGCCGGCGGACAATAAGAACCAGCCGGACAGACGACCGTCTCGTTTCGATACTCGTATTTTGGATAAACATTATAATTTACAGTCTTGATGTCTTTCTCAGCAACGCCTAATGCTTTGAGGGCGTCAATAATGGCATTCATTTTCTCGGTAACTTTTTTCTGCGCGTCCGGCACATCCTTCGCCTCCTCGCGAACGTCAAAAGTCGCCTCGGCGACATCGGGCACCGCCATCACTTCCCCCTCACCACTTACAGTAATAATATTCTGCGCCGGATAATCGCGGCCGGCAGTGCTGTATTCCTTAAAAGCCGCCAAGGTCTTCGCCAATAAAAACAAAGACAAAAGCGTCGCCACTAAGAGCACCGCTTTGCCGTAATAATGCTTATGCTCGCCCCAAAAACCCTGAAAATTGTTTGAGTCCATATTTTTTTATTTACTAATAATAAATGAGGTTAATGTGCTAATAGTTACGAATGTTAAATTCCAAGCTCAAAATTCCAATCGCCAAATAAATTTCAAATTCCAATACCCAAAGTTTGAGATTTGATTATTGGAGCTTATTTGGAATTTTTATTTTATTAGTAGCTATTCGGACTCATTCGTATAATGCGCAGATTAGTATTTTAAATTTCCAACTAAATCCAGCAAATTACTAAATAATGCCGCCACCGTCATCGGACCGACTCCTCCGGGAACCGGCGAAATGGCGGCGACAATCGGCGAAACCTCATCAAACTTCACATCGCCGACAAGCTTCCGGCCAAAGATTTCTTCGTCAAGTTTCCCGCCGGGAACCTCGTTGATGCCGACATCAATCACTACCTGTCCCGCCTTGACGCAATCCTTGCCAATCAAAGCCGGACGCCCCGCCGCTACCACCAAAATATCCGCTTCCTTGGCAAGGGCCGCTAAATTCTCGGTCTTCTTATGGCAGATGGTTACGGTCGCGTCTTGATTAAGGAAAGCTAAAGCAATCGCTTTGCCCACCATTAAAGACCTGCCGACCACCAAAGCCCGCTTGCCGGAAAGCGGCAGCCCGTAGAATTCCAATAATTTGAGAATCCCCGCCGCCGTCGCCGGCATCAGGCCGGCTCTGCCGGCCAGCAAATTTTTGACATTCTTCGCGGTTAAAGCGTCCACGTCTTTCTCCGGAATTATATTTTCCAGAATTACATCGGCGTCCCAATGCGCCGGAAGAGGCAGCTGCACGATAATACCCTGGATATCCGTCCTATTATTACGCTCCAACACGGCGGAAGTAACGATTTCTTCTAAAATATCTTCCGGAAACTTTACCAATTCAACTTTCACCCCGATTTTTTCGGCGAAAGCCGTTTTGGCTTTGATGTAGGCGTTTGAGTCCGCGCGGGCGCCGACCTGAATGACGGAAAGAGTTAAAGCCGCCGGCCACAGTTTCACTTTTTCTTGAAGCGCCGCCGCCAACGCCTCCGCCGCTTTTTTCCCGTCTAAAATTAAAGGCATACCAAACAGAGTATAGCAAAGATTTGGTTGACACAAGCGGGCTATCGCTTTAACCTAAACAAAGTTTAAGCTCTTCAAAAAAAGCCTCGCTATGAGCGCAATCTCTGACATCCCTACCGTAATAATGTATTTGTTATTGTTTACCGCCGTTTTTTTCTTCGCCGTTTCGGGTATCAACAAAAGCGAAGCGGGCGGGCGGCGCGCCGGAGAAGAAAGAAAACCGCCCAGCAAAACAATCGCCACTGTAGAGGGTTTTACTCTGTCGCCCAACCAAATCAGAAATTACCTCCTGCTGACGGAATTGATTGAAACGTACCAACGCCTTCAAAAATCGCTTGCTTGGCTTCACGCCAGACGAAGCAATTTGTACTGGGAGAACCCTTCTTCTCTGCGCGGGAGAATAGCAAACCGATGGCAAATCCGGCGAGTGGAAAAAATGCTCAAGAAAACCGGCGAGTTGTTTGAGGAAGTTATCAAGCTTTATGACTGGCGGATGAAACTTAGCGGCCACATCTTCACCTTGCCGATGTTTATGCCGGAAGATAGCCCTCTGCCTTTGCCGGCGAAGTTGCGCCGTATTTTGCCGAAAGTCGGCTCGCATCGTTAGCAATGAGAGTTCCCTCGCCATCCCGCAAGCGCGCCTTGCGGGATTCATTTTCATCATCTTCTATTAATTCTGCGAGGGGCCGTATCTCACTTTGAATTACGAAACAAAACTGGTATGAAATGCGTAAGGCCGAAATAGTTTATACTGTAGCCATGGCCAAACATTGTATTCCCTGCGAAATCAGCGCGGCATCGATGCTGGCAAAAGAAATTTCCTTTCGCCTGCCGGCTTTACCGGGCTGGCGAGCCGAAAATAATCATCATTTGATAAAAGATTTCAAATTCTCCGACTTTAAGTCGGCTTTGGAATTCGTAAACAAAGTCGGCTCTCTCGCCGAAGAAGAGGGGCATCATCCGGACATAGAACTTGCTTGGGGCAAAGTAACAATCAAACTCTTTACTCATTCAATTAGCGGCCTCTCCGAGAACGATTTTTTGATGGCGGAATTCATTGAGGCCTTGGCAAACAAAAATTAAAATTCGGGTCAAAAGTTTAACTTTTGTCCAAATCCGCCACTCTGTCTCCTGCCTTCAAACCGCCGATTATTTCAACGAAACCGTTGGTGCCGCGAAGGCCTGCGGCGACCGGCTTGCGGATTAATTCGCCCTCCGCATTTACGAAAGAAATATAAGCGCCGCTTTGGTCCTCCTTGACGAATCGCGCCGGCAGAACCAAAACGCCATCCTTTTTAAAGGTGAGAATTGAGAGATTGGCGGTGAGACCGGCTCTAATCCTCTCATCAGAGGTCTTAAGAGAAATTTTTACTTTATAAGTCGGCACGCCCTGTATGATTGTCTCCGCCGGGTAAACGGCAAAGACCTCTCCGTAAAATTCTTCGTTAAGCATCGCGTCCAAGACAACCGTTGCTAGATTGCCGAGCGCTATGCCGCCGATATCAACTTCAGGTACATCGGCTTCTATTTCAAATTCTTTGTCGCTCATCAAAATTATGACCGGCTCGCCGGCCGAAACAAATTCTCCGGTTTTTGGCTCTTGCGACACGACCAGAGCGTTTATTGGGGAACGAAGCGTGGATTTTTCAAACGACACCTTGGCCGACAATAAAGCGGCGCCGGCATGAGCGACTGACGCTTCGCTGTTTTGAATCTCCTCTGCTCCGGCCGGAGCTTTCAGAAGAGCGAGTTCTTCACTGGCCAAGCGGGCGGCAGCTTCGCCGTCCCGCAGATTTTTCTCCGCGGCGGAAAGACCGCTTATCGCGTTATTCACATTGGTCCGCGCCGTCGCGATATCCGTTTTCCAACCGTCTATAGTGGCTTGAGAAAGGCCGGGATTGGGGGCTAGCGCGCTTAAAGCCAGCGCCAAATTATTTAGAAACGCCGCGGTTTTAGCAAGCGTTTGCTTGGCTGAATAAAATAACTCGGAAAAATCAGAACCCGCTCCGATGCCTAAAAGTTTATCCGAAAAATCGTTAAGCTCTTTTCCCAAGAGAAACCGACTCTCTTCCAAATTGCTTTTAAATCCGGCGTCGGAAAGAAGATAATTAAACTTCGGCTGGCTGGTTCTGGGATTTGAAAACAGCTGGTCGGCCTTGTTCCGAACGGCGTCATCGGTTTTGGTGTAAGCGTCTCGAATTGAATCCGCGGCGGCATTTTGGAAATTTAAGACCGCTTCCTTGGCATTTAAAACTTTCACTTCCGAGACCTGGATTTCTTCGGTTCTGGCGCCGCGAATAAGTTTATTCAAAGCCGCTTCCACGCCTCGCAAATTTGCTTCCGCTTGAAGAATCGCCGCATATTGCTCGCTTGAATCCAGCCGGACAAGCGGCTCGCCCGCCGCAACGGTATCGCCCACTTTCACAAACGAACCGGCAATTTTTCCGCTTCGTTCAAAACCCAAAGTCGCCTCCCGAACCGGCCGAACTTTTCCGGTTACGGAAACGGTCTTTAAGACCTCCCCAACCGCCGCTTCGGCGTAAGCATACTTTCCGTTTCCGTTCCGCAAAATCACAAAAGTTAAAGTGCCGATGACGAAAAACGCCGCGGCAACCAAAAACACCTTGTTCTTTAAGGCCTTCTTCATAAGTAGAAACCATCCTATAACAAGAAACTAAAAACTCAAAGCAAAAAGACGGAACAAAAAGAGTCCTTTTTTTCTCTTCTTGAATTTTAATTTTGCGCTTTTCACTTTACGCTTTACGATTGACTCCTACCAGAAAAAAGTCGTCAAAGCGTTCCGCCATTGTCGGTATTGCTCGGGATTGAATCTATTAAGAGAGACGCCGGCAAGGGCGATAAGAAGCGCCGCCAAACTCAAATCTTTGGGTAGCTTAAGCGGCTTTGCTCCCACAATTACCGCCGCTTCAAGGCCGCTTAACGGACTGCCGTGGACCGGCGGCGAAGGCGGCAGGGCCTGCGGCAGAAGCGCCGGAAACGGCGACGGTTTCTTGCTCATTCCGCCGCTAAGCGGCGTTTGGGGCGCGGGCTTGATTACTCGGTCAATCGTCGTGGTAGCCGGCGCTTCTTCCGGTTCAGGTAAAATCACATCGGCGGGAATTTCCGGCACTTCGTCGGGCGCGAGCATTACAATAGAACTGGTGGCGACTCCGGAACTGACGTGGTTTCCGTAGAAGGGCTCTAGAACCGAACTTCGGCCAACAGCTTTGACCTCCGCGAAATTGGTGTATTTACCCGGCGGAGCATTGGGATTAAAAAAAGTTCCGTAATTTACGGTAATCTCTTCATTTGGCAGAACAGTCCCAAGATCCCAGGTCTGCTCACCCACCGCCTCGCCCGCTTCATTCTTCAAAACATCCTTTAAAATCGCATAGTAAGCCGGCCCGCCTTTGTTTTCAACAACAATCGTATAACCAACGGTTGAAGAAGCATAAACGCCAAACGGAGCGTTGTTAAGTTTACTAACAGAAAGCTTGGGGTCGAACTCATAATTTATTTGGACGCCTTGAACGGCCTCCCGAAAACGCCCCGCCGTAAGGCACATCCCGAACAAGCGCCATCTGATTAAATTCCCTAAACTCGCCAGCCGGGATGTTACCTAAATAGTATCGGGCGATTTCTCTGTTGTTTCTATTGTGTCTGTAATTGGCGCCATGAAAATAGGCCAATTTATCATTGTTCAATCCGAGATTTAAATAAACGTTGGTGGCGTCAGCATCGCCTAGATTGGCCACAGTAAATTTAAATTCCACCGGAGAGCCGGAGGTAAAACCCTCCGGCCGGCGCTCAATCTCCGTCCCCACCCAAAGGTCGGGGCGGCCGAACGCGACATCGCCAGACCAGTCGCCAAAGATGTTGAAGATGGCGAGAATCCAGTTTCGGCCGAAAATGTTGGTGTTGGCGAGGTTCACGATGTTGGCGCCGGCGTAAGCGTTGCCCGTCTCTACCTCCGCTCCCGAATCGCCTTGGGCTTTATTGGCGCCGGTTAAAGCAAAAACTTGCACATTGTTTTTTATGTCCGCCCGATTGTTATTGCGCACAGAAACAGAACTCGGCCCGCCACCTTCACCCCCGCTAGAACCACCTTCGCCACTGTCGTCTTCACTTTCATAACCAGTGGCCGCCGCCTCTTCGTCATACATGATTTGAAGACCCCCCTCGCTCTCCGTCCAAGACATCCCGGGCGGCGCGCTGAAAACATTGCCCGTCCAATTGCCGAACACTCTAAAGACCACGAGGAAAGAATCGGAACCGAAAAGATTTTTATTAACCTGATTTACCACATTAGTGGAAGAAACGGCATTGCCGGTGTCCACGGAAGCGCTGTCGCCCTCCGCTTCATTGCCGCCGGTGTCGGCAACCGTATCCACCCCATTCTCCACGTTGGCGCTATTTTCATTGTTAACGGAGACCGAAGCTCCTTGGCCGTCCCCATTTTGATTCAAAGAAGGCGCTCGCGGATTAAAAAACTTGCTCCAAAAATCCTTGCCGGGCAAAACCAAGTCCCCGCCCCAATCGCCGAAATTATTGAAAGCCACCAACATATAACTGGAGTTGGTGATATTGGTGTTGGCAATGTTCACTAAATTGACGCCGGCAAAAGCGTCGCCGGTGCCTACAAAAGCGTTGTCGCCCTCCGCTTCATTGCCGCCGGTATTGGCTCTGGCAATAATATTGTTGGTAATGGAAGCGGTGGAACTCGCGTTAAGCGAAGTTTGAGACGGGAAGAAAGAGCAATTCCCTCCGCAAGGAATCGTGGAATCGGAATTGCCGGACATAAAAAGGCGCGTATCAATCGTGCCGACCTCGCCGAATAAACTGTTCAAAAGCAGAATGAAACCTTGCGAATCAAAAATCGTGGTGTTCACGACATTGGCGACATTTACCACCGACACTGCCGTGCCAGTCTCAATAGAAGCATTGCCGTCATTTGAAACAGAACTGTTCTCCCCCGTTGAAGCAAGACCAGCGACATCGTTTGAAACCGTAGCTTCATTAACAATATCGGCACTCGTGTTTTGGGGTGTAGTGGAAGCTAATGATTCAGTGCTAATTGGTAGTGACTCCGCAACTTCTCCGGTTGAAGTTTGTTCTTGGTTGTCGGTTGTGGGTTGTGGGTTGTCAGTTATATTGCTGGTATTAACCGCATTCTCCACATCGGTCACCGACGCCGTGTCGCCGGTTGTAACGGTGGCGGTGGGTGTGGTGGAAGAAACGGTATCGGAAGACAAATCGGCAAAGACAAAACCGGCCGGCGTTGTCGCCAAAAGCATTGAAAACATAAGTATCCCCGCCAGTTTTTTCTTGAAATTCTTCATTGTCTTAAATCTTTGGAGTCTCAAATCCTTCTGGAGAATCTGATGCTCCATAAATCAAATCCTGAAAATTGAAAACAAATTTTTAAAGAAATTCTGAATCGCCTGTCGAATAATGTGATTGGTCGGTAAATCTTTTGAAACAAATGCTTCAGGCGATGTGGTCGGCGAACTGCTACTAAAGTCAGAGCGAGGCAAAACCTTGTCAGGATGACGAGGTTTTGCCTCGTCAACTTCTTCACCGAAAGGCCAAATTTTCAAAAACCAACTACTCTTCTCTTTTTCTTCTAGCAACTCTTGTTGTTGGTTGTTGCCTGCCTGCCACCTGCCTGCCGGCAGGTAGGGCAGAGGCAGGGTCGTCGGTTGTAGGTTGCCTGCCGTGCTCGTCCCGCTCCGCACCTTCACCTCCACCCGCGTTTTAACCGTCCCGCTGGCATTTTCAAACTCCTTTTCAATCTCGGCTTCGCCCTCATACTCTTCGTCAAAATCCTCTATCACTTCCCCATTGACCGTGGTTTGAATTTTGACTTCCGCTTTGGCCGAGCCGGTTTGAATCGTTCCGCCGGATTGACCACTGCCTCCCGAAACATTATTCCCGCCGGTTGAAGCGGAAACGGAAATGTCATTGGTAATGGAAGTTCCTCCCGCGTCGTCATTTACTTTAGAAACGGAAATCTCCGGCAAATTGCGCAAATTCGGCTTAGGCACATTGAAATAAAACTCTTTCGCCGAAACCAAACCGGCTGTGAAAAGAGCTATAAAAACCAGAGTTATGGATACCGTTGTTTTTTGAAAATCCATGAAAGAGGGCCGGGCCAGTTCCCCAAAACCCTCGCCCCCGAGCTCCCGTCACAAGCAGAAGCTCGGTTCGCGAAGGAGAAAGCAATGAGCTTTCATACTTCATATGTCCGCACTAGATTTTGCGAACGCGAACAACCGTAGAGTTGACCGTGTTGGTCACCTTGGATTTTGCCCAAGAGTTGCCGGTCGTAACCGAACCGCCGTCTCCGCCGTCGGAATTAGATGTGCCAGCGCCAGTGTTGTTTCCATCATTTCCGAAACCGGAAACATTGCCGCCGCCCGTGCTTGTATCAGCGCTTCCGCCGTCAGTATAGTTGTAGCCAGTGTCGGCACCTGTGCCAACAAGATTGTCAACAAGAGTGTTTTTATTCTCTACATCAACATCAATGTCGCCCTTGCAACCGCACGGAACCTTGACCTTGATGTAGGTTGAGTTGACATCGTTTGACACGCTTGACTTCGCGCCAGCATCGCCGGTATTCACCGTTCCTCCTTTTCCCCCTTCGGAATCAGCGTTACCCGCACCAGTGGTGTTGTTGTCATTTCCGAAGCCGGAGACATTACCGCCACCGCTGTTGGTTGTTGCGTTCCCGCCGTCAGCAGTATTGCCTCCCGTATTCGCCACGGTTGTAACCGTATTGACAACTGCGGTGTTTTTATTCTCCACATCCACATCAATGTCGGACGATGACCAGTGCCAAGCCAAAGCTGGAGAAGCAACCGCAAACATCGCGACTACCGCAATTCCTGCAATAACTTTTTTCATAGTTTTTGCTTAATGAATTATTCTTTTAAAACCATTCCTTCCTCCGTCCCTTAAGGGAATACGGAATAAGCAAATGGATACTCGACCCCTTCGTTTCCTTGCAGAAACTCCGGCGGGAAAAAATAATCCAAGGAAGGCTAAACCTTCCTAGGGGAAGGTTTAGCCTTCCTTGTTAGCTTCTCTCGCCGAAATTTCTTTTCTCAAAGACCTGGCGAGATTTCCCGAATTCTGTTACAAACGAAAATCGCCAAACGGCAAAAGCCGTTTAGCGACGCAAATTGAAAACAAAAGTTTTTATTCGGGAAACCTGTTGCATACCATTTTCTTTTTCGTTTTGGTTTCCCCTCAAAACGAAAACTCACTGTGCAAGAGCATTTTATCGCCTATCTGCTCCGGAACGCAACAAAAAATCCCCAATTTATGAGTTACGATATAACGAGATTTTATTGTCAAAGAAATACAAAACGGTGTTTGGCAACAGTCCGTGGAGGCGCGGCTTGCGGAGCGCCCATCCGATTTGCGGAACCAGACACTTTCCGGGTGTATAATTATGGCAAGAAAAAAATCCAGAGAGGGGCGTTAGGCTATGGGAAACTGGCCCTTTCGGGCTAGCTAGCTAGCGCCCCTCCCTGGATTTTTTGAATCTTAAGACCAAAAAACCGACGAGGTCTCATATTAAGCGCCTCTTTTTCTTTGTCAACATGTTATAAAGGCGTCATTTGGCCGTTGGCCAAATGACGCCTTTATCAATTCCACATCAGTTCCCTCTCCTCCATAGGCAAATAAAAAAACCGCTCCGACCTAAATCAGAACGGTTTCATCGCCTTTCGGCTCGGCGGAAAGCTCTTAAAGTTGGAAATGATTTGGTCCGCCATGCCTTTCGCAAACCGGCGACCACGCCCGTTTCTTTGACGAACTCTTTTCCAATCGCCTCTTGGCAAAAAGCGCAAATACCGAGCGGGTTGTACCGGTTAATTTTGGTAACCTTGCAAATGAGACACACATCACCCGACTTGCCGAATCTTTTCGGCTTACGATTTCCCAAAACATCGCTCCAAGCCACAGCTCTGGCAATTTCAAGGTCATTCACAAATACCTCCGGCACTATAATAGCCGACCGCCCGGAATTTACAATATAACTAGCGTGACCTGTGAAAATCAGTTCTTCATAAATTGTGAAGAACTGATTTTCACAGAATCATAAAAACCCAAACTCACCCTCATGTTTCCCAAGGAAAAAAATCTTTTGCGAAACTCCGAGCGAAGAAGTTCGCCAAACGCGGCAGTCCTACAATTTTCTCCGAAGCCACACTCTTGTATAAAACTCCTGCGAGAGCGCGCCTAAAGAAGCAAGAAAAATCAGGAAAAATAGCGCGGGTCCGATAACCGGCGTCAAACTGACTAAACTTAAAGTGATTGTTCCGACAATCGCCTTGTTTGGTAAAGAGAATTTCAAGTCGCTATTCTTAAACAGGTTGGCGAGGATATCGCCGGCCAAAAGTCCGGTCAAAGGCAGAGCGGCGAAAATAAAAAGCGCGTAAGCGACCAGAAGGATTAGACCGGCAAGCGAGCCGATAACAGTCACGCAGAGAATGATTGCGGCAATCGGCGTTGCCACCAAAACCAAAAATCCGGTCAGAAGATTTTTGCCGAACGCTCGCCCTCTTTCAAGCCACGACGAAGAGGCCTTCGGCAAAAGCCAAACGATGAGGAACGCCGACAAAAGGAAAACCAGAAGCCGCGTCAAAAACGCTATGCCGAAAGCGCCGGCCCAAAATTCTCTCGCCCGCTCCCTGCCAAGCGCGCCCAAATCTTCATATTGCACCGCGCCGCCAATTTGCGCCGCCGAAGAAATAAGAGCATCGTCCGGATGCTTTGTCCGGTAAATGAAGTTGCCGACAATGGACGCGCCGTCAGCAATCCTAATTTCCTCCCCGATAAATTTGGCTTTGCCTCCTACCCGCCCGCCGATTTCCGCGTTGCCGCCGGAAATGAGTAAATCGCCTTTCGTTTCGCCCGCGAAAAACACTTCGCCGCCAACCACCGCCACATCTTTGCCGATAACCGCTTCCGGTAAAATAGTTACCGTGCCGCCGGTTACCACCAAGTCGCCGCCGATTTTTCCGGAAACCAGAACCGTCCCGCCGAGCACCCTCAAATCGCCTTCGGTTTCGCCCCTAAAATCAATATTCCCGCCGGCCAGCAGCACATCGTCCGACACTGCGCCGGAGATGACAATGGCGCTTCCTAAACCGGCAATGTCGCCCTCCACCCTTCCGCTGATGAACAAATTGGAACCGGCCACATAAAGATTGTCGTCAACCACCGCATCGGCGCGAAGCGTGTAAGAATCGCCCGCTCTAAAATAGGCCGCGCCGGCGATAAGCGGAGTTAAAATAATGGAAACGGCTACGCCTAATTTGAAAATTTTTCTCATATTTTTATTTCTTATTCATAATTCTTTATTCCTGATTCACTTATAACGAAACCCGCCTCGGCGCTTTGTCCCTTTCCTCCGCTTCCAGCTCATCTTGAAAACGCCTAAGCGCGACTTTATTTCTCTGCTGTTCCCCTTCAAGCTTTCTAATATCTATCTCCATTTTTCTAAGTTCAACATCTTTCATTTCCACTTCCTGCTTAAAACGTTCCAACTCATCCTTAGCCTGCCTGAAAGCGAGCCCCCTTTCCCGAAGTTGGCGATTCTGCTCGTCAATTTCCCGCCGAAGTTTATTAATTGTGCCGATGATGTCGTTCATAAAATAAATACGCCAATATACGAATGATACCAATCTGCGAATAAATACTAATGAGAAACGCTGTATATTCGTAGCTATTTGTAGATTGGAATTATTGGTTGATTGGTATTTATTATAGCATGTCTGCCCCATCCCAAAATGCCTGTGCTTGTGATAAATATCACGGTTGAAGTCGTGAAAGAGAACAAACAATAGAGGCAAATCGCGCCGATAAGAAATAGTTGCGCGGAAAGAAGCCAGAGGGAAAACAAAAAGCCAAAAACCGAAAGCCAAGCCGCCGCCCTAAAAAATGCGTCTTTCCCCCTGTCCAGATAAACGACCAATAAAATTATAAAGGCCAAATAATACAGAGCGCCCGTAAGGGACACCGGCACGCCTAAAATTGTCGCGTATTGGCTTGTGGTTACTTCCTCGCAACCAGAGACAATGGAACAAGGCGGGACTTTGCCTTGATAGAATTTAGCCGCGAGATAAGAGGCATCGGCGAAACCAAGAATGCTAATTAAGAGGAGGAGTAGAAGTGCCGATTTCCGAACCGGCCGTTGAAGCGGCGTCATCAATAATTTTTTGAAATTCATTTAAGTTATTGGGGTTGGCGATTCTTTTACCGTTAACGAAAAAAGTGGGAGTGGAATTGACGCCGGCCCGAAAACCGTCTTTATAGTCGGCGCGAATTTTTTCTTTGGCGCCGGCATCCTTGTAATCATCAAGGAACTTTTTGGCGTCAAGGCCTATTAAGACGGCGTAGGCGGCGAATTTCGCGGTTGGATTCGGCTCGTTTTCCCATTCTTTCTGCCTGGTGAACAGAGTAACATACATTTCAAAAAATTTGCCTTCTTTGCCGGCTGCTTCCGACGCCAGCGCCGCCGGCTCGGCGTTTTTATGCTGGGCCAGCGGAAAGTGGCGATAGACGAAACGCAATTTATCCGGATTATTCCGGCGGAGTTCTTCAATCAAAGGAAAATAAGCGGCGCAAGCCGGGCATTGGAAATCGCTGTATTCAATAAGAGTAACCGGCGCGTTCTTATTGCCGGCTGACCAATCGGTATCGGTTACCGCCGAAAGCGCGTTGGCCATGGAATTTCCGCCAGCGCCGCTTCCTTTGGCGAAATAAACCGCCAAACCGCCCGCAACCAAAACGGCGATAATCACCCCGACCCAAATCAGCGTGCTGTTGCTATTTTTATTCATTCCACTAACTTACCACAAACTGTAATATGGCTTTATTGAGCTGTGAAGTGAAGATGTGGGTCTACGGCAAAAGCTCGCGAGGAAGACCTCGCTCCGCTCATCAATTAGCGTGGCCAACCCGCCTACCCCGCCTGCGTGTCGGCGCGCAGGCGGGCAGTAACCGCGCGGTATTGACCTAATTTCCCCTCAAATTTCCACTCAAATAATTAAGTCAGCCAAGGACACAATGGCCAGAATTCCTAAAAAATTCATAATGAACAGGAGCGGGAAAAGAACGGAATTTTTAATCTTTGAGACGCTGATAAGCGCCAAGCCGAGTTCGTCCGGCAGAGGCGACGCGATAATTACGCCACCCAAAATAACCAGGAGCCACTTCAGAAAACCGTGGCGAAAAAGGGCGCGGAGCCACTTTTTAGAACTTTTGTTTAAAACGCCGCTGGCATCAGAAGCAACTTTGTCGCGAAAAAACCGAAAAATTACGGCATCCACAATCATCGCGCCGACCCCACCCAAAAGCGCCACATAAATCGCTGGCAAAGATTTGGCAATGGCAATAAGCGCGACGGTGGCGGGCGCGACGGTGAAAACCGTAGTGAAAAACATTCCCGCGACAAAACTCGCCACAAGTTTAAAGCTTGAGGTAGCTTCAAGAAACTTTTCTATCGCGCCCGCCTTCATAAGAAAATAGGCGGCGGCAATGCTTCCCACGACGATAAAAATATCTCTAAGGAGATGGTAAAAATACATTCGCCTTTTTATTCTCATGTTCTTTTCATACGCTCATTTTATTTCTTCCACAAAATCAACCTGCGCTTCTTTCTCCAAAGCCCTGAAACTCATCCGGCCGATCACCTGGCCCCGGGGCGTTTTTACATCCACGCGCCAAAGACCGGGGGTTACCCGCTCCTTCAAAGAAAAGCCCCGAAATCCTCCAACGCGTCCGCCTTTAATCGGAAAAGTCGTCCGGAAGGTCTCCAGCCACTGACCTTTCGCTTCGCTAAATTTAAGCCACACATGAGTGACATCAATCTCCAAATCAGTCGGCGCGAAAACCGCGCTCCAGAAATAAAGCGGTTCGCATGGGGCTGAAACGCGGACAATTTCCCGCAGGCGAAATTTCTCGTGCCATTTTTTCGCCTCCGCGGTAACCAAATATTCGCCTGACGGCAATTTTTTAAGGTCATGAAACACCGCCGCTTCTTTTAGGGTCAAAGGCAGGGGCGGAATAAGGTTTTTGAAATAAAGGAAATTCATCAAGCCAAAAACGGCAATCATCCCGCCCAAAACGAAGGGCTTGCTTTTGCTGAAACGCTCCGGCGAAACCAAACCTATAAGCCGAAGAAACAGGTAGATTAAAAGCAAACTCGCCGCGCCGCTTAGAAGAAAAACGCCGGCGCCGACCTTCTTCGTCATGATAGGCATGAAAAAAATGGAATAGGAGAAAAGGGCGATGAAAAAAATTATCATCTGAAAACCGATTCTGATGTAGCGAGTTCTTAAAAACTCATTGCCGATAAGAATAAAAAATAAAATCAAAAGAAACGGCCAGCTCGCGCCGATGGAAGCGCCGCGCGAATAAAAAACCAAAAACCCGCTGAAGAGCGCGCCGAAAGTGAATTGGAGAATGATTAGCGTGAAAGCGTGAATTTTAGCTTTGAAACCCTGGCGCTCTGGAGTGTTCTCCAAAAAATTGAGGACGATGATGCAAAAGCCGGCAACCAAAAGATAAGAAAAAAGGGCAACACTCACGGAATTGAGCGTAATCCGAGTCAGCGTCAGATTATCAACGATGAAACCGGTAAAAAGCGCGAAAGAAGAAAGCCGCCGTTCGTTGCGCTCCCACCAATCCGCCACCCTGCTTTTAAGACCTAAAAACATTTAGGTAATTCTACCAAAAAACCGCTCGCCTGTAACGAGATAAGCTGGCGTGCTCTGTGAAAATCAGTTCTTCATAAATTGTGAGGAACTGATTTTCACAGATTCACAAAAGCCGACAAAAGGTGTATATCTTTAATCAGACGCACTTATGAAAACACTGCTAATCTCCATTAGAAATTTCTTGCCTCCAACCGCATCAAAAAAAGCGCGGCTTATGGCCAAACAAACCGTCAATGATTTTTGCTCATCCGGCCTAGGCGATGGCACCCACGAATACTATTGGGGCGGTAGAATTGTTAAATGCCTTTCCTGGGGATTCCACGGCAACGGCATATTCCGGCAAGCGTTCGCGAAAGCCGATATGATTTGTTTTGCTTTCCATCCCTACGACGAGGGCCTGGGGGTTTTCATCCACATTGATTTTCTGCAAGACAAAGCAACCTCGCCCTACTTCATCATCCATGTCGTTTTCGACCGGAACGGCAAAGGCGATGTCTTGACTGAAGCCGAAATGATTAAGGTGTAAAGCGCCGACCAAAACCGCTCCCTTGAGCGGTTTTTAATTGCCGTAAAACTGGGGTGCTCGGAGAGAGTCGAACTCTCAAATCTGCCTCCACAGGGCAGTGTTTTACCGCTAAACTACGAGCACCATATCAATTCTTGTTTAGGTTTGCCAAGAATTTTTGTTTCTCTACCTTATCATTATGTACTAAATAATGGCAATTGTGACACAGCCAAGCAAGGTTACTGACATAATTATGAAAATGATTCTCATCGATGTGGTGAACTGCTAAAATTCTTTTATCGCGAGTCCGACAATAGAAACATATCGGCATAATACCGTGACGATTGAGAACACTTTTGTACGCATTTTTGCCATCTTTCCAATTTGCGTGTTTAGACCCTATATACTGCGTATTCCTCCATTTCGTTTGACACGATTTACTACAAAAATATTTTTTACTTTTTGAGTGTAACATGCTTGTTGGAGTCCTATATATCCCCTTGCCGCAAAGGAAACACCCAATAAATTTTCCGGTCCGCATTCCTTTATGGTGACAAGACCGGGAACAATATTTACCCCATCCAATTTTTACATGAGTAGGACGAACATAGAATTTTTTTCTGCAAATTTTACACAAAAGATGAGACATATTAACTTTTCATAATTTTCAATCCTTCTCTCTTATAATGATGAACAAGAAAGTGGCAGTTGTGGCAAAGCCACATTAAATTCTCCAATTTATTATTTTTACGATTACGATCAACATGATGCACTGCTAGAATCCTCTGGTCTGATTTTCCACAAAGAACACATTGTTTCAATACATCGTGTCTTTTTAAAGCGTCTTTGTAAGAGAACTCACCGCCTTTCCAGTTCGGGTGCTTTTCTCTAGAAAACTCTTTGCCATGCCAAATATTACTGCACAAAACAGAACAAAAATGCTTTTTGCTCTTCGATCTTTTGAGATTATTAAGAGATTTATATACTTTCTTACTGCACTGGAGACATCTAACAAAACTTCCTTTTCGACTTGCTTTATATTGACAATAAGTCGAGCAGAAATGCCTTTTTGCGAGCCCAATTTGCGATGGCTTTCTGGAAAAATAACAGTGGCACGAATCACAACTTAACACCGTCATGGCATAATTATAGCAGAGATGTTATCACTGGACGCTGTGGATATCTTCTTTATAAGTAATCCGGCGAATTTTCTTTAAAGCCGAGCTTCGCGTTGGTTAGGCGAGCCAGCGCGTAAAGAAGCGAGGAAAGGCGATTCAGGTAGGCCAAACTTTCCCCTCCCGCTTTTGCTTCTCCTTTCAGAACGGCTTCGATTACTCTCCGTTCGGTTCGTCTTGCCATAGTCCTTGCCACATCTAAAATCGCCGACGCGTCGCTTCCGCCAGGAATAACAAAATTTTTAATCGACGGCAATTCTTTTTCGGCGTCATCAATAATTCCTTCAAGCCAAAGAACCTTCGGGCGGGCAATCGTTTTTTCGGCGCCGGCGACTTCCGCCTGAATGATGAAAAGGTCTTTTTGAATTTGGTGGATAATGTCGCGGAAAAGCGCTTCGTTAAGGCCAACTTTCATCTGCCATTCCAAAACCCTTGTCTTGCAAAAGCCAAGCCAGGAATTAAGCTCGTCCAAGGCGCCAAGCGCTTCCGTTTGGCAAGAGGCCTTGGAAATCCGCTCGCCGGGTTTTGAGTCAAAAACCTTGGTTGTGCCGCTATCGCCTTTTCTTGTATACAACATGATAGCTTCCTTCAAAGCTTCGTTAGCTTCAAAGTTTCAAAGCTTTTAGAAACAAACAAAATACTGATTGACGCATATTAGAATGAACTATAGCATTTTGCAAACGACATGATTATCAAACCCGTAAAAACCAGAATTTTCTTGGAGGGAGAAAATCTCCTTAATTTTATATTGGAACATATTAAAAAAATTCCGGAGAAGTCCGTCCTGGCGGTAACCTCCAAAATCGCCGCCCTATCCGAAGGCCGCACGGCGCTCGTGAAGGATGAGAAGGAAAAAGAACGCCTCATTCGCGCCGAAAGCCAATTCGCCATGCGGACAAAATATGTCTGGCTTACCATCCGCGATAATCTAGTAATGGCCAGCGCCGGCATTGACGAATCAAACGGCAACGGCAAATTGATTCTCCTCCCTCAAAACAGCTTCGCGTTGGCGGAAAAAATCAGAAAAACTCTGATGAAGAAGTTCCTTCTCAAAAATTTCGCGGTAATTATCACCGACAGCCGGCTTATCCCTCTCCGCCACGGCACAGTCGGGGTAACAATCGGCTACGCCGGGCTTCGCGGACTTAAAAGTTATAAAGGCAAACCGGATATTTTCGGCCGAACCTTCAGACACCAAAGAGTGGACGCGGTTGACAGTTTGGCAACCGCGGCGGTTCTCACTATGGGAGAAGGCAACGAACAAATTCCTTTAGCTTTAATTGAAAAAGTGCCGGTTGAATTCGTAGAAAAAACCGACAAGCGAGAACTTGAAATAGATGTCCAAAATGACCTTTATCTGCCTCTTTTTGAAAAAATCAAAAAGGTGAAAATTAGAAAGGGTTGAATTTCAAAAATGCGCAGGGCGGGACTTGAACCCGCAAGCCTTACGGCGCTACCCCCTCAAGGTAGTGAGTTTGCCAATTTCTCCACCTGCGCGCGACCATCAGTTATATTGACTTACCAACTATAGCCAATGTTTTCTCCAGTTTCAAGCGCTTTCTTTGTAAGCAAACGACGGAAAGTGAATAGTACATATATCTTAAAAGACGCAAGGTCTCCATTTTCGCGTATTTAAGTTGGAGTGTTCGCTTTCTACCGTCAGCCGAAATATGCCCAGAAATACCAATGAGAGAGTGTGGCGTTCGTCGAAGCCAAAACACAAATTTTTTACTCGCCGCTTGCTTCCTCTTTTTTCTCTTCTGTCAAAACCGTTTCGCTTTGCTCCGGTACCGGAATTTTAATCTTCAGTTCATTTCTCATTTGCCTTCTGATTTCTTTAGCCGCTTTGTCGCGGATGTGATAAAGTTTGGCGCGCCGAACTTTTGCTCGGCGAAGAATTTCTATTTTATCAATTAAAGGCGAGTAAAGCGGAAAAATTCTTTCCACGCCGATGCCGTCTATTGTTTTGCGAACAGTAAAGGTGGCGCCCGCTTCGGCGCCGTGTTTCCGTCCTATCACCAAACCGTCAAAGGCCTGAAGGCGAGAACGTTCTTTCGTTTCCTTGGTTTTTTCGTTAATTTCCTTTTCGACGATTTTTTGCCAAACGCGAACAGTGTCTCCCGAACTTATCGGGAGCTTCTTTCTATTTTCCACATCGGTCGGCGAAATGATTTGGTCAGTTTTCATACGCTCAAAGAATTTAACATACCGAACTTAAAACCGCAACTTGCCGGCAAAGGATGACTTCAGAACCGTTTCAAAATCCTCCGGATAAGGCGCGATAACGGAAATTTTACGGCCGGCTTGATTCACAAACGAAATCTCTCGGGCGTGCAAAGCCATCCGCCCGATATCCGACTCGCTGGCTTGTTTCTTGCCATAAAGAGAATCGCCCAAAACCGGGTAACCCAAAAATTTGGCGTGCACCCTGATTTGGTGGGTACGGCCGGTCTTTGGAATAAACTCAACGAAAGAAAGCCCTCGGCCCCGAGCCAAAACGCGATAAAAAGTTACCGCCTCCCGTTCTTTGCCGGCTATGGAGAGCCCGACGGTTTTCTTTCGAAAATCGTGGGTACTTCTACCTATGGGCTTTTCAATAATGCCGTCATCGCGATTCATTTCGCCCGAAAGAATCGCGTGGTAGATTTTTTCCACTTTTCTTTTTTGAAAAAGATGTTTGAGATAATCAAAAGCTGTCTGATTTTTAGCGACGGCAAGGACGCCGGAGGTTCCCTTGTCCAAGCGATGGACCAGCCCATGCCGACCAATTTTTTGGCCGTTAGTTAAAACAAGCGGCTCGCCCACATCTTTAATCTCCGGCCTTTCCCTCAAAAGCCAATCAACCAAAGTCGGCTCGCTGCTGCGGCCGTCGCCATGAACCATAAGCCCCGCCGGCTTGTTCACGACTAAAAAATCTTCGTCTTCGTATAAAATTTTAATTTCCACAATGCGCGGTGAGGGATTTGAACCCCCGACCTTTGCTGTGTAAAAGCACTGCTCTACCACTGAGCTAACCGCGCAAAACCGCTCCCCTCGGGGTGAATCGAACACCCATTAGCGGCTTAGAAGTCCGCAGTTCTATCCATTAAACTACGAGGGGATATACTATCCATCAATATTACTTGGTTAAAAGAAAATAATCTAGAAACGCCACACGCACCCCATAATTCTTCTAAAAAGTCGTGAATTACGAAACACAAAATTTTAGGTCCTCGGGTCGCAAAATCTCTAATTTTTAGAGGAGATTTTGCGGAAGCAACCGTAAAATTTTGTGTTTCGTAATTCAAAGTAAAAAAGGAGCGGGTCGTTTGTTGTGAATTGTTGGTTGTTGGTTCTCTCTAAACCGCCGGGTCAGAATAATATTTTTTACCGCCCGCATCCAGCAATCGGAGTTTTCTTTGATTGAACATTTCCAAAGTGCTTTCAAGAACTTCAGCGTTGATTGTTTCGGCGGACTCTATCGCGGGGGCGTCTTTCGTTTCAAAAACCTGGCCGCTATAAACGCGCCAAAAACCATACAGACCCCAACCGACATTCAAAAGATTCAAAACAACAAACAAAGCGACTAGAACCCGCCAATCGCGGTTCCGGTTGGCTCCAAAATTAAATCGGAACCCTTTTATTTTTCTAAACCCGGCGGCAATGTTTTGGAAAATCATATTTATAGGGAATTTATTTCAATTTAATCACATTAATCTCATAAACTCCGCTCCACACCATTTTTTTACCTTCTTCAATTAAGGATAAATCGGCCGAGTTCACGGTTAAATGATAAGGAAGGTTGCCAAGCGTATCAACAAAACGGATTATCTGGTCCCACGAGCCCAAAGTTTTTAACGCCACCCGCAAATTTTCCCTGTACGAAAGCGTTTCGTCGCCGGATTCTATGCCAACAGACAGCGTAGTAGCGGTAAGCCCCAATTTTTTCGCCGACGCTTCAAGTTCTTTAATGAAAGTCACTACCTCATCCGGGCCGACAAAATAGCGGTCAATCACTGCCCTCTTCTCGCCGGTATCCTCAAGCGTCTTCTTTATGAAACGGATGTAGACATCTTGATTTTTGGCGACATTGATTTCATTCTTGGCGGCAACGATTTGGTCGCGCAACTGCCAGAATTTATCCGATATAAGCCAAAGGGAGAGGCCGGAAGCAATGTCGGCGGCAATGATTAAAATCAAAATTAATTTTGTTTTGCGGCTCCTCATTTTTTAAAAACGGCCTCGGCTGAAATGATAAAATTAATGTTCTCCGCGTTGGCAAAGTTAGAAACCGGCAAAAGCACTTTCTCAAAAGTTCCGTCGCGGTCCAATCCTTTTTTAAAGGAGAGCAGAGCGTCCCGATTGTCGGCTTCGCCGGTTAGCGTAACGGCAAAGACCTTCTCCGTTTTTCTCTCCCAGCGAATGCCTCTGATTTTCACGCCCTCATTGTTTGCCCGAGCCGAAAGCGCTTTGTCCAAAACCTCACTAGGCGAAACCTCGCCGCCAAGGAGAGCCGACACGCTCAATTTGTCTCTGGATTCGCGCATCACGGTTCTAAGTTCTGCCGCTTCTTTGAGTTCAAGCAGGTTTTCTGCGGCAAGCTGTTCCGCCAAAACCAAACGATATTCGGCCAAGGCGATAAAGTAACTTGGCAAAACGAGGAAAGCGGCTATAGCCAGAGAGATGAAAGCCATCGCCCCGCCCGCGATTAACAGCCGCAAAATATATTCGCGTTTTATTTCCCTTTTCTGCTCAATGGGCAATAAATTAAACATTGTGGTTCTAAAAATTTTTTGGCGGTAAATTAAGCAATCCTGGACCGAGAAAGAGCTAATCCGATGGCCGCCGCGAAGGCCAGCGATTTTGAAAAAGATATCGGTGGAATGTTTTCATTGACATCAAGCACGTTAACCCAGACATCGGCCAATTCCGATGGAACAGAAATGTATATTTTGAAATAATCTATAAGCCCGGGCAAACCGGCCTCCGGCCCGCAGAAAATTATAGACCGTATTTTATCATCTTCGTTTTTATCATTGGCCTCTTTGGTTTTTTTGGTCTTCCAATAGCTTAAAACCCGGTTAAGCTCTTCTTTTACGCTAGCAAGCAAGCTTAAGACGGCGGCATAATTTTCTATGTCGCCTTTTATGAATTGCAGGCCTTTGTCCCACTTAAATTTCTCGGCTAAGGCGATAGAGACGGATTTATCTTTGGCAAAAGCGCCAGTCAAGGCGTCGCCGCCAACCGATACGGCCGAACTGAAAAGCACCGCCCCGCCTTTCACGACAAATATCGTGCTGCCGCTTTTGCCAAAGTAAACTATTATTCGGGTTCTCTGGTCTCCCCGTTTAACAACGGCCTTGGCAATCGCCTGCCCCGCCACCTCAAAAGAAAGCGGCGTGAAGCCCGCGCTTTGAAACATTTCCAAATAACTCAAAACTATTGATTTAGGCAAAACGGCAACGCCGACTTCCGTCTTGGCGCCGCTTTGCGCTTGGCTCGGTATAATTTCATAATCAAAAATCGCATCCTTGGCGGGAATCGGCACAAATTCCTCCAAACGAAATTCTATTGCCGACCGAATCAAAGAAGAATCCACACCGACCAGTTCGGTTGCAAAAAGATAGGCCTTATCCTCCGGCAAAGAAGCGTTTATCGGCCCTAAATTTTCCGCTTCCCGAAGCGACGACAGAAAACCCCTAAAACCCCCATTTTTGGTAATATCGGCGCTGCGGTCTCTTAAAACCGGATTGATTCTTTCTCCGAAACGCCCGACCTTAAATCCGTCGTTGGTCTTTTTAAGCTCAATAAAACGCACGGCATCGTCGCCAATGTCAAAGCCGACCGCCGGCATTTCAAGAGTCCTCGGCAAGGGGAAAAAATTAAAAAAAATTTTGGACATAATTGGGCGCGAATTTCATGACGAAACCGCGGTGTAAATAACGCTAGGCGTCATTCATATTATATACCCTTTCCTTACAATTAAGAGCCGGTTTTCCCCTTGTCCTTTAAAAACCCAAACAAAGCGGGCACGGAGGACGTAAAAATAATACCGATGATAAACCACAACAAATATCTTTCAATGTCGGGAATTATTCTCCCAAAAAAGAAACCGAGAGTGATAAGGCCTACCGCCCAAATTAAAGCCCCGATGACGTTATATTTAAAAAAAACGGAGTAGGCCATGCCGCCCATACCGGCGAGAATGGGCGCGAAAGTCCGGACAACCGGCATGAAACGCGCCAAAACAACGGTCTGTCGGCCGTGCTTCGCGTAAAATTCTTCGGTCTTTTTAATGTAGCTTTTTCTGAAGAAAAACGACTCTTCCCTGTCAAAAAATTTCTGGCCGACTTTCTTGCCGAAAAAATAACCGACGGCGTCGCCTGAAACCGCCGCCAAAAAAGATAGGATAAGCAGGGGCGCAAACGACAAATACCCCTGCGAAGCAAAAACGCCGGCGGTGAAAAGAAGCGAATCGCCCGGAAAAAAGAAGCCGAAGAAAAGTCCGGACTCGGCGAAAACGATAAGCACGACGCCAAGCAAACCTAGCGTTTGGATGAGATTTTCCGGAGAGAGGAAGTCAAACATATTTCAAATTAAAAAGTAAAAACGAAAAACTGAAATTCAAGAGACGAGAAGTGCTTTTATTTTTTCTTTTAAATTTTAGTTTTTAATTTTTCGTTTTAAGTTTTACATTTAAGCAATCATTTCACCCTCGCTCCCACTTGTACCCCTCTACCTACCTCCAACAACGAAAATAACTCTTCCCCTCCGCCGACGGCGAGAATCATACCTTGGCTTTCAAGTCCTTTAATAATCCGCGGTTCCAAGTTGGCGGCAAAGGCGCACTTTTTGCCGACTAGCGCGTTCGGCTCCGGAAAATACAGCGCGATGCCGGAAATTATCTGCCGCGGTTTTTCCTCTCCGAAATCAACCTCAAGCCGAAGTAGTTTGTCCGTTTCTGGAATCCGCTCGGCTGTTTTGATTTCCCCTATCCGTATTTCCAGTTTTTTGAAATCTTCTAGCAAAATCATTTTTTAAGTATAGCATTCAAAGAGCGGCACTGCGGCGCTTATCCAAAAAACTCTGGAGGATGAGCGCCGCCGCGGAGGCGTCGTGCATTTTGTTTTTCCCTTGAATTCTCTCGGCCTCGGCGCTGGTTAAAAATTCCGGTTCCATGCGAATCGGGAGATTGGTTTCTTTTGCGAGCGCCGCTTTAAACTCGTAAATTTTTTTCATCACCGGATTATCTTCGCCGGAAAAATTTTTTGATTCGCCGAGGACAATTTCACCCACACTTTTCTCCTCGCAAATAATTTTAACCGTCTCGGCTAGATGCTTAGTATTAGGAATCACCCCCTCCGGAAAAGCGATTTTTCCCGATTGGTCCGATATAGCAACTCCAACCCTTTTCCCCCCATAATCAATACCTAAATAACGCATAAGTAAAGTTTAAAGCGAAAAACGCAAAACGCAAAACTAGAGATTGCGGTGGTGCGTCCTTTCTATTATTATGACGGGAAAGGAGGGGTCGGATAATGGTATTCCACCGGTCTTGCCCGCCAGAGGCGGGTCCGCCTACGGCGGAAAAACTGACAATATATGGTTTGCGTTTATATTTTGTTTAGCAGTGCAACGAACAAATTCTACATTGGGTCGAGTAGAAATGGAAACGCACTTATTAGGTTGGCTGCTCATAATTCAGGAGAAACCAAGTCAACAAAGTACGGCAAACCTCGGTCAGTTATTTTTGAGGAAAAATTAGAAACATACTTAGAAACATACACTGAAGCAAGAAAAAAAGAAAATTTTCTTAAATCTGGCGTGAGGCGCGAGTGGATTAAAGAAAATTTCGGCAACTTGAAGAAATAATCGTTCTCGAGGCGGAGAGGTGGCAGAGTGGTCGAATGCACGAGTCTTGAAAACTCGAGTCTCCGCAAGGGGACCGTGGGTTCGAATCCCACCCTCTCCGCCGCGAGCGCGATAATCTGTGAGTTCCCAGCCCTAGGTTGGTCCGTCTTAGACAGAGAGTCCTACCGTCTCCGTTTTTGAAAATCCTTTTCAAGGCATAACATTTTCTTCGTAATACACAGCATACAGAAAATTTTTCCTTGCAACTGGTATAATTTCCCTATGGTCAACGAACCGATAAAATGGCAAGCGCCGGAATATCATTTTGAGGAAAAAAGGGCTGATTGGTACATCGCTGTCGGCATTATCGCCGTGTCTGTCATTGTTACCGCCATCATCTTCGGCAATTTCATCTTCGCTGTTCTTATCGCTTTAGGCATTTTCGCTCTCCTTATCTTTGCTCACCGTAAACCTAAAATCGTAACATTTGAAATCGGTCGGGGTGGCATTGTCGCGGATAAAACCCTGCACCCTTGGAATTCCATTGAATCATTTTGGGTGGAAACAAGAATTGAACCGCCAAAACTCTTGATTAAATTGCAGAAAGTCCTCGTCCCCTTAATAGCCATTCCATTAACCGATATTTCCCCCGAAACCGTTCGGGAAATGCTTTTGGAAAAATTAACGGAAGTGGAACACCGCGAGCCCTTGGCTGAAAAAATTCTGGAGCGGCTCGGATTTTAAAAAAATATTTTATCTATAACGAGTGGTGGTGAATTTCCGGCTGTTTTACTGGAGTTGTGGAGAAACCCACCACTTGCGGTGGGGATGAATGGACAATAAGACATGATGTGTCGGGCGATAGCCCGACACCGCTCCGGCAAAGAACGAGGCGTTTGCCGCTAGGCAAATACCCCGCCCCCTGCCTGCCGGCAGAGGCAGGCGGCAGGCAGGCAGGAGGCGGGGTTCTTTACATTTTTCGTTTTTCGTTTTAAATTTACCTAACTCCTCTCGTCGTTCAATGGATAGGACATTCCCCTGCGAAGGGAAAAATGCAGGTTCGATTCCTGCCGAGAGGACATTTGCTGAAGGGTATTCTGTCTTCTGCGGCAAGTTTTACATTTTTCGCTTTTGGCTTTACATTTACGTCCTCGCTCCCATAGTTGAATGGATACAATGCCTCCCTCCGAAGGAGGCGGTGCAGGTTCGATTCCTGCTGGGAGCACCAGACAGGAAAAGTCAAAGAGTTTTGGTTCGCCTCGCTTCGCTCGGCGACTAAATCGTATTCAATTTTGGGGGTAAAAACGAATTCACGATTTCGCAAAATATGGTTCGAGCCGATGTTTTTCAGAAATGTTGGCAATTCGGAAAGATTATCTGTCCCAATGAGATTTGCGGCTTGATTTAAGGATTTTACGAACTCACGAGCCGGTTCGAGCCAAGACAACCCTTTTGTCTCAAAGTCGGTGATTTTTTCATTAAACAACAATTTTTGAGACAGCAAACTCTGTTTTTTGGCGGCGTATTCCTCTGTGGATAAAGCGTCGTTCAAATAGATGTCTAATAATTTTTGAAGTTTTGCCTCAACCTGCGCTAACTGCTCTTTCAAAACACTAACCTCACTTTGTGCGCTCTCTCGCGCTTTATCCTGTTCACTATCCAACGCCGCCAAAACTTTCTCGGTGTCTTGGCTCGATAAAGAAACTTTTTGAAGATAAGAAGTGATTTGCTCGGTCAATGCTTCTTCGCGGAGATAATGCTTTTCTTGGCATAAACCTTTTTTCTTGGTGCAACGATAATAGTTATGGCCTTTCTGTTTCTCCGCAGTAATGCTTGCTCCGCACGAAGAACACTTTAAGAGGCCAAGAAAAGCAAAATCATTTTTTCTCACATGGTGGAATTTTCCGCGCTTCGCCATCACTTCTTGGCAAGAATCAAAAAGCTTCTTTGAAATTAACGGCTCGTGATGTCCCTCATGAATTTCCCCACCATATTTCATCAGCCCGATGTAGAAAATATTTTGTAGAATACTTTGCACATTACTCAACGCTATTTCTTTGCCGAGATTACCACGCAAACCCTTTTCCTTGCACCAATTTGCGAGAGAATGAAGCGTGTATTCTCCGGTGGCATATAACTCAAACATTTTTCTAACTTGCGAAGATTTTTCAGGGTCAATGTCTATTCCACGAGTCTTCGGGTTATTGGTATAGCCCACCGGAGCCCAGCCGGGCCATACGCCGTTCCTGATTTTTTGCCGTAAACCTCGCTTCACATTCTCTCGCAAATTATCTACAAAATATTTACTCTGCCCGAAAGCAATGTTTAGCATGAACAAACCTTGCGGTGTTGCTTCAAACCAAAAGGTGGGAAATTTAAGGGACTTAATCAAGCCGCAATCGACAAAATGAATAATCTTTCCGCCGTCCACACTATTTCTTGCAAGACGATCGGGATGCCATGAGATAATCCCGTCTGCTTTTCCTCTCTCAATCAATGACAACATTTCTGCGAATTTCATTCGCCCGGGTTCTTTTGCGGTTTTCGCCTCGCAGAACGAGGCGACAATTTCAAGTTTTTCTTTGGCGGCATACTCTTGCAACTCTACGAGTTGCGCT
>Ga0075979_102_pt1 | contig 36998 bp, 39 predicted proteins | sample RifGroA2_FD_68055 | JGI IMG/M metagenome (GOLD analysis project Ga0075979, IMG submission 68055) | Parcubacteria bacterium GW2011_GWA2_47_21 | reverse complement strand
GGCGAGTATGTTTTCATCAAAAACGGCAACAATCAACCCAAGCTGGACAAAAACGGCCATTTGGTAATTAACCACGACTTACACAATCACGACGGCGAATTGCCCGATGGCGTGGCGGAAAAGTTTATTGAATGGGCAAAAAATGAGAAATTAAGTTTTTGGAAATAATATATGCCAAAAATAATCAATAACATTCAGATAAATAACTCTGGCAAACAAAACCACGACAAAAACAATGCTAGCAAAAAGTGGTGGGAAAGCACTTGGTTTCAAGTCGTTATGCTTTTTGCAGCATTAGCAACTATTTTTTCTTTCATATTTTATATTTCAAGACCAACAATTTCTGTAAAAGAAAATACTCCAACAAAAAATATTGAGCCGACGCAAAATAATAATTTTACCATAACGGGTTATAAAATGAACAATCTCGCCACTTCAACGGAGGCATTTTTAACAGGCCTTAGAAAAAAAGATGACCTTCGCCAACTTTCAGCCCTAGAATCTGATTTAACCATACAAGAATTGTCATCAAAAGCATATTTTTATGTATCAAGTGTATATTTAGGAGTTACCCCGCGTGAAAATTCCTCGGTAATTTTAGATGCTAGGGTGAACAGATTTAGATCTTATAGTAATTTATATTTTGAGATGCATAAAATTAGTCCTACGGAAATATATTTACTCGGTTTTATCTCTGAAGAATCTTATATAAGAATAAATAAAAATAACAATATAATAAAAAACATAACAATTTTTCCACACCAAGTTGATAATACTGATTATTTAATCATACTGCCAATCCAAAAGATAACAGAAGCTAATGATCGTGATATAGAATTTGATGACGGTTCTACTGTGCGCGCAGTTGATTTAAAGATTCAAAACTAACCATGCAATATTCAGTTGTAAATTATAAAACGGTAAAAGAAGAATCTCATTCATTAAGAATTGATGCAGATTTTTTTCGCCCAGATTATCTTGAAATTTTAGATGAGATTCAAAATAAAAAACACGAAAATTTAAAAAGTAAAGATCGCAGAATTTTTAGTGGCCCATTCGGTTCTTTTTTAAAAAGCGAAAGCTATCAAGAAAGCGGCCATCCCTTTATAAGGATTTCGGATATTCAAGATGTTTATATTGAGAAAGAAGGAATGGTTTATCTTGATGATAAAGAATTTGAAAGGGTTAAAAAATACCAGTTAGATATAAACGATATAGTATTTTCAAAAATTGGGACTGTCGGTAGGTTAAGTTTAGTTACAGACGATTTAGGTAGGGTGGCGATAAGCGAAAATAATATTGGAATCAAGTTTTCAAAAGACATTAGTGTCCAAAATCGTTTTTTTATTTTTGCTTTCCTACTTTCAAAATTCGGGCAAAAGCAGATTTTAAGATTAAGCAGTGGTAATGTTCAACCAAAATTAAATGTTTCGGATATTGAAAACCTTACTATTCCAGTTGTTGCAGATAATTTTGTTGAAAGAATTTATCAACTAATTTTAGATTCACAATCAAAATACCAATCTTCCAGATCTCTCTATACACAAGCCGAACAATTATTATTTTCCGAACTCGGGCTTTTGGACTGGAATCAAAAACACGAACTCGCTTTTGTAAAAAACTTTTCCGATACCAAACAATCAGATCGTTTTGACGCGGAGTATTTTCAGCCGAAATATGAGGAAATCGTTGAAGCGGTAAAAAAATACAAGGGCGGATTTGATGAACTGGGAAATTTGGTAAAAGTGAAAAAAAGCATTGAGCCGGGAAGCGAAGCATATCAAGAAAACGGAATCCCATTTGTTCGCGTAAGCAATCTTTCAAAATTTGAGCTTTCCGACAACAATCAGCAGTTTATATCAGAGGAATTATACGGGGAATTAAAAATTCATCAGCCAAAACAAGGTGAAATTTTGCTTTCAAAGGACGCAACGCCCGGTATGGCCTATTATTTGAATGAAGAACCGCAAAAAATGATTGTTTCGGGTGGTATTTTGAGATTAAAAATAGATAACAAACAAGTTTTGCCCGAATATCTAACACTTGTGTTAAATTCCGTGATTGTTCAGAAACAAATTGAGCGCGACGCTGGCGGATCAATTATAAATCACTGGAGACCTGATCAGGTGAAAGCGACACTAATTCCTATTTTAAAAAACGAGAAGCAAAAGGAAATTAAAGAGCTTGTTGAAAAATCCTTTAGTGATAGAAAATTATCAAAATCTCTGCTTGAAATTGCTAAGCGGGGCGTTGAAATGGCGATTGAGAAAAATGAAGAAGAAGCGGGAAAATGGATAGATAGCGAAGTTAGAAAATTAGAAATGAACTCTTAAGCGGCGCGCCAGTTTCACTGGCACGAAATTCGGCGGTGGCGGAACCCCAGAAGCGAAAAAAGTTCGGATTTTGTTCAAGACAGACAGCCAAAAGTAGCACATTTGACATAAATCTAATTTTCATATATTCTATCTTTATAACTAAATCTAAACGATTGGCTTTTTAGTTGGCTTTGGACGCAAAGGCACACAAGCGAAGAGGGCTTCACAAACAAGAGCGCGGATGGATAGTTATGCATTATGTTTAAGAAAAATTTTGGAGGCCACGGCCACTCGCGCTTTCGCAGAAGTTCCCGCCCATTTAGAAGCGGGGGGTTTTCTCGTTTGGGTTCTGGAAGGAAAAATAACCGAGGCGGAAATTTCACAAAGAGAATAGACCCGGCTAAATTCATCCGTAAAGCGGTAATTACCGAAGAAATGCCGGATTTTACCGCCGAACATTCTTTCAACGACTTTGCTCTTACTCCCGTCTTAAAACAATCAATCGCGGCGAAAAAATACGAGATACCGACGCCGATTCAAGACCGGGCGATTTCCTATGTGCTCAAAGGCGTGGATGTGGTTGGCGTCGCGAACACCGGCACGGGCAAGACCGGCGCGTTTCTCATACCTTTACTTGATAAAGTGTTCCGCAATCGCAAAGAGCGGGTTCTAGTTATCGTACCGACCAGAGAATTGGCCATACAAATTGATACCGAGCTCAAAGGATTCGCCAAAGGAATGGGACTTTTTTCCGTTTGCGCCGTCGGCGGGGCCGGTATCGGACGGCAAATTGCCGAGTTGCGCCGACCGCATAACTTTATTATTGGCACCCCGGGTCGCCTCAAGGACTTAATTAACCGGAAGATGATTCGCTTGGCCGAATTTCAGACCTTGGTTTTGGACGAAGCCGACCGGATGCTTGATATGGGTTTCGTCGGCGAGATGCGTTTCGTGGTTTCGCTGATGCCAAAAGAGAGGCAGACCCTCTTTTTCTCCGCCACGATTTCAAACGAGGTAGAAGGCCTCATCAAAGAATTTCTCCGCGAACCGATACGGATATCGGTTAAAACGGGGAATACCGCCAAAAACATTGAGCAGGATGTGGTCAAAGTTCCGCGAGGCGGCGGGAAGATTGACACGCTCCACGGACTTTTGACGCAAAAGGATTTTAGTAAAGTGCTTGTCTTTGCCAGGACCAAGCACGGCGCCGACCGGCTTTCCAAAGATTTGCTTTTACGCGGTTTCAAAGCCGATTCCATTCACGGCAATAAGAGCCATTCAAATCGGCAAAGAGCGCTTAAGTCATTTAAGGATAGCCATGTGCAGGTTTTAGTGGCGACCGACGTCGCGGCGCGCGGGCTTGACATTGCCGATATCAGCCATGTCATTAACTTTGATATACCCGCGACCTATGATGATTATGTCCATCGCATCGGCAGAACTGGCCGAGGGAATAAAAAAGGGAAAGCGCTGACTTTCATTGAGTAGGTTTAGAATGTTTGCGCAAAACCCATGAAAACCTTTCAAAAAGACGGCAAGTGGGTGAACAAACCGTTTCGGACGGAGATTTTGGTATGCGCCTGCGGCAGCAAATACATTAAGACCCGTTTGGGACAAACGGGCTGCATTAGGTGCGCCAATAGGAATACTCGGCCGCAAGCGGCGCCGGAGATGAAATGAATAGGCCTAACCAAAAACCGCCTCTCGCGGGGCAGTTTTTGGTTTTAATTCCTGTGTTTGGCTTTGCGGCTAAATTAAGGTCTCAATCACGCTTGAGGCCTTGAGTTGCTCAATGAATTTTGTGACAAGTTGCTGTTGTTTCGTTTGCACGATTTGATTTTCAACTTGAGTGCGGATTTCGGCGAGAGGCGGAATATTTGCGTTGCCGGCGGCCGCCTGATTATACAAAGCCGTCACTTCTTCTTGCGAGGCCGTCGCCGAGCTTATGTCAATATGAACCGCAAGATACTGCTGAATGATGTTGTTTCTAGTTAAGAATTTCCTGAAAGTGCTTTCAGTAAATCCTTGGGCGGTTAGTTCTTTTGCGAAAGTATCCTCGTCGGCAAATTGCGATTTGCTTTGGGCTAATTGAGTGTTAATCGCTTCTTCGTTGGCTTTTATATTTTCTTTTTCAGCGGCTTTAAGAATCAAGGTTTCTGTGATGAGATTGTCCAATGTTTGATTTTTTATCGCGGCTACCGCTTCGGTAGTGGTCGCTGATTGTCCTTGGGCGGTGATGCTCGCGGCAAGTCGGGCGTAACGCTCGTCGTAGACCGTTCGCGTTATTTTTTCGCCATTCACCATAGCGACCGCTTGGTTACTGCCGCCAATGCCATTTTTCACTAAAAAATATCCCGCGCCGGCAATCACTCCCGCAATAACAATAAATACGAAGAGTTTGAAAAACAATGAACCCCGCCTCTTCGTCGCCCCCTGTTGACTTTCTGTTGTTTCTTCAGACATAAATTTTTTTATCTATTTAATAATTGCGACGGACTCCAAACACTAGCGTAACAATATTTACTTATAAATCAAAACGGCTGCGTCTAATAACTTCTGAACTCCGGGAGCAGGATTCTCTCCTTACAGGAGCAGTACACCTTTTGGATATTTTATTTCGCTGGCTCAAAAATATCTCAAAAGGTCTTTCGGCGCTACATGTTTTTGCGCCTCAACCAGCGACCAACCGCTTAAAAAGGAGAGGAATAATTTGTAAGCTCCGCGGGCTGGATTCGAACCAGCGACCAATCGCTTAACAGGCGATTGCTCTACCGCTGAGCTACCGCGGAGCTTACAAATCATTTTTATATTCAGTAGGCGGCGTCACAGCTTTTTGTTCGGCCGTCGCCTCACAAAAGCCGCTACCCCGCCTCGCTGTTGCTATGTGCTCATATCAACATACTCCGGCTTTGAAATTTGCCCGCACACAAAGCAGTTTGTGTGCTTTTAGCAAATTTCAACTCCACCGCTTTGCTATCCCGGAGTTCAAAAGTCATCATTTCTTTTTTAAAGAGCCAACAAGCATTATAGGATAATAGCAAAAGTTTGACCAAGCGCAATAGCTTGATTTTTTTACGATTAAGCATACTCTGGTAGGAGAGGTTATATGAATAAAACAACAGAAAAAGGCCAAGCGCCCACAAGGTGGCTTGTGGAGCCGCAAAGCTCGCTTGCCAACGATTTTGTTTTCAGAAACAGTAAAGGGGCGGAGCCCTTGGAAGAGGTTAAGACCGATACGGGCGAACGAGAGATGTGGTTGCTCCAAAACGAAGAAGGCCTTAAGCATTTAATGCAAGAGGCAATCCGTCTCAAGCTGCCTTTGTTGCCTTTCCGCCAAATTGGTCCGGATGAGCCGGCCCGGCCGATTCCTTTGGCAGAACTTGAGATAGGGGAGAAAGGCGCCCCAGGCGTTGAAGAGAAGAGTTTTTCTGTAGCAAAGAAGAAGACGCCGAAGCGTTCCGCCCTCAAGGTGAAGCGAACCAAGAGAGCCAGGAAAGGAGGCGTTTCCGTCAATATTTCGGTGAACGTCAGCGCCGCCCCCGTTTGATTCGGGGCGGTTTTTTGTTATCATCATCCTATGAGGGTTGGGAGTTACACTGTCATGTTTCTGGTTCTTGCCGGTTTAGTGTGGTTTTTCTTTTTGCCGAAACAAACCGAGATTAACGGCACCAACGACTTAAATATGACAAACGAAATCAACAAACCGGAGCTGAAAATTTCTAGTCCGGCTTTTGAAAATGGACAGCCGATGCCCGCCAAATATACCTGCGACGGCGAAAATATAAATCCGCCGCTTTCAATTAAAGGCGTGCCTAAGGGCGCGCAATCGCTGGCTCTTGTCATGGACGACCCGGATGCGATTAAGCCGGCGGGAAAAATTTGGGACCATTGGGTTGTTTGGAATATGCCTGAAACCGCAACCGAAATCGCCGAGGGTGAAGAACCGGAGGGCGTTCACGGCAGGGGCACGCGCGGCGGTCTGGAGTATCAAGGCCCTTGTCCGCCCGATGCGAGACATACCTACTTCTTTAAACTATACGCTTTGGACGCAAAGCTTTCCTTAAAGGAGGGCGCGACAAAATTGGATTTGGAACAAGCGATGGCGGGCCATATTTTAAGCCAATCGGAATTAACCGGAACGTATGAGCGGAAACGTTAAACATATTAAGGTTAAAGTGTTTCCTGAAGCGGCGGAGGATTTGCTTAAAGAGGAAGGTGATGATTCTTTAACCGCTTATGTGAAAGCTCGCGCGCGTGGCGGCGAGGCCAACAAGGCGGTACTCGCGCTTCTTTGTAAGAAATTTCCCGATAAAAGTGTTAGAATAAGAGCGGGTCATCAGACGAGGAGTAAGATAATAGAGGTGAAATGATAGAAATGTAAAATGCAAAGCGAAAAATTTAAAACCGCAACCTAAAAGATAAAACAATTATTTTTTGTTTTGAGTTTTAATTTTGCGTTTTGCGTTTTGCGTTTTGCGCTTTTAATTTTTAATTTCTTCGTATGTCAAAACACATCAAAGGCACCAATGTAAGCGTTTCTCAGGAGCTCGCGGTTTATTTGGAAAAGAAACTTGAAAGTTTAAAAAAGTTTGTTGATTATGAAAGCGACGCGGTGCGATTTGACATTGAACTTGGGAAAACCACGCGTCGCCATCAGACAGGCGACATCTTCCGGGCGGAGTTTAATATCTTCGTCGGCGGAAAAAGTTTCCGCGCCGCCTGCGAGAGCGAGAGTTTGCACAGCGCGATTGATTTGGTCAAGGATGAAATTCTTCACGCCTTGCGGGCGGATAAGAACAAGCGGATGTCTTTACTTCGCCGCAGCGGGGAGAGAATCAAATTATTTATTAAAGGCCTTTATAAGCGAAGGCGTTGACGCGCGCCGTGTAAACAGATGTTTGCCGATAAAAGAGACTTGAGGAAGTTCCACGTTTTCGCCGTCGTCATTTTGGCCTTCGCTTTAGGATTGGTTTGGTATATCAATAGGACGGGAGCTAAATTAGCTGACCCGATTAAAGCTGAAAACTTAAAAATCGTGAAAAATTCTTACGAAGGAGCGGTGCTTCACACCTCGGAGGGAGAAATTGAAATTGTTTTTCTCCGTAATTTGGCGACAACGACCGTCATAAATTTTGCCAAACTGGCGGCGAGCAATTTTTATGCTGGCACAAAATTCCACCGCGTTATCCCGAATTTTATGATTCAAGGCGGGGACCCGCTCTCCAAAGGCGAAGACCGGAGGCTTTACGGCACCGGCGACCCGGGTTATTTTTTTAAGGACGAGATAAACGGAGAAGAGTTTATAAAGGGAGTGGCGGCGATGGCAAACAGGGGGCCGGACACCAACGGCAGCCAATTTTTTATCGTTACCGCGCCGGCCGCGCCTTGGCTTGCCGGCAAGCATACGATTTTCGCCAAAGTGATTAGGGGTATGGATGTGGCCGAGAGGATAAGCAACGCTTCCAGGGACAAAAATGATGTTCCGTTAATTCCCATAATCATAGAGAATGTTGTTTTGAAATAAGATAGCTTTCCACCAAGTCCCAAAGCTAAAGCCCGCGCAGGAAGTCGTTGTAGTTCATTTCTTTTTTCCCTTCGGGCACTACGCGGAGGATTTTAAGTTCGCCGTCTTTCAGTGTCGCTTCTTTGATAAGAACGCGGATTTTTTTTCCTCTTCCTTCAGTGAAGAAGAACGGTTCAAATGCGCGGCCGGCGGCACGGATTTTCAAGAAGTTTTTTTCCGGCTTATCGTTCAAATCAATCAAGAAATCCGTTTTTTCCAGTTTTTTCGTGTAAGTTGCTCGTTTATGTTCTTGCTCTGCCGGCTTTATTTCTCCCGCCAGCCATTTCGGAATAATGCTCGCCAAAAGCCGGCCCCCCATATCCGCCAGCGCGTTCTCAAGTTCTGCCGCTCGCGGCGCGTCTTCCAATTTTTCGTTTGGCGCTTTTAGTTTTTCGCTTCCTATAATCGGCCCATGGTCCATCTCTTCATCCAAAAGCATTATTGAAACGCCGATTTCTTTTTCTCCCGCCAAAATTTGCGCTTCAATGGGCGAAGGGCCGCGATATTTCGGCAGTAATGACGGGTGAACATTCAGCGCCCCGCGCGGCGGTATTTCAAGTATTGGTTTTGGAATAATTTTTCCGTAATCAGCCACGATAAAAATGGCCGAGTCCGCAGCTCGTAGCCGGTTGTTCAGAGTTGAATCTAATTTACGCGGACTTATAGTCGGCGTATCTTTTTTCCCCGCCCATTCCTTTACCGGACTTGGCGTCATTTTAAGGCCTCGTCCTTTGGGCGCGTCCGGTGTTGTGATTATTAAGTTTGGCAATAAGCCGGCTTGTTCCAACACATCTAAAATTCCTACGGCAAAGTCGCCGGTGCCGAAGAATACAAAGCGGATTTGTGAGATTTTATCCATTTTTAGAGTTTTTTCACGCCTTTTCTTCGTTTGGCGGCGGTGTCTCTCGGAGTTTTTTTGCCTTATCCGTAAATAGGATACCGTTTAGGTGGTCAATTTCGTGCTGGAAGATTTGAGCCATAAGACCTGAAGCGCCCCGAGTGAAAATTTTTCCGTCTTCGTCAAAAGCCCTAATGGTCGCTTTGACCGCCCGCCGGACTTCGCCGTACCACCACCGGACGGAAAGGCATCCTTCCTCCATCAGCTTGGCGGTTTTGGAGGTCTTGGTAATTTCCGGATTTATAAAAATCAAATCGGGGGACACTACATCATCGCTATCCAATGTTTTATCTTTTTCTTTGATTTTTTCTCTCGCTTCTTTCATTTTCAGGACTTTTCCGGAGATAATGAAAATGCGAAGCGCCGCGCCGACCTGGGGAGCGGCGATGGCCACGCCGTCTTCTTCGCGGGCGAGCACCTCGCGCATATCGGCAATGATTTTTTGGATTTTCTCCGATTTGATGTTTTCAATTGGGACTTCCGCGGCTACCTTCCTAAGGATTTTATCGTTTTTTGAGAAGATTTTCGGCATGGAGTAATTATAACGAAACTAAAAATGAAAAGCGAAAAATGTACAATCACCCCGCAACAGAAAACATTCTGAACTCATTTTTGCTTTATGTTTTTTGCTTTATGTTTTTAATTTTTTTCTACACAAGCTTATCCGGATTCACTTCTATATTAAAGGATTGAGGCAAGGCGGCGAGTTTTTGAAGCAGTTCCCGGTTTGGCCAGCTGCTTGGTTCTAGGCGGCAAAGGCCGCAGAGCGTCGCTTTGCCTCGGGCGTTTTTAGAAGCGGGATAAACTTCAAATTCAAAAGGGGAAAGATTTTTTTTGGCGGCCGCCATATCTGTCCCAAGGCGGTTTTCCGAACCGGAAAGTGAAATCTTTACGAGCGTCTTAAACGGCGGATAACCAAGCGCCTCTCTGTCCAAGAGCTCGGCTTTGTAAAATTCCGAGACATTTCCCGTCTCCGCGTATTTGATGGCGGCATTATCGGGTTTTCTGGTCTGAATCAAGAGTTCTTTCAAGGTGTTGGCGTAAAGTCGGTTGATGATAAGAGCTGCCCGTTCGTTTGAACGGAGGTTCGGCAGGGAAAGCAGCGAGTCGATTGAAGCGATGGCCGCGTAGGGAACGGTTTCTCCTAGGCGATTAAGCGTCGCCTCCGTGCCTATGAGGATTCCGGGTTTTGCCGCGAAGAATTTTGTCATAATTTCTCCGGAGGTTGCGGCGGCGTCTTTGTTCGCATCCGCTATGAAAATTGTCTCTGGCGGGAAAATGGCCGACACCTCCTCAAAGACCCTTTCCGCCCCAATGCCTAAGGGGACGAGCTTCCAGCTTTGGCATACGGGACAGCGTTTTTCCGCTGACTCTATTTTGGCGCATCGCGGGCAGACGAAGACCCGCTTTCCGCCGGCTGTTTGAAGCCGTTCTGGCATTTTACACTTCGGGCAGACCAGAGTTTCTCCGCAATCGCCGCAGGCGACGGTGCTGGAATAGCCCTTTCTTCCGACTAAGATAAAGAGACGGCTTTGCTCGGTTTGGACTTTTTTAACCAGCGCTTTAAGCTCATCGCTTAAGACCTCGAATTTTTGTTTTGGCGCGTTAAAGCGATAATTCCTCATATCAATGATTTTCTTCGTTTTTCCCAAAATGAAACTTCGGAGCGCCGGATTCTCTTCCAGAATTTCGCCCCGATTCATCCGAAAAAAATTCTCCGTTCTAAGCAGCGAATCAGCCAAGATGAATTTAGCCCCTATTTTTTCGGCCAGCTTTTCCGCAAAAAATGAAGTATTGATGAAAGGCCGGCTTTCCGAGGAGTAAAAAACGCTGCTCTCGTTTTCGCAGACAATCGTGCCGACATCAAAAAGCCGGCATCCTAAAAAGGCCGGCGTGGCGAAAATGGCCAACGGGTGGGCACTCTTTATTTTCTCCGCCAAGTCCTCGCGGAGTTTTTTCTTCGGTATTTTGGAATGGAGGACTAGGCAATAATTGCCGATACCCTTGGAGAGAAAGGCCATTGACCTTTCCGCGTCGGGAATTGTCGGGAAAGAAAAAATAATTGATTGATTCCTGGCGAATGACTCGCGAATGGTATTTTTGTAGATATTTAGCCGTTCGCTGTCGGGCGACAGAATGGCCGCTTTGTAATGTTTCCTTTTTTGGAAATCTTTTTTTTCTTCTGGCGCGAAAAACCCAACCCCATCTTCTTTTACGGCGTTTTCTAGAATGGCTTTCGGCGTCAAGGCGTTTAGCGTCGCTCCGAGCGGAGAAGCGTAATAGTTCGCGGTTTCTTTTGCCGCGGCGATAAAATCCTTACTATAGAAGTTTTCTTTGATTATTTTCCCGATTTTTCTCATCTTAAACGTTGCTTTGCGGATTTCTGATTTTGAGGAGGCGGCTTCTTTGCTGGAAAGGGCAAGGCAGAATTTCAATTTGCCTCGTATCGGCGCTTCCACCAAAGCGCCGGCCTTGATTTCTTTTTTATGCCAATACGAAAATGATTTGAAACTCGCCTCTTTCCCGATTGGTATGACATCAATAAGGTACATAACAGATTCATTCTAAACCACTCGGGACTATTATGGAATTTGATAATAACCCGTTTATGACGCATACTTTACGAGATAAACATACGAATACGAATTCCCGCGAATACAAAGACACTCCGCGCTTATGCGCAGGGTCGTGCGAGGCGACCAGATAAAAGTTTAATACTCCGATGCCGCTCTTAAGATTTATAGATTGGAAATTGAGAGTGTAAAATGAAAAGCGCAAAACCATAATTCAGAAAAATATGTTTTTTACGCCGTAATTTTAACTTTTTCGCTTTTAACTTTAAATTTATTTCAATGCACAAAGATTCTTTTTTCATCCGAGGATTGGGCGGAGAGAGGGCGCTTCATGGAGAGATTGCCGTGGGAGGAGCAAAAAATGCCGCTCTGCCCTTAATGGCCGCGTTGCCGCTTTTTGAAAATCAAGTGGCGCTTCAAAATGTGCCGGCGATAGAGGATGTGGCGAGAATGTCCGAGCTGATGAAAGCGCTTGGCGCCGACATTAGCTTTGAAGGGGGGAGGATGACGCTTCGGGGCGATTCTTTTGGCACTCAATTTGACCGGACGCTTTCCAAAAGAATGCGGGCTTCCATCATTCTTACCGGCCCCATTCTTTCGGCGAGCGGGGCCGTGCGTTTCCCACATCCGGGCGGCTGCGTTATCGGCAAACGGCCCATTGACCTTTTTTTGGAGAGCTTTGTGAAAATGGGAGCGGAGATTTTTGAGGACGGCGAGTATTATGTCGTAAAAGCCCGTAACAAACGGCTCTGCGCCGCGGAAATATTTTTTAGGGTGCAAAGCGTAACCGCCACCGAAACCCTGATGCTTGCGGCCGTGCTGGCGGAAGGCAAGACCACGCTTAAAAACGCGGCCATGGAACCGGAAATCATTTCACTGGCGGACTTCCTAATCGCTTCCGGGGCGAAAATAAAAGGCGCGGGGACGCCCGTTATTGAAATAACGGGCGCCGGCAAGCTTAACTTTTCCGGCTCTCCTTGGTCGGTCATACCTGATAGGATTGAAACCGGGAGCTTTCTATTTTTGGGCGCTTTGGCGGGCAAGGACTTGAAAATAACCAATTGCAATCCGACACATTTGGAAATTGTCATTGATGAACTGCGCCGTTCGGGCGTCGCCATAGAAATCGGCGAGAGTTCTTTAAAGGTTTTTGGGGCGGAGAAGGGCGTTTCGCGTTCTTTCAAACCCTTTGACATTAAGACGCACGAATACCCGGGCTTTCCGACCGACCTTCAAGCGCCCGCGACGGTTTTTCTTACGCAAGCGGCGGGCGAAGCCCAGGTTTTTGAATCAATCTTTGAGGGGCGGCTTCACTATGTTGAGGATTTGGTGCGGATGGGAGCGGAAATTGAGATGATGGATACTCATCGCGTCAGGATAAAAGGGCCGGCGAAACTCCGCGGGCGAGAGCTTGAGGGGCCCGATATTCGCGCCGGTCTGGCTTATGTCATTGCGGCCATCATCGCCGAAGGCGAATCAGCCATCAGTAATGTTTATTTCATTGACCGAGGTTACGAGCGGGTGGAGGAACGGTTGCGAAAGATTGGGGCGGATATTATAAGGACTACCAATTGAAACGTAAAATTCAAAACGAAAAGCGCAAAACGACACTATAAAATAAAAAATATCAAGTTTCTTAATCTTTCCTTTTTTGAATTTTAGTTTTCATTTTTTCGCTTTTAGTTTTTAATTTTCATTATGCTTTTTTTCTCTCCCAAACTTGGCATTGACCTCGGCACGGCGAACACTTTGGTGTTTGTGCCGGGCAAAGGCGTTGTCTTAAACGAGCCGTCGGTGGTGGCGGTTTCCGAATCAGACCGGAAAATTTTAGCTGTCGGTTTGGAAGCGAAAAGAATGGTGGGGAAGACGCCGGACAACATTACTGCTTATCGGCCGATGCGGGACGGCGTCATTGCCGATTACCGCATTACCGAAGCGATGCTCCGCTACTTTATCAGGAAAGCGCTTGGCAAATGGAACATTTGGAAGCCGGATGTTTTGATTTCCGTGCCGGCAGGCATTACCTCAACGGAACGGCGGGCGGTCATTGAAGCGGCGGTAAAAGCCGGAGCGAAAAACGCTTATGTCGTCAAAGAACCGATTCTGGCCGCCATCGGCGCCGGCATTCCGATTTACGAGCCCTTCGGCTATATGGTGGTTGACATCGGTGGCGGCACGACCGACATCGCCGTGATTTCTTTGGGCGGCATTGTTGCTTCCACTTCGGTGAAGTGCGCGGGCAATCGGTTGGATAGCGCCATTGCCGATTATGTCAAGAAGACCTTTAACCTGATTATCGGCGATAAAATGGCGGAAGATATAAAAATAAAAATCGGTTCGGCAGTGCCGCTTGAAGAAGAATTGGTGATGGCCGTGAGGGGGCGGGATTTTATTACGGGGCTTCCGCGCACGGCGGAAATTAGAAGCAACGATATCGTTAAGGCGACCGGCAAGGAACTGCGCGAGATGATTAAAGCCATGAAAGACGTCCTGCAAGAAACGCCGCCGGAACTTTCCGCCGATATTATAGACAGAGGCATCGTGATGACCGGCGGTTCGTCTCTGCTTCGCAATTTCCCCGAATTGGTTTTTCGCCGGCTAGGCGTCAAGGCCGTTTTGGCCAAGGACCCTTTGTACTGCGTCGCTCTGGGAACCGGTATCGCGCTGGAGCATTTGGATACTTACAAGAGAAGCATTATTGCGAAAAGATGATTTGAAATTTTCAATTTTCAATTAATTTTCAATTACATAATTTTCAAACAAAAGGCATTGGGTGTAAAAAAGCGAGTGCTTCGCATTTAGTGCTACAATTATTCTATGTTTCCAAAGGAGAAACTTCACCATGCTTATTGCGTGGAAGGGGATAGGACGGAAGCAATGGCGAGCGTGAAGAATTTTATCGGCCATGAACTAAAAATAAAAATCGTCGGCAATCCCGATGTTTTGTTTTTAGAATACGATACCTTCGCCATAGATGACGGACGGATGATTTCCGACATGGCGATTAAAAAGCCGTTCGGCGAGCGGCGGGTGTTTGTGATTGCTTTTAATTTCATTACCCGCGAAGCGCAAAATTCCCTTCTTAAACTTTTTGAGGAGCCAGCGGCTCACACCAATTTTTTCCTTATCGCCCCTTCGGCTGTTATTTTTCTGCCGACGCTTAAATCGCGCCTAATGTTCGTAAAACTCCTCGGGGTAAACGGTGAGAAACCAGATGAAGCAAGCGCAGCCGAAAAATTTCTTAAAGCGCCGCTCGCCGGGCGCTTAAGAATCTCTAAAAAACTTGCTGACTCCGTTACCGATGAAGAAAAAAGCAAAGCCGAAGTCCTGTCGTTTTTGGAGCGCGTTGAACGGCGTTTGTACCGAAATAAGTCATCCCGAGGCGTTCCGGCGGCTTTAGAAGAAGTGGTGAAGGCCAAACGCCTGATTTTCGGTCGTTCTCCGGCCGTGAAGATAATTTTGGAGCACATTGCGCTGGTATTGCCGCCGAAAACGTAAAACATAAAGCGTAAAGCGCAAAACAATAATTTAAAACAAAAAATGAATTTGTATTTTATATTTTTTACTATAAACTATTAAAAACAAACCAAACAACAAAATTATTTGGCCACTGGATTTTTTCTGTTTCTTATTTGAGTTTTGAATTTTCCGCTTTAAGCTTTGAATTTATTATGTACAATTTTTCTTCTCTAAAGACCAAGTCAAAGGAAATTGAGGAATGGCTTGTTAAAGAGTTCTCAACGCTCCGGACTGGCCGAGCCCTGCCGGCGATTTTGGACAATGTCGTTGTTGAAAGCTACGGCGCGAAAATGGGCATCCGCGAACTGGCCTCTGTCAGCGTTGAAGATGTCAGGACGCTCCGCCTAATTCCTTGGGATGCGGCGCAGGGCAAGAATATTGAAAAGGCCGTCGCCAATTCCGGCTTGGGGCTTTCGGTAGCGATGGACGACAAAGGCATCAGAATTTTTTTTCCAGAACTTACCAGCGAACGGCGGACGGCGCTTGTTAAAGTCGCCAAAGAGAAATTAGAGAGCGCTCGGATACGCCTTCGGAGCGCTAGAGACGATGTTTGGCAGGATATTCAAAACAAGGAGCGGGAGAAACAGATAAGCGAGGATGACAAATTCCGCCTTAAAAATGAGATGCAAAAAATCGTTGATGAAGCCAATGGCAAATTGGAATCCTTATACGCAGCTAAAGAAAAAGAAATATCAAATTAAACGCAAAACTTAAAACGAAAAATTAAAAACTAAATCTTGTTTAAAATTTTGCATTGCCATTTTTCACTTTTAATTTTGAATTGTAGATGACTCTAATTACCTTCCTCATAATTCTTGCCGCTTTGATTTTAGTCCACGAGTTCGGGCATTTTTTTGTTGCCAAAAAAGCGGATATTAGGGTGGACGAATTCGGTTTCGGTTTTCCACCGCGGCTTTGGAGCAAAAAGCGAGGAGAGACCTTGTATTCCTTCAACCTTATTCCTTTCGGCGGCTATGTGAAAATTTTCGGCGAGAGAATTACGGATGAAGCGGTATCCGGACCGGACAGCAAGCGGAGTTTCGTAAATAAGAATCGCGCCGTCCAAGCCGCCGTGCTCGTTGCCGGCGTCGCCGCTAACTTTTTATTCGCCTGGCTCCTGCTCGGGTTTGGGTTTTTGAGAGGAATGCCGGCGTCTATTAACGAGCGGCTCGGAGCGGAAAATTTTTCAGATGTTAAGACCATTATCACCTTTGTGGCGCCCGACTCGCCGGCGGCCAAAGCCGGCCTTAAGGGAGGCGATGCGATTGTTTCTGTCGCCGAAGGCGGGCTTTTTCTCGAAGAAAACAAACCGGAGGTCATCGCTCGCTTTATTGAAGAAAGAGAAGGAAAGAGTTTAGCGATTAAGGTCTCTCGCTTAAATAATGAATTGGAGTTGGCTGTCGCGCCGGAAGTCCTTCCGGGACAGCGGGTGCCAATGATTGGCATTGGCATGACGGAGGCGGGGATTTTGAAATTACCGCTCATCCCCGCGTTTTTGGAAGGGGCGAGGACGACTTTAAATTTAGCCAAAGGCACAAGCGTCGGTTTTTATTTTTTTCTAAAAGGCCTTTTCGTCGGCGAGACCTCCATTTCTGATTTGACGGGGCCGGTTGGCATTGCCGGTCTGGTAGGCGAAGCGAGGAAACTGGGGCTTTCTTATCTTATTTCTTTTACCGCGTTCATCTCTGTCAATTTGGCGATTTTAAATCTTCTGCCTTTGCCGGCGCTGGATGGGGGGCGTCTTTTGTTTGTCTTGATTGAGTCGGTTTCAAGAAGGCGCATTCCCGCCAGAATCGCCAACGCTCTCAATTCCTTGGGTTTTGCCTTGCTTCTCGCTTTGATGGTGGTCGTGACTTATCGGGATATAATTAGGTTGTTCTAACAAATTAAAATGTAAAATGAAAAGCGTAAAACGAAAGCTTAAAACACAAAAAATTATTGTTTTCCCTTTTGCATTTTAGCTTTCAATTTTTCGCTTTTAGTTTACTTTATGACAAATCTTGAACAACCAAAAGAAAATAATGAATGGAAAGAAGCGGAAGCGCTTGGCGATGAAGAGCGTGTCCTTAGAAACAAAATTCAGGCCGTTCTGATAAACAGATATCTTGGTTTTACGCCGGAAAACCGGAGCCGGAAAGAATTTGAATGGGTGGAAAAAGAAGCCCGCTCTTTCTCCGATTTGTTTGATGAAGTTCGTAAAAGCCGGCCTGATTTGATAAAACGCCTTACGCGATTGGGGACGCTTAAAATAACGGAACTTAAAGCGAAGAATTTTACACCGGACGAAGATGCGGCCCTAGAGGAAATCTCTGACGCTTTGTATAATCATCGCTCGCTTGCGGAAAAATGAAAGCCGCCGAAGGTTTTTTGTTCAAAACAAAAAACCTTCGGCGGCGGCGCGCTTTTAGCGCAAGCCCAAAAATCGGAGTGAGTGGTAGAGCGATTGGAGCTGGGCCGAAGCGTGAATGTCGCCCGTCTTCATCCGTTTTGTGTAATGAGCTTCGGCCAGTGAAAATAATCGTTTATCTGATGTTGAAGCGATAATTTTTCTCCGCGGATTCAGTATTTTTAATACGCAGAGCAAGCGGACGACCTGATAACCGCGTGGCAACCACATGGCCAATGGTTTTTTACCGTGCCGAGCGCGGCGCAACCAGCCGATCAACATTTTTTGTTCTTCCTTTGTCAGGGAAACGTTTTCGCCTCTTTGACGGAGCTCTCTGACGATATTGGCTGTCAAGTAGACATTGTTTTCCAATCTAGAATCAGCGAGATCCTTTTCAATGACATATGTCGGGGTGTGAGGGTGATGCTCGTATTTTCTTCTTTTCCAGGGCATAAAGGGTGTCGGGGTTTTTTCCGTTATTTACATTAACATCAAAAATAAAATTTAGCAAATTCGCGCCACTTCCCGTTTTCTTGTATGATAACCGTGTCGGTCTTTTGCTTTAATTTTGCGTTTTTCGTTTTTAGTTTTTAATTTTTTGTTATGCTCCAATCCACCCTTTTCACCAAGACCCGCCGCGAAGCGCCAAAGGACGAAGAGGCCAGAAACGCGAAGCTTCTTATTCGGGCCGGTTTTATTTATAAAGAAATGGCCGGCGTGTATTCTTTTTTGCCGCTCGGCCTTCTGGTCCTTAATAAAGTGGTGGAACTCATCAGAAAAGAAATGAACGCTCTCGGCGGGCAGGAAGTTTTCCTTTCCGCTCTTCAAGACAGAAGCGTTTGGGAAAAGACAGGCCGTTTTGACGACCGCGCGGTGGACATTTGGTTTAAAACGGCACTAAAAAACAAGAGCGAGCTCGGTCTTAGTTTCACTCATGAAGAGCCGCTCACCAGAATCGCCAAAGACCAAATCAATTCTTTCCGCGATTTGCCTCGTTACGTGTATCAATTTCAGACGAAGTTTCGCAATGAAAAAAGGGCTAAAAGCGGCATACTTAGAACGCGCGAGTTTTTAATGAAGGATTTGTATTCTTTTTCCAAGGACGAGAAAGAGCACGCCGAATTTTACGAAAAGGCGAAAGAGTCCTACAAGAGAATTTTTGAAAAAGTCGGCATAGGAGAGTTCACTTATTTAACCTACGCTTCGGGCGGCAGTTTCAGCAAATACTCGCACGAGTTTCAGACCATCGCTTCCGCCGGCGAGGATTTGATTCGGCTTTGCGGCAAGTGCAAGGTGGCGGTGAACGACGAAATTTTTGCCGAGCAAAAGGTTTGTCCGTCTTGCGGCGAAAAGAACCTCAAAGAGGAAAAGGCGGTGGAAGTCGGAAACATTTTTACCCTAGGTACTCGTTTTTCCGACTCCTTCGGATTGAATTATGCCGATGAAAAAGGCGTGAGCCGGCCGGTCTTTATGGGCAGTTACGGTATTGGACCCGGGCGGCTTATCGGCGCCGTCGCGGAAATACGCTCCGACGCTTCGGGTTTGGTCTGGCCGGACGCCATCGCGCCTTTCGCTTTACACTTATTGGCATTGCCCGGAAGCGAGCAGACTCGGCTCAAAGCCGACAAATTATACGGCGATTTAACTTCCGAAAGCGTGTCCGTGCTATATGACGACCGCGATGCCCGCGCCGGCGAAAAATTCGCCGACGCCGATTTAATCGGCCTGCCGCGCCGCGTTGTGGTGAGCGAGAAGGCGCTTGCGGAGGGGAAAATTGAAATTAAAAATCGCCGGACCGGCAAAGTGGAAATGATAGACGAGTCCCAATTTCTAAAATATCTCAAATCAAATGCTTCGCAAATATCTTGACAAATTTTACCGGCTTTTCTCCCACGACATCGGCGTTGATTTGGGAACGGCTAATACTTTGGTTTATGTTCGGGGCGAGGGCATTGTGATAAACGAGCCTTCTATCGTGGCCGTGAATCAAAAGACCGGCCAAGTGGTGGCGGTGGGCGCCACGGCCAAAGATATGTTGGGGCGCACTCCGCAGCACATCAGGGCAGTCAAGCCGGTGGTCGAAGGCGTCATTTCGGATTTTGAAGTGACGGAAGAAATGATGGCTTACCTTTTAGGCAGTGTCGCCAAAAGCCGGAATTTTGTGTTCGGGCCGAGGGTGGTGGTCGGCGTGCCTTCCGGCATCACTAATGTTGAGGCGCGGGCGGTTAGAGACGTCAGCAAAAATATCGGGGCGAGGGAGGTGCATATTGTGGAACAGCCCATGGCGGCGGCTATCGGCATTAAACTGCCGATTTTTGAGCCGATCGGGAATATGGTCATTGACATCGGCGGCGGCACGACCGATATCGCTATCATATCTTTGGGCGGCGTGGTGGGCGCTAAAAATATTAAAATTGCCGGCGACCGTTTCAATCGCGATATAATTTCCTATGTCCGAAGCGAATTTAAAATCTTAATCGGCGAGAATACGGCGGAAAACGTGAAAATTCTCATCGGCAGCGTTACTCCACTGCCCGCGCCCTTGGAAGCGGTCATTAAGGGGAGGGATTTGGTTACGGGATTGCCGAGGGAAACGGTCATTACCGATTCAGACGTGCGAGAAGCCCTGACCCCTTCGGTGGACATTCTTTTGGAAACAGTCAGGGAGGTTTTGGAACAGTTGCCGCCGGAAATTGTTGCCGATGTGATGCAAAGAGGAATATATCTGACCGGCGGCGGCGCCCTGCTTAAAGGGCTGCCCGCGCTTTTGGAGGAATTTGTCGGGATTGCCATTCATGTGTCCGACGACCCGTTGACGGCGGTGGCGCGGGGCACCGGCATTATTTTAGAGGACTTTCCTCGTTTTAAGGATGTCTTGGTTCAAGGCGATGATGAATTATCAAAAATTTAGAGGCGATTTTTCCGGACGGCGCAAGTATATCGTTTTCGCTTTATTCGCCATGGGTGTTCTCGCCTTAGACATTGTTTTGCCGACCTTTCTGCCTGCGATTTTTTTGTTTGTCGCCAAGCCGTTCTGGAAGGCGGGCGACGGCCTAACGGGCGCCGCTTCCGCCCGTTTGTTTTCTTCGAAAGCCGAGGTTTTGAGCGTTAACCGCGAGCTTCGCTCAAGAATTATTGACGCGGAACTTCGGTTGAAAACACTCAAGGCCCTGCAAGAAGAAAATACCGCGCTAAAGAAGTTGCTCGGCCGCGACGGGGAGAGGGTCGCTATTGCCGCTGCCGTGCTGTCGCGGCCGCCGTTTTCACCGTATGACACATTTATCATTGACGCCGGCAAGGCCTTAGGCGTTGAGGTCGGCGATTTGGCGGTTTTTGCCGGCGCGCATCTTATTGGCGAGATAACGGAAGTGGGTATAACTTACGCCAAAGTAAAATTGTTTTCCTCGCCTAATGTTAAGACGGCGATACTTGTCGGCGACGCCAATATTCAGGCGGAGGCCTTGGGGCAGGGCGGGGGCGCGTTTCTCGCTCGCTTGCCCAAGGGAGTTAGCGTGTCGGAGGGCGATGCGGTAACTATGCCCAGCTTCAACTTGGGCATTTACGGTTTTGTGGAAAGGGTGGTGGCCGATGAAACTGACACTTTTCAAAAAATTTATTTCCGAAGTTCCGTCAGCATTTCCGAAGTCCGATTTGTCGGAGTGGAAAGGAGAGAGATTCTATCTGATGTTTTAGAGCCAGAGGAAAACTAATGCCCCCGCGGTGCGGTATTGTCTTTAATCGTTACATTTTATGAAATGGAGAGTAATCGGCGATTTGATTTTAGCCACCGCGTTTTTATTTTTACCTTGGTGGGCTGGGGTTTTGCTTGGATTAGCGGCCGTCCTGTATTTCCGTTTTTATTTTGAGTTTGTTCTGGCCTGCTTTTTCATAGATGCGGTATTCGGCGGCGCCGATGATTTCTTTGGCGGCATACCGTATGCTTTGACGGCATTGGCCATTCTGGTTTTGGGCTTGAGCGCTTTTCTCCGAAAAAGATTGGCGGTGTATGACTCAAGCTAAAAACTAAATGCGAAAAGTGCCAAATTCAACCTCAAGTCGGGAATTCAGCGTTTTTCCTTTTGGATTTTAATTTTGCGTTTTCCTGTTAGCCCGCCGGAGCGCAATGCGCGGGCAGACGCAGGCAGGTCGCTTTACGTTTTTAATTTGCTTTTTCCCAATGTTTTTTTTCACCAAACTTAAAAGAATTTTCCGGCGGAGGGGTTTCGGCAGAAGCGGTGAAATTTTCCCCGATGAGATTTTTCTTGATTCCAGCAATCTGCCCGACTTTAACCGTTACCAGTTTGAGGGCCGCTTGGAACAGCCGATTTCAAGGCGCGTCCTTGTTTATCTAGGCCTGTTTTTAGCCGTTATCTTTGCGGTGTTTTTGGGCAAGGTCTGGTCGCTTCAAATCATTCACGGCGAAGAATTAAACTCGCGGAGCCGTCTCAATTCGCTTCGGCACGTTCCGATTTTCCCCAACCGGGGCGTCATTTACGACAGGAATAATTTTTTGCTTGTGGAGAATTCTCCGTCAGCCAAGCATCCCGAGTTTGCCGACCGAACCTACAAAAATATTTCTGGACTCGCCCACATTCTTGGTTTTGTTTCGTATCCGAAAAAGGATTCCAGCGGATTTTACTATAATCTCAATTCCGACGGCCGAGACGGGGTTGAACTCTTATTCAATGAGACCCTTTCCGGCAGTATCGGGGTCAAGTTGATTGAGGTGGACGCTTTAGGCGAGATTGATTCGGAAAGCGTGATTTATCCGCCAACTGACGGCCTTTCTCTCTATCTTTCCATTGACCAAGGATTAACCTCGGCGCTCCATCAAAATATCGAGAACTTGGCGGAGAGGGTTGGTTTTACCGGCGGAGCGGGCGTGATTCTTGACATCAAGACCGGCGAAGTATTGGCTTCGACGAGTTATCCGGAATTTGATTCAACCATTTTAACCGAGGGCAGGGATGATAAAGCGATTTCTCGTTATAGAGAGGACAAAGCGAAGCCGTTCCTTAACCGCGCCACGGCTGGCCTTTACACGCCCGGTTCCATTGTAAAGCCCTATGTCGCGGTCGGCGTTTTGGAAGAAGGAGTAATAGAACCGGACAAAAACATCTTAAGCACCGGCTCCATCTCCATTCCCAATCCGTATGATAAAAGCAAAAAGTCCGTTTTCAACGACTGGAAAGCGCACGGCTATGTGGATATGAGAAAGGCGCTGGCCGTATCTTCCAATGTTTACTTTTTTGAAGTCGGCGGCGGCTTTGAAGAACAGGGGGGCCTTGGCATAGAGCGGTTGGAAAAATATTTTCGCCTATTCGGTTTTGGAGAAAGCATTTTAGGCGACATATTTTCAAACAAATCAGGAATTATTCCGAGTCCAAAGTGGAAAGCCGAGGCCTTCCCGGACGAACCGTGGCGGATTGGCGATACTTACAATACTTCCATCGGCCAATACGGATTTTTAGTTACACCCCTTCAAGCGGTGCGCGCCGTGGCGGCGATAGGAAACGGGGGCTTTCTGGTTTATCCGACACTGCTTCGGCTTGACGGCAAAGCGGGCGAGAAAGTGAAAACCGGCCTTAATCCGGCAAATTTGGCGGTGGTTCGGGAAGGCATGAGAGAGGGAGTGATATCCGGCACCGCCTCCGGACTTTATTTCTCCGACTTGGCGGTGGCCGCTAAGACCGGCACCGCCGAACTTGACGCCGCCAAGAAATTTGTCAATTCCTGGGTAACGGGATTTTTTCCTTACGAGAATCCGCGTTTTGCGTTCGCGGTTCTTATGGAAAAAGGCCCGCGCGGCAATGTTTTCGGGGCTTTGTCCGTAATGCGTTCCGTTTTTGAATGGATGCAAATCAACACGCCGGAATATTTAAGAAATTAAAAACTAAAAATGAAAAGCGTAAAATTCAGAATTTTCTCTCGCCCGCCGGCGCATAGAAAATTTCGTGTTTGCTCTTTGGAATTTTAGTTTTGCGTTGAATTGTGTTACTATCTCATTCAGAGTAAATTTTAATTTAAGCGCCGGTAGGTTTTTATGAGCTTTAATTTGTTATTATGTCCAACCAAAAAGAATATCTTACGAAAGAAAAACGCGATGAGCTTATCAAAGAATTGGCGGAGTTGAAAACGGTAAAGCGGAAGGAAGTGGCGGAGAATTTGGAATATGCCAAATCGCTCGGCGATTTATCGGAAAACGCCGAATATCACGAAGCCAGGGATTTACAGGCAAGCATAGAGGACAGGATCGCCAAATTAGAAGGTGTGCTTCGTTCTGCCGAAGTTGTCTCGGAAAAACATAAAGGCGAAGTCGGTATCAGTTCAACGGTTGTCATTGAAAAAGACGGTAACCACGGCAAACAGACCTTCACCGTCGTCGGCTCCGAAGAGACCAACACTAAAGAAGGGAAAATCTCTTTTTTGTCGCCCCTAGGCGCGGCCCTGCTTGGCAAAAAGAAGGGGGACGCTTTTGAATTTAAAACCCCAAAAGGGGAGATGAGGGGGAAAGTCGTTTCCATAAATTAGAAATAACGAGCGTATTTTGAATGTCCTCTCTTGAAGAATTAAAAAGAGTCCGTCGGGAAAAGCTTGCGAAGATTAAAAGTGGCGGGCTAAATCCTTATCCCGCGGTTTCAAAGCGGGCGTTCTCTAACGCTGATGCGACAGCGGATTTTTCCGCCATCTCTGCTTCGGGTAAGGCGGTAACGCTTTCAGGCAGGATTTTGGCGCTTCGGCCGCAAGGCGCTTTGATTTTCGTCTCTTTCAGCGACGGCACGGCAACTTTTCAAGCGCTTCTTAAGAAAGGCGATACGCCAGCCGGTGCCCTTTCGCTCTTTTCCGAAGTGGCGGATATCGGCGATTTCGCCGACTTCACCGGCGCTCTTTTTGAGACCAAGCGCGGTGAAAAAACGATTCTCGTCTCTTCGTGGGCGATGCTTGGCAAATCACTTCTGCCGTTGCCGGAAAAGTGGCACGGTCTGGAAGACCAGGAAGAGAAGCTTCGCAAGCGTTACCTGGACCTGCTTTTTGCGCCGGAGCTTAAAGCGATATTTTTGCGCAAGCAGAAATTCTGGGATGTGACCAGGGAATTTTTGAAAGACGACGGATTTTTAGAGGTAGAAACCCCGACGCTTGAGTTCACCACTGGCGGCGCCGAAGCGCGGCCTTTCAAGACCCACCACCACGATTTTGATATGGACTTGTATCTTCGGATTTCGGTTGGCGAGCTTTGGCAGAAACGCCTGATGGCCGCCGGTTTCCCTAAAACCTTTGAGATTGGCCGGGTCTACCGCAACGAAGGCACGAGTGCCGAACACTTGCAGGAGTTCACCAATGTGGAATTCTACAGCGCCTACTGGAGCAATATTGAAGGCATGGCTTTCGTAAAGGAACTTTATCAAACCATCGCTAAAAAGGTCTACGGCAGAACGAAATTCGGCGTTAAGGATTCGGAGTTTGATTTAGCGGGCGATTGGCCTTTGGTTGATTACGCGGATGAAGTCAGAAGGCAAACCGGCCTTGATGTTTTTTCCGACTCCGACCAAAAGATAAGAAATAAATTGGATGAGCTCAAGGTTTCTTACAAAGGAGAAAATCGGGAGCGCCTGATTGATACTCTTTGGAAATATTGCCGAAAAAATATTGCCGGTCCGGCGTTTTTAGTCGGGCATCCGGTCATTGTGTCGCCTCTGGCCAAACTTGACCCGAAAGACCAGAGAAAGACCTTGATGTTTCAGCCGCTTATAGCTGGTTCGGAAGTGGGCAGGGGCTACGCGGAATTAAACGACCCGGCAGAACAACGGGCGCGCTTTGAAGAGCAGAAAAAATTTTTAGAAGCGGGCGATGAAGAGGCGATGATGCCGGATTTTGAATTTGTGGAAATGTTGGAGCATGGTATGCCGCCGACTTGCGGTTTTGGCTTTGGCGAGCGCCTTTTCGCTCTCCTGGAAAACCGTCCGATTCGGGAAGTTACTCTTTTCCCGTTGGTTCGGCCAAAAATTTAACGCGCTGAAGAATAGATTTTAGGTCCGGCGGGGGTGTCTTCCAGCTCAAACCCCGAAGCGGAGATTTTAGCGCGAATCAGGTCGGCGGTTTTGAAGTCCTTGTCTCGTCTGGCGCGTTCGCGTTCCTCAAGGAGTTTTTTTACTTCGGCCGGCAACTCTTCCGTCTTGATTTTCTTGCGATTCATCGCCAAAAGTTCCTTGTTTGATTCCAGGAAACCGAGACCCAGCGCTTTGTCAAAATCAAGGATGGTAACCCGTTTGTCGGGCCTACCCGCTTTGTTGTCCTTAATTAATTCCCACATCACGGCAAGCGCTTTCGGGCTGTCCAAATCATTTCGGAGCGCCCCGGCGAAAAGTTCTTTGTAGCGAGGAATAATCTTTCCGTTTTTTGTGCCCAATTCTTCCACAAAATGCCGGTGGGCCTTGAAAAGCGCGTTTTGAGCGCCTTCCAATGACTCCCAAGTGAAATTAAGGGGCGCGCGATAACTGGAAGAGAGAAATAAATACCGGAGCGCCAGAGGCGTAAATCGCCGCTCAACGATATTTTTGAGATATATTGTGTTGCCTAAGGACTTGGAAATTTTTCTTCCTTCCATCTTCAGGTGTTCGTTATGGAGCCAATAGCGGACAAATTGCCGGCCGGTCACTGATTCCGACTGCGCGATTTCATTGTTGTGGTGAACCGGAATGTGGTCAACGCCTCCGGTATGGATGTCAAAGGTCTTGCCGAGATATTTCATACTCATCGCCGAGCATTCAATATGCCAGCCGGGAAAGCCCAGACCCCAAGGCGATGGCCACTCTTGCTGCCGCTTACCGAGCCCCGAGTTTTCTTTCGGGGAGAATTTCCAGAGGGCGAAATCAGTCGGGTGTTTGCGCTCCGGATTTTTTTCCACTCTGGCGCCCTCCGCAAGCCCCTTGATGTTAATGTCTCCCAGCACGCCGTATTTTTTAAATAATGAAGAATCAAAATAAACGCCGTCGCTCGTTTGGTAGGCGTAACCCTTTTCTTCCAGCGTCTTGACGAGGGCGATTTGTTCCGTGACGTGTTCGGTCGCTTTCGGGAAAATTGTTCTTTCCGTATTGACATTCATCATGGCGATATCTTCCATAAAAGCGGCGGTGAACTTTTCGGCGATTTCTTTGGCGCTTTTGCCTTCGCGTTTGGCGCCCTCCTCAATTTTGTCTTCGCCTTGGTCGGCATCATCGGTTAAATGGCCGACGTCGGTGATGTTTATGATTTGTTTGACTTCGTAACCCTCGTAGAGAAAAAGCCGTTTCAACAAATCGGCGAAGACATACGCGCGCAGATTGCCGATGTGGGCGAAATTGTAGACGGTTGGGCCGCAATGATACATTCCGACATGCCCCCTTCGGAGCGGCACGAATGTTTCTTTTTGTCTGGTGAGCGTGTTGAAAAGATATATTGCGCCCGCCTCACCTCGCGGCTGGCCGTATAATTTATTTATGAAGGATGAGAAAAAAGGGGACATAAGGAATAAAGAATTAGGAGTTGGGAATCAGGAATATTGAAATAAGATTATACCTATAATTCTTAATTCACGCCTCTTAATTCACAAATGTTATTACAGCCATCTTTTCTTTTTGAACAAAATATAGAGAATCGTTGCGAGGCCAGCCATTAAACCGAGGACTATCCAGAAATCGCCTTGGATGCCGATTATCGGTCTTGAGACAGTGTCAATTTGAAGAAGCGAGGCAAGGAGCGTTAGGGGCAGAGCGATTAAGGCGATGACTGTTAAGGCCCTCATATCTTCATTTTGTTTGGTTGAAACGAGCGAGTTGTTGGTCTCGCGCAGTTCAAACACGGTGTCCAAATCGTTCGAAAGCGCGCTTTCCACTTTGAAATATTCGCTGGTCAATCCGCGGAGGTAATGCGAGAAGTCGCCGCCGAAAAAATTTTCGCCGGCGGCCTCAAGCGACGAAAGAATGTCTTTGTGGAGGCGAATGGAGCGCTTGAAATTTAACAAATCTCTGGCCGCTTTGGACAGGGCAAAGACCATTTCTTTTTCCCGCCCGGCAAAAATTTCTTTTTCAATTACGGCGATGTCGGAGGAAATTTTTGACAGTCGGTCCAAAAGCGAGCGGTAGATGTGGCGGAGCATAAAAAACAAGACGAAACCGGCGTGTTCGCCCATCGTCCCTCGTTCCAGAATTGAATTGACTTCAAAGAGTTTTGAGAATTGGTGGAAATCCGGATTGTCATTGTATCTGGCGGTAATCAGAAAATTTTTGCCGACGACAAAGTCAATTTCTTGGTCTTTGGCGTTATCAGCCGAAGGAAAATGAAGGATAAGATATATGGCGTTGTCATAGAGATCCACTTTCGGCCGCGCCGTAGGCGCCAAAAGCTCTTCGGCGACGGCGGGATGAATGTTTCGCGTTTCAACAAGTTCCCGGGCCTCTTCCGGCGTCGGCGATTCCAAGTCAACCCAAACGATGTTTTTGTAAGTGCGGATATTTTTCACGAGTCAATTATATAACACAAACGCCAAGAACAGAATCATCCCCGCGTGGTTCCTGCCTGTCGGCAGGCAGGAACCACGCGGCATTGACCAAAAATAGCGCGTCTGTAATAATTGAGCATAATGAAATTTCAGTTTCTGAAAAATAAATTTGTAATTGGCGGTGTTTCTGCCGCCGCCGTTTTTTTGTTCGGCTTTTGGGTCGGCGCGGACTTTAGGGTGCCAGAAATAAAAAAGGTGGTCGGTCTGGAAAATTTGGAAACCGGCCAACCGGAGTTCGTTGATTTCTCCGCTTTTTGGAAGGCCTGGAACATTTTAAACGACCGGTATATGGCCACCAAACAAATTCCGACTGACCAGGAGAAAGTTTACGGCGCGATTGGCGGGCTCACCGTTTCCTTGGGTGACCCTTACACCGTTTTTTTCCCGCCGGAAGAAAAAAAGAATTTTGAAGCGGATATCAGCGGCCATTTTGACGGCGTCGGCATGGAAATTGACGCTCGTGAAGGGGTGATTGTCGTGGTGGCTCCGCTTAAAGGCAATCCGGCTGAGCGCGCCGGCATTAAAGCGGGCGACAAGATTTTAAAAATTGACGGGAAAACCACGCAAGGGATGGCGACCGAAAACGCGGTTAAACTCATTAGGGGGAAAAAAGGCACAACGGTGATTCTCGCCGTGCTTCATGAGGGGGCGAAGAATGCCTTGGAAATCAGCATTATCCGCGATGTCATTACAATTCCCACGATAGAGACCGAATTGCGGCCGGATGGCGTGTTTGTTCTGACGCTCAAGAATTTCTCCGCCGTTTCTACCGACCTTTTCCGCCAAGCGCTTCGCGAATTCATTGAATCCAGCACCGATAAATTAGTTCTTGACCTGCGCGGTAATCCCGGGGGCTATATGGAAGCGGCCATTGAAATGGCCAGCTGGTTCCTTCCGCCCGGCAAAACGGTGGTAAATGAACAAGGTAAAAACGGCGACCCGAAGATTTATCGGAGCCGCGGTTACAACATTTTTAGAGATAATGTGAAAATAGCTATTCTCATAAACGGCGGTTCGGCCTCGGCTTCGGAGATTTTGGCTGGCGCTCTGAGGGAGAATAACAGGGCCACTCTTGTCGGCGAGAAAACCTTCGGCAAGGGGTCCGTTCAGGAACTTGTCAAAGTGACGGACGACACTTCGCTTAAGGTGACGATTGCCAGATGGTTTACTCCGAACGGCGTGTCAATTTCCGAGGAAGGCATTACGCCGGACGTGGAGGTGAAAATGACGGCGGAAGACGTGAGAGCCGGCCGCGACCCCCAGCTTGAAAAAGCGGTGGAGATTCTCAAAAATTAAGAACGCAAAGCAAAAAACGCAAAGTTAAAACTTAAAGCAAAATGCGCGCTTTCCTTTTTAATTATTTGTTTTCATTCTCAATAAATACTTTGTATGAAAATTGTTTTATTAAAAGATATTGGCGGTTTGGGCAAGCGTTTTGAGCTCAAAAACGTCGCGGATGGGCACGCTTTAAATTTTCTTATTCCTAAAAAAATGGCCGAACCGGCAACGCCTCAAGCCGTGGAACGGGTGAAGAAGGCCGTAGCCCAAGCGGAGGTGAAAAGAAAGGTTCAAGAAGACCTGCTTGTCAAAAATCTTAAAGGAGTGGAAGGCGCGGAGATAATCATAAAAGGCAAGGCGAGCGACAAAGGGCATCTGTTTGCCGGTATTCATGCCGCGGAAATCTCCAAGGCCGTAAAGGAGGGCATCGGCGCTGATATTCCCGCGGAATTTATAGACATTTCGGAGGCCATTAAAACAGTTGGCGCTCATGAGGCGCTGATTAAGATTGGCGACAAAAAACTAAAGCTTCGGCTGAAAGTTGAAGCTTTTGAGTAAATCCTAAAAGATTAAATCACATTCGCCACTTTTTTCACCAGAGTTTGCCGATTGAAACCGACTTTTCTCTTTCTGCCGTATTTTATTTTACCCGATTTCAACGCAAACAGAGTATGGTCTTTGCCTAGGCCGACATTGTCTCCCGGCAGGATTTTCGTGCCCCGCTGTCTCACGATGATAGAGCCGACATCGGCTGTTTCGCCGTCGTAAAGTTTAACGCCGAGATATTTGGGTTGCGAGTCCCTTAAGTTTTTTGCCGTTCCGCCGGCTTTTTTTGTCGCCATGGTGTTGGATTTTAGAAAAAATTTTCCTCTGCTATAATTAAATAATGATGGGACATAGTGTAACGGAACTTCTGGGAAAAATCAAGGATTTGGGCAGAAAGTTCGTGGAGCCAAGAAACGCTTCCGTGATTTTGATAATTTTGGCCTGTTTTGCGTCATTTGGCCTTGGCCGGCTTTCGGTATTGGATTCTTATAAAAAGGGGCGGGGAATTTTGATAAAAGAGCCCTTCGTTTTACCGGCCAGCGCTGTTGCTGTTTCGGGCGCTTTGGAGGGGGAGCGGGAAACGCGCGCGGAAAAAAAATCTGTTCTGCCGTCAGTGACAAATTCCGGCGGCCAAGTGGTCGCTTCCAAAAACGGCAGCAAATATCACTTTCCGTGGTGCGCCGGCGCCAAACAAATAAGCGAGCAAAACAAAATTTATTTTGATTCTGCCGAGGCCGCTCGCGCCAAAGGTTATATGCCGGCGGCGAATTGCAAGGGACTGAAGTAAAGAACCCCGCCCCAAGGGGCGGGGCTGAATGGACATCCCAGTAAGTATTTGGTATAAAGTATTTAGTATTAAGTGTGGGTAGACAGAGACAAATCCGATAAATATCGCACTTTGTGAGTCCATGTTTTCGGTTGATTTCGTGTTGCCTATCGGGTAGAGTGGGAAATGGAAATTTTGCCAAGCGGGTCTTGGTAAATTGGGTGTGCATAGCGCACGCTCGCCCTTTGAAACATATCCTTATGAATAACAGAAACTTCCGACAAATGCTGGAAGCCCAATGGTCTCGCGGTAACTTCGTCTGCGTGGGATTGGATAGTGATTTTGAAAAAATTCCGGAAGCTAGCCAGAGATTGACCGATGGTGACGGTAGTTTCCTGGGTGCGTCGATTGCAAGCCATATTCAAACTTTCAACCGCGCAATCGTGAAAGTGACAAAAGACCTCGTGTGTGCCTACAAATTCAATCTGGCATTCTACGGTCAAAATAAGGGTTGGATTCCACTTCGTGAGACCATCACGTATATCAATGAGGTTGCACCGAATGTCCCTATAATTTTGGACGCAAAATACGGCGACAACGCTAACTCAAATGTAAAATATGCCGGGGACGCGTTTGATTATTTGAAGGCAGATGCGGTTACCGTTAATCCATATACGGGAAGAGAATCGTTCCAACCGTTTCTGGAACGAAAAGAGAAAGGCATTTTCGTGCTCTGCCGCACATCCAATCCGGGCGCGGGTGAGTTTCAGGACTTGATCGTGCTCGGACAAGGACCGCTTTACCGCGTAGTCGCGCGTCGTGTCGCAAGCGAGTGGAACAAGAACGGCAACTGCGCGCTCGTCGTCGGCGCAACATATCCCGATGAACTCCGCGAAATCCGCGGACTCGTCGGTGATATGCCGATACTCATTCCGGGTATCGGCGCGCAAGGTGGCGATGTGGAGAAGACCGTTTCGGCGGGCAAGGACAGTCGCGGATATGGCATGATCATCAACTCTTCGCGTAGCATCATCTTCGCCTCGAAAGGCGCGGACTTCGCGGAAGCGGCTCGTCGCGAGACGGAGAAACTTCGCGACTTCATCAACCAGTACCGATAGAAAGGAAGTGGCCATGTCCGAGATTCCTGAAATGAAGTGCCCACAATGCGGGACGCCGATGGAATACTGCGGCGGACCAAGCGATAGCAACATCTTTATCATGAGGTGCACTCGTGAAGGGTGTCGCTATCAAGGAACATACTATGCGGAAGCGCCGATCAACACGGATGTCGGTAAGAGGCGCGAGTTCCTCGCAAGAAAGGGGATACGACAATAGGATGCTAGGATACATGGATAACACAGGCCCCCGAACTATCGGCGGCCTTTTTTGTGTCATCCCCCACTTTTCCAAGGAGATGGGGGATTGCGGCTCTACCAATGCCGCTCATGCGAATAATTCGTGGCATTCGCATTGCCTGTTATTCGTGGCATTCGCATTGCCTGTTATTCGTAGCATTAGTATTATATAAGTATGATTATTGTTGACGTAGAAACCAGCGGTATAACGCCAGTTCGCCACTCGCTCCTTTCGGTGGGGGCGGTTGATTTTTCAAATCCCGGGCGGCTCTTCTATGAAGAGTGCCGCATTTTTGACGGCGCTCACGTTGATAAAGAATCCCTTAAAATCAACGGCTTCACCAACGAAGAGATTACCGACTCAAAAAAGAAAACTGACAGGGAGGTGATTGAAAGTTTTTTGCGTTGGGCAAATGAAGCGAAGGAGAGGACCATTGCCGGCCAGAATCCGGCTTTTGACAGGGATTTCTTGCAAGCCACCGCCCACCGCTATCATTTGGACTGGAAGTTTGCCCACCGCACCATTGACCTTCACTCGGTATGCTATTCTCATATGATAGAACACGGCATCAGACCACCCGAAGATAAAGGTCATTCGGCCTTGAATTTAGACAGAATTCTGAAATATGTCGGTTTGCGCCCAAGGGAGGGTAAACACAACGGCTTGGCAGACGCTAAACTAGAGGCCGAAGCGTTCTCACGGCTTTTTTATAAGAGGGGCCTCCTTCCCGAATACGAAAAATTTCCGATTGCGGCTTAGAGCTCCAATATCTGCGGTGGTCTTTATTTCCTAGCGAGCGAGGGGAAGAAGTCATCTTTTTTATTACCGAGCGAGTGACGCAAATTAGGTCAGGACCCCCGCGTGGTTCCTGCCTGCCTGTGCGTCCAGACGCAGACAGGGCAGGCAGGTTTGCCGCAAGGACCTATATCATATTCAATTCTTTATGTGGACAAATGCGCTTGTGAAATTCGTAAGTATGCTAGAATGTATTCATTAGTAACCCGACTTGAGCGACTTTTAGTAACAAATTTTCAAAATTCCTACTTCCTACTTCCTACTTCCTACTTCCTACTTCCTAGTACCCACTTTTATGGACGAGCCAAACAAACAAAAAGTTCCTAACCCCATCCTTTCGGGCAAGAAAATTCTTTGGGTTGAAGATGATAATTTTCTAAGTTCTCTCATCGCCGAGCGGCTTTCCACCGAAGGATGCGAGCTTCATCATGCCAAAAACGGCGAGGAGGCGTTTGCAGTTTTAGAGACGGTAAAGCCGGATTTGATTTTGCTTGACCTCCTGTTGCCCGGGGTAAGCGGTTTTGACCTATTGAAGAGCATCAGAAGCGGCGAGACGACCAAAAATATTCCGGTGATTGTTTTGTCCAATCTCGGCCAAAAAGCCGATTTGGAAAGAGGTATGCGGCTTGGCGCCACTAAATATCTCATCAAGGCCACCGCCGGTTTGGATGAAATTGTGGCCGAAGCGGCCAAAGTTTTGTCATCATAGGAAGCTCTGTTATACTGGGAACCGCCGGTGGTACACCCTAGAGTCACACTCTGGGGAGCTTCGCTTTGTGAAATTAAAAGTGCGAAACTGAAAACTAAAACTCAAAACAAAAAGGACTTTGTCTTTTATCTTTTAAATTTTAATTTTGCGGTTTTGGTTTTACACTTTTAATTTTTATCTCTATGAGTAATCCACTAGAAACCATAATAGTTAAAGGCGCTCGCACTCACAATCTGAAAAACATCACGGTAGAGTTGCCCCGCAACAAGCTCATTGTGTTCACGGGGCTTTCCGGTTCGGGGAAGTCGTCGCTTGCCTTTGACACCATTTTCGCCGAAGGCCAAAGGCGTTATGTAGAATCATTGTCGGCTTACGCCAGGCAATTCCTACGCCAGATGCAAAAGCCGGATGTGGATGAAATCATCGGCCTCTCGCCGGCCATTTCCATTGACCAAAAATCCCGCTCCAACAATCCGCGTTCCACCGTCGCCACCACCACCGAAATTTACGATTATCTTAGAGTGCTTTTTGCCAGAGTCGGCGCCCCTCATTGCCTGACTTGCAATAGACCGATAAAAAAACTCTCCAACGAAGAAATCACCGCGACGATTTTGGATTCCATTCGTAGTTCGGAAGACGCGAGCGGGAAAAAGAAAGTGCTTGGCGTCGCGGTGGACGGCGGGAAAATAAAAATTTTTGCGCCGGTGGTGGTCGGACGGAAAGGCGAGTATTATCAACTGCTCTACGATTTGCTCGGCAAGGGCTATAAAGAAATTCTTTTGGACGGGGCGGCGAAACAGCTTCGCGAACGGATTATTCTAGACAAAAACAAAAAGCACAGCATAGATGTTTTAGCTGACGAATTTTTTACCACCGAACTGTCAAGGAGGGACAAGGGGGTGATGGAGCGATTGACTGAAGCGATAGAAAGAGCTCTTCACGAGTCCGGCGGGCTTATTAAAGTGGTTTCGCCTTCAGGCGAACGGCTGATTTCGGCGAAATTTATGTGCCCTTACGACGGTTTCGCTTATCCGGAAGTTGAACCGCGCCTTTTCTCTTTCAATTCTCCTTACGGCGCTTGCAGCGCTTGCAACGGGCTTGGCACCAAGCATTTCTTCGGCGATGTTCCCTGCTCGGTTTGCCAGGGCGCTCGGCTTCGTCCAGAAGCGCTTCACGTGTTAATTGGCGGTAAAAATATTGTGGAGGTTAGCGCTTTTTCCGTTGAGGCCGCCTGGAATTTTTTTGAGGGTTTGGAATTAACGGCGAAAGAAAGGGAAATCGCCACGGTGGTGCTTCGGGAAATTGCCGACCGGCTGCGATTTATGAAAGATGTGGGAATAGAATATCTGACTTTAGACCGGCGCGCCCACACTCTCTCCGGCGGCGAAGCCCAGCGGATTCGCCTTGCCAGCCAGCTTGGTTCCGGTCTGGTCGGTGCGCTTTATGTTTTGGACGAGCCGACCATCGGCCTTCACGCCAGAGACAATGCCCGATTAGTGAAGACCTTGACCAAACTTCGCGACAGCGGCAATACCATTATTGTGGTTGAACACGATGAAGACACGATTTTTTCAAGCGATTTTATCGTGGACATCGGGCCGGGCGCCGGCATTCACGGCGGCAGGGTGGTAGTGGCCGGGGATTTGGAGAAACTCATTACCGCCAAAAAAAACGAATCAAAATCGCTGACCTTGGAATATCTCCGCGGCGACAAAGATATTGAAACACCTAAAAAACGGCGCGACACTAACAAGGGCGCGCTTAAAATCCGCGGAGGGAATTTATTCAACATCAAAAATCTCAATGTTGATTTGCCGCTGGGGAAACTGATTGCGGTTACCGGCGTTTCCGGTTCCGGCAAGTCCACTTTTCTTTACGAAATAATTCACAAAAATTTGGCGGCGCGGTTTGACCGGCGATACCGGAGCGCCGAAATTTTCAACTGTAAGTCATTTGCCGGCAGCGAATATTTGGGCCGCTCCATTTTAATTGACCAAAGTCCGATAGGCCGGACGCCCCGCTCCAATCCGGCGACTTATACCGGCGCTTGGACTTTCATTAGAGAAATGTTTGCGACGACGGAAGAGGCGCGCTTTAAGGGCTTCGGTCCCGGCCGTTTTTCTTTCAATGTGTCAGGGGGCCGATGTGAGGCCTGCGCGGGAAACGGCGAGATTGCCGTGGAAATGCATTTCTTGCCGACGGTCTATGTAACTTGCGATATTTGCCAAGGCAAGCGTTTTATGAAGGAGACGCTTGAAGTCAGGTTTAAAAAGAAAAATGTTGACGAGGTTTTGCATATGACGGTGGAAGAAGCCGTAAAATTTTTTGAGGATATACCGGCCATTTATGACCGGCTAAAGACCTTGGAGGAAGTCGGACTTGGATATTTAGAACTTGGTCAATCGGCCACGACGCTTTCTGGCGGGGAAGCTCAGCGGGTAAAAATTTCTTCCGAGCTTTACCGGGCGCATCTGGAAAAAACCATTTATCTTTTAGACGAACCGTCTATAGGATTACATTACGAAGACGTCAAAAAACTTATTGAAATTCTTCAAAAACTGGCGGATAGGGGAAATACCGTGGTTGTGATTGAGCATAATATGGATATCATCAAGTCCGCCGATTATGTCATTGACTTCGGGCCGGAAGGGGGAGACGGAGGAGGACAAGTGGTTGCCAAGGGAACGCCGGAGCAGATTGCCACGGCCGAAACGCATACCGGAGAGTATTTGAAGAAAACACTGAAGAAAACTAAAAATTAAAATGAAAAAGATGACTTTTTCCCCTCGCCCGTCGAAATAAAAAAACGGACGGCGTGTCCGTTTTTGGTTGTTAACGCTCGTTGACATAGCGTTTGGGCGGCAATTGAACTTTCCCCCGGCCTTTGGCTCGCGGAGCAAAATACCAGCGTTCGTTTGGTTCTGGCAACACCGGCGGTTTAAACATTTCCATTTGTTTCGGTTTGGGCGGCGAGACGAGCCGGAATTCCAATTGCCGGGGGTCAATCGGCATGTCAGTTGTTGTTTTCATTTGAATTCGGGTTCTTTGGGACGAAAGCAAATGGGACAGGGTTCCGTCAGTTGCCCGAGGCATTTTCTCGCGCTAGTGTGCCGGCACATTCTTTGAACATCAGATAGTTCGCCTTGCAGCTCTTTTCTCCGAAGCGCATCTTTTGTTTTAGCTATCGCTCTAGTTAGTCGCGCGCATTCGTTGTGTCGTGCTTGGTTGGCGGTTGTCATTGTTGTGCTTGGTCCGGCGTGCATCTTTTCACCTCGCTTGTCATTTGTCAACAAAAAACCGAGTGCGGACACTCGGCTCTGTAAATAACTTGCTTCGGGGTTACATCAGAGGGATAAAAACAGTTTCCACTTGGACTAGAGTTAATCCTTTCGTTTCTAACGCCCCGCGAACCATCTTCACTCGCTCTGCGGAGGTCAGTAGTTTTCCTTTGCGCGACAGTTTAGACAGCCCCTCCTCTATAAGCCGCTCAATTGTTTGGCTTACAGGGAAATCAAAGCTACCGGCGACTACTCCAACCAAAATCTACGGAAGAAAGCTGGAGCAGTACCTGCGCTACGGCAAGCAAACGAAACAAGACGAGGCACATGCTTCGTCGGGCATTACGAATCGGACGTTCATAGACAAACGACCGAAACAGGTTGAGAAAAGGAGGTTTTTCGGAGATTGGGAGGCGGACTTCATCGTGTCGGGGCGGAAAGGGAGCGGGTATCTTGCGGTCTTTGTAGAGAGGAAGACA
>Ga0075979_101_pt1 | contig 45593 bp, 48 predicted proteins | sample RifGroA2_FD_68055 | JGI IMG/M metagenome (GOLD analysis project Ga0075979, IMG submission 68055) | Parcubacteria bacterium GW2011_GWA2_47_21 | reverse complement strand
CCAAGGCGATTTAAGCATTTCCGACAAGTGGTACGCGGAGTATTTAAGAAGCAATCCTGTTGATACGGATAACGGTTTGCACCCTCAAAATATTTTTCGGTTGGTACAGACCAATAAATGGAGAAATCTTACCCAGGAAGTTTATTTTAAAGTAAACAAACTCAACCTAAGCGTCAGCCCGAATCGCAACGCTTCAAATGGACTTCTACTTTTCAATCGTTATCAGACCGGCGACAATTTATATTACACCGGCATTCGTGTTGACGGCGCGGCGGTGATAAAAAAGAAAATTAACGGCGCTTATTACACACTGTCCTATAAACCTTTTTATAATGTCGCTACGCCTTACAATCGCGCCACCAATCCAAATCTGATTCCAAGCCAGCAATGGGTCGGCTTGCGAAGCGAAGTGAAAACAAATCCCGACAATACGGTCGGCATTAAACTTTTTATTGACAAGGATAAAACTGGCAATTGGGTTTTGGCGGCGGAAGCAACGGATGACGGTAAAAGCTACGGCGGAGCGGCGCTCTTAAACGAGGGTTACGCCGGCATCCGAACAGATTTTATGGATGTGGAGTTTGATGATTATTCAATAAAAGAGTTGTAGCATCTCTTTCTGCATAATTCCGTATGTGTTCCGCATGAGTTAAAAAAACACCCAACGCATAGAGCGTTCGGTGTTTGTGTGATTTCTTTAGTGGCTTCTCCTAGGCCACTGGGACGAGCGTGCGGACGAATGGCGAGCCGCCGCGGTAGGAGAGAGTAGCTTGTTGGCCGTTTCGGGCGACAATTGTTGCCACTCGCCGGTTACCCCTTCTTGAAAGAAACTCGGCTTTCTTGCTGTGGCCGTTGTTACCGATGGGGCAGGCGATGTTTTGCCGAACCTTAATAATGACTGGCTCTTCCGGCGCTGGCGGCGGAGACGGCGGGTTCACGAGCTCCTTCTTTTCGGCACCATTACGGATGTCTGCGCGCGCTTTGAGACCGAGAACGAGTAGCATGAAGTCAAGGAAGTTTCTCATATTTCCCCTCTTTTTCTGTCTTTTTTTATTTTGTCAGTTTTCCGGTCTTAATTGTATCAGCCGCTGAAATCTTAACACAGTGAGTGGGCTTTTGTCAAGATGTTGAAAAGTGTGGTTGCTCTAGGAGAAAAATTTGTTATCTTTAAGGGGTAATTTAGAGTTTTTAAACTGACTACCCCAATGATTTTAGGTTTTATTGATTATCATACGCTTTACATCATCGGCCACATCATCGGCACCGCTTTAGGTGTCGGCGGGGCATTTTTAGGCGACTTGATTTTTCTGGCGAGCGCGCGCGACGGAAAAATCTCGGCGACCGAATTGAAATTCATCAAACTAAGCAGTTTGGTGGTTTGGCTCGGACTGCTCATTCTGGTTATTTCGGGGGTCTTCTTGTTTTTTGAGAATGAGGCGCGCTATCTGGCATCCGATAAATTCGCCGCCAAGATGTTTATTGTAGCCGTGATTTTTTTGAACGGTTTAGTGTTCCATTTCTTCCATATCAAAAAATTAGAAAAGAGCGTTGACCGGTTTTTAAGCGAATTACCCGAAGTCATAAAGTATGTTCCTTTAATGATTGCTAGCGGGGCAATCTCGGGCGTGTCATGGCTCTTTGCTCTTGTCCTTGGGACCTTTGGCAAAGTGCCGATTACCTTCGCGGAATTTATGATGGCTTATTTTCTACTTCTTGGTTTGGCGCTCGGGGCGACTTTTTTGCTTAGAAAGAAACTTATTCCCCTGAAGGGTTGAAAATAGAAAATTAAAAAGCCGCTTTTGGGAAGCGGCTTAAAGTTTTCTGTCCTCGCGTCAAATAACCGGAGTGATTGTCTCGTGGGCTTTTTTGGCAAGCGCCTCGTCGCACCACTTGAGCGCCATTTCCGCGAAAAAATTCCTAGCCGGCGCGCCGTCTATGATAGGCAACGGACCGATTTGCATAAACCAATATCTGGCGGGAGACGCCGGTTCTTGGTCCGTTATTTGAAGATAATCAAGCATCTTCTTTCGCGGCGCGTCATAAATCGGTTTGTCTCCCAATGATTGAAGGAGCGCTTCGCGTTCCACCATTAGCGCTTCCGAGAGAATCGCAAACAAGTCCGTTCTCTTGAACACGCCGTTTATCCGCCCCAGTAGGAGGCATTTTTTCAAATGAGCCGCCGCTTTATAAGGCAAGACCCCCAAGATTCTTTTCACATCCTGTTCGCATTTTGCGATGGTCTCATTGGGGAAATACGGCAGATGGAGTTCCGGCTGGGGACAATAAATTACGATGTGCCCGTCGCCTTCGTATTGAATTCTCATAACTTCGCCTAATGCTTGGGACTAACTATAAATCCCCAATCTGGGGCTTAGGTTACTGAAGAAGGTCCCACCGCTTGCGGTGGGGATGAATGGACAATAAGACATGTGTCGGGCGATAGCCCGACACCGCTCCAGCAAAGAACGGGGCGTTTGCCGCTAGGCAAATGCCCCGCCCCCTGCCTGCTGCCGTCACAAAAGTCCGCCATCTGCCACAAGAGCCGGTATTGTTGCTCACGGTTTCTGGTCGGCGATAATTTGTCCGTCAAAGAGCGTTACGATTCTATCAGTCAGCTTGGCGTATTCCGGTTCATGGGTGACCATAATGATGGTCTGGCCGACGGCGTGAAGTTTTTGGAAGAGTTTGATAATCCCGAGCGATGTCTCATTGTCTAAATTGGCGGTCGGTTCGTCGGCAAAAAGAATTTTCGGGTTATGAGCGATGGCGCGCGCGATTGAGACCCGCTGCTGTTCACCGCCGGAGAGCTTACTTGGAGTATTATTCAAGCGTTCTCCCAAACCGACTTCTTGAAGCGTGTCAGCCGCCCGCTCTCTGGCCTTGGCCTTAGACAGCCCCTGCATAAGAAGGGGAATCATTACGTTTTCCAAACCCGTGAGTTCCGGCACCAAAGCGTAATCCTGAAAAACATAACCAAGCTCGCGGAGCCGAAGCGAAGTTCTCTCTTCTTCGCGGAGATTATTGGCGTCAATATCGCCGATAATGATTCGCCCTTCGGTGGGGCGGTCTAGGAGGCCGAGCTGATATAACAGCGTTGACTTGCCGGAACCGGAACGGCCGATGACGGAAATAAATTCGCCGTCGGCCACGGAAAAGTCAATACCTTTCAAAACCAGTAGGTCGCCACCGCCCGATTTATATTTTTTGACCAAATTTTCAGCTTTAATCATTTTATGAAGTTTACCTGTTTAAAATCGCGTCCAATGTGTTTTGTTTGGTTACGATTCTGGCTGGCACGTAGCCGGCGAGGGTCGTCGCTGCCAAAAGAATCAGGACTCTTATGGAAATGCCCATAGGCGTCGCCACCAAGATGCCATCGCTAAAAGGGAAATTTATCGGGTGGGCGTCAAGATAGGGTTTCAAAACAAAAAATACCAAAGCCACTCCCAAAGTGGCGCCCAGAATCGCGTAGAAAATCGCCTGGAAAACATAAGCCGCCTCAATGGCTTGGGCGTTTACTCCGATGCCTTTTAGAATGCCGATGTATTTCCTTCTGGTGATGGCGTTGATAAAAATCACTATAAATATTGTGATGGTCGCCACGACCAATCCGATTGAGCTTATGACATTGCCCAAAATCGCGAAGGTCTTTTTTATATCTTTTATGAATTTCGGCTCGGCGTCTTCCGCAGTTTGCACTCTCCCATATTGCCCAATCCCTAAGCCAATCAGGCGGTTCTTTAAGTCCAAAGGGCTTACATCAGGCGATATTTTGACGGCTATTTCTCCGACATTGTAATCGTAACGGCCGGCCAACGCGCGAAGTTCCAAGTCAGTCATAAAAACCCGGCGGTCTATTTCATCCACCTTGCTTCTTACTATGCCTTTGACCGTCACATCCTTTTGGATGCCGTTTACAGTTACGCGGATTTTACTGCCGACGGTGGTATGGGAGAGGATGGGAAAGCTCGGCGATTCAAAGTCCAAATATTTTTTCAGAAGCAAAGCGCCGAGAAGCACCTCGCCGTAATCATTTTCCTCGAGATATTCGCCCTCAACAATTTTTTTCTCCAAGCCGCTTGTTTCATTTTCCATCTTCGGATTAATGCCCGCGAAAGAAGTGCTTACGGTTTTGCGATTTTCGCCTGGCTTCGCGAGTGTTTGGAAATTTTCATCTATCACGCCTCCTATGATATACCTCGGAGAAAAAGCGGAAACCTCTGGTTGATTTTTTATGGCGGACAGCACAATCGGAGTTCTTTCAATAAAGCTTCGGCGGTCAAGAGCGGAAATGAAAATATCCCCGAGGTAGTGGCCTTGAACCGCTCTGCCCGCGCCTTCAATGAGTCCCACCAAAATACCGCTGACCACGACGAGGTTTAGGAAAGTTAAAACCATGACCGCTACGACCAGCGCGTTAGTCCACTTGCCGGAGCCCTTTATTTGCCGGATAGCGAGAAAGAAACCGACCTTTAGGGCGATAAGCGACTCTTCTAAAACAGAATTTTTCCGCGGCGTGAAAGTGACTTTTTTCATACAAAGGAGTCGAGTAAACGAATTGAGGAATGACTTTTAAAAATGAACCATTGCGGGCGCACAGAAGTATTTAAACTAACTTAAGTTTATTGTTTAGTCAAAAAATTGCACTGATTCTGCCAAAGCCATTCTGTAGAAATCAGATGTCTACAGAATGTAGACATCTGATTTCTACAGCTATTCGAGGACGACTTTTTTCATTAATTCATTGTATGTGTATGAGGGTTTTGCGTTGCGCCCTTTTCGGAGTTACAATACAGGCCTATTCATCGGTTAGGGTGGGTTCGCGAGTTTATGAACGCGATAATTTTGCCCGGCAACAGTATTTCAAACCAGAGGTGGGTAATGGCGCTTCGGGAAACGCTCCTTCCTGTGTTCAAAACGATTCACGCGGTCTCATACGAACATTGGCTTTCCGGCGCGCCGATTGTGGATATTGGCAAAGAACTTGGCCGGCTGTTTTTGGGCGATGAAGAAAAAATAATTGTGGAAAGTCCTTACGCTATCATCGCAAAATCCGCGGGGGTTTTGATTGCCACCAGAGGCATCTTTCAAGGTCGGCTGATGCCGGAGAAGTGCGTCTTCATCGGTTCGGCGATTCCTTGGGGCGAGGAGATCGGTTGTCCCGTTTGGACTTGGTTTGATAAATTTAAGCCGCCGGCGTTTTTCATTCAGAACACTCATGACTCGGTGATGGGCTCCAAGGAACTTCGTCATTTCTTAATTGAGACGAAAGCGGTCAACTGGCAACTTCATGAATTACTTGGCAATGACCATGATTATTCCAATATCGGCGGATTAGCGGCGCTAATCAAACAATTTGTCGTTGCCGAATGAATTTTAATAGGATTTAGTTTCTAACGCGAAAAATATAGGTCCCCGCGGCAGAGACCGCGGGGAGAGGTCTCGCTTCGCTCGTCAATTAGCGTGGCAAAGACCTCGCGGTATTGACCTATATTTTCGTCACTCGCTCGGGAAAAAAGTCATCTTTTCCCCCTCGCTCGCTAGGAAATAAAGATTGTGAATGACATCACAAGGTATCGGATTCGTAGCTATTTGTAGATTAGTATCATTCGTATTTTGGTATATTTTTCCAATGAAAAACTACGCCAAAGTGGGGAATAGGGAAGGCCGGCCGGCGTATCGCACGCCCTCATCTTTCCGCAATCGTAAAATCGTAAATCTTAATCAATTAAAAAAGCCGCGCCGCGGACTCTTCAAGAGTAAAAATTCGCCACATTAATTGTTGCAGGACCACCCCAACCAGCTTGACTTCTGTAATATTTCGTAATATCCTACTTGTAAATATGTTGACGAGTTGACACCCTGTTAAATCGCCCGAAATATCGTTTTTGGTTTTGCCGCCAATCGGAAGTGTGTTCCATTTGAGGGCAAAAAACATATTGAGAAAGGTTCCCATGAAGAAGCTCATTGTCAGCGTCGGTTTTATTTTTCTCGTTTTAACTCCCTCCGTCTCTGTTTTCGGCCAGGAAATTCCGAAAGGAGCTTGGGGGTTTGAACCGTCCAAGCTCTATGAGAACGAGGAGCAGAAGTGGGTCAGTGGCATGCTAATCTACTGGCAGGATGCCACTCTCAGCGCGGAATATGACCGCAACGGCAGTATTACCAGTTTGAACTTATCTATTGTGAGTGGAGATGGCAAGCCGCACACTTAATGTCTTTCCGGCCACGAGTACGGAGAATTCCTTTTCTTCAGCCGAGACATGGAGAAAATTTGCCGAAGACGCCTTGAAGCGCTGTCTTTATCTCACAGACGAGATTTACATGGATACGGAGGCCTACGAGTTCGTGGTTCTCTCGCGGACCAGCCGCAGCTGGGAGTTTGGCTTTGGGACGGAGCATCTTGTCTTTAAGGACAAAGACCGTTTTGTGGTAGTGAGGCGGGAGAATTGGAAGGGCGCGTTGCCCAAAAAGGGAGAGCAGGTTTTCGTCGGGAGACATAAAATCCTCGGCTCGTTTTTCCCAGTCCTTAAAGCGGGAGAGAAATTTGTCTTGGAAGGCGAGGTGTTTCAGGGATTGACCAGCCAGCAAAAAGGGCTGTCTGCCGAGGCGCTTCGCTTAATCGGTGAAGCTGCCACCAGAAAAGAGATTATTGCCAAGGAATCAAGGCAATACTGACTGGCCGCTCGCTCTTTCCCCCCAACCGAATGATTTGGCTGGGGGTTTTTCTTTTCAAAATAATTGGATTTAAGTTAAACTTAATGAATGAAATCATCGGGATTTGAGAACATACCAGATAATAATTTGGATTTGCCGGCATCTTTGGCTGAGCGCGGCGCTTTGCCGGAACAAGAGAAGCTTTCGGTTTTATTTGACGAAGAATTGATTTACGAACGGACTCGCAGATTTTCTTCCGAACATCGCGAGCGGTCTCTTTCCCAAAAAGTTAAAAAGGTCCTGTCGTCTTTCTTGGCGGGCGCCGCGCTTTTCGCGGAATCGGCCCGCAGTGAAGATTTGGGCCGTGAATTAGGGGAGAATCGTCCGACCAACTCTATTGAACAGGTGGAACAGGCGATTAAATTGGAGATAAGCAAAATCGCGGCTAGGACCGGTTTTGGCTGCTCTTTATTGTTGGATAACGGTATAGGCAAGTATATTTTACACATCGGCCAAATTCACGCCACGCCCCATAATTTAACGAATGCGACTAAACGCGCGAGCGTGATTGATTACCAAAAATCAATCGCCGAACTTATTTCCTCGCTCGTTAATGAACAGCCGTCCGCCGCCAATGTTTTCTCGGAGGGCTTTACCACTGAAGACGAAAGTATTTGCAACGAAATCCGCTTAAATGTTAAAGAGGACTTGGCCGAACTTGCGCCCGACCTAAACAGCTACCACGCGTTGCCCGTCTTGTATGCCAAGCATTCAAGAGGTCTGACTCACTTGAAAATGTTTATGACTCAGCTTAATTACTTGTTTCAGAACAAATTCAGTGATTTGGAAAAACATTTTCAGTCCCAATCGGAGATGATTGGCGATTTGGATGAGCCGGAAAAACGGGGCTTTGAACAAAGTTTGAAAGACGCGCGCGAAATGTTTATTGGAACAGAAACGCGGCCCGATGAAGACGCGATTTTTTATTACGGCGCCACCGACAAGTTATTTCTTGACGGCAAGATTTATCGCAAAGCGGCCGAAGCCAGGGCGTCAAACGAAGCGGCGTTTAAGATTGACGACTTAATAGACGATGCCATTGAAAAAATGAATGATGTTAGGACTAAAGAGGAGCTTAACCGCTCGGTGATGGAAATTGCCAAATTAAGAGCGTCGGAGAAGAAACTTACTTACGACATCCGCGAAGATGTCGCCTTGCGCATACTCGGCGATTTCGGAACGACCAACAATCAACAGGTCATTCCTCTTGTTTATGGCGCTTCTCATGATTTCAGCGACAACGTGCTTAAGTGGAATAAAAGCCACCCCAAACAGCCGTTTGGGCTGATTAAGGTTTGGCGGCAGAAAGAACCAGACCAGACAAAATAATTTTCTGTCTTTTTCGTAAATGAATGGATGTTTGACGTCCGTCTGTTTTTGTTTTATTAAGCCATGTTGGTGTAAGGGGCGCGGGGCGCAAGCGTCATATTTAGCGTGACAGAGCGGATTTTTAGAAGTTTTTAATTTGAATTAAAAATATGAAAAAGTTTTTTGGCAAGAAGGCCGTTATTATTTCAGCTATCGTGTTTGGCTTATTGGTTGTGGCTAGCAGTGCGTCTGCCGATTCATTAAAAATGGGTTTTGGCGCCAGATTGGCAGCCAGCGTCAAACAAGAAGCCAAGATGGTCAAGCTCCGCGAGAAAATGGATAATAAATTACAAAAGACGCAAGAAAGATTTGCGAGGCAAATGGAACGGTTGCAGGAGAAGTTTCGTTTTGACGATTGGGATGATGAAGAAGATGAGATGCGAGTTCAGAAACGAAGAATAATGCTGGCAAGCACCACGCCTATGGTTATCCATATTTCCGCCCGCGGCCAGGCCTCGCTTTCCGGCACCGTGGAAGGCATAAACGCCTCCACCACCTTAATGGTCAAGAGTTGGGGAGGGAACTGGAACGTCTTAACCAATGCCAGCACGACAATTATTTCCGCCGGTCGCACTTTAAGCGACATTCATATCGGCGACCGGATTATTCTGCGCGGGCAAGTTGGTACCACCAGCGCGTTTATGATAAACGCCAAGCTCATTAAAGACCTGACGCCGTAATTTTATTTCCTAGCGAGCGAGGGGAAAAAGTCATCTTTTTCCTGAGCGAGCGGCGCAAATTAAGTCAATACCGTGTGGTTCCTGACAAGCCAGCAGTCGGATTGCTCGTAACGAGTCGCTGACTGCCGGTTTGTTATAGTGTTTGTCCACAGCGCGTCCGCGGACTGATGAAGTAATGTTGTAAGATATGTGAATGGCTTACTACATTCTTGTTGGCGTTTTTGCTTTACTTATGGTGCCGGGCTTGGTTTTTGTTTTTTCGCCCTTGATGCCGGCTATTCCTTATATGTTCGTGGTGGCCATTGTCTTCGGTTTCATAGACGGCTGGCAGCACGTTACTCTGGCTAATTTCGGCATTTTAGGCCTCATTGTCGCTTTTGCCGTTTTAATTGACCACTTGGCTGGACTTTTGGGTGCCAAATATGGCGGCGCCTCAAAGAAGGCGTTGGCCGGCGGTTTAGCCGGCCTATTGACTGGCACCGCCCTCCTGCCGCCCTTCGGCGGTTTCCTCGGGCTTTTTCTGGCCGTATTTTTTATAGAACTCATCAATCATCGCCGCGAAAAGAGCGCTTTCAGGGCGGCGCTGGGCGCTCTGATTGGTTCGGCCACCGGCGTCGCCGCCAATGTTTTTCTGGCCTTCCTGTTTATTGTCCTATTCTTGCTGTTTAGCTTGCTCTGACGCGGTAGAGAGTATTTATCAGACCGCGTGATTTCCATTTCCGTGGTTTGTCGGGCTTTCCAGGATGATTTTTATAATTTCCTCGTCGTTATCGCACATTTTTATTAAATCCAAATCAGCGTCGGTGATTGTTCGGTGTCCGTCTTTTAGGTCATTTCGGAGGAAGTTGTAGAGGGGACGCCAGTAATCGCTTCCGACTAAAATGACCGGCACGCGCCGAATTTTTTTCGTCTGAATCAAAGTTACAATCTCAAAAAATTCATCCAGCGTGCCGAAACCGCCGGGGAAAAACAAATAGGCCTCCGCCGCAAAGGAAAGAGCTACTTTTCGAGTGAAGAAGTAATAGAACTCCATATTGTCGGTGGTGAAGCGATTCGGCTCCTGGAATTCGGCCAGTTTGATGTTCAAGCCAACGGACCCGCCTCCCGTTTCAAAGGCGCCCCGATTCGCCCCCTCCATAATGCCCGGTCCGCCGCCGGTTACTATGGTATAGCCGAGCTTGGAAAGTTTCGCCGCCAACTGTCTGGCTTTTTCATAATGAGTACTGTCCTCGCTTAATCGGGCCGAGCCGAAAATACTAACCGTCTTTCTGTATTTACCGATAAACTCAAACGCCGCTCGAAATTCTTTGAAAATATAAGAGGCGCGGCGCTTAGCGTCCGCGCTCAGCTCATCTTTTGTGAATGGTTGCCCCGGAGTTCGCGGAACGCTTTGTCTCCGTTTCTTTTTTTCTTCGTCCATGGAAAAATTACAAATTTAAGTTTAACCTAAAAAACATTCAGACCCTCCAGCTAATTTTAAGATATAACCTGTGCAAAAAGCAACTTACCCATGCGGCGTTATGTGTGTTAAAATCTTTGAGAATGACATTTAGCAACTAATTTTTTTTATGAAAAATAAGCAAACTATTGCCGTTATCGTCGGAATTATTGTCGTTTCCTCTTTTTTTATAATCGGCAACCGATTTTATCCGTTTGGGAATTCGTCCGATTCAAACGAAACCGGCGACGTTTTAAATGATTCCGGCAATCCCCAAAACAGCATGGCTCTACAGGATTTAACTGTCGGCCAAGGCAAAACCGTTGAGAAGACGGATACGGTGGTCGTTCACTATGTCGGCTTCCTGGCCAACGGCTCCAAATTTGATGATTCAAAGGCGAGGGGCGCTCCGTTTGAGGTGGCGCTTGGCCAGGGCTTGCTTATCCGGGGTTTTGAGGAGGGGGTGCTTGGGATGAAAGTTGGCGGAGTCAGGCGTATAACCGTTCCGCCGGAACTCGGTTACGGCAATCAAGCGGTGGGGCCGATTCCGGCGAATTCAACTTTGGTATTTGAGGTGGAGGTAATTGAAATTAAATAATCAGAGGAGAAGACCGTTTGGGATTCCGTAATTTCAACAGGTCTCTTTTCAACGAACATTTTGGAAAAGGTATTCGGTTTTACCATTCAAAAAAAGGGGAAAGGCCTGGCGCGGGCCGGCGTGATGGAAACAGCGCATGGAAAAATCTTGACGCCGGCTTTTGCCGCTGTTGGCACCAAGGCCTCGGTCAAATCCTTGACCCCGGTGGAGATTAAAGATGTTGGTATTTCAGTCGTGCTGGCCAATACCTATCATTTATATTTAGAGCCCGGGGAAAAAATCATTGAGGCCGCGGGAGGCCTCGGCAAATTTATGAACTGGCCGGGACCCACGATGACCGATTCCGGAGGTTTTCAGGTTTTTTCTTTGGGGGCCGCTTTCGGCAGAAGGCAGAGTAAGATTTCTTTCAGTAAAAAATCAAACGCCACACCGAGGCAAAAGCCCGTCCATTCTGATGTTCTTGAGAACATCAGAATGGGTATGGCTGATAGCGGAGAAGGCGGAAAAACAACAAATACGCTCGTAAAAATTGACGAGGACGGTGTTGATTTTCTTTCATACAAGGACGGCTCCAAGCACCGTTTTACGCCGGAGCGCTCAATCCAAATCCAACAATCCATCGGTGCCGACATCATTTTCGCTTTTGACGAATGCCCTTCGCCTTCTGCGCCCTATGAATACCAAAGAGAGGCAATGGAGCGGACGCATCGTTGGGCCTTGCGCTCGCTTGCGGAACATAAGCGAGCGCGGCGTGGACTGGCGCGGGCTTCGCGCAAAAAAATGCGGAAAGGGGAGCAAGCGCTATTCGGCATTGTTCAGGGCGGGCGTTATGGGGACTTACGCAAAGAGAGCGCAAAAGCCGTCGGGGCGATGGATTTTGACGGCTTCGGCATCGGCGGCTCTTTTGAGAAAGAGGACATTGAGAGCGCTGTTTCTTGGGTTAATGAGATTTTGCCGCCGGAAAAACCGCGACATCTCTTGGGTATCGGCGACCCATTAGACATCTGGGGCGCCGTGGAGAATGGCATTGATACTTTTGACTGCGTGGCGCCAACCAGAGAAGCGAGAACAGGAAGCTTGTACACACGCGCCGGCCGGGTCAATATCACCAATGCCAAGTTTGTGAAAGATTTTTCCCCGCTTGAAGAGCATTGCGATTGCTACACTTGCGCGAACTTCTCACGTTCTTACTTGGCCCATCTTTACCGGACGAAAGAAATTTTGGCGTCAACGCTCGGCACTATCCACAACTTGCGTTTTTTCACAAAATTGATGGGCGAGATAAGAGAAGGCGTCCTCGCCGATAAATTTGAAGATTTTCGCGCCGATTTCGCCAGAAAATATTCAACGCGCTGAAACCATCGGCCTGACTGCTGGTTCAAAAATCCCCGTCCGCTTTCGGGCGGACGGGGCGATATTTACTGTCTTGATTCAGACCCCCGGACCCGGGTCGCCGTCTTCTTCCTTAGTATGAGTGGCGCCAGCAGGACTCATACCGTCGCCCTGGGATAATCCAACGCGTCAGAAGATGGGTTCGTTTGGCACGCCAAGCATAGAGGGTATTCTCCAGCTTCCTGCTGGAAGAGAAATTTCTTCTTGTTCCTGCACGGTTATGCTTTCACCGACTAGACCCTCAACCAATTCTGGTTGCCGTTCAACGAGCTTTCTTAACGCGTGGAATTCATCCAGCAACCGCTGTTTGTTTTGTCTGGTGAGAGGGTGATGCTTTCCGTAGCTTAGAACGGTGTCCATTAAAAGGTCAACTCGTTCTTCGTCTGTCATCGCAGTATAGGCAATCACTTTCGGCATAGGTTTTTATTGATTGTTTTTCTGTAAAGAAGATTATACCCGCCCGAGATTTTGTAAAGGGCCACGATGCCTTTCAGCGGTTGCCGTTTAAGGAGCAAGGAGTAATATTTTAGTATGCGTGTCATACTTGAACCGAAATTTTTTGACCGGCCGGCGCTTAAAGTCGGGCGGGAGCTTCTCGGCAAGTTCTTAGTCAGGGCGGTTGGTGTGAAGGAAATATCTTTACCTATTACCGAGGTAGAGGTTTATGATGGGTTTCGGGACAGGGCATCGCACGCTTTTAGGGGGAAAACGGCGCGAAACGAAGTGATGTGGGGCGACGCCAGTTATCTCTATGTGTATTTCGTTTACGGAATGTATTGGATGCTAAATGTTGTGGTTGGGAAAAAGGACTATCCGGCGGCCATCTTGATTCGGGGAGCGGGAGGATTTAACGGCCCCGGCAAACTCACCGAAGCGCTTGAAATTGATAAGCGGCTTAACGGCAAAATTGCTTCGCCGGTGTCTGGGTTATGGTTTGAGGATAGGGGCTTTAGGCCGAAGCGCGGGCAGGTGAAAAAATTGCCTCGGGTTGGCGTTCATTATGCCGGCGAAGTGTGGGCCAATAAGCCGTATAGGTTTGCGCTTTTGAAGAAAAATAAAAAGACAAGCCGGACTTTTCTAAGAAAAGTCCGGCCGAAACGCGATTAGCGTCACCTTCTTAATGGCACAGGACCCCAGCGCGCGGGCGGGCGCTTGATGGTTTTCGGCCGAGGGTTAGGTTCACCCGAGCCAGTTTGAAGAATCTTGGGAATCGCCGTTCTGGCTAGAATGCCCTTGGTTTGACGGGCTTTCTGGTTCCCGCCGGCGATGCCGCCGTTGCCGTAGGTCGTGTTCACTTTATGAGCCGGTCCACCAATCGGAACCTGCTTGTTCCTGCGCAAAACGCTAATCACTGTTGCCATATGCATGTTTTTGGTTTGTTGCGGTTTGGAGCTTCGTCTTGATTTACCGTAATGAGACACGGCAAATCAAAACGTCTTCTGAAATTATATTCAGAATCAGTTTTTTTACAATCAGAATCAGTTTTTTTACAATATGGCTCTTCAGAAAGAGAAGGGATAAAGAGGAAACTTTTTAAAAAGACCGATTGTCATTATCTTGTCTATCTTCCAGTTTCTTTAACCAATCATCCCGTTTCTTGTCCTCTTCGGGCTTGTTGTCGGACGGCGCCTCCGGATATTTTTCAGGATTCTTTACGGCGTCTCTCATCAAGCTCGCTAATTTTTCAAATTTATTCATGGTTTTTTGTCTTACGGATTAAACTTGGCAAGTGGTTACGCCGCGAGCAATTCTTCAACTATAATTTTTACATCCGCCCCATCCGCTTTGCCTTTGAGTTCTTTCATCACCGCCCCGACTAGTATGCCCGCTTTGCTCTTGTCGGCAATGCCAAGCGCGGCCTTTTTCGCTTCGGCGACTTTTTTTATTTCCTCCCGAGGCATTTGGGCGGGGAGGTAAGTTTCAAGAATTTTCCGTTCTGCTTCTTCCGCCTCAACCAAATCCGCCCGACCGCCCTTTTTGAACTGCTCAACCGAATCCTTCCTTTGTTTGACCGCGCGTTTTATTACCGCCAGCGCTTCATCGTCGGTCAATTCGCCGTCCGGTTTTCGCCCTTTGGCCACGAGCTCGTTCGTAAATGCCGCCACAAGCGAGCGCACGACGGAAAGCCGCAAGGCCTCTTTCTTAAGCATGGCCTCTTTGATTTGCGATTTTATTTGTTGGTGTAAAGACATCATTGGTAATTATAAGGTATAATTTGTTTTATGCAAAACGGCATTTTAATCGCGCTGGTGATTTTTCTGTTGGTGTTAAATGGAGTAATGCTCTGGCGCTTGTCCCACCGGCCGAAAGATAATGAAAAAGACGAAACGGCGTTTAAACTCCTTTTCCAGCAAATGAATGAATTGGCGCGGACGGTTGACCAAAAGATAGGGGAGACGACCAAAGAGGTTTCAAGCGCTATCCGCCACCAATTCGGCGAATCGGCAAAACTTATCAAAGATGTTACGGAGGGTCTTACTAAGTTAGATGAAACGAATCGGCAAGTCATCTCTTTCGCCGACCAACTCCAAAATCTGCAAGATATTTTAAAAAATCCAAAACAACGAGGGATTTTAGGCGAATATTATTTGGAAACCCTCCTAAAGAATGTCCTGCCGCCCAATTCCTACCAGATGCAATATCCCTTTCCGGACGGCACGATAGTGGATGCGGCCGTATTTGTGAAAGACAAAATTATTCCCATTGATTCCAAATTCTCGCTGGAAAATTACAACCGTCTCTCGGAAACCCGCGACCCGGCGGAAAAGGAGCGGTTGGAAAAACTTTTCGTCAATGATTTAAAAAATCGGATTGTGGAGACCTCAAAATATATTCAGCCGGAGCAAAACACCACCGATTTTGCTTTTATGTTTATCCCCCATGAAGCGATTTATTACGACCTTCTTGCCAATAAAGTCGGCGCGGTAACCGATGACACTGAAAATCTAGTGCAGAGAGCCGCTGGCAAATATCGGGTGATTATTGTTTCGCCGACCTCATTTCTCGCTTACCTCCAAACGGTCTTGCAAGGGCTTAAGGCCCTCCAAATTGAGGAGACGGCCAAAGAAATTATCAAGCGGGTGGGGGAGCTCGCTCGGCATCTTAAAAGTTATGAGGAGTACCATGTCAAGCTCGGCAATGCCATCTCGGTGGCGGTTAATCATTACAATGCGACCGGCAAGGAGTTTAAGAAGATTGATAAAGATGTGATGCGCATCACCGGCGCGTCCGGCGAACTTCAAGCGCCGGTGTTGGAAAAACCTGAAACGGAAGGTTAGCGTCTCAATGAGTTTCGTTATGAAGCCAAATTATCCGCCGCAGAGGCGGGCGTTTTGGAAACGGGCAATCCGAACCGGCCGATTGATTTTTTAAAATGGCTATGTATAATGTTTTTATGAAAGAATTTGCCGTTATCCAAACAGGCGGGAAGCAATACGATGTTTCCGTCGGGGATGTCTTGAAGATTGAAAAGCTACCCGACCCCTCCAAGGAGGGCGATCTTATCATTTTTGACAAGGTGCTTTTGGTTGATAATGGCCAAGACACCACCGTTGGCACTCCTTACATCGCCGGCGCGAAGGTCTCTGGCAAAATTGAAGAAATCGGACGCTCAAAAAAAATTCTAGTTGTGAAATATAAAGCCAAAAGCCGCCATCTAAAACGCCGGGGCCACCGCCAGCCATATATCAAGGTCCGGATTGACTCCATAAAATAACAGGGTAGCCGCTAGTAGTCAGACCGCTCGTGATTCACGGCTGTAAAGAGCGTTTTGACTGCTGGTTACCTCTCCGGTTTACGGCCCGATAGGGCTTCTTTAATGGTCAGCGGGTCGGCGTATTCTAATTCCGTGCCAGTGGAAAGACCTCGTCCGAGCACGGTGATTTTTAGGTCTTTGCTCTTAAACGGCGTGAGCAGTTTTTCAATGTAAAGGGTGGTATTTTCGCCCTCGGGATTCGCGTTCAAGGCCAAAATTATCTCTTTAAGCCCTTCCGGCACCCGTCTCTTAATTTCTTGCGATAGCTCTTTGCTTCTGACCCTTTCCTCCGGTTTATCTGAAAGAATCGGGATGGTGCCGCCCAAGACGAAATAAAATCCATTATAGGCGCCGCTTTTTTCTATCGCTTCAAAATCAAAGTCCTTGGCGACCACCATTAAAATGGAGTGGTCGCGGGATTTGTCGGAACAAACCGCGCAAATATCGGTTTTGGTTTCTCCGTTAAAATATCGCCCGCAGAATTTACACCGGCTGATTTTTTTCTCTACCAAGGCGAGTGCCTCGCGCAGACCGGCGGTTACTCCTCTTTTATCGCTTAGCAGAAAATAAACGAATCTTTTTGCTTGCCTTGGCCCCACTCCCGGGAAAGCGCCAAAAATTTTTGAAAGTTTATCAATCAGATTCATAAAAATTTAGAACACCTCCGCGCCGTTATCCGCCGCCGCGTTCTCCCCTCCGCCAAAATCGCCCTTCTCCAAACTTAAGAAAGTGGCTTTTTTATCGTCAAAATATAATTCCACTTTGCCGGTCGGGCCGTTGCGGTGCTTCTCCACTAGAATTTCGGCGATATTTGGCTTGGCGGAATCCTCTTTATATTTATCCTCGCGGTGAATGAACATTACCACGTCGGCATCTTGTTCTATTGAGCCCGAATCGCGAAGGTCGGAAAGCCGCGGCCTGCCGCCACGGCTTTCCACGGCGCGCGATAGTTGGGAGAGCGCCAGCACTGGCGTATCAAGCTCTCTCGCCAAGTGTTTGAGCGAGCGGGAAATTTCCGTGACTTGCTGAACCATGGAATCGCTAGAACGAGTTATGGTCGGCGCCATCAGTTGGAGATAATCAACCACGATGAGTCCCAATCCTTTTTCAATCTTAAGCCGCCTGGCGACCGAGCGTATCTTTAAGATGTTGTTGCCGGGCTGGTCGTCAATGTAAATCGGAGCGCGGGACAAGCGGTCTAGAGAATCGCGGATTTTTCCGAAATCGCCGTCGCTTTGAATTCGGCCGGTGCGAAGATGCCAAGCACTCACTCTGGCCTCGGCTGCGAGCATTCTGTCAACCAATTGAGCCGAGCTCATTTCCAGAGAAAAAATGCCGACTGGCGTGCCGTGAAGCACGGCGGTTTGCCTCGCGATATCTAACGCCAAAGCGGTTTTTCCCATAGAAGGCCGAGCGGCTAAAATTATCAAATCGGATTTTTGGAAACCGGCGAGCAGATTGTCCAGTTCCTTGAAACCGGTTCGGATGCCGCGGAGTTCGTCTTTTGATTTATGGAGCCGGTCAAGCCGCTCCCAGGCCTCGGCGAGCGCGCGATTAAATTCAACAACGGTCTCCGGCCTGCCGACCCGGCTGATTTCAAAAATCCGCTTTTCAGCGCGGTCAATGATTTCTTCCAATTCGCCCTCCTCGGCAAATCCCAGATTGGCCACATATTCCGCGGCAGAGATAAGTTCGCGAAGCAGGTGTTTCTTTCTAACGATTGACGCGTAGTGCGAGGCGTTGGAAGCGGCGGGCACGCTGTCCACCAGCTCCGTTATATAACTTGCCCCGCCGACCCTTTCCAACTCTTTCTTTTCGCCAAGCAAGGTAGAGATGGAAAGGAGGTCAATCGGCCGGCTTTTGGCAAAAAGCTCCAGCATCGCGGCGTAAATCAGCTTGTTGCGTTCGGCGTAAAAGGAAGCGGGAGAAATGATATCCAACACCTCATTCATCGCCTCGGGCCGGAGCATAATGGAGCCCAAGCAGGCCTGTTCGGCTTCAATACTCTGCGGTGGAAGCCGGAGAAAGGTGGACGGTACTTGGATTTGATTTTTTGTCTTGAAGTCGGCCATTGGGAAACCAATTTTACCACAAAGGGTTTTTCGGTGGGCAAACGGAAAATATGAATAAACTGTGGGGAAGGTGGGGATAATTTTTCAAACTCCCAAATCATAATTTCCAGGCCTTAAATGAATCTCAAAACCCAAACTCGTAAAGAATCTCCGCGTTAGTTCGGCGTAGTTCCCATCCTACCGCCCCAGCGGGGCAGGCAGGCGTGTCTATTCCACATTAGCTGTGGATAACTGGCTTGCAAGTGGTAGAAAGTGGTGTATAAATTACACTGAGTGGGAAATTGTGGGAAACACAAGCTAGCGCGGTTCGTTTCGTATCGCACGCGTTTAGTCAACTTTAGCGCGCTTCAAAAGAACTTCGCGCAATCCCGTTTTTTCGGGATTGCGCGGGGGAGCGCACCTCATAATGCTTATCGGCGAATACATCCACACCATAGATGACAAAAACCGCCTTTCTTTGCCGGCCAAGTTCAGGGCGGAAATGGGAAAGAAGGTGGTTATAACGCCGGGCCTTGACGGTTGTCTCTTTGTTTTTACTTTGGAGCAATGGCAAGAAATTTCCGCCAAGCTTGCCGAGTCCTCCATGCTTCAATCCGACTCGCGGAGTTTCAGCCGTTTTATATTCGGCGGGGCGGTGGAAGCGGAAATTGATTCCATCGGCCGCATTCTCATTCCGGAATTCTTAGCTGAACGCGCGAAATTGTCCGGCCGAGTGGCCATCGTAGGCGTTCAGGGCCGGGCGGAAATTTGGGATGAAAAAGCCTGGCGCTCCTACAAAGAAGAGGTTGAACATAAGGCCGACGCTTTGGCGGAGAAATTAGGTCAAGTGGGCGTTTTATGATTCACCAAAGCGTCTTACTTTCGGAGACCGTTGATTCGCTTGCCCTTCGGGAAGGCGATGTGGTCTTGGACGCGACGGTTGGCGGCGGCGGCGCGAGCGAGCTTATTTGCCGGCGGCTTGGCGGCAGGGGAACCATCATTGGATTGGACGCCGACGCCGACGCTTTAGAGCGGGCTCAAGAGCGGCTTAAAAGCCAGAATTGCCTTTTTCTGCCGGTTAAAAAGAATTTTCGGGATTTGGATGAAGCGTTAAGCGAACTTGGCATTTCGCCGACGAAAATAATTTTTGATTTAGGCCTTTCTTCAAACCAATTGGAAGAGTCAGGCCGCGGCTTCAGTTTTCGGAAAAACGAACCGCTGCTTATGACCTTTGACGCTCATCCGATGGCCGGATTGACTCTGACGGCTCGCGATGTGGTCAACCAATCAAGCGAAGAAGAACTTCGGGAAATATTCTGGCGTTACGGAGAGGAAAGATTCGGCAGGAGAATCGCCGCGGCTATCGTTCTCGCCAGAAAGAAGAAGCCGATAGAGACCTCCGGCGAATTGGCGGCGATAGTTTCGGCCAGCGTTCCTCGGAGTAAAACCAGAATCCACCCCGCGACCAAGGTCTTTCAAGCGCTCCGCATCAAGGTGAATGACGAGCTTAACGCCCTCTCCCAAGGTCTTCGCAAGGCGTTTGAAACCATCCCTCAAGGCGGACGGATTGCCGTTATCTCTTTTCACAGTTTGGAAGACAGAATCGTCAAGAATTTTTTTCGCGATTTGGCGAGAGAGGGCAGGGGAACGCCAATCGTAAAAAAACCAATCGCGCCTTCCCCGGACGAGGTGAAAGCAAACCCCAGAGCGCGGAGCGCCAAACTCAGAGTGATTGAAAAATCGTAAATTAACGCAGCGCAGCGCTTATCAGCAATTTTTAATATTTTATTTATATGTATAAAGTGGTTTCAATAACATACCCCCTTAGGCGAATCAGTTTTTATGCGGCTGGTTTTCTTTCGGTTGCCTCGCTTCTGTTTTATGTTTACTTTATCAGCCAAGCCGTGTCCGCCGCGGTTAAAACCGCGGAAGCCGACAAAGAAATCGCCGCTTTTTCCAGAGAGCTGACGGCGCTTGAAACGGCTTACATAGAGAAGAAATCGTCCATTACGGCGGAATTGGCAAAACAGCTTGGCTTTCAAGAGTCAGAGAACCCCGAATTCATCTCTCGGAAGGCCTTGAGCGAGGGTCTCTCTCTCGGCGCGGGAATTTAAACGGCTAGGACGATGACTATCAACACGGCCTTGAAATTAAGAATTGTCGCTTTCGTTTTTATTCTCCTTGGCGGAATTTTAGTCAGCCGTCTGTATTTTTTACAGATTGTTCAAGGCAGCGCCTACAGAGAGAGAGCCGACCACCGTTATCCCGCGGAATATCTATTTGACCGCGGTTCCATCTTTTTTAAGACCAATAATGAAGAATTGGTGGCGGCGGCAACTCTGAAAACCTCCTATTTTATTTATTTCAATCCTTCTCTGACAAAAAATCCGGACGACATTTATCAGGCGCTGGCGCCGATGGTGGAAATTGACCGAAGCGACTTTATGATGAAGGCGGGGAAAATCGGCGACTCTTACGAGGAGTTTGCTCACGGCCTGACGGAAGAGGCAGCGGCAAGAATCAAGCAAGCGGCTATTCCAGGCATTGAGGTTTCCACGGAGCGTCACCGATTTTATCCGGCCGGTTCTTTGGCCGCCACCGCCATCGGTTTTGTCGCTTATAAAGGCGACTCGCTCGGCGGCCGCTACGGCTTGGAGCAGTATTACGAAGATATTTTGTTTAGAGAGGGTAATAAAAGCTACGCCAATTTTTTTGCCGATATTTTTAAAGGCCTAAATAAAGTCGTTTCCAAAAACGAATCTTTAGAAGGTAATTTGGTCTTGACGCTTGAACCGACGGTCTCCGGCGAATTGGAAAAAACGCTCAAGGACTTTAATGCCGTTTGGAACTCGGAGCTCGCTGGCGGAATAATAATGGACCCCAAAGATGGCGCCGTCATTGCCATGGCGGTCAATCCGACTTTTGATTTGAATAATTTCCAGAGTGTTTCCGACCCCCGGATTTTCGGGAATCCGTTAGTGGAAAATGTTTATGAAATGGGTTCAATCGTTAAGCCCTTGACATTGGCGGCCGGACTTGATGCGGGGGTTATTAAACTAAGTTCCACTTACGACGACAGGGGATTTTTAGAGTTAAACGGCAGGCGGATATCAAATTTTGACGGCCGGGGCAGGGGAGTGGTTTCTATGCAGGAGGTTTTGAACCAATCATTGAATACCGGCGCGGCTTTCGTCGCTTTAAAAATGGGCAAGGAACGCTTTGCCGATTACTTCAAACGGTTCGGCCTAGGCGAAGAGACCGGCATTGATTTGCCAAACGAAACCCACGGCCTTATGGAGAATTTGGACAGCCCGCGCGATATAGAGCTGGCCACGGCGTCTTACGGGCAGGGCATCGCTTTTACGCCGATTGAGACGGCCCGCGCGATGGCGGTTTTGGGAAACGGCGGCTACTTGGTCAATCCGCATCTGGTCTCGGCCATTGATTATGATGTCGGTATTTCGCGCAAGAAGAGCTATGAGAATGTGGCGCAAGTCATCAAGCGAGAGACCTCTGAAGAAATAACGCGGATGCTTGTGGAAGTAGTTGACAGCGCTTTGGCGCACGGTAAATTTAAGATGGAACGCTTCAGCATCGCCGCCAAGACGGGCACGGCGCAAATGGCAAACCCGGAAGGCGGCGGCTATTTTGAAGATGAATACCTCCATTCTTTCTTCGGTTATTTTCCCGCTTATCAGCCGAAGTTTTTGATTTTTCTTTACACCGTCAATCCCCGTGGCGCCATGTTCGCCTCGGAAACCCTGACTCGGCCGTTTTTTGACTTAACCAAATTTCTGCTCAATTATTACAATATCCCGCCAGACAGATAAGCCGGTTTTTCCTGTTATAATGAGATTAAAATACCAAAATTTTTGATAAAAAACGAGTGAATCTAAACAAAAAATTAAAAGTTAAAATACCAAAATTAAAAATGGTAATTAAAAATTCAAAATTGGGGAAATGAGCATCCATCTTGTTTTTTTATTTTAAATTGATTGCGTGGTTAAGCGTCATATCTTAAATTATGCCGAAAATGCTTAAATCAATTGTCATATGGGCAATCACTTTAGAGGCCAAGCTTATTTTGCGCAAATATCGGCCGAGGGTGATTGCCGTTACGGGAAGCGTTGGAAAGACCTCGGCCAAAGACGCGATTTACTCGGTGTTTTCCCAGTTCTTTTTTGTCCGTAAGAGCGAAAAAAGTTTCAACAGCGAAATTGGTTTGCCGCTCACCATAATCGGCGCGCCAAACGGCTGGCATAATCCTTTCGTCTGGTTTGCCAATCTCCTCAAAGGTCTGTTTTTAATTGCCTTTCGGACGAATTATCCTAAATGGCTGGTTTTGGAAATCGGCGCCGACCGGCCGGGAGACATTGAAAAAATTTCAAAATGGCTGGTTTCCGATATGGCAGTAATCACCCGACTGGCCAAAGTGCCGGTCCACGTGGAATTTTTCGCCTCGCCCGAAGCGGTCGTGGCGGAAAAAAGCAAGATTCTCAATACGCTGAAAGATGGCGGGATTTTAATTCTTAACGCCGACGATGAAGATGTCTTGACGCTCAAAGAGTCCTACCGCGGTGAGGCGTTTGGCGTCGGTTTTATCAAGGGGGCCTCTCTCCGCGCTTCTCATTATAAGATTAATTACGCCAAACGGGACGGGCAAAAAATACCCCAAGGCATCACTTTTAAAGTTGACCATGAGAGTAATTCCTTGCCCGTTGATTTTGACGGTTCGCTCGGCCGCCAACATGTCTACCCCTTGCTTTTCGCTTTGGCCGCCGCCAAATTACAGAATGTGAATTTAGTTGACGCCGCTCTAGCGCTTAGGCGACATCACGGACCAAACGGCAGGATGAAATTGATTTCCGGCATTAAAGGAAGCGTCATCATTGACGATACCTATAACTCCTCGCCGGTGGCGGTTGAGGAAGCGCTGCAAACTCTTAAAGATATTGAAACGGGAGGCAAAAAAGCGGCAATTTTGGGCGATATGCTGGAACTTGGAAAATATTCCACCGAAGAGCATAAAAAAGCCGGCGCGTTGGCGGCCCAAGTTTGCCAACTGCTTATTACGGTTGGAGTCAGGGCCAGAGACATCGCTTTGGGCGCGCTCTCGGCCGGCATGGACGAGAAAAATATTTTTCAATACGAAACCGCCGCCGACGCGAATAGGGAAATGGATAATCTTATTAAGGAAAAGGACGCCATTTTGGTTAAGGGCTCGCAGGGTATTCGGCTTGAAAAGGTAGTGGAAGAAATTATGGCCGAACCGGCCCGCGCCAAAGAACTTCTGGCGCGGCAAGACAATGAGTGGAAAAACAGATAGCGCTTAATATAATTATTTCACTAATATTGAATATGGAAGAATTATTAGAACAAAATTTTTGGTTGCTTATGGTCCTTATGGTCTGGACTATTCCCTGGAAAGGGTGGGCGCTTTGGAAAGCGGCAAAACTCAATGACAAGTGGTGGTTTGTGGCGCTTCTTTTGATTCAAACCGTTGCCATTCTTGATATTCTCTATATCTTCATTTTCAGCAAGCGCCACTCCTCACCAATTTTAAAAATTTGACCTCATGGGGATTCGGTCACAACTTTTTTCCTCGCCGTCGCTCGGAAAAAGTCGCTACCCCGACTCGCGACCCGTTCTGCTGAACGGGTGCCCGCTCCGTCTTTCGAATCCCCATGAGGTATTAAAAATATAGGCGGCCAATGCTCCGCATTGCCCTTGTTATTTTTTTTGACCTCATGGGGATTCGAACCCCAGTTTCCAGGATGAGAACCTGGCGTCCTAGGCCGGACTAGACGATGAGGCCGCACTTTGCCACAGCGGGAAATTTCTAATTTAGCGGGGGCTCCCCGCCTGTAAAGGCGGTGGTATCTATATCTTAATTCCCGCCCGACGACTGGCAGGTCCGATTTCTAAAAAATAAGTAGAAATCAGGTAAAAAACTATAGCACTTTTTTGATAAATTTCAAAAAATTGCTATTGTATTGAGGATTTTAAACACATACCGCGTGAAAGCGGGCCATCATTATGCGAAAGGATACTTTCAAACTTAAGAGCCCCTTCTCTCCGGCTGGCGACCAACCCAAGGCCGTCAAGGGTTTAGTGGAGGGTCTTAAAGCGGGGGAGAGATATCAGACGCTTCTTGGAGTGACGGGGAGCGGCAAAACATTTACCATGGCCAATGTCATAGAAGCCATTCAGAAACCGACGCTTGTTATCGCCCACAATAAAACGCTGGCCGCCCAATTGGCCCAAGAATACCGGGAATTTTTTCCGCACAACGCCGTCCACTATTTCGTTTCTTACTACGACTACTATCAGCCGGAGGCCTATTTGCCCGTTACCGACACCTACATAGAAAAAGAAGCTCAAATAAACGAAGAAATTGACCGGCTTCGGCACGCTTCCACACAGGCGCTTTTAAGCCGCCGCGATGTCATCATTGTCGCTTCAGTGTCTTGCATTTACGGCCTAGGCAGTCCCGAGGAGTATGAAAAGGTAAACAAGCGCTTTGATAGAGGTATGAAAATTTCCCGGAGCGATTTAATACGCGCGTTAATCGGCATTTATTTCACCCGCACTAACGCGGATTTGAAAAGCGGACATTTCAGAGCGCTTGGACAAAGCGTTGAAATTATGCCGACCGGGGAAGAAATAATTCAGCGGATAGAATTTGCCGGCGCTCGGATAGAAAAAATTTCCAAAATCAACCCGATTACCAGAGACGTCATAGAAAATAATACGGAGACGATTTTCATATTTCCGGCCAAGCATTTCGTTACGGATAAAGAGACCGTGAAGCGGGCGACCACAACCATCAAATCAGAACTGGCCGAGCGGCTTAAGGCCCTTCAGAAAGAAGGAAAAACCCTGGAGGCGGAGCGGCTCAAGCGCCGGACCAATTATGATTTGGCGCTTATCCGCGAGGTCGGTTATTGCAACGGCATAGAGAATTACTCGCGGCATTTTTCAGGGAAACTTCCGGGCGAGCCGCCTGACACTCTGCTTTCGTATTTCCCAAAAACCGAAAATGGAGAACCGGATTTTCTGACGATTATAGACGAGTCCCATGTCACTGTGCCGCAAATCGGCGGTATGGAACAAGGCGATGCTTCGCGGAAACAAACGCTTATAGAGCACGGCTTTCGCCTGCCTTCGGCGGCCGACAACCGTCCGCTTAAATTCCTGGAATTTGGGGAGAGGGTGGGGCAGGTGATTTTCACTTCGGCGACGCCGGGGGACTACGAGAAGGAAAAGAGCGGGAAAGTGGTGGAGCAAGTCATTCGGCCCACCGGTCTTATTGACCCCAAGCTGGAGGTCCGGCCGATTATTTCATCCGGAAAACACCGAGGCCAAATCCAGGATTTTATCGCCGAGGCGGAAATCGTTATTAAAAAAGGGGAGCGGGCGATTGCCACGACGCTTACAAAAAAGATGGCCGAGGACCTTTCGGCCTTCTTGAAAGAAAGGGGAATAAAGGCCGAGTACCTTCATAGCGACATAGAAACCTTGGAGCGCATCCAAATTCTTTCAAAATTCCGCCGCGGCGATTTTGATATTTTGGTGGGAGTGAATCTGCTTCGTGAGGGTTTGGATTTGCCAGAGGTCTCCCTTATCGGCATCTTAGACGCCGATAAGGAGGGGTTTCTCCGCTCCGAGACTTCTTTAATCCAAATCATTGGCCGGGCGGCGCGGAATGTAAACGGCAAAGTCCTTCTTTACGCCGATAAGAGCACCGGTTCAATGGAGAAGGCGATAAGAGAGACAAACCGCCGGCGCAAAATCCAACTTTCTTACAACAAACGCCACGGCATCACGCCGAAGACCATTTCTAAAATCATTAAGGATATTACCGAAGAGTTTGGAAGCGAGCATAAAAAAATCGTGAGGAATCTTTTGATTCTGGACAGTAAGCTCTTTAAAGACAACCCCAATAAATTTATCGCCGAGAAAAGGAAGCAAATGAGCAAGGCGGTGAGAATTTTGGACTTTGAATCGGCGGCGTTGCTTCGGGATGAAATTAAGGAATTGGAAAAATTAATTCACTCAGACAAATAATTCCGACCCAAACGCCTATTCTCAAATTCCCAACCTGCCTGCCGGCAGGCAGGGCGAGGCAAGGAATTTGAGAATAGGCGTTTGGGTCTTTTGGCAAGCGATTAGCCCAATATCAATGAGGTTGCGGGAAGACATTCAGAATTTCTTCCGCAGAGCGGTTTCGGCTAGGCAACCCGCTCTATTTGTATTACATTTAATGCGCCGGCGGGCGAAATGTCGCGCGTTCGGGGTATAGTATAAAAGCAGTATACACGCATGGGGTGCGTGAGGCCCCGGAGCATTACCGGGTACCCCGAAAGATGTCCTAAAAACGGAAAAGTTAATCGTCAGGGATTTTTCTCTCTTGGCGCTCCGCTTTGGCGCGGGCGGTTTTTGAAAGATATTTCTTGCGAAGCCGGACCGATTTCGGCGTGATTTCCAGGTACTCGTCTTCTTTCATTATTTCCATGCCGCGTTCAATAGAGAGCCGGAATGGGGGAGTGAGGTCAATCGCGTCCCCCATGCTGGTGTTTCGAAAATTCGTCAGTTGTTTATTTTTCGTCGGGTTCACATCCAAGTCCTCGCCTTTGGCGGTGTTGCCGATAATCATTCCTTCATAAACCGGCGTTGCCGGGTCTATGTATATAATGCCGCGCTCTTGCAGTTTAAAAAGGGAATAGGCGAGGGCCGTGCCGTTCTCCATTGAAATCATTGAACCGAAAGTGTGCCGTTTTATGTCTCCGGCGAACGGTTTGAAACCGATGAAGCGGGAGGACAAACTGCCCTCGCCTTTGGTGTTAATGATAAATTCACTTCTATAACCCAAGAGCCCTCGGGTCGGCATTTCAAAAATCATCCTGGTATGCGAACTCTCTTCTTTCATTGCCGTCAGAATGCCCCGCCGGCGCGTTAACTTTTCTATCACCGAACCGGCGGAAGCGGCCGGTGCGTCAATGACCGCCTCCTCAAACGGCTCTAATCGCTCGCCATTTTCTTCTTTGATAATCGCCTGCGGTTCGGAGACCTGAAATTCAAAACCCTCGCGCCGCATATTTTCCAAGAGAATGGAAATATGAAGCTCACCTCGCCCGTAAAGCCGGAAGAAATCGGGCGCGCTCCAATCGATTTTTAAGCCGACATTAACCTCCAGCTCTTTCTCGAGGCGCTCCCTTATTTGGCGAGTGGTCACAAATTTGCCTTCTCGTCCGCCGAAAGGGGAGTCGTTCACCAACAGATTTATGGCAATGGTCGGCTCGTCAATCGCGATGGCGGGCATAGGTGTTTGTTCGGCATTTTCGCAAATACTGTCGCCTATATAGACATTCGGCAAACCGGCAACCATGGCGATATCGCCGGCAAACGCTTCCGGCACGCTCTTTTTTTCCATACCCTCAAAGGTAAATATTTTTGTAATCTTGCCTTCTTCCGTTTCGCCGTTTGTCTTTTTTACAAAAACCCCATCTCCTTGGCGGACGACGCCTTGATAGATTCTCCCAACCGCCAAACGGCCGAGAAAGTTGTCATAGCCCAAGTTAAAGGGCTGCATTAAAAGTTTTTCCCCGTGCGCGTCTTTGGTTTTGGCCGGCGGCACTTCCCTTAAGATGGTGTCTAGAAGGGGAGCGAGATTTTCATTTTCATCGTTCAAGCGCCTTTTGGCGATGCCCTGCCGGCCGATAGCGTAAAGCGTCTTGAAATCAAGCTGTTCATTGCTTGCGCCAAGCTCCATAAAAAGTTCCAGCACTTCATCATGCGCTTCCGCCGGCCTGGCTGCCGGCTTATCAATCTTATTTATAACGACGATGGGCTTTAAGCCGAGTTCAAGGGACTTCTTGAGCACAAATCTGGTCTGGGGCATCGGCCCTTCTTGGGCGTCCACCACGAGAAGCACCGTGTCAATAGAGCGGAGCACCCGTTCAACCTCCGAGCCGAAATCAGCGTGGCCGGGCGTGTCTACGATATTCACCTTTGTCCCTTTCCAAAAAAACGAAGCGTTTTTTGAATAAATAGTAATGCCGCGCTCCTGTTCAAGAGCGTTGGAATCCATACTGACGCTTGCGTCCTTAACCATGCCCGTTTCCCGCATTAAGGCGTCAGTCAAGGTGGTTTTGCCATGGTCAACATGGGCGATAATGGCTATGTTTCTAATTTCCATATTTTAGTTAAAGGCGTGAATTACAAAACATAAATTTTTTTATGGTTGGTTCCGCAAAATCTCCTTAAAAAAAACTTAGGGATTTTGCGGCCAGAGGACCTAAAATTTTATGTTTCGTAATTCAAAGCTAATGGGGGTTTTTGAAGTCAGACCATACAAATTAACATTTTTGATAATTTTTGTCAAAAAACGCCTTGGCCACGAGGATAAAGTAGGGCGCTTTAGCAGATATTTTCAACTTCACAAGGTGGACAAAATAGAATAGACACGGGTCACAAAACACTAAACAACGCCCCAATAGAGCCGTTTTTTAGACAACGAAATAACCTTGACAGCAAGTGTTTTTTCTGCTACGATGTTCGGCGTAAATCAGAGCCAAGCTCTGGTTTTTAGTTTACGAATAATCCGCCGCCAGGCGGATTGGTTTGTAAGTATGCTCGCCTCTAATTTTCCACAATCATTGGAAATAGCGGGCGGGTTAATCAAGAAAATTTATGATGACACTTGGAATGCTAACAAGCTTGATTACTTTCATCACCGCGACTCATGCTCAAACAACCGTACTGATTCACGAGAATGTTGCGCCTTCCGATACAAATATTGTTGTTTCGGAAAGAAAGTTGGACCGGCCGATGACCTTGGAGTCCTATGTTCGCGAGTATTTTACGGACGAGCCAATTCTCGCGGAAATTGCCAAATGCGAATCCACTTTCCGGCACTTAGGCAAGAACGGGCAAATTCTTAGGGGGAAGGTCAACAGAGGCGATGTCGGTGTAATGCAGATAAACGAGTTTTATCATGGTGATAAGGCCGATGCGCTTGGGTTTGACATTTACACCCTGGAAGGGAATATGGATTTCGCCAAGTATCTTTACAACAAATACGGCGCGAAGCCCTGGCAGGCCTCGGCTCCTTGCTGGAATAATTCGGACTCTTGGATGAGTATCAGCAGAAGGTAATCAAAGCTTTAAAAACAAAATCTCCGCCTACGGCGGAGATTTTGTTTTGCTGAATTTCTGAAGAAAATCCGCTCGGGGTAGGGCAGACATCTGGGGCAAGAGTTTAAATTGCCGTGTCGCACAATATATCTTTTATTCAGATAACTTGTGCGACATTGGTTGGATTGGAGCTTTTATCGCTGTTCTTCCTTCCTTCGCAGAATTTCTTGAATTGATTCATTGTCATTATCTTCTGATAATCTTTGAGGGGTTTTGTTTTCTTCTTTATCATAGCTTCAATCTCAGATTCTTGAATCTCATCATTCATCATTAAGAAAATCACAGGGTACTGGAGTGTGTGATTGCTGCTATATGTTTTAAGTTTACTATTGATACAGCCGGTCATATTTTTCTTATCACTCGGATAAAATACATCCACAGAGAAATTTCCGTTTGAGCAAAAAACAAAAAAATCCGTTCGCGTTCTTCTGTCATCGTTAAAAAGATACTCACGGTGAACAAATGGTTTTCCGAATCTATCTAGTAGATAGCGATAGATTTGGGTTTCAAGTTCATAAGAGCGTTTATTTATTTTTTTTGCTCTATTTGAGCTGTATTCGCCTTTAGTGAAATCATGGACTCCTTTAAGTTTAAGAGTTTCGCGAAGACGAGGCAAACCGCCAAATCTTCTCTGTATTTGCCTGGATGAAGGTAAATAATCACATCCGTCTATTTCTGTGGCTGTAGGATATCTAGAATAGTCACGAAAAAATCTCTCAAAGCCGTCTTTAATATTAGAAATGGTCCATTTATTTTTTGTTGTCCGTGGTTCCATCTTCAAATAGTAATTAGTAATCACTCGCTTTGAGTTTCTTCTGTGTAAATTATGTTAGCAATAAATGCGGAGGTAAAAGTTTGTATGGCTGACCATGTATGAGAATCCGCAACTACCGTCCAACTATTTCTAACGACCGGTATCAAAATTTTTTTCGCCTTGTCAAAATTTGTCATTACGAATGCGCCAGCCGGGCTTTTAGTGGCTTTATCGGCGAGTTCCCTAGCGTTGATGTCAAAATAAGCCATCAAGCCGACAAGCCCGACCACAATAAGCGCGGTTACTAGGATTCGCCCACGGTGATTTGTATTTTTATTAAGCATTCTCTGAAAAAAATATTTTAAACTCGTATCTCGTATATTGTATTGGTATTTTACAAATACAACAGCGGATTAATATACGCTTTCAAGTCCGCAACCGGCATTCGGTAAGTTCCGCCGCAGACCCGGCTTTTTCTTTCTAGAATTTGCACGCCTTGAGTGGCATAAACGGTGAAATGTAAGTGTGGGCCCGTTGAGTAGCCGGTATTGCCGCTATAACCCACAAGTTCGCCCGTGCCGATATTTTGGCCCGGCACGACCTTAATCAGCGATAAATGCGCGTAAAGCGTGGAAAGACCGTTTTCATGAGTAATTAACACCCATTTACCGTACGACGCGCCGGGACAGACAGTATCGGTGTCGCCGGTGCCCGCTACGGTGCCGGAGGCGGCGCTTAAGATTGGCGTGCCAGTTCCGGCGCGCAGGTCAATGCCGTTGTGCCCCTTCCCGCTATAAGCGTTTGTGGTTTTGGCGAAAGTCGTATTGCCGAAGTATTGGGTTACGAAGACCGAGGCCAGAGGCCACTTTAGGACCCCGCTGCCGGTTTTCGGCAATTTAGTCGGGTCAATTTCCAGCTGGAGTTTGGATTCAAATTCTAAGAGCTCCTCTTCAAAGGCCTCTTTCAAAGCCAGTTTTTCTTCAAGGGTTTTTCGGAATGCGGATTCTTTGTTTTTTGTCGCCCTTAATATGCCATCCTTTTCCTTTTGGTTTATCTCAATGATTTTTTTCTGGTCCGACAATTGCCTTTGAAGCGATTCCAGTTGGGATTTTTTCAATCCGACTTCTTTGTGATTAGTTTCTAAATCGGCCTTGAGGTTCTTAAGAATTTCCAAACGCGCCGTAAGGCCGAGCTGGAATTGTTTCTGCCGTTCAATGTCATTCCAGAAATCTGAAATACTTTCGGCAAAGAGCATTATTTCCACGAGATTGTTGGCGTCCGCTTCGTTGATTCTTCGCACCGATTCGGCTATGGCCTCGTGATTTTCCGAAATATCCGATTCTTTGCCTTGAATTGCCAAAGATAATTGGTCTAATTCCAAATTCGCTTTGCTAATTTTGCTAGTAGTAACCCCAATATCGGCAACCAGTTTTTTGCGCGACAAGTCCAGTGCCTTTAAGGTGTTTTGAAGCGTATTTGCTTCTTTAACCGTTTTCCCAACTTCGCTTTGGTAAATGACGATTTCCGCCTCAAGTTTGCTGATTTCTTCGTTTCGCTCGCGGATTTTCTGCTGCAAATCAGAGATGGTGTCCACCTGTGCGGCGCTTGCCGTCATGAAGTTTGATAGCAGAATGATGGCGGCGATACCGGCGGCATTCGCATTATATTTAATTCGCGGGACTCGCGTCGTCATTTTAGATGGGGATTTTAATCAACTCTGTCTCAAGAATTCCACCGCCGCTCGAAGGCGCAGAACGGCTTCGGCCCGGCCGATAAGCGCCAGAATAGTGAAAGGGTCTGGCGATTTTTCTTTGCCGGAGAGCGCCACGCGCAAGGGCCACAGGATATTCTTTTTGCCGGATTTTTCAGCGTAAGGAAATATTTTTTCTTTGACGGACTGGCTTGTAAATGAGCCGTCAGGAAGCTCTTGTAGGATTTCACCCGCTTTACTTAAATGTAATAATGTGTCATTTCTGTCAAGAGCGCGGCAAAGTAACTCCGAATCATATTTAATCTTCCTACCTTTTACTAGGAAATCCCATTCCCCCGCTTTTGTTTCCTTTCTAAACTCGCTTAATGTAGACAACCGTTCAAATACCACCGTAAGAAGTTCTTTCAACTCTTTCCCGTTTCTCCCCATTTTGAATTCTTCCGGCACGCTACTCATTACGAAGGTGTTGTCTTCCCCTACCCCCTTTCTTATGTACTCGCGATTGAGCCAGCGGAGTTTATCTTCATTGAAGATAGCGCCACTTTTTTGGACTTTTGACAGGTTGAATTCTTTTATCAACTCGCCAACAGACATTATCTCTTTATCATCTCCCGGATTCCAGCCAAGGAAAGCCAAAAAGTTAATCAGGGCCTCAGGCAAATAGCCCTCTTTTTTGTAGTATGAAACGGAAACCGACTCGCCGTGTTTTCTCTTGGAAAGCTTTGATTTATCAGCCGCCAATATAAGCGGGATGTGGGCATATTTGGGTCTTGGCGCGTTTATCGCCTCCTGAATCAAAATTTGGCGGGGAGTGTTTGAAATATGGTCCTCGCCTCTTATCACATGGGTGATACCCATTAAAAAATCGTCTACGACGACGGCCAGGTGAAAAAGGGGCTCGTCAAAACTTTTTGCTATCACGAAATCTTTAAGCTCGGTTGTGTCAAATTCTATCTCTCCCTTGATTAAATCCCGCCAAGCGACCTTCTTATTGGGATTTTTAAATCTGATGACCTCCTCTCTCCGACCCGTATTTGCCGTCGGTTGTCGGTTGCCTGCCTGCAGAGGCAGGTCGGTAGCCGGTTGTTCTTTGGAGATGTAGGCGTGGCCGGAATCAACCAGTTGTTTCAAGTATTTTTTATGGGCATCTCCCCTATCCGACTGGCGATACACCTCGTCATAAGAAAGGCCGAGCCATTTCAAGGAATCAATAATATCCTCCTCGTATTTCGGTTCGCTTCTTTCCTTATCCGTATCTTCAACGCGTAAGATAAATTTTCCGCCGTTTTGTTTGGCGAAAAGGTAATTGAAGAGCGCGGTTCTCGCTCCCCCGACATGAAAGGGACCGGTGGGGCTGGGCGCGAACCTGACAATCGGCTTCTTTTCCATGAAGCCATTTTATCATACTCTAGGGAGGAGTATCAGGTTTCGTGTTCTAGGGCGATGGCAATAAGCTCTTTGGCGATTTTTTCCGCGGCGTTGGCGTGGGCGAAGTTTTTGGCCGCCGCCGCCATTTTTTCTCTTTCAACGGAATTGTTTATTATTCTATCAATCTCCGAGAGCAAGACGTTGGCGGCGAGATTATTTTCTTCAATAACGGTGGCGGCGCCGGAACGGGCGTAATTGAAAGCGTTGCGGCGCTGGTGGTCGTCGTGCGATTCGGTGATGGGGATAATGATTGACGGTTTGCCCCATAAGGCGATTTCAAAAATCGTTGAACCGGCGCGGGATATGATTACATCGGCCACGCCGGCTGCCGCCTTGAGTTTTAAATCATTTAAGTACTCAAAAGGGTGGTAGCGGTTCTTATTCGAATGGTCCATTAAATTCAATATTGCCGTGTCGGAAACAATTTTAAAATTCGCGATGCCGGTTTGGTGAATCACTTGGTATTTTTTTACCAATTCCGGCAAGGCGTCTATGATGACATCATTTATAATTTCGGCGCCAAGCGACCCGCCTAGAATAAAAACAACCGGCACATATTTTTCAAGATTTAGAAGTTCGTAGGCGCCCTCCGGCGAGACGGCTTGTATCGCTTTTCTTATGGGGTTGCCGGTATAGACCACTTTTTCTTTGGGAAAATAATCGGCGGCGGAGGGGAAAGAAACGGCAATGCCTCTGGCGAATTCCGCCGCCCAGATATTGACTCGTCCCGGTGTGCTGTCTGATTCGTGAATGAGGACGGGAACTTTAAGTGTTTTGGCGGCAAAAAGCGCCGGAAAACTGGCGTAACCGCCTTTGCCGAAAACGACATCGGGAAAAATCTTATACATCTCAAAAATCGCTTTTAACACTCCGATGGCTGTTTTGAATAAATCAATAATGTTTCTGGGAGAGAAATACAAGCGCCTTTTTCCGGCGGACACTTTTTTGAAGATTATGTCCTGTTCAAAAAGAATTTGCCGGCTGTACGCCCGGTCGGACATAAAATAAAGTTCCAAGTTGAACAATCTTTCCTCTTTGGCGATTTCTCGGAGCGCTTCAGCCACGGCGATAATCGGGTAGAAATGCCCGCCCGAACCGCCGCCTGTCAATAGGATTTTCATAGGTTCATTTTAATGTTTAACGGTAATTGGGACAATACTCGTTGCGCCCATTATACATTGATATTTTTAATCCAATCTCCCGTATCTTGAAACATTAAGAATAATGCCCACTTCGCACAGCGCCACGAACAACGCCGTGCCGCCGTGGCTGATAAAGATGAGCGGCATACCGGAAAGCGGAATAATGCCCATCATAGCGGCCATATTCATAAATGATTGAACCATTATCATACTGATAATACCAACGACTATCAGACCACCGAACTGGTCCGGCGCTCGGGCGCCGACTTTAAACCCCCGAATGGCAAAAAATACGAATAACGCAATCAAAAGAGTGCTCCCCAAGAAACCGAATTCTTCCGCCGCGACGGAGAAGATAGAATCGCCCACCGGTTCCGGTAAAATAAATTTCTGAGCGCTTTGGCCGAATCCCCTGCCGGAAAGCCCGCCGGAGCCGATGGCAATTAAAGATTGCTGGATTTGGTAGCCGGAACCGCTCGGGTTGTCGTCGGGATTTATGAAAGTCGTTATTCTGGTCATGAGGTAAGGGCGGGAAATCACCAAAACAAAGATGACGGCCAGACCCGTCAAAGCGATAACGGCGAGGTGTTTTAATTTTCCGCCCGCCACCAAATACATGATGAGACCGGCAGCGGTCATAACAAAGAAGGTATCGGTGTCGCGTTGAGCAAAAATTATCAGAGCTATCACGCTTAAGATAAGGAGTAAAGGGAACAGCCCCCACTTTGCCGTTTTGACCTTTTCTCTCATCCCTGAAAGCCAAGCCGCCAAGTAGAGGGCGAAAGCCAGCTTTAAAAATTCAGACGGTTGGAAAGTCAAACCCCCTATCTCAATCCAGCGAGTGGCGCCGCCGTGGGTTAATCCGAGTCTCGGCAGAAACACTATTAAATTTAAAATTAAGGCGCCGATGAATATGTAAAAAGACCACTTGCGCCAGACGCGGTAGTTTATTTTGGAGCAGGCAAAGAGTCCGACGAGTCCGAGCGCCAGACCAAGAAAGAGCTGGCTGAAAACCACATGGCCCAAATTAGGGCCGTCTTTGACCAAAAGGCCGAGCGAAGCGGACGAAAAAATTAAGACCCCGGCAAAGACGATTAATAACGAGGATATCAGGAAAACTCTGTCAATTTTTTTAGCGGATGGCGTAAGGAAATTCATTTTATCCAATCAAAGCAAAAACGACCCCCAGCACGGCGAAAATAATGCCCAAGACCCAGTAACGCATTACCACTTTATAAGAAGGCCAGCCCTTGGCTTCAAAATGATGGTGGAGCGGGGCAATCACAAAGACCTTTTTGCCAAAAATTTTTTTTGCCGTTACTTGGATAATGTCAGAAGCGGTTGTCAGCACAAGGGGCGCGGCGATAATCGGGAGCGCTAAAACGCCGTGCCCTTCGCCGACGCTGTCCGTCATAAAAGCGACGATGGCCAACGCGATGGTCAGCCCCATCGTGCCGGTTTCGGACATATAAAATCGCGCCGGCGGGATATTAAACCAAAGAAAAGCCAAAATACCTCCGGCGACCACGGCGGAGAAAGCTGCGAGATTTATCTGTTCTTGGGCGAAAGCGATTATGGAATAAGCGCCGAAGATTGTCGCGAAAATGCCGCCGGCCAAACCGTCAATGCCGTCGATCACTCCACCCGAATAAATGCCGATAACCGTCAAGATAAAAAACGGTATAAAGAAAAGGCCGATATTGACATCGCCTAGAAACGGTACCCCGATGGCGGCCACATCAAGTTTTAAATAAAACCAAGCGGCCGCGCCCAAAGCAATGGCGGCAACCAAAATCAAGCGCTTTCTAAGCGACAATCCGCCGGCAATATAATCACCGCTTCCTTTGACTTCCAGAAAGTCGTCTATGAGACCGATTAGGCCGCCGGCAATTAAAGTAAAAAGCGGGAGCCATGTCTGGTCTCGGCTTAAGAAGTCAAGTTTAGGGAAAACGCTCTGGGGCCAAATACTGCCTATTGCCCAAAGCAGGAAAGTTGTAATAGCGACCGAAGCTAAAATCACCAGCCCGCCCATTTTAGGAATGCCCACTTCCCTGCCGGCGTGAAGCGAGTTAAAGATTGGCGTCTCTTCTCCGTCAAAGGTTTTCTTACCCGCTTTCTTTTTCCAAAATTTATATTTGTAAAGAAAGTGAGTCAAAGCGGGAGTTATGCCGATTCCGACAAAGAACGCGACGGCGGCGGGCAAAAGGATTTTTACGGCGTTTAAAATCATAAAACAAAAAATTACCAAATAAAATCAAGCTCCTGAGGTTTAATGGTTTGGGTCAATCGGAAATCGGGCGCATGAGGCCAATCTTTATCAAATCAGCTTATCTATGTCTTCTCCGACCAATAAAAATCAGCGAACACCGCTTTTGCCAATGTTTCCACATCCCTAAACCTTCCCTCTTCGCTTGAGCCCAAAACGACGATTATGATTGGCCGACCAAAACTCGCGTCCAAAGCGACGGTTAAATTACCGCCGGCCAAATCCGTAAAACCGGTTTTGGAGCCGAGGATTCCGGGGAGCGACGCGGCGTTCGGGTTGGTATTTTTGGCAGAATGATTTTCATTACCGAAGGTGGAAAAGATTAACTCATTCTCGCCCGTAACGGACATTATATCGGGGTGTTTGATAATGGCGTAAGCCAAGAGCTTTGCCACGTCGCGGGCCGAACCGTATGCGCCGCTTAATCCCTCGGTCTCATCAAGGCCGGATTCATTCAGGAAAAATGTCTGGTCCAACCCCAGTTCAACCGCTTTCCCGTTCATTTTTTCTATAAAGGACTCCTTGCTTGACGCGATTTCCCCTTCGGTTTCTGGTTTAGCCAGGCCATCCGCGCTGGCGCCGATAGCCGTGGCCAAAGCGCTGGCGCCGTCATTTGAAGAAGAGACCAGCATAAATTTAATCAAATCGTAAAGATTCCATTCCTCGCCGATTTTTAGGCCGCTATCGCCATCCTGAGTGATGTCATCTTTTTCTATAGTCACAATCGTCGGGTTGCTAATTGACTCTTTGGCGACAATAGCCGTCATTATTTTTGTAAGAGAAGCCAGTGGCAGTTGGGCGGTTGCGTTTTTTTCGTACACAAACTCTCCCGATTGCAAGTCAAAAATAGCCACCGATTTTGCTTCCAACTGAAGGCCTTGAAAGGCGTCAATCATTCGGCGGTCGGCGGGAAACTTTAAATTATCCATACCGCCCCTCTGAAAAGCCGCCCGCGTGTTTTCTGATTTCTGGTTTAAATCAATATGGAAGGTAAAAATTCCGAAGAGCGCTAGCGCCAATACGACCGCCGCAATGCCGACAGTATTCTGGTTAGAGCCGGCCGGAGCATTTTCCGCTTCCTTCTCTTGGTTTGGGTTTTCCGGATTATTCAGTTGTTCGCTTGAAGCATCCATATTTTTTAATCTTCGGCAGAGACATTTTTTAAATTTGAATCGTCCCCCTCGGCGCTTTCTTTGTTTGCCAATTCAAACATTTCAATTTCCTTTTTTACCGTTGCCCACTCCGGCAAATCCTCCATTCTTTTAATCCCCAAATGGCCAAGAAGCGCAAATGTCGGCTGGTATAAAAACGCCCGCATATCGTTTTTATTCGGAATCCTTTCAATGAGCCCCCTAATCATTAAATTTCTTATGATAAATGTTGAATTGACTCCGCGGATAAAATCTATTTCCCTTCTGACTACCGGCCCTTTATAAAGAACGACGGCAAGAGTTTCCAGACCGGCTTTTCCCAAATCCCTCGCTAGTTCTTCTTTTGTCAATTTTTCTATGATGCTCGACGTTTCGGGCGCCGTTCCCATCATGACTTCGTCGCTTTTCTTGATAAGCGCTACACCGCGTCCGGAAAAATTCTTCTCCAGCCGTTCCAGCGCTTTCGCGGCCTCTTCCTCCGAGGCCTCCAAAATCGCGGCTAGCCGTTTGATTTTAACCGGTTCACCTTTCCAAAAAAGCAGGGCCTCGATTTTTGATTCCAAACTAATTATGTTAGGCATAATTTGGGGTCGCAACGCTTTCTGTTTCTATGGTAATGTCTTCAAAATGTTTTTCCTGCTTGACTTGAATTATACCTTGTTTCACCAATTCAAGCATAGCCAAAAATCCCACAATCACATTGACTTTTTTCTCTCTGCCAATCTTAGAAAATTCCCTGAAGCTCATTTTAATGCTGGTTTTAATCCTTTCCGTCAGATTTTCAATCATCTCTTCTAAACTGATTACTTTATCCACTATCGCTTTGGGCAGAAAATCCTTTTTCGGCAGATTCTTGAGCACCTCGCGAATAGAGCCGAGCAAATTTGATGGGGTAATGGCCGAGTCGGGAGAAAAAACTGGTTCTATTGGGCGTTCGCAGGGATTATATATGGGCGATAGGCCGAGATTCTTGCTTATATGGCGGGCAAGCCCGCGCATTCTTTTGTACAGTTTGAGGCGTCTTTCCAACTCCTCAATACTCCCCCCCTCTTCCTCAGAGAGTTCCAAGTTTGGGAGCAAAGACCTGGACTTTATAAGAACCAGCGTGGCGGCGATTAAAATAAAATTGGCGCTTTCGGAGAGCGGGAAGTCCCCCAAGCGTTTGGTGTAAAGAATAAAATCGTCGGCCACTTTGGCGAGCGAAATTTCATTGATATGGAGTTTCCGTTTTTCAATCAAATTCAAAAGCAAATCAAGCGGCCCTTGAAACACCCCCGTTTTAACCTCAAACGACATAGGGAACGACATAGGGAAAGTATAACTCATTATTTATTAAGTATTAAGTTAATGGAAGTACGAAGTTATCAGAGCAACAAAAAAGTCAAGCAAAATCATCAAATTTTCTTAACTCTTGAAATTTCTTTATTTAAAGCCATATTTACGCGTCAACCTGCCACGTTGACACGGGGGCTATTGGAGAATAGCAAAGGTTTAACCTTTCTGGCGAGGTTGTTCTAGCGAGGTTGAACCTTGCTAGTTTTATCGCGGAGTAATTTTAATTCCGAGTTCAGCAAGTTGTTCGGAGGAGACCTCCGAAGGCGCGCCCATCATCAAATCCCTTCCCTCGCCGGTTTTAGCAAAAGCAATAACTTCACGAATGTTGGGCTCGTTTTGAAGGAGCATTACCAGTCGGTCAAATCCCCAAGCAATCCCGCCGTGAGGAGGCGCGCCGGAAGAAAGGGCCTTTAACATATGGCCGAAATTTTTTTCTATTCTGTCGTCGGTGTAACCCATGATTTGAAAGACCTTTTTTAGCGCTTCCGGCCGATGATTTCTGATACTGCCTCCGCCGATTTCAAAGCCGTTCAGAACCACGTCGTATTGGGTCGTAAGAATTTCGGGTATCTGTTCCGCTTTCATAAGCCAATCCATATGTTCCGGTTTAGGCGCGGAAAACGGATTGTGAGTAAAAGTCCATTTAGGCGTTCCATCGGAATTTGGCTTCGTTTTGTCATCTTTCTCAAAAAACGGAAAATCAACAATCCACAGAAAAGCCAGCAAGTCGGGATTATTTTTGTCCTGGCGCAAATCCGGCTTGTCCGTTTTATACTTCTCCACCACTTCTTTATAGGTCAAGCGAGGGAAAGGGATTTCTTGAATTTTTTTCTCGGGGTAGATTGCTTTGACAAGTTCAATCAAGAGTTTCTCGTTTAAGGCCATAACATCTTCCTGCGCCACGAAACTCATCTCCAAGTCCAGTTGCGTGAATTCCGGCTGGCGGTCGCCTCTGGTGTCTTCGTCCCTCATACAACGAGCGAATTGGAAGTATCTCTCAAAACCGGCAACCATAATAAGCTGTTTGTATTGTTGCGGCGATTGAGGCAGAGAATAAAATTTTCCTTTATCCAATCGCGCCGGAACGATGTAATCGCGCGAACCTTCCGGGGTAGTGGCAGAAAGAAGCGGGGTCTCAATTTCAACGAAGCCCTCTTTTTCCAAAGCGTTGCGGACAAACTGGGTGATTTTAAAACGATTCACCATGTTAGTTTGAAGGCGAGGGCGGCGCAAATCAAGAAAGCGGTATTTTAAGCGGGCTTCTTCGCCGATTTCTTTTCCATCGCTTTGAAGGTTAAACGGCGGGGTTTCCGCTTGATTCAAAATCTTGATTTCCAAAACTTCTAACTCCACTTCTCCGTTCGGTTCGTTTTTGTTTATCAATTTTTCCGGTCGCTTATTGACCTTACCCATTACTTCAATAACCCATTCCGGGCGAACCTCACCCGCCAATTTATGCGCTTCTTTATGGTTAGGTAATGCGACCATTTGCACTTTGCCGGAAATATCGCGGAGGTCAATAAAAATGAGTTTACCGTGGTCGCGCCGCACATCCACAAAACCGGAAATCTTGACTTCCTCTCCCGTCTTTCCTTTTACATCTTTTATATAAGTTCTCTGCATGAGAATGATATTAACAGAGCCATAACATTTTTCATAGTTTTCAATAACTTTTTTCCGCGTCGGCTCCGCCTCAGTTATGCAGTCCGATTTGTAATTCATAAAGCCGGCGGTACTCGCCGCTTGCGATTTTAAGAAGTTCCTCGTGTTGGCCGGATTCCACGATTTTACCGTCTTTAAAGACCAAGATTTTATGGGCTTTCCTAACGGTTGAAAGGCGGTGGGCGATAATGAAAGTGGTCTTACCCCGCATTAGCCGCTCCAGCGACTCGGTGATTATTTTTTCCGAACCGGCGTCCAAAGCCGAAGTCGGCTCATCCAAAATTAAAATTTTAGGGTTTCGTAGAATCGCCCGAGCGATTGCCACCCGCTGTTTCTGGCCGACAGACAATTTCACCCCACGCTCGCCAACCGTTTGTTGCCACTTGTCCGGAAATTTCTCTATGAAATCATAAGCGTGCGCCTCTCTTGCCGCCGTTTTGGCCGCTTCCTCGGTGGCGCTAAACGAGCCGTACCGGATGTTGTGAAGAATCGTGTCATTAAAAAGGACGACTTCTTGAGGCACGACGCCAATTTGTGAACGAAGCGACAGTAAGTCAAGTATCTCAATCGGCTGGCCGTCAATTAGCACCTGGCCCTCTTTCGGGAAATGATAGCCGGAAATTAAATCAATTAGGGTGGATTTGCCGACTCCCGACTCGCCGACCAAGGCGACAATTTCGCCGGCTTTCACTTCAAAATTTATGCCATGAAGCACCGGCGTTTTTTTGTCGTAGTAGAAAGAAACGTTTTTGAAAGCTATGTTCCCTTGGATTTTGGTGTTTTCCGCCGCGCCGGATGGGTGATATTTTTCTTCCGGCTCGCGGAGAATGCCCTCGGCCTCTTCCAGCTGGATAACGCCGTTTTGAATCGTCTGCCAGTTGCGGCCGACGACGACAAACGGCCCGAACACCATAGTGGCGTAGGCGTTGAAAGCCAAAAGGCCGCCTATCGTCATTTTGCCTTGGTTAATAAAATAAATTGAAGCGACGAAAATTATCAGTTGCGTGCCGAGAATTATGATGCGTTGGCCGAGTGTTAAATTACTCCAAATTTTATTCATTTTTGACCATAAAGACAGGACCGGCCCCTTGAGGAGCGTAGTCATTCTTTTGGCTTCAAATTCTTCCGCCGTCGCCTGTTTGATGGCGAGAGCGTTGCCCACCATATCATAGCTGTTGCCGAAAGCCCGAAACAGATGAGTGTGGTATTCGCGTTGGATTGCCGCTATTGGCGCGACCGAACGGATGAGAATGGCCGTATAGATTGTGATGCCTACGATAAGAGCCAGAGCAAGCATAGGATTAATGTAAAAACCTATGCCAAGAGCGATAGCGATAGACAGAAACTGCGGCGCCAAATCTATCACTATCCGGCCGATAATCGTTTCCAAAGCGAAAGAAGCGCGGTTGATTTTTTCGCCCACCTCTCCGATTTTCTTGGCTTTATGGAACGCCATCGGCAGTTCTAAAAGATGCGCGACGCCTTTTGACCAATAATCAACCCAAACGGCGTTAGAAAAATTTTCACTTCTTATATTTATCTGCCAATCCACGAGGTAAGTGGCAATTTGGATTATGGCCCAAAGCGCAAGTAAAATGGCGTAAAGAGGCAAAACGATACCAAAAATCGCGTTGGTTTCCGGCGAGATAATGGAGTCAAAAAACCGGCCGGCGATAAAGGGCACAGCGCCGTTCCCCACCGCCGAGACCACGCCTAAAAAGGAGAGAGCCAGCGTCTCTCTCCGGTATTTTTTCAAATAACCGATTAAGACAGAGAAGCTCTGTTTTAGCCCCCCTTTTGTTATTTGCTGATTCATGATTCCAGAACGACTCCGATTTTTCTTCGCGTCTCTTCAAGTTTTTTTGCGGCGCGGGCGCGGGCGACCTTGCCGCCCTCCGCAACGATTTTTAGGACAGTGGACTGGTTCTTCGCCAGTTCTTGGCGCCGGCGCCGGAGCGGCGCGAGCGTTGTGTCGGCGTCCTCAATCAGCGCCTCTTTGAGAATTTTGTATTTCCCTTTATTGTCTTCGTAAAGTTTCGCGAGTTCGGATTCCGATTTGAAAAGTTTATGGATGGCGTAGACGTTTTGCGGAATATCGGCGCCGGAGTCCGTAACAATGCTCATAACTAATTTTTGGATTTCTCCTCTTGAGGCGAATAAGGGAATGGTGTTGCCGTAGCTTTTACTCATTTTCTGGCCGTCAATGCCTTTCACGACTTCAACATTTGGCAGAATGAAGGCCTCGGGCAATTTAAAGGTCTCGCCGAAAATTCGGTTGAATTTTTCCGCCGTATCGCGGGCGTATTCAATGTGCTGTTTTTGGTCTTGTCCCACCGGCACCACGTCGGCGTCTTGAATCAAAATATCGGCGGCCATAAGAATTGGGTAATCAAAAGTGCCAACGGATACCTCCCTACCCTTAGCGACCGCGTCCTTGTAAGCGTGGGCGCGCTCAAGATAAGGAACGGTTGTAATGCAGTTAAAAATCCAAGCGAGCTCGGCGACTTCCGGCACGTCTGACTGCTTAAAGAGCGCGGTTTTCTCGGGGTTAAGGCCGATAGCCAGATAATCTAGAGCAACGCCAAGGATGTTTTGATGGAGCTCTTTGGCGCTGTGAATGGTCGTTAGAGCATGGTAGTCGGCAATAAAAATGTACGGTTTGTATTCATCTTGTAAATCCACGAATTGTTTCATCGCGCCAAAGTAATTGCCGATATGCGGCGCGCCAGTTGGTTTGACGCCGGACAGAAGAATTTTTGGTTTATCGCTCATGCTCAAGATGATAGCAGTAATAAGGTTCTTATCAAAGGGAACAAGAATAATTCCTATTTGTTCTAATTAATCTAATTGACCTAAAAAAATCCCAAATCCCAAATTTCAAATGCCAAACAATACTAACATTCCAATTCCAAAATTCTAAACTAACAATCTCGCTATTTCGGATTTGAATTTTGGTCATTAGAATTTGTTTGCCTGCCCGCCGAAGATGTGGCGTAGGCGGGGTGCTTGTTTAGTAATTAGACCAATTAGGTCAATTAGAAATTAAATCGCTATGGCTTGAAGAAAGTCAGCAATTCTCTGAAAATTTCCTTGAACTCCTCGGATACGCCGCCTTTCTCGCCCGGCTCGGCCAGTTTCGCCCACCAGAAAAATCCAGCGGCCACGATAAGGTAAATAGGGCCGAAAATTAAAAAAATCGGAATGTAAACCCAAGGACTCCGCTTTTTTTCAGGTTTATTGAACCAAAGCGGACGCACTAGTTCCATAACAATCGCTAAGGGCATAAATATCGGAAACAGCAGGATGAATAACGCCAATCTCATACCCTTTAATATATCATAAACCGGAAATTCACTCTAAAAAGAAACACCCCCTGCTGATTGGGGATGTTTGTGTTTAATTACTCGCTCTGAACGAGTTGGGTCGCTGGGATTCGAGGATGCGCCGATACGCACCCTGAAACTTTCCCAAGTCCAACGAAATAAAGCGACTGGTTCTACCGATTTTCTAGGTTTCAATTTCATCCGTCTCGTAAGTTAGCATGGAATTTCTTTGGTGTAAAGAACCGTTCGGACACACCTTTTTCAAAACGGGCAGAGCCGCTTGAGGTGGATTGCTATGCTCGCGCCAGCGCTACGCAATGTTTTGAAAAATCGTGAATTACGAAACACAAAATTTTAGGTCCTCGGGTCGCAAAATCCCTAAGTTTTTAAGTGAGATTTTGCGGAACCAACCGTAAAATTTCGCATTTCGCCGCCTTAAGGCGGGCAAGGGGGGGGATTATTTGTTATATTCCGTCCCGCTTTAGTTCTTCAATTTTTTTAACGGCTTCTTTGGAAAGTTTCTTCGGCAGTTCAATATGAATCCTAATCAATAAGTCGCCTCGGCGATGCTTATCAACCGGTACCCCTCTCCCTTTGATGCGCAGTATTTCTCCGAAAGAAACGCCGGCTGGGACTTTGACGACGATGTCGCCGTCAAGCGTCTGTATCGTGTACTCGCCGCCCAAAATCGCGCTGGTAAGCTTGATGCTCAATTCGGTGACTAAATTTTTGCCTTCCCTCTTAAATTGCGGGTGGGGTTTGACGCGGATTTTAATATAAAGGTCGCCGGCTATCCCTTCTTGTACCGCTTCGCCGCCGTTAGCCATTCTAATCATTTCTCCATCTTCAATACTGGCAGGTACGGCGACTGATATTTCTTGCTCTTTCCTAATCACCCCTAGCCCGCGACAGTCCGGGCATTTTTCTTTAGGCACTTCGCCTCGGCCATGGCAGGCGGAACAGGTTTGAACGGTGGAAATCGCCCCGAAAAACGACCTGCGGTTCTCTCTGATTTTACCCTTGCCGTTGCAGGTCTTACATTGCTCCATCCCCGTTTCGACTTTCCCGCCGCTTCCTTTACAGATGTCGCAGAATGATGTTTTAGCCAAAAGAATTTTTCTGGTGGTGCCAAACACCGCTTCAGCGAAGGATAGCTCTAGGTCTATGGAAATGTCCCGCCCGCGCCGATTTTCTCGGCCGAAACCTCCTCCAAAAATATCGCCAAAGACATCGCCGAGGTCCCAGCCCGAGGCTGGTCCGCCTTGGGCGGAAAAGTTAGAGAAATCAAAATCTCCAAAACCATCAAAACCGCCGAAGCCGTTAAATCCACCGAAACCACCGCCCGGACGGCCACCCTCGCTAAACACCCGTCCGTAGGAATCGTATTCGGCGCGTTTTTTGTCGTCGGAGAGCGCTGAGTAGGCCTCGTTGGCTTCCTTAAACTTTTTCTCGTCGCCGTCTTTTTTGTCGGGGTGATATTTGTGCGCCAAATTCCGGAACGCTTTTTTAATGTCATCCTTTGACGCGTTCCTCGGCACCCCTAATGTCTCATAATAATCTTTGGCCATATTTCAGAATTAAAATTGAGAAAACCCCCAGCCTGTCATTCGCTATTATAGAACCGTATAAA
>Ga0075979_105_pt1 | contig 80493 bp, 77 predicted proteins | sample RifGroA2_FD_68055 | JGI IMG/M metagenome (GOLD analysis project Ga0075979, IMG submission 68055) | Parcubacteria bacterium GW2011_GWA2_47_21 | reverse complement strand
AAATGTTCATTTCGTAGTCTGAAGCGGCGAAGCAAAACCAAAAATTTCCTTTCCATTTTTTGTCGGCTCCCCCCTCAAAGCTGCGGTTCGCACAAAAGAAGATATCCTCACCAAAAACGCCCTCTCCTTCACGCGAGAGATAAGAGCGTAGTGTGCTCACTTAACTGGATCCTAAAAGATGTGTTACGCCGCGGGGAGTTCTGCGGTAAAGAGCGAACCTTTGCCGAGTCCTTCGGAAAAGACAGAGATTTTCCCCTCGTGCCGGCGAATGACTTCTTTGGCAATGTAGAGGCCGATGCCTAACCCTTCGGTATCGGCTTTTTTGGCTTCAACCGAGCGGAAGAATTTGGTAAAAACTAGAGGCATATCTTCCTTACTGATGCCGATTCCGGTGTCGGACACCGTAAACTTCACTTTGCTACCCGATTTCTCAAGCGCAACGGCGATTCTCCCGCCGGCGGGCGTGTAAGAAACGGCGTTTTCCAGAATGATGTTTATAACCGGCCGCAGCCGTTCTTGGTCGGCTATCACAAAACAATTATCTTCCGACTGAAAATCAACCGATATATTTTTCTCCACGATTCTTTTCTCCAGACCGGCGCCGATTTCCTTGATGAGACGCGTCAGATTAAGCCGTTTTAATTTGTAGGAAAAAGTCGTTTCGGAATCGGTGAGGCCGATTAGCACGTTGGTAAGTTCAAAAAGCCGAAAAGTCGCTTCTTTGATATTTTCCATTTGTAATCTTGATTTTTCCGGCAAAAGGCGATTTTCCATGGCGCTTTCCGCCGCCCACCGAATTCGCGTCAGCGGCGTCCTGAATTTGTGCGTAACGATAGTGATGAATTCATACTTCAAAACATCGGTTTCCCGGACTTTCCTCCAGACGAATGCGCCGACGCCGCTCGCGACAATCGCCGCCGCGACCGGTATGAGCCAAGCCGGAAAATTGGGATAGGTCTTTTCCACGAAAGAGCTGCCAAAGCTTAAGAAAGCAATGACAGAGCTCACTCCGGCTACGCTTAATCCGTAGACGAATGCCTTTTTCGCGACCAGACGGATATCAAGGAGTTCGTAATTTACCACCGCGTAAACGAACGGTACGGCATAAAAGAAAATGAAGAACAGGCCCCAGTTGGGATTTATGATAAAGACATTAAATACCGGCAGGACAAGGAGAAAACCCGTGCTGTAGCCAAGAAACATCGCCAGGAAAAAATACTTCAAACGGTTTTTCAGAATGAAGTCGGCCTTGCGGTAGGCGAGAAGCATTTCGGTCAGGAAATAGGTTGGGATGATGAGGTTGTAAATGAGCCGCATCACCCAGTGGTAGGAAGCGCCGGCCTCGTAGTAACTGGGGAAGAATAATTTTGCTTTGGACGGTTCAAGGAAGGCGTCGGGATAGGTTATATAAAAAGCCAAGAGGACTAGAGACACGGCGTACATTGCTCCGAGAATCATCTTTCTTTTTTGTTGAATGCCTATGACCGCGAGCGCGGTATGAGCGCTGAAGACCGAGATGAAAATAATGGAGAGGTTCCACATGAAGACGGCGCGCGAAGCCAGTGGGTCGGCAATATTTATGCCGACCGCGTGGCTCGTGTAGAAGACGCCAACGGCGGCCATGGTGAGGCCGAGCATAATATTTGCCGTTCGTTTCGGGTTGTTGAAATAAGTGAAGATGGCCAGACCGAAAGAGAAAATGGCGGAGATGATGGAGCCGACAGTGTGGATTAAGAGTTGGAATTCCATAGTTCGATGGCGCGCTGCGCTTAAATGTTGTCAACTTTAATGATACCATTAATCAATTATAAGTTGTAACGCCGAAATCTTATGGAACTTAACATAAATGAATTAGCGGTTTTTATTGCGGCGGTGGCGGTGACGGGGCTTGGCGCTCTTTGGTATTCGCCGATTTTATTTGGCCAGCTCTGGTTAAAGCTTTCAAATTTTAAGCCCGAGGAAATGGAGGCGGCCAAACAAAAAGGCATGGCCAAGTCCTATGTCGGCAATTTTATCGCCACTTTAATTTTGGTTTATGCGCTGGCCTACTTTCTTTCGGTCGGGGGCGCGATGGGGGTTGGCCCCGCTTTCGTTATCGGCTTCTGGCTTTGGCTCGGCTTTGTCGTTACCGTTTCGGCCAACGGCGTTTTTTGGGGCAAGGACTCCTGGGGACTTTACGGCCTCAATATGGCCCATCAGCTTGTTTCAATTTTGGTCGCCTCGGCCATTCTCTCGGCGTGGCCGATATAAGCGTAAAATTTAAAGCTAAAAACTAAAACATAAAACAAAAAATATCTTTTCTTTTAAAATCTTATTTAGTTTTTCATTTTTCATTTTGAATTTTCTATGTTTAGTAAGTCCAAAATTGAACTTAAAAAAGAATTCTCGCAAGAAGCATATAAAGTAACACAGGAAGGCGTGACCGAAGCGCCGTTTACCGGTAAGTATTTGAATCACCGCGATAAGGGAATGTATAAATGTGTGGTTTGCGGCACCGAACTTTTTTCGTCCGGCGCCAAATTTGATTCCGGCACCGGCTGGCCGTCTTTCACCGAGCCGGCAAATCTGAACAATGTGGAGTTAAAAGAAGACCTTTCTCACCATGTGCGGCGCACCGAAGTCGTTTGCAGACATTGTGGCGCTCACCTAGGGCACGTTTTTCCTGATGGGCCGAAAGAAGCCGGCGGTAACCGTTACTGCGTCAATTCCTGCGCGCTTGGTTTTGAGAAAAAGAATTAATATCAAAAGACCTCCTCACAGTGGCCGTTCAATTTCAGGTAAAAACAGCGGGTGTCTGGGATTGATTTTTTTGTGATTTGCCGCGCTTCGCGCAAATCCTCTTTTTTGGCGCCGGCGCCGCAATCTTCATGAATGGTTAAAATGGCCAGCTTCGGCTTGTGGAGTTTTTTTGACAGCGGCGCGTGCTCTTCAAGAATTTTGAAATTTCCGGCGCCGCCGGCCACCGAAAGACGGTCAAAGTGGCCATGCTCAAGGCCCAGTGAATTAAAGAGTTTCCTGATGGCGCCTTGGAATCTAAAATCAATACAGTGCACGATTAGAGCGTGGCAGGTGTGTTTTTTGTTTGAGGGCGACATTTCGTATATCTTATGGACATTTTTATTAAAATCAAGGGCGTCATACATAGAGTATAAAAAAGACAACCGCCGACTTGGTGGTTGTCTTTGGCGGTTAAACCAAATTTGTATGCTTCCACGCCCCCCATTTCTTGCGGGAGATGAAGTAGGTCAACTTTCTGTCTCCGTAATCCACTTGGCAGAAACAGACCAGTTTAAGGCGGTTATCTCTGAAATGCCGCCTTACTCTCATTTTGGCTTCAAAAAGCCGGTCAAGCATCTTTTCAAAAGACAATCCCCATTTTTTTGCCATACCACAGGGCGTATGAATGTAGAGGACGACCGTTCCTATTCCTTTGAGTTCAATCGCTTGCGCGAACTGGTCCAGAATCATTTGGCCGATGGGGTAGGAATAATCAGAGGTCAGCTCTTCTGACAAAAGCAACGCTCCGCCGTTTAACATAAGAGAATGGCAGCAACACTCTTTTGTGTCGGCCCGCTGGATGAATTCCGCGTGCCGGCGCAGCACATCTGGCGTTTGATGGCCGTCGGCGCACATCAAAATTCCGTTTGGGGCGCCATTGATTTGGTGCGCGGCTACGTCTTCCAGGATGTTTTCTGCCCGAAGTTTTCTGATAAGTGTCAGGTCGTTTTCTTTGAGTTGCATGGATTTTTCGTTTGTGCGTCTGAGGTCAGATTACCATTGAAATTTGATTTTTGCAAGTGCCGCGTTCGGACATATCTTTTTCAAAACGCGCAGAGCCGCTTGAGGCGGATTACTATACTCGCGCCGCCGCGTCTGCGCAATGTTTTGGAAAAGAATGTCCTCACTTCAAATTATATAATAAAAGAAATGAAACAAAAGTTAAAATATCAAGAGGAACAGCGTGAATACATATACATTTTGCGGTCAATGAATGTGGGTTTTAGAATTGGGAATATGCGATAATGAACCAGTGCTTTTTCAAGCTCGGAAAATTATTTCGCTTTTTCTTTTTTTGGGCATTTTACTTGCTAGCGGTTTTGTTATTTGGACTTGGAAGAGCGGTTCTTTTAATGATGACGGCGGTCTCCGTCGGCCAAATGGATTTTCTTACGAGATTTGGGAGATTTCAATCGGTGGGACGATGGTAAAAGCCAAAGTTGCCGACACGCTGGCGAAAATAACCAAAGGACTTGGCGGTGTTAAAGCGCTTAAAGAGGGCGAAGGCATGATTTTTCTGTCTAGCGCGCCGGAATCCTCCGGTTTTTGGATGAAAGACATGTTCATTAATATAGACATCATCTGGATTGGCCGAAATTTGACGGTGGTTGATATCAAAAAGGACGCATCACCGGATTCTTTTCCGGAAGTTTTCTATCCGCGCGTTCCGGCGCTCTATGTTTTGGAAGTCCCAGCCGGATTTTCTGAAAAATTTGGCATAAAAACCGGTTCAGAAGTCGTTTTTTCTCCCAATTAAAATTTTTTTACGGACAGGAGCCCTCGGAAATTTTTCCAGCGTTAGTTACAGCCCGCGAAACGCGCGCGTTTCCCGCTCTCCTTTACATTTGGGAAATAAAATTTTCAAACGGAGAAATTTTTGATTTATCCACAGGACACAGTCCGTTTTTTTAAGATACAATTTGATGACGAAAATTTTTAGCAGTTAAAAAATTTACTCCATGGTCACCAAAAAAACCGCCGCCAGAGAAATTGTGAGTATTAAGAGCATTCAGAAGAGAAACGGTCTCGTGACTTCTTTTGATTTAAGCAAAATCAAGGCCGCTATTTACAAAGCGATGATTCAAACCGGCGAGGGGTCGGAGAAAGAGGCGGAGCTGGTCGCCAACAAGGTCTACGCCGAACTCATTCGGATTACGAAAAAGCACAAAAATTTCGTCCCGACCGTTGAGGGCATTCAAGATACCGTAGAAAATGAGTTAATCCTTTCCGATTACGTAAAAACCGCCAAGGCCTACATTCTTTATCGCGAAAAAAGGGCGAAACTCCGCGAGAAAGGACTTCAAGTGCCGGAGCGCGTCAAGAAATTGGCGGCGGACTCAAAAAATTATTTCAAGAATTCGCTTGGCGAGTTCGTTTATTACCGGAGTTATTCCAGATGGATTGAAGCCGAGGGCCGGCGGGAGACCTGGATTGAAACCGTTGACCGCTACGTCGCCTTTATGAAAGAAAATCTCGGCAAGAAGCTTCGCGATGCCGAATACAGAGAAATCAGAGAAGCGATGCTAAACCACGAGGCGATGCCCTCTATGCGCCTCCTCCAGTTTGCCGGAGGAGCGGCGAATACCACCAATGTTTGCGTTTACAATTGTTCTTACATCGCGCCGGAGACATTTCAGGACTTGGCGGAAATTATGTATGTTTCAATGTGCGGCACGGGCGCCGGTTGGAGCGTTGAGAGCCAGAATGTCCAGAAATTCCCGCAGATTAAATTACAAACCGGTAAAAAACTTCCGACCCGTGTTATTCCCGACAGCAAAGAAGGCTGGTGCGATTCGTTTGTGCTGGGGATGAAGACCTGGGCGGAAGGCATGGATATTGATTTTGATTTTTCTCTCCTTCGGCCTGCCGGCGCGCGCCTTAAGACCATGGGCGGTAAGTCGTCCGGTCCCGACCCCCTGCGGCGGCTGCTTACTTTTACTCGCGAAAAGATGCTTAAACGCCAAGGTAAACGGCTTGCCAATATAGATGTCCACGACATTATTTGCATGATAGGCGATTGCGTAGTGTCCGGCGGGGTCAGGCGAAGCGCCATGATTTCGCTTTCAGACCTTGATGACGAACAAATTCGCCACGCCAAGGACGGCCAGTTTTATTTGACCGAACCTCAGCGCTCTTTAGCCAATAATTCTGCCGTTTATCTTTCCAAACCCACCAGCACCGAGTTCTTGGACGAGTGGATTTCTTTGATGCGCTCCGGTTCCGGCGAACGGGGGATGTTTAATAGGGGAGGTCTCACCAAACAGCTGCCGGAAAGGCGACTCAAATTCTTTCAAGAAAATTATCAAGGATATTTTGACGGCGCCGGCAACATCAAAGGGCCGATTGGCACTAATCCATGCGCCGAAATTTTATTGCAATCCAAGCAATTTTGTAATTTGTCGGAAGTGGTGTGCCGAGCCGAGGATACGGAAGCGACACTGCTTCGGAAAATCAAAACTGCGACCATTCTCGGCACTTATCAATCGTCGTTGACTTATTTCCCGTATCTCTCCAAAGAGTGGAAAGAACATTGCGAACGAGAGCGGCTGCTCGGCGTGTCTTTGACCGGCCAATGGGATTCGCCGGCGGTGCGCGACCCAAAGACCTTGGAGAAACTTCGCAAAGAAGCGATTAAAATCAATCAACAGTATGCCAAGCGTTTTGGCATCAGCGCCTCTACCGCCATCACCTGCGTCAAACCATCGGGCACGCTTTCCCAAATGGTTGACTGTTCTTCCGGCATGCATCCGAGGCACTCCGCCTATTACATCAGACGAATCAGAATTGCCGCCACCGACGCTCTTTTCAAGATGCTTAAAGACCAGGGCGTGCTTTATTATCCGGAAGTCGGCCAGTCGCCGGAAAATGCCACGACTTATGTTTTAGAATTTCCGGTCAAAGCGCCGGCTGGCACGAAAGTTTTTCGCGATGATTTGTCGGCGATTGAACAGCTTGAACATTGGAAGTCGGTCAAACAAAATTATACCGAACACAATCCGTCCGTTACGGTTTCAATCGGAGAAGACGAGTGGATTGCCGCGGCTGACTGGCTTTATAAAAATTGGGATTACATCGGCGGACTCTCGTTTTTGCCGCGCGACAATCATGTTTATCAGCTGGCGCCCTACGAAACGATTGACGAGAAGCGCTACAACGAGCTGGCCAAGCGTTTGACCCACATTGATTACTCAAAGATTTTGACTTACGAAAAGCAAAACGAAACGGACCCCAAGAAAGAACTGGCCTGTGTGGCGGGGGTGTGCGAGATAGTGTAAAATTAAAAACGCAAAATTTAAAATTACAAATTCAAAATGAAAACCCCGCTTAAAAAAGCGGGGTTTTGCGGTGTAAATACAAATTCTACGGATTTTTATTAGACACCGAAAAACTCGTATATCTCTCTAGTCTCAATAGACTTAGGGTAGTATCGTGCGTATTCAATACCCGCACAATCAAGGTGAACTAGGTCTTCTTCCCCTAATACATTGATGCCATGACGAAGACCGACACTTTCCTTCGTTTGAGTAAAGATAATCTGCTCTCCGCGTGAACGCGTGTCATCCGTAAATTTAACTGCAACATATCGAGGGTATAGAGACAGGATAGGCATATTTTCAACGAACAAAACACCCCGACGAAATGTCGAGGTGTATCAAGAGATATTCCAAGATATTCACTGATGGTCAAACAGACCCAATCAGTTAAGTATCGTTCCCGCCAAGCGGGTTGGAATTGGCACTTTATCTTTTAGTGGTTTCGCAAAAGCACCAATGCTTAGCCACTTAGGACAAGTTGCCGATGGAGTAATAACGGGCCAGGCCCTCCTCCACACTCTTGATACACCTTTGTGTTTTCCGTCCATTAAACTACCACAAGCTGATTTTTGTTGCAATAATAATGGCACTGGTCCTTTTAATTAACACTCTCTTGTTGATTATTCAATTCTCATTGTTATAATTAACGGCAATATTATAAATTTTAAGCAAAAGTTAATTTATGGATACGCAAAATGAAAATGTTGAGGTCGTGGAGAGTCAAGAAGAGCCCCGTGCCGCCCGCAGTTCTTTTTTAGATAAAATGTCCTGTATTTTTATCGCTATTGGCGCGCTACTCGCTCCGCTTTTCTTTTTACCGTCAACCTCCTATCCCTTTCAAGTTGGGAAAATCGCTTTTATTTCATTTTTCGTTTTAATCGGCGTTGCTTTTTGGCTAGTCGCCCGATTGAAGGTTGGTCGGTTCGAGTTTAGCCAGAGCCACTTAAACATCGGGGCGTTCTTAGTGCTCATAAGCGCTTTGTTGTCGGCCATTTTTTCCGGCGGTTTCAGGAATTCGTTTGTGGGAGGAAACTTTGAGTTGGGCACTCTGGCATCGCTTATTGTTTTGTTCGCCTTATTCTTCGTTTCAGCTCAAGTTTTTAATTCTAAAGGCCGGATTTTTGGCGCCTATCTCGCGCTTTTTGCCGTCACCTCCATTCTGGCTTTGTATCAGCTTCTGAAACTTATTATAGGTCCCGATTTTCTCTCTTTCGGTATTTTTACTAACGTAACCGCCAACTTCCTCGGCAAGTGGAATGACCTCGCCGTCCTCTTTGGTTTAAGCGCGCTCATTTCCGCTTTGGCGCTCGAAATCGCTTCGCTCAGTAGAAAATTACGAATCACATTTTACGGAGTATTTACTATCTCGCTCGCGCTCCTTGCGATTGTGAATTTTGACACCGCTTGGGTCGTGCTGGCTGTTTTCTCGCTGCTACTTATCGTCTACCTTGGGTTTTCCGGCTATAAGAATTTTCCGAGAGCCCACACGACGCCTAAACCGGATGATTTGGATTCTGGTGGCGCAACAAATAAAAAAAGAATTCCAATTTTACCCGTTATTCTCCTTGTCGTATCGGCTGTGTTTATTACCGAGCGATACGCCTTCAGCGAGAGCAGGCCGCTTAGCACCGCCATTTCTAACTTCTTCCAAATTTTCCAACTTGAAACCAGGCCATCATGGAGCGCCACTCTGAATATCGCCAAAGAGAGCGTGAAGGCAAACCCGATTTTTGGCGCTGGACCGAACACCTTTGTCAATCAGTGGCAAAGCCACAAGCCGGCCGGCGTCAACGAAACGGTCTTTTGGTCCTCTGATTTTGTTTTTGCCGTCGGTTTGATTCCGACCTTTATCATAAGCACCGGGCTCCTGGGACTGCTTTCGTGGCTGCTTTTCGCCGTCTTTTTCCTGTCAACCGGGCTTAAGTTATTCTTTAGCCAACCAGCCGACCGATTTAGCCGGTATCTGGGCGTTACTTCGTTCCTCGGCGCCCTTTATCTCTTTACCATTACTTTTTTCTATGTGCCGAGTTTATCCAGCACGGCTTTAGCTTTCTTTCTCTCTGGTCTGCTAATCGCAAGCCTGGTATTGGAAAATACGCTTAAGGTGAAAACGGTTTCTTTCCCCGAACAGCCGAAAATCGGTTTTGCTTTGGTGGTGGCAATGATTATGTTCTTGGTGCTGTCAATTTCACTGGCTTACGCCGAGACCTCGAAATTTCTCGCTTTGTGGCGGCTTCAGAAGGGAGTGCTGGTGTTAAACACCGACGGCAATATGGAGAGGGCGGAGAATCTGATTTCCAAATCGCTTAAAACCAGCAAAACAGATACCGCTTATCGTTTTCTTTCCGAATTAAAACTCGTCAAACTTAACCAATTGGTAAGCGCCAATCAGAATTTGTCCACCGAGGCGGTTCAGAATCAATTTAAAGATATTTTCGGCGCCGCGCTTTCTGACGCCCAGGCCGCCGTAAGCTTCAACGACAAAAACTACCAGAATTACATGCAGCTTGGCCGGGTGTATGAATCGGTTGTGCCGCTTGGCGTTCAAGGGGCCTATGACAACGCTCTTCGGGTTTACAATAGCGCTATGGCTTTAAATCCCACGAACCCGGAAATTGATTTGGTTTTGGCTCGGTTGGAAGTAGCCAATCGGAATTTCAACAAGGCCAAAGAGAGATTGGCGGCCGCTCGCGCCAAGAAGACCAACTATCTGGAAGCGGTGTTCTTTGAGTCGCAGCTTGAAGCGGGACTCGGCAATATTGACAAGGCGATAACCGCGGCCGAAGCCGGCGCGCTTATAGCGCCCAATGACGCGGTCATTCACTTCCAGCTAGGCGTTCTTAAATTCAACGACAAGGATTATCGCGGCGCCGTAACCGCCTTAGAGCGGGCCGTCGGTCTTAATCCGGTTTACGCCAACGCTCGTTACTTCCTGGGGCTTTCCTATGAGAGGGTGGCTCGGGACGCCGAGGCCTTGGCGCAATTTGAGGAAATTCGGAAGACCAACCCGGACAACAAAGAATTGCCGACGATTATAAAAAACATCAAAGCCGGCCGGACGCCCTTTGCCGGCATTCCGGAAGCCAGCCCGGAGAATCGCAACACCTTGCCGGTTTCCGAAAACGGTGCGGGGCAATAGTTAGAATATGGTTTCAAGAATTCTTCGGTTCATTAACAAAGAGATAAGCGGACTCCACGAGGCCGCTTATCTTTTGGCGTTCTTCACTTTTCTTTCTCAAGTTTTAGGACTATTCCGCGACCGGGTTTTGGCTCATATCTTCGGAGCGGGCCTTGCCTTGGATACTTATTACAGCGCTTTCAGGATACCCGATTTAATCTTCGTGTCTGTCGCTTCCATTGTATCGGTTTCCGTGCTGGTGCCTTTTGTGATTGAGCGGCTTGAAAGGAGCGAGGGTGAGGCGAAGCGTTTTGTTGATTCCATTTTTTCTTTTTTCTCGGTGCTTATCATTCTCGTGAGCGCTATTTGCTTCGCCTTTGTGCCTTGGCTGCTCGCTCAGCTTTTTCCAGAGCTTACCTCTTCCGCTTACGGCGCGGAGTTTGTCTCAATGACGAGGATTATGCTCCTCTCGCCGATTCTTCTCGGCTTTTCTAATTTGTTTGCGTCCATCGCTCAGGCAAGGCACCGCTTCATCTCTTACGCTTTGAGCCCAATTTTCTACAATGCCGGCATTATCATCGGCGTCGTTTTTCTCTATCCTAAAATGGGCCTCAAAGGACTCTCTTTAGGAGTCGTTATCGGCGCCGTTCTCCATCTGCTCTGCCAGCTTTCAACCATTACCAAGCCCTTTCCGTCTTTTAGTTTTCCTTTTGATTTCCGGACGATTCGGGAGGTGGTCGGACTGTCGTTCTCTCGCACCCTCGCTCTTTCCGGAAGCCAGCTTTCCACTCTTGTGTTGATTATTATGGCGGCGATTTTGGCGTCCGGCTCGGTGGCGGTGTTTAATTTCGCTTGGAATTTGCAGTCGGTGCCGCTCGCGCTCGTCGGCGTGAGTTATACCGTCGCCCTGTTTCCGACTATTAGCCGCCTTTTTTCAAACGGCGAACGGCAGAAATTTTTGGAGGAGATGACGGTAGCGGCGCGCCATATTACCTTCTGGTCGGTGCCGATAATCATCCTTTTTATAGTGCTTCGCGCGCAAATTGTCAGAACGATTTTGGGCTCGGGCAGTTTTGATTGGACGGACACACGCCTTACCGCCGCCGCTCTCGCTTTGTTCTCCATCTCAATTTTGGCGCAGTCGCTGATTCTCTTATTTGTCCGCGGCTATTACGCCGGAGGGAATACTAAGAAACCACTTGTTATAAATATCATCGCTTCGCTTTTTGTCGTCATTTTTGCCTTTGGTTTTTTGAGAATCTTCCGCGAGTGGGAGTTCTTTCGCTACTTTATTGAGAGTTTGCTTCGGGTGCCGGAGGTTGCCGGCACCGAAGTCCTCATGCTCCCGCTCGGCTTTTCAACGGCCATGCTTCTTAACGCCGCTGTCTTCTGGTATTACTTCGCCCGGCGGTTTAAAGAATTTTCCCCGCAGGTCAATAAAACATTTTTTGAGGTTTTCTCCTTGGTATCGCGGTCGGTTTGGTTGTCTTGATACTCCTCAAGAATAGAGAACTCAAAGAAGTTTGGATAACCCTCCACCACAAAATTTGGAAGGCCAAAGTCATCGTGCCGGAGCAAGAGAGCTTGTAGCTTGTAGGAGGTTAGCTTGTAGGAATGAAATAATTATTTTTCTGTCGGCTCGAAGAATTTGAAGGTGGAGATAATTTGATTTGACACATCATTCAAATTTTCCTCCCTAATTGATAGTGATATCACAATTATAGTTTCTGGTCGTGCTGGGAAATCAAAAAAATTAAATCTCATTGGGTAAGAAAGTAACCCCATTTCCCAAGGGAAGTTGATACTACCTGAAACCGTGTATGAATAACCTCCAAGGCCATTTGTGTTTTGCTCCACAATTCTGCTAACGTAGGTGAAAACATTTGGATTATTTTCCCCCTCTTTGTTATATTTCCGCCATAACTCGGCTGTTTGTTCTGCGTTTTTACCTATTTTAACAAATTGTGGTTGCGTCTTGTTATATTCTAAAATCTGAACCTGAAAAATTATTCCGCCTGAATAATCGATGATCACTCTTGCGCTATTTACTGCTTCCAGTTCTTCATCAGAGCACCCCAGACAATCAGCCCCAAGAAATAACCTAGCTTCAGTAGGATATTTGAACTCCAAACCATACTTTTCATTTTGATAAATTTGCCAGTTGACGGTTTTGTCGGCGGTGCTTTCGGTTTGGGGCTCGTTTGTTGGTGTGGTAGGAATGGTAGGCGGCCTCTTGATAGAGTTGAGAGCGAGGTATCCAGAGACTACAACTACCACCGTTAGGGTTGCAACGATTAAATATACAGAGGGCGGTTTTATTGCCGCGCGGTTTTTCGGGCGGAATACCCATAATATTTTCATCTGCCGCATTCAATGTCGGCGGTGTCTGGCCTGTCGGGAGAGTGAGATTATCCATGGTGTTTTACCCATCCTTAATCTTTACTTGGCTGCTTGTCCATAAATTCCACGAAATATTTTGCAAACTCGCGGAAGACATCCGGAGCTTTTTGGAGATTTTCATAGATGCCCTCTGGTGTAATTTTCTCGTAATCATGAGCAATTAGGTTTCGGAATTTTGTCATATCTTCGTTTTCTTTCGCAAATATTTCCGTTATGACCCCGGTTTTACCCAAGAGCTCAATAATTTCTTTGTAGTTTTTTGCCTGCTTTTGGAAAACTTCCGTGATTATATGGTTACCAATGTCAGTAATCAGTTCAATAGAAACAAACATATTAAGTAAAGCGACGTCTTGATTTTTTCTGTCAGTAAAAAACGGATTGCGTCCCTCGGCTCGCAATTCTTCAAGAATTTTAACTGATTCTTGAAGTTTAAATAACTTTTCGTGAATTGTTTTTTTATTTAAAGGAGACATATTTTTGAGAATTGATTGCCGCTCGGCCGAATTGTCCAGACCGTATCTGCCGGCGCAAAATTTTATAGGAAGTTTCCCGAAGATGTCTGGTGTTTTCGTATTCGCGAAGCACCGCACGAGTAAGCTGCGCTTTGACGGCAACATCTTTAACGAGAACCGCTTTGCCTTCAAGTACGGCGTCATAGCGCAGTACCGGATTTGTCTGTTGGTTTAAGTTAATAACATCCACTTTCTCAACACCAAAAACACTAGCGATTTCATCGCGTATTTCTTCCCTGGACATTCCTTGTTTTTCTTTCGGCATGTCGTATGGAAAGAGCACTGCCACATCAATATCGGAATGTGGTCTCAAAGTGCCACGCGCAACCGAACCGAAAACATACCCAACAATGATGCTGTGTTTCTCCATAATTTCCGCGATTTTGTTTTTGTCTATTTCTACCATGCCCATACTATACCACAAATGAAGGAAGCTAAACAGTTGAGCGGATTTCTGTTAGGATAAGCCGATGGGTCTGGAAAACATCCGCAACTTTTGCGTCATAGCGCATATAGACCACGGCAAGTCCACGCTTGCGGACCGTTTTTTGGAGCTGACTGGCACGATTGAAAAAAGAAAGATGCAAGACCAAGTGCTTGATTCCATGGAGCTCGAACGGGAAAGGGGAATCACCATAAAGATGAAACCCGTCCGCATGATTTACAAAGGGAATCATGCGGAAAATTTAAGTTCTAAATCCAAAATTCTAAACAAATCCCAATATTCAAATCCAAATTTCCCAAAAAGTTTAGAGATTAGGGTTTCGAGTTTAGGGTTTGCAGGTTCAGAATTCATTCTGAATTTGATAGACACGCCGGGTCACATTGATTTCTCGTATGAGGTGTCACGCGCGCTTAAGGCCGTGGAGGGCGCGATTTTACTGGTAGACGCGACGCAGGGTGTGCAGGCACAGACGCTTTCAGTGCTTCAGATGGCCAGGGAACAGGGCCTAGCCATTATTCCGGCGGTAAATAAAATTGATTCGCCTTTGGCAAGAGTGGTCGATGTTAAGGCCGATATGGCAAAACTTCTCCACGTAGCGGAAGGCGAGATAATGGAAGTATCGGGTAGAACCGGCCAAGGCGTTCCTGAACTTCTTGAAGAAATCATTGGGAAAGTGCCGCCGCCGAAACAAACAGGAGAAAACTTCCAGGCCCTCATTTTTGATTTCCAATACTCTAATCACACCGGCGTAATTCTTTATCTTAGGGTAATGGCGGGCGAAGTGAATAAGAGAGACGCGCTTCGCCTCATTGCCGGCAAAGCCCGCTTTATCCCGATTGATCTTGGGGTTTTCTCGCCAAAAGAAATGCCGACAGAAACCCTCTCGGCTGGCGAAATCGGCTACATTATAACGGGCATAAAAGAGCCGGGTATTGCGACGGTTGGCGACACGGTTACTTCCGATAAAAACCCGGCCTTAGCGCTCCCCGGTTACGGCAAACCCGCTCCGGTGGTCTGGGCGTCCGTCTATCCGGAAAGTCAGGATGACTTTAATGCTTTGCGTCAGGCCTTGGCGCGCCTTCGGCTTTCCGATTCATCGTTCGCTTATGAGGAAGAGTCCTCCGGCGTCTTGGGGCGGGGATTTCGGGTCGGTTTTCTCGGGATGCTTCACTTGGAAATTATTACCGAACGGCTTCGGCGGGAATTTGGTCTGAAAATAATTGTTACCACGCCCTCAATCAGTTACGAGGTAACCGACCGCGCCGGCCGGCAGAAAATCGCTTACTCGCCGATTCATTTTCCCGACCACGGCGAGGTGGTGTCAGTTCGGGAGCCGTGGGCCGCCGTCCAAATAATCGCGCCGGCGGATTATCTGGGCAATGTGATGCAGCTTTTTTACGAACACGAAGCGGTGGTTGGCGTCACGGAAAATTTAAGCGACAACCGGACCGAGGTGGAAGCCAGAATGCCTCTTAGGGAACTGATGCGGAATTTTTTTGACGAGCTCAAAAGTGCCACCTCCGGTTACGGCTCCCTTTCTTATAAAATCCAAGGAGAAGAAATGGCCGATGTGGTAAAGATGGAAATTCTGGTGGCTGGGGAATCGGTGCCGGCTTTTGCCCGCATCGTATCGCGGCGACGCCTTGAAACCGAAGCCGAAGCCAGCGTTGAAAAACTTCACAAAATTCTGCCTCGCCAAATGTTTGCAACAAAAATTCAAGCCAAGGCCTTGGGCCGCATTATTTCTTCCCGCACCCTTTCAGCGCTCCGAAAAGATGTTACCGGCTATTTATACGGCGGCGATATCACGCGAAAAAGAAAACTGTGGGAGAAACAAAAGGAAGGCAAGAAACGGCTCAAAGAGCGAGGCAAGGTCAATATTCCGGAGGAGGTGTTTGTGAAGATGATGAGACAATAAAAAATACCAATATACGAATGATACCAATCTACCAATAACTACGAATAGTATTTACTTGTTATTTAGAATAAGGAGTCCTGTCTCAAGTATATATTTTAGTAAAACAATATCGGCGTGTAAAGAAGTATCATGCTGATGATTATGAGCACGCAAAGCACCGCCCAGATGGCATTTATTTTTTTGCGATGTTTATTTTGGAAAAACATGAGAATATTATGTACTATATACCGTGTAACTTGCAACATTTATGCGTTTATTTGAAAAGAAAAACAATTTTAAGAAAATAAGCCACTCGCCAGTATTCATAATTCTCGCGATTATCGTCGCCGTTTTTTTGGTCCAAACAGCGTATAGCGCTTATCAAAAGAGCGCGGAGAGCAAAGCGCTTCTCCAAGGCGTAGCTTCTAGGCGCGACGCGCTATCGGCGAGAAGGGATTTTATTCAAGCGGCGCTCGGCCGGCTTCAAACGCCCGCCGGCGTTGAAGAGGAAATCAGAGGGAAATTCGGAATGGAGAAAGAGGGCGAGCGAACTGTGGTTATTGTGAACGACGATGATGGCGGGTCTTTATATGGCAAAGGAGAAAGTGAAAATTTATGGGATAAATTTAAAAAAATTTTAGGAATCTGATTTTTAAGCGGGTATGGTTTAGTGGCAGAATGCGACCTTCCCAAGGTTGAGACGCGAGTTCGATTCTCGCTACCCGCAAAATAATGAGCGAGGCGTATGTATTTTGCGAGTTAAGCGAGTAACGCAAATTAGGTCAAGACCGCGTGGTTCCTGCCCGCCTGTGCGTCCAGACGCAGACAGGGCAGGCAGGTCTGCCGTGGGGACCTATATTCGCTCGCGGCGATAACGAAAACCATCTGGCTATGTAGTAGCCGATTCTCGCTAGGAAATAATGAGTTCGCTCGGATGAACATATTGACGGATGGTTTTTTTCTTTGGTTAACGATTGAATTTTTTGCGCAAAGACGGCTTCGGTTGATATAATGACTTTCCTTATCCGTTTAACTTGAGAAAAAAATGAAAAAAGTTGTCATCTATTCAACCCCAACCTGTGTTTATTGCAACGCCGCCAAGGACCTCTTTAACGCCCACAATATTTCTTATACCGAACATAATGTAGCCAGTGATTTGGAGAAACGCAGAGAAATGATGGACAAAAGCGGCCAGATGGGCGTGCCGGTGATTACAATAGACGATGAACTTATTGTGGGTTACAACCAACCCAAAATCGCGGCAGCATTAGGAATTAACTGACCGCTTACAATTAACCACTGACAACTCAAGTTCGCTAAAATAGCAGATTAGCCCGGTTTGTTTTTGGATGTCGTCGGTGGTAAGTTGTAGAGCGTAGATTTAATCCGTTGCCGCCGTAGTTCAATGGATAGAACAAGACACTCCTAACGTCTAGATACAGGTTCGATTCCTGTCGGTGGCATTTGTGATAAAATAGTTCCAAGTTCTTTTTGGGATTTACAGCTAACATTTTTATTTTAATTTTATGAACGAAGAAGAAAAAGAATTACTGGAGGAAACCCATCGGCTGGCGGCAGAGAACAATGAGATTATCAAAAAATTTTACAGGAGCCACAAATGGGGGAGAGCGATTAAGATAACTTACTGGGTTCTCATTCTCGGCACTGCTTTCGGCGCGTATTGGCTCATTCAGCCGTATTTGGAAGCGATTACCGGCTCCATAGGGACAGTCAGGCAAAGTGTGGAAAGCGTGCGGAATGTCGGCGATTCCTTAAAACAGTTAGCGGAATAACCCCGTCTCTTGATTGTATTCAGTAAAGGCGTTAAATTAAACTAATAGTTTGGCAGAGTTAAATAATACACGCCGAGATAGCTCAGTTAGTAGAGCATTCGCCTGAAGAGCGAAGGGTCCCCAGTGCAAACCTGGGTCTCGGCACCGTTATCAAAAAATCACGCGCTAGCGTGATTTTTTGATGAATTAGCTTGACGAGCGGACCTTGAGTTTGGTTTGGCGTCCCTTGTCTACTTTCGGCAATTTAATGGTTAGCAAGCCGTTTTTCTCCGAGGCCTCGGCTTCCTCCACCTCCACTTCTTGGGGCAGGAGAATCGTGCGGGAGAACGAGCCCCAGTAAAGCTCTTTGAAAAAGAAATTTTCATCGTTGGCCTCGCGGTCGGATTCGCGCGTTCCTTTGATGGTTACCATATCGCGCGTGATGGCGATGTCCAAATCGTCCGGCTTAATGCCCGCGACCATCGCTTTGATGATGATATTGTCGGCCGTCTGATACACATCAACGGCCAGCTCGCCGGCCTCGTCGTCCGAATCGGACAGAGGGGATAGATTTTGGGAAACCGATAATTCTTTTTCATCTTCAAGCTCCTCGGCGCCGGCGCCGGTTAGCCGTTCAAAAAATGACCGCTTGTCTTTTGCCATAGTTTATATTTTTAAATCTAATAATTTTTTATTAAACAGTTTGAGGGCGTGGATTCTTCGGCCGACTTTTTAAAGATTACGCCGGATGGACTCGTTTTACTTTTTCCAACGCGACGATGAGGGCGATGACGGCGAGCCAGACCAAGAGGAAAGACGCGAATATGCCGACAGGGGTTTCAATAATTATAAGAAAGTTGAAAACCGTATGCAAGGTTATGGCGAGGATAACTCCCAAGCCGGCAATCCGCCGGCGGATTTTCTTTTGTTTATAGAAGCCAAATCCTAAAGCCGCTCCTATTATAGCCGAAGCGGTGATGTGGAGAAGCGTGGCGCCCATAAATCGGAGATTTCCCGTCATAAAGCTTACCGTGGTCTCGCCAGCCAGAATCGGTTCAATTAAAAACATAATATTTTCGGCGGCGGCAAAGCCGAGTCCCGCGCTTATCATATAAATCACCGGGTCAATCGGTTCGTCTACCGAAGGTCTCGTAAGGACGGATAAATAGGCGGCGATGAATTTAAGGAGCTCTTCTATAATGGCCCAAAGGAGAACGGCTAAGAGGGCGGCGAGTGGCAATGCTTTCGCCGCGAGTTCAACATTTTGCCCACCAAGGATTTCTTCCAAGACGAATTTTTCCAGCGGTATGGCAAAGGGCACCGCCAGGACGCCGGCGAGAAAAGCGATAGCGATGAGCCGTCTCGGCTCCGGATGGCGCCCGTCTTCATGCCGCCAGAACCAAAGCCAAAGGAGGGCGGGAAGAAGGCCGCCGAGAATGGCATAAAGAATGGTTGGGAAAGACATCAGAATAAATTTCTAATTGCTCTAATTGACCTAATTTCTAAAAAAGCGCCAATGTTAAAATTACAAATCACAAATTCCAAATAACAAACAAATTCTAAATTCAAAACTTCTAAACTTTTGTAATTTTGAACATTCAGATTTTAATCTTGTTTAGGATTTGTTATTTGGAATTTTTTTCTTTAATCTATTCAACAGGCCATCTTTCTACCATAAGCATCTCCTTTTTCTTCAGGTGCGACCAAATTTCTTCAGTAACGAAAGGAATGAAGGGGTGGAGCATGACGAGCGAATTTTTCAGGATATGTTGCAGGAGTCGTTCGGCTGATTTTTTCGCCGGAGTATCGTCGCCGTTTAGATTATTTTTTTTCTCCTCAATTATTTTATCAGCAAATTCGTGCCAGACATAGTGATAGAGTTTTTCGGCGGCGAGATAAAAACGAAACTGTTCCATATCCTCGGTCACTTCGCGCGTTAAGGCCTCAAAATTTTTAAGGTGGATTTCGTCCGTCTCGGAGAGCTTTGGTTCTTTGTCAAGGATGTCTTCCGGAATATTTTCCAGAGCAAAACGGGTAATGTTCCAGAGTTTATTGGCAAAATGTTTGTAACCCCTGATGCGATTCTCCGAAAGTGACAGAGCGGTACCCGGCGTATTGCCGATAATGAGAGCGATGCGCAAAGCGTCAGTGCCGTATTTCGCCGTGAGTTCTAAAGGATTGATAATGTTGCCCTTGCTTTTGGACATCTTTTGCCCCTTAGCGTCGTTGACCAAACCGTGGAGGTAGACGGTCCTAAAGGGCACCTCGTCCGCTAGGTATAGGCCGAAAATCACCATTCTCGGCACCCACTTGAAAATTAGGTCGGAGCCGGTTTCCATCACATCGGTCGGATAGAAGGCCTTGAAGTCCTCGCCGTCTGGGAAATTCAAAGTGAGAAGCGGCCACTGGCCGGAAGAGAACCAAGTGTCAAAGGTGTCAGTATCGGCGCGGATAACGCCTTTGCACTTCGGACATTCTCTCACCTCGTTGTCCAAGTCCGGCGTTCCTTCGCCGCAGTTGTCGCAGATTTTTGCCGGAATCGGAATACCCCAGACGATTTGGCGGGAAATGTTCCAGTCCAGCGCGTTTTTCATCCAGTAGAGGAAAATTTTTCGGTAGTTGTCGGGCATAAATTTTATTTTTCCCGCTTCCACCGCGTCCGTGGCGAGCTTCGCTAAGGGCGCCATTTTGACGAACCATTGCGGCATAATTTGCGGCTCAATTGGCGTTTCGCATTTATAGCAGATTGGCACATTATGGACGTAATTTTCTTCCACTTTGACCAAGAGGCCTTTGGCTTTGAGTTTTTCCACGATTTTGGGGCGGGCTTCGGCGATTTTCATTCCCGCAAATTCTCCGGCGATGGGCAGAAGTTTCCCGCGCCAATCAATGATTTGTTCTTGGTCAAGGTTGTGGCGCTTGGCGATTTCAAAGTCCGCCGCGTCGTGCCACGGGGTGATGGTCATGACGCCGGTGCCGAATTCCATATCAACCGCTTCGTCTTTAATGACGGTGGCGGTGATTTTTCCGTTAATCCATTCCAGTTCCATTTTCTCCCCGTCTTTGTATTTGTCATAGCGTTTGTCCTTGGGGTGCATGACCACATATTTGTCGCCAAACTTGGTTTCCGGCCTTGATGTGCCGATAACGAACGGGCCGTATTGGAAATAATAAAATTTGTCTTTCACTTCGCGGTTTTCCGTTTCCACATCGGAAAGGGAAGTCAGATGTTTGGAACACCAGTTGACGATTCTCGGTCCGCGATAGATAAGGCCGTCGTCATACATTTTCTTGAATGTTTGTTGGACTTTTTTGATGATATCGGGGTCAAGCGTAAAACGTTCTCTCGTCCAGTCGCATGAAGCGCCGAGCGCTCGGACTTCCGCTTCCATGAACTTTTTATTTTCTAGCGTAAAAGCCATTATTTCGTCAAAAAGCTCTTTAGGCGCCATTTTGAAACGAGAGCGCCCCTCCTTTTCCAGTTTTTTCTCGTAGACGATTTGGGTCTCAAAACCGGCGTGGTCGGCGCCGGGAAGCCAGAGTGTCTTAAAACCCCGCATTCGTTTATAGCGGGTCATAATGTCTTCAAGGGTGATAAAAAGCGCGTGGCCGGCGTGAAGGTGGCCGTTGGCGTTCGGGGGAGGCATAATGATGCAGAAGTTGTTAGTTGATAGTTTGTGGTTGGTAGAGGGAGAGTCAGGGTTATCGGCCCAAGGCCGACCAGCCTCGGGCTGGAAAAAGCCGCCCTCTTCCCAGAGTTTGTAAATCCGCGCCTCCGTCTCGGTGTGGTTGTAGGGTTTTAAAAATTTTTCCGGTAGTGCCATTCAAGAAATAGTATCAGAAATAAGGTTTTTCCCCAAAAGGTTTCCACTTTCTGCCATTTTAGGAACTTTAACACGCTGTAGACATCTGATGTCTACATCTCAACCGTTTGTTTTTATTCTTGAGGTGGTTTCTACTCAGCTTACAGTCGAACGCGGCCGGAGGCGATGATTATAAACTCGTTTCCCTTTGCTGGTCGGCGGCCGGATTTTAGGTTGAGATACCCCGCAACGGCGATCATGAGTGCGTTGTCGGTGGAATGGGGGATTTCGGGGATGAGGAGCTCAAGGGAAGGGAAGGCAGATGCGCGAAGTTCCTCAAAGGCGGAGCGGATGTGTTTGTTGGCGATTACCCCGCCGGCGATGATTAAGGTCTTTGCTTCGTATTCTTTGATGGCTTTGGTTGTTTTGGAAATGAGCACTTCCGTGACGGAATCTTCAAACTCTTTCGCGAGCGCTTGTTTGATTGCGGCCGTGACCCTCGGAATCTTTTTTACCGTGTACAGCACCGCAGTTTTTAAACCGGAAAAAGAAAAGTGGTAGTCGCCCGAATGGAGCATGGGTCTTGGCAAAACAAGGTTCGACCTTTTTCCCGACTCCAAGGTCGAACCTTGTTTTGCTTGCCGCGCCCGCTCTGCCAGCGCGGAGATTTCCGGTCCTCCAGGATAGGGAAGTCCAAGGATGCGCGCCACTTTATCAAACGCCTCGCCGACCGCATCATCTTTCGTCTCGCCAATAATTTCGTATTGTCCCAGCTTTTTAACCAGCACCAACTCTGTATGCCCGCCGGAGATGAGTAAAGCAATAGCAGGAAAGCGTATGGCGTGTAGTGTATAGCGTGTAGCATTTAGTATTTGAGATTTTGAATTTAGGATTTGTTTGCCTGCCTGCCGAAGCCGATTCGGCGCAGGCAGGGAATTTAGAGTTTCGGATTTAGAGTTTGCGTTTCTGCGCAACAGCGCGGAAACGATGTGCCCTTCCATATGATTCGTTGGAATCACCGGGATGTTCCAAATCACTCCGAGCGCTTTCGCGAAATTAATGCCGACCCACAGCGCCGGCTCAAGCCCGGGTCCGTAGGTTACTGCAATCGCATCAATCGGCGGCTTTTCAATTGTCGGGATAAACCTCTCAAATTGTTCCCACAACTCCGGCTCCCGCTCGAAGATAGCGTTTAGCGTAGAGCGTTTAGCGTTTAGTGTTTTGGATTTAACACTTTGGATTTGTTTGCCTGCCTGCCGAAGCCGATTCGGCGCAGGCAGGGAATTTGCCTGCCCGCCGATTGGCAGGCGGGGCGCTTGTGATTTGGGATTTCCGAAACCTGATTCCGCTAAGAGATTTTTCAGCAATGGAATCAGGTTTCGGCTGTGTTCCCGTTTGGCAAGATTAGGAAACACGCCACCGTATTTTGCGTGAAGCGCCGCTTGCGAATGCGTGATGTCTGCCAGGACCCGCACCGAATCGTCCTCGGCTTCTATTAAAGCCAGAGCCGTTTCGTCACAACTCGTTTCAACGCCTAAAATCACCATTTCGTTATATTACAAGAATTAAATCTGTTTGCCACCCTCTCTTTCCTCAAGAATTTGTTCAAGGATTTGGAGTTGTTCTTTGGTATTGGCGCCAAGAGCGGCTTCCGGTTCTATTTCAACCGAATTTATTCCCAACCCCTCTTTTTGGGCGATACCCGGCAAGTCAGTCAAATAATATTCTTTCTGGGCGTTGTCGTTTTTAAGCAGTTTCAGCCGTTCCCAGAGCCATTCAGAATCAAAACACATATAAGACGGATTGATTTCCGTGATACTCTGCTCTACTGGCGTCGCGTCTTTTTTCTCAACGATTCTTATAATTTCTCCTGACTTATCGCGGACAATTCTGCCAAAATCAAAGAACCCGGCTCGCCAATCATTGAAATCAGAAACGCTTACCGTTGCCATAGTTATCGGCATGTTTCCCCGAAGGTGGGTCTTGGCAATCTTGTTTATAGCCCTTGCCTCAAGGAGGGGGTGGTCGCCGTAAAGCACCATAATGTATTTTGCTTTTCCGCGAAGCTTCGTTTCGGCGGAGGCGACGGCGTGTCCGGTGCCGAGTTGTTCTTTTTGATGAACATAATGATAATCGTTTCCGGCGGCAGTTTGAACTAATTCTTTTCCAATGCCAACAACGATAGTGGCCGGCTCGGTGATTTCTGATTTAGCCACCGAATCAAGCAAATGTAAAAGCAAGGGCTTCCCCCGAAGAGGGAGAAGCACTTTTGGTGAATTTGAATTCATCCGCTTGCCTTTGCCCGCGGCGAGAATAATTATTTTGAATTGGTCCATTTATATTGAAGAAAACACCGGCTATACAACAAATATTACAACTACGAAATCTCGGCAAAGTTTCTTTCGGTGACCCACGGGGAATCGCCCGCGACTAAATTTTTGCCGTCGCAAAAATTTGTCTGGGCACCGGCTCGTCGTCGCTCGAAACTCGCGACATACTCCGCCGTTCGATTCCCCGACGCAAGCCAAGCAGTTTGCTTGCTTGGGCTCAAAGTTTTCTCGCCATGCTCAAAAACTTTGACCCCACGGGGAATCGAACCCCGATTCCAGGCTTGAAAAGCCTGTGTCCTAACCGTTAGACGATAGGGCCGCGGTAAATTAAAAACGAAAAGCGAAAAACTAAAAACGGCAGACATACAATAGCATTTTTTGAAAAAAATTCAAAAAATTGCTATCGTTCTATGGGAAGGGTGGCTGAGTCCCGCCTACACCGAGACTTCGGCGGGCAGGGGTCTAAAGCTACCAGTTGGAAGGGTACCGAAGCGGTCATAACGGCGCCGACTCGAAATCGGCTGGGGGCGCAAGCCCCACGTGGGTTCGAATCCCACCCCTTCCGTTTTTGAAAATGACTTTTTGAAAAAATTGGTTTGAGTTGTAACAAACAAGTTTTTTGATATATTTAGATGGGCAAAAGATTTTGGTTGCGAGAGAGGATTTGAAGACCTTCTCCCATATTTTCGAGCGATTCTTATCGCGAGAAAATGGGAAAGGTGTACTGACCCTGTAAGGGTCGAGCCCTATACCGCCCACCATAATCCAACTGAAAGATTTTTTACCAGCCAAACAATGGGCTTCCATTGCGGAAGCCCATTGTGTTTGTGGACCGCCGCGCGCTTCGCCTTTCTCAATCAGGGCGAGCATTTCATCAAAGACGGGGTGTCCGGGCATTTTCGCGGATTGCCTCTTTATGAACTCTCGGGTGATGGAGAAATTTTGCTCTTTCGCCAACGCTCGCAAGACAGTAAGTTGGTCGTCAATAGACCGGACTTGCTTGTCTTCAACATCGGTGCTTTTGCGAGCGTAGAGAAAGTAATTAGGCATAGTTATAGTATACCACAACGGATAGTGTAGAATACAACAACAGGATATACTATGAATAATGAACGAATCTGCGAAACTAGGCAAAAATCTAAAATGCATTAGAACCGCGAAGGGCATATCCCAAGGTGAGATTGGCCGGATACTTGCCGTGGATAAAGGGTTTGTAAGCAACATAGAAAACGGAAAGACGAATCCTACACTTTCAACTATTACGAAACTGGCAAAAGCTCTTGGTGTTTCAAGCGATGAGCTTTTGAAATAATATGAAAAAAGAAATTGAACTAAAACCAAAGAAGCCAAAGCTCGCCTATGTCGGCATGGACAAAAAGACGCTTGCGGAAGCCGTGCCTACGCAAGTAGTGGAAATTGTTTATCCGCATAAATCAAACGAAGAAGAAAAGAAGGGCGAAACCCTTAGATTTTTTCACGAAGGACAAATTGGGACCGGTAAAATTATTAAATCAGCGGATTTTCCTAAAAATCGGCTTATTTGGACAAACGATAATTTAGTTGCGCTCAAGACGCTTTTAGACGAAAAAGATTCCATCTCTGGCGAACATAGATACCGCAATAAAATTGACCTTATCTACATAGATCCGCCGTTTATGGTACAGAACGATTTTGTGGCAGAAAATTCTATTGATATTGAGGTGGATGAGGAGGAGGGCGTGATGTCAGTAAAAGAGCCGACGATTATAGAAACGATTGCCTACAAAGACACCTGGAAAAATGGGTTGGATAGTTTTCTCCAAATGATGCGCGAGCGGTTGCTTTTAATGAAAGAGCTTCTCGCCCCTACAGGTTCAATTTATGTGCATTTAGATTGGCACACATCTCACTATGTAAAAGTATTGATGGATGAAATTTTTGAATATCAAAACTTTAGAAACGAAGTGGTCTGGTGTTATGATAAGTGGCCAGCTCCATCTAACGATTTTCAAAAAGACCATGATGTCATACTACGATATAGCAAAACCGATGATTATTATTTTCGATCACTTAGAGAAATTGATGACAAAAGACAACTAACGCTTGACAGAGGATATACCACCAACTTACTTAAAAATGGTGAGAAACAATTAATCGTTTATAAGGGAAGTGAAAATAAGGAAAATATAAAAGCATTAATTAAAAGTAATAAATTCGCTCGTGTCATTTACAAAGATCCAGAAGGTAACCCACTAAGAGACTACTGGTTAATCAATAAAGAGCATCCAAAAGCTCTTGAGCGTACAGGGTACCCTACTCAAAAACCAATTGAGCTATTATTGAGAATCATTGAAACGTCTTGTCCTAAAAATGGTGTGATTTTGGACTCTTTCATGGGCTCTGGTACAACTTGTAAAGCTACTGAGCAAATGACAGACGGTTTAAATTACACATGGATTGGGATTGATAACTCAAAATTTGCTGTTCATACTGCACGAAAAAGATTGATTGAGCTAAACGGCAAGCAAAAAAGTGAAAAGAATGCGGGGGTTTATAAAGTCCGTCCGTTTACGGTTGAGAATATGGGTTATTATCAACGCGGCGTGAAATGGGACCCGATTCAGGTTGGGAATCAAGCCGATGCTTATCGGCAAGCAATTATTGAACTTTTTGGCGGAGAGTACACGCCATATTCAAAATTACTACACGGCAAGAAAAGAGGCGCGTGGATTCATGTTGGTCCGCTTTCCCAGCCGATAGTTTCCGAGCAAATCCAAGCGATTGCCAAAGAAGTCAAAGACACCGATTTTAAAAAGTGTTATGTGCTTTCGGCGGATTTTACCGCGCACCTTAATCAGGCAGTTGAAAAGGCGAAAGAAGAATTTGGCGTGCAGGTTTTTGTACGCATGATTCCGGCAAGCGCCATTGAAGAAGTGAAAAAACGCTTGGAGCTCATTAAACAAGGCGTTAAGAGTCCAGAGAAAGTGAGTGATATGCCCAATATTGCTTTTTTCGCGCCACTTGCGGTAAAGGTTCACAAAGTTGTCGATGGCAAAGAGGCCAGCATTGAACTTTCTGGGCTTGAGGTGGATGTGGAGAGTTTTCTTGAAAGCCAGAAGCCGGAACGAAGGGATGAGCTCAAAAAGTGGCTGGAAAAAGAAAAAAGCTGGCAGAGCTTTGTGGATTTCTGGGCGGTAGATTGGAATTACGAAAATTTGAAGAATGAAGAAGACGGACATGGGCCTATTTTTGAAAATGAGTGGCAGAGTTTCCGCAAGCGAAAAGGCAAAAAAGTGGTTGAGGATTTGATTTTTAAGGCCTTCCATACTTACGAAAAATCCGGCGAATATACCATTGCCGTCAAGGTCGTAGACATTTTCGGAAACGACGGGATTGTGATGACGAAAGTCGTGATAAAATAACTATGCATAGAGTATCAGTATCGTCCTCAAATATTCGCTCAATTGGCTACGATCGGCAGTTGGGTACTTTAGAGGTGGAGTTTACTTCGGGCGATATATATCAGTATTTTAATGTGCCGGATCATTTATATCGGCAATTTTTTCAGGCCTCATCGCCGGGGCAATTCCTTAACGACAATATTCGATATAGTTATCGATACCAGAAAATAAGCTAATTACCTACCCATATGTTCACACCAAAAACAGAAAGGATTGAAAAAATTGCCAAGGACCAGCAAGAAATTATTAGCCAACTCGATAGTATTTTTAGCGCAAAAACTCGTGTCTATATTGATTATGCGAACGTGCGCCCGTGGAGTGAAAAACTTGGTTGGCATATTGAACTTAAAAGATTAAAACAATTTCTGGGTTCTTTTGATACAGTTGAAGCAGTTAATTTTTATAATGGTTATTTGGCTGGAAATGAAAGATCAGAGAAAGAAAAAACAGAAGCAGAGAACTGCAAATACATTCTTCGGACAAAGCCGGTAAAAATTATGAATTTTTCCATTGATGTTTCCAGTATATTGCCTGATTCAACGGTATTGGTTAGTCAGTTTATTCGCCGGGCGCTTTTAAAGAAATATGAAATTGCGACCATTGAATATTTGAATGAGCGTTTCAAGGATATGAATAAAAAAGGGGAGTATTTTATTGAGGATATGAAATGTAATTTTGATGTTGAAATCGGAGTTGATATGCTTCTTGATTGTGAGCGAAACAGCGCCGAAACTTTTATACTATGGAGCGGAGATAGTGATTTCGCCGATCCCTTAGAAAGGTTGCTTAAAGTGGGCAAAAAGGTTGTTTTATTCGCAACCGCCGGCCGAATCTCTAGGGAATTAAACGAACTCAAAACAAGCGGTTTGGGGATATTTGATATTTTTAATATCAGAGATTTTATTTGTTGGAAAAAGGAGTATAACGGTAAACGCACAAAGGACCCCATTTCTGGGGCCCCTTAGCTCTAAAATCCGTGATCTTACGATCATCTGTATTGTAGCAAGCCCTTATTAAAAATCAATAGTTATCCACAATGCCTACAAAACCATCTAAAACTGAGAAAACTCTGCCAGCGCAGAAAATCGTCATCCAAAAACTCCGTGAGCGTGTAGATGCTTGGCGAAGGTTTGCTTTGCAAAGCGCTAAACTGCCCTATCCGAAAGAGCAACCAAGATACAAGCCAGTTATGCCGTTTGAAAAGAATATTTCAGAAACAACGGATTTACTTTTGAGACATTGGTTTCGTCCATTTCCGCATGAGTTAAAAGGAAGGGACGGGAAAAGTTATCGCTTCAAATACTGGCCGCATCAGAGGCGTGCACTTGAAACTTTTATTTATCTTTACGAAGTTTGTGGGGTTCGTCGGCGTGAGGACATCTCCAAAGTGATCGATTTTGAAATTGTGCCCCAACGCGACGATTGGACCAAGCTTGGCGCGCAACTTGCAACAGGTTCCGGCAAGACTAAAATCATGGGCTTGGTAATTGCATGGAGTTACTTAAACGCAGTGATTGAAGGTGAAAAACATTTAAACATTGGCAAGCATAGTATTTTGATTGCACCGAACTTGTTTGTGCTTGACCGTCTTTTGGAGGACTTTTCGCCGTCAGATGAAAGGCCGGATATTTTCCACGGTGATCCGGTAGTTCCAAAAGAACTTGAGCGATATTGGAATCTCAAAGTGTATTCGCCGGAAACCGTGCCAAGCGAGCTTGCGCCGGATGAAGGTGCGCTTATAGTAACGAACATCCACAAGCTCTATAGGGAATCGGGAAACGAAGGTGAAGAAGAAAGCGTGGGATTATCGAAGGAACTTGGCATTTTTGAAACGGCAATGCCCAAAAAGTTAGAGAACCAAAAGCGAGCATTGGTTGATAGTTTTAAGAATTCATCGAATGTTCTCGTCATCAACGACGAGGCACATCATGTTCACGACGAAGAAAAGCACAAGGAGTATGAAAAGAAAACAAAGAACCTGAAGGAAATTGGCGTGAAAGAAAAGCAGGCGGCCGAAGAATTGGGTTGGATTCGCTCTATAAGAAATATAGATAAGCTTTGCGAAGTTGGCTTACAGATTGATTTATCGGCCACGCTTTTTGAAGAAAAGGGGTCTCATAAAACGAAAAAGAACGATAATGAGGAGATTCGTTACCGTTGGATGGATTTATTCAAACACACAGTTGATTTGTATTCGCTCGGCGATGCGAAACGGGACGGCATAATAAAACTCCCAAAACTGGAAAAGGTGAAAGTGTACGAGGGCGATGAGGCACGCGGTATTATCAATAACGAAAAGCTATGCGCTTGGGAGAAGTACGAAAATCTGCTCCGTACAGGTATCAAACGCTGGCAGGAAAATCAAAAAGTTTTTGACCAAGAAGGCGATAAGCGCAAACAAATTCTTTTTATTATCTGTAACGATAGAAAAGAAGCCAATCAGATATATAATTATTTAGTGTATCGGGAGATTGACGATGAGGGCAAAGACTTATCACAAGACAATCTGCCGGTGAAAGGATTTTATGATGACGAAGCCAAGCAAACACTGTTTGTAAAAGATGACAAAACAACTGTTGTGCAAATACACATCGGCGAAAAGGAACTTAAAAACGACAAGGAGTGGGACAAAGTGCGTAAGCTCGTGCATTTGATAGATAAGGAATATATTGAGGATCCACAATTGAAGGGCGAAGTAGTGGAGAATCCATTTAACGTGATTGTCGCGGTTTTGATGCTGAAAGAGGGCTGGGATGTGCGGAATGTGAAAACCATTGTGCCACTTCGGCCGTGTGATTCACGGACCCTAGCGGAGCAGACATTGGGCCGAGGGCTTCGCAAAATGCATCAACCGGAAATGGATGATGAGGGGGCAGTATATTCCAAACCTGAAAATCTCTATGTTATCCAGCATCCCTCATTTCAAGCGATTATTGACGAGATAGACGACATTGTTGATGAAGTGGACGCAGGAGAGAAAGAACCGCCAGTATACACAGTTGTAAATCCGCTCTCTGATGCGGATGTGCGGAAGGCTCGTAATGTGAGAATGATTAAATTTTTAGGGCTGATTGAGCATGTAAAAACTTGGCATGATAATTTCCGCGAGGCAGATTTGCCGGAGTTGGCAAAGCGACTTGAATGGATTGAATTTGCCGATAAACTAAAGATCAAAACACAGTTTGAGAAAGATATTGAAAAGGGGCTTGAATTTGAGTTTGAACAATCAGCAAATTATTACGGGCTGGATCGGTTACTTATTTCTGGCTATGTCCGGCCGATTTTAAATGAATTGCGTTTGTCTCATTCCGATAAATTGCGCGTACTCGATGTGGTGAAGCGATTTTTGGAAAAGCGGGTATTTGATCTTCCTGCCGGTGCGTCCTTGCGGTTGGATTCGGTGGATGAAAAGACAGACAAGATCGTGAAGAAAAATATATTCAATGACGATGTGATGGCGGCGGTGAAGCAGGAACTCGTCAAATTTATCAACGGCTTGCGCTCAAATGAGAAACCAGCGACGGACAAATTTGATATTTTAGAAAGCAGGGTTATTGAGCCATACCAGGTGATTTTTGAAAATGCCCTTGAGAATCCCGAGCGAGCCGGTTTTGATAAGCAATGCATGGCTAATAATGACGAGTTGCGCGCCGCACAATTATTAGATGCGTGTGAGGACGTGAGTGGCTGGATTTATAATCATCAGCAGGGCGTGGGATATAACTTTGAGTATCTTTGGCAAGGGTTTTATGTAAATTACTTTCCAGATTTTATCGCACGCGCAAATGAAGGCGATAGAGTAGTAAATTATATTATTGAAGTAAAGGGACGAATGGACGAGCGAGACAAGGCGAAAAAAGAGCGGGGCGAGAAATATGTCTCGATGCTAACCGAGGCAGATCCGGCAAAAGAGGAATGGCGTTATTTATTCATTCTAGAAAATCTGGAAGTTGGGAAAAAGGATATAAGCTGGTGGGAGAATCGGAGCGTTTTGAAACTTGGAGATTTATACAGACATAATGAAGGCTAAAATAGCCGACACCAATCGCCGGTTGATTGAAATAATGAAAAATAAAATCTTTGCGGTATTGAGAGCGTTTCTAACGAGGTGAAGAAGTTATAGGAACTTAACTCGTATCTTATGGAGTTGCCGATTTGAAAATCGGCAAAGTTTTCATAATGCGCGCACGGGTGGCGTGGGGCAAGCATTATATTAAATGTCTTCGCCCCTCTTTCTCTCAAAAAATCGTTCGCTCAAAAAATCTTCGGATTGAACCTGACACTTCACGCGCGCGAAGCGCGCGGCGTTGCGGAAATTCAATGGGCTTCCATTGCGGAAGCCCATTGTGAAATAGGAAAAATTCCTCCTAATCTCCTTATGGTGTGTCTATTGTACCAAGCTCGCACCTATTTTCAAAAGGGAGGAAAAGGATTTGCTTTGCCTCGGCTCTTTTTCCAAAACCACGGGGATTTGGTATCCGCCGCGCCGGGTGTGGGGAGGAATGCGCGGCGGATTTTCGGCGGGCGGCCTTGCACAAAATCAAAAACTAATGTAGAATAGCAATCAGTCAAAGCTGTTTTTTGACAATCTAAAAAAGAAAGGAGATAAAAACATGGTGGATCAAAAGACAACTCAACATTCGCTCAAGAAAGATAAATCGACTCATTCACGGCTCGTTCGTGAATGAAGAAAAGCGACGGCGTTTATCCGCCAGTACAGCAAACCCAGAACACTCACAACACAGAAAAAGGAGGAAAGTGTCATGCAAGAAGAAAGTCAATCGCTCGATGTTTTGATTATCAACTCACCCTTATTTCGAGATAAGGTGGACGGATACGATGAAGATTCTTTACCACCACTTGGATTAGGGTATATAGCTACGGATCTCTGGAGTAATGGAATAACCGTTGAACTGTTGGATACTGTTGAGGCAAACATTTCTCTTGAAATTCTTTTGGCGGTTATTCGTCAAAAGCGTCCGTGCTATGTGGCTCTGAATGTATTCACAACTAATTTGCACTTGGTTCGTGAAATAGTTGAATCAATTAAGGGTGGAGTACGGTTCATCATCGGTGGATTAGCTACGAAGAATCTCTATAAAACTATATTGCATTGGAATACTTCTTGTCCCGTGGATATAGTCATTGGAGAAGGGGATTTTGTGGTCAGCGCGATTGTGCAGGGGAAGCCCCTTGATATCATTAGTCAGAAAGGTAATAAGCGGGTTATTACGGTATCTGTGAGTTCACCGTATTTCCCTCAGGATATTTCCAATATTCCCTTAGACAGGTCATTCTTCGTAAATCAGCCGTTGCGACACACGTTAGGATTCAACGAAGTGAGTATTGTGACCAGTCGCGGGTGTATGTATAACTGCGCGTTTTGTTCAGCGGCTCGATCTCTGAACAGGGAAACACCGATTAGAGAAAGAAATGCTCAAAGCGTGGCAAATGAAGTGGCGATGATATGCGAACTGTACCCGAATGTTGATTCGGTGCGGGTTCTTGACGATTTATTCCTAAGGAATGCTGATAGTGTGGAGCGTGCGGTTCGTATGTTTGGGCATGTTCCCGTAACATGGCGTGCCATGGCTCATGTGTTATCATTTTATAAATTGAGTGATGCGCAATTACTTGAACTGAAGCGGTCAGGTTGTAAGGAGGTGTTCATTGGTATTGAGTCTGGATCTCCGCGCATACTCAAAATGATTCACAAAACTTCGGATGTGGATTTGATCAAACGGACCATCGAAAGATTATTCCTCGCCGGCATAAATGTAAAAGGGTATTTCATTTTTGGTTTTGAAACTGAAACCATTGATGATATGCGGATGTCTTACGATTTAGCGGCGGGACTCAAAGAATCGTCTGTGAAAAATGGCGTTAACTTTAGGACGAGCGTCTTTCAATTTCACGAGTGGTAATTTTTCCGAAGTGTCCGATGAGATTCTTCGGAAATTCATTACCGAAACTAATGGAATAAACCGATGAAAAACGCAAATGTAATGTGGGTTGGTCTTTCTGCGAAAAAGGCAATTAATGCCGAGATTTGCGCTCCTCTTCATATAGACACAAACACCGGTAAGCTGGTGGCAGAAATTGAGGCACGATGCCGCCATGCAAGCTTTTACAAAACAAACCTTGTAAAGTTTCCTCCATTGGATTCCAAGGGGAAGTTGAGGTATCCGACACCTGAAGAGTGTGTGCTGTGCTATCCTGAACTACAAGTTGAGATTCAGACAGTTAATCCTCGCGTTGTCTTATTGCTTGGTAACAAGACAGCAACATTTGTTCTTCGTCAGATTGGACTACAGATGCCAAAATTGTCTTACAGATATCGCTCTTTTGAGTATGGAGGGAAATGGTATGTGCCTATTCAACATCCCTCGTACATCATGGTGTACAAGCGAAAGGAAAAAAATCGATATGTTCAAGCAGTGAAAGCCGTTATTGAACGACTTGTCTCATGAAGATGGAAGAGATGCGGACGGACATCGCTTGCGAAGCGCGCGTGAAGAGTGGGAAGCATACGAATCTTCTCGATATATCGGAATTTATAATTTTGATATTGTCGCAGAAAAAACCAAGTGTCGAAAATCGCTCACACGATCTACGCCAACTATCTCCAGTTTTTTCGTCAACACCGGCGCGGCGGATACCAAATCCCCGTGGTTTTGGAAAAAGAGCCGAGGCAAAGCAAATCCTTTTCCTCCCGCAAAAATAGTTTTGCTTTGCCTCGTCCGCATCGAAGCCCCACCACGCGAGCGCATTTTTTAAGTAAGTGCGCAAAGAGAAAGCCACCCAAAGGTGGCTTGTGCCGGCCGAAAAGATTGGCTATGCCGGTCTGTAGTCATCTGGCATTTCAAAGGCCTCGTTGCTCGCGCTTTCAAAGTCCGCTATCGGTTTAAGTTGGATTTGCCCTCCAACCGCCTCCGTGCGAAAACAGTTGCCTTTCGGCAGGGGAGCGTTTAGCTGAAGAAACCTCTCCTTCCCGTCATCATCTATGAAAAGCACTCTGAAGCGGTCCCATGGAATAATTCTGATAAGAGTATTTGGCGCTAGGTCGTCTTGGAAAATGCGTCGCCCCCTTTGGCGTTTCTTCACTCCCTGGTAGAAAATGTGTCCGCCGCTTGCGCTTGAAAAACCCTCATATGAAGAATGATAGCCCGCCCTCAACATCAATGCGAGGGCGGGCTAAAGTTCCGAAGAAGGAACGCAGACCAAAGCGTCAGGCGTGGCTCGCTGTGGGTGTTGCATATCGAGTTCGTTCAAACGTAACTGGGAGATGCGAGAGACGCTTTTTGGGGACGGAAATCTGCGAACTGTTGCCACTACCAGTGTATTCCATTGATTGTTATTGTCAATCAGAGGAGGATACGCCTACTTTGTTTTACCGGCGTGAAGGAACATATAAATATCTTCCAGCGCTTTAATGGCATCGCCGGCGGCGATGTTATTTTGGTGATATAGTCCGTCGGTGGAGTCGCCAGCCGCCCAAACACCGGGGCATGAGGTTCTTTGCGTTTTCGGGTCAACGATTATATGTCCCCACGGGTCTAACTTGAGCAGATTTTTTACGAAACCGGTGGCCGGCACAAGGCCTATTTCAACGAATATGCCGGTTACCGGCAGGTCCGTAATTTCTCCCGCAGCGGTTTTCTTAAAGAGCAATGAAGAAACGAATTTACCGCCTTTGATTTCTAGGATTTCCGTGCCGGTAATGCCTTTAACATTTGGTTTAGCTAAAACCCGCTCCGCCGTGACTGGGTCGGCGCGGAACCCCCCGCTTCTTTGGAGTAGTGTTACAGATTTACAATAGGCGGAAAGCTGAACGGCAGTTTCAAAGGCGGCATTGCCCCCGCCGATGACGGCGACGTCTTGGCCGGCGAAAAGCGGCCCGTCGCAAGTGGCGCAATAAGTGATGCCTTTATTTTCAAATTCTTTGGCGCCCGGGACAGAAAGTTTCCGGCGGCTTGAACCGGTGGTTATCAGGACAATTTTTGCGTGATAGGACTCGCCGTCATCAAGCGCGATTTCAAAGCCGTCCTCGGTCTTTTCTACATTTTTAACCCGAAGGCCTTCTTTCACGGCCACGACTTCTTTGCCGTAAGCCAAAAGATGATTCTTGAGGTTTTTCGCCAATTCCTCGCCGGAAATGGAAATAGTGCCAATCCAATTTTGAATGTCGGGCGAAACGACGCTTTGGCCGCCAAAGTCCATGGTCAGAAAAATCGTTTTGAGTTTTTTTCTGGCAGCATAAACGCCGGCCGCAACGCCGGCCGGCCCCCCGCCGATGATGGCCAAATCGTAAATCATAACCGATAGTTTATCACACTTTTACAAAGAAGGATTCATGTTTAGTTTCGCCATTTAGCAAATTACATTTATGGCAGATATTTACTGTTTGTGCTGTTTGCAAAAATATCTTCGTTAATACCTTGTTAATGCCTTCGTTTATTTTTGTGGCATACACACAAAAACAGCAATCGTTGAAAGTTGGTGTAGGTGAAAAAATCGTTAAACAATGGCATATTTTGACACTTCATCCACAAAATTTTTTCTCCATTGACATAAATCATTAGCCATGCTAACCTATTGGCGGCTAAGCAATGCCCTGGTATGTACCAGAAAACAAGCTTAGAAATTGAACCTTGGTGATAAAAATATGGCTAACTCCTTAGCAGACGCATTGTGTAAAGTTGGGCTGATTGACCAACAGGAACGAGATCGGGCACTTGCAGACCAAGCTCATAGTTTCGCCGAACGCGAAGCTATGTGGAAAAAAGTCGCGAGTAAAGGAAATAGAACGGAGCATTATACTTTGCTCCAGAGTTGTTCATCAATCAGTGAGTTCAAGGATACAGCGAGAAAATTACTCTGTGAAAGTCCCGAATTGGCGAGCGAGGTAGTAAAACTTGCTCACCGCTTCAAAGGACAACAAGGCGGAGACCGTCTTGTCTGGCTGTGCTATCAAGTGCGCGACTTGATGCCACAAGTCGTTGCAGAAAAGAGAGAATGTTTTCTCAAGAGAGCATTCCGTAGCGCTGGTAGTGCCGTTGAAATTCCCAACTAAACTAATCAATCCCCACTAAAGAGAAAGGTGAAAATCTATGAAAGCTTAAACTAGCCCGACACCATTGCGTGCGGGCAGTTTTTTTATTCCAAAATTTAAACCCTCCTTTGAATTTAAAAAAGGCGAAAAATACTAAACTACTTTTTCCTCCTTAGAAATGCCGGCACGGCGCTCCACTCGTCTTCATCTTCAGGCAGTGTCTTGCCGTCCGTTTTAGTTTCGTTGGCCGAGGCCGCGGTCGGCGCCATCATTGCGTTGAAAATTTTCCCTTTTTTCTCTTCCGAATCGGCCATAAATAAGGTTTTCCTGGGAGTGGACGGCTCGGGGAAACCGGAAGCGATGACCGTAATTTTCACTTCGCCTTTCTTGAGTTTGTCGTCGCGGACCGTGCCAAAAATAACTTTGGCGTCAGGGTCAATGGATTCGGTAATGACTTTGGCGGCATCTTGGATTTCAAACATAGTGAGGTCGTCGCCGCCGGCAATGGAGAAGAGGACTCCTTTGGCGCCGCTGATTGAAACCTCCAAAAGCGGGGAATTAATGGCCGCTCGGGCCGCTTCCTCGGCTCTTTTTTCGCCGGAGGCGATGCCGATGCCCATTAAAGCCGAGCCGGCATTTTCCAAAACCGCTTTAACATCGGCGAAATCAACATTGATGATGCCCGGGATGGTAATCAGGTCGGAAATGCCTTCCACCGCCTGCTTAAGCACTTCATCGCACATAGCGAAAGCGTTCTTGGCGGTGGTCTCTTTGGTCACCACTCCCAATAAGCGGTCGTTGGGAATGACCACGATGGCGTCAACCGAGTGGCGAAGCTCTTCCAGCCCGCTTTCGGCAATTCTCATTCTTTGCTGGCCTTCAAAGAAAAACGGCTTAGTGGCGATGGCGACAGTGAGCGCGCCGAGTTCCTTGGCGGTTTTTGCGATCATCGGCGCCGCGCCGGTGTAAGTGCCGCCACCGAGTCCTCCCGCCACGAACACCATATCGGCGCCCTTGATGGCTTCTTGGATTTCTTCTTTATTTTCTTCAACCGCTTTGCGGCCGACTTCGGGATTCATGCCGGCCCCCAGCCCGTGAGTGAGATTTTTCCCGATGTGGATTTTCTTCCTCGCCTGCGCGTTGTGGAGGTCTTGGGCGTCGGTATTGACCACGATGAATTCCACGCCTTTGACTTTGGCGCCGAGCATATGATTGACGGCGTTCTTGCCCGAGCCGCCGACCCCGATGACTTTAATGCGCGCAAACGCTTCAACTTCGGGTTTTACTTGAGGCATAATGATTTATGTAAAATTTAAAAAGCCAAACGAAAAATGAAAAACCGTTTGAGAGCTTTTGCCAGAAGCGCCGTTTTGAATCCGCTCCGCTTTATAGTGTCGCATACTACACAAACCCGCTCAAAAAAGGAAGAGTTGACAAGTCAAGCAAATGTTTCTTAAAAATTTGACCCCAGCGTCTTTTTTGGGAATCCTGCCGCTTGCCAACGGGAGTTGGCAAGCGGCAGGGCAAGCGGCAAGGCGAGCACAAAAAACGCCCGGCTGGGGGGGTGTTTTGTCGCGCGTTGAAAAACATATGCCCGGGCGATTTTTATGGCAGAAACTGCCGGAGCCAGTCAACGGCACGTCTTTTGGTTTTCGCGAATATATCAAAACCGAAGGGCTTGTCGCTTCCGGCGAGATTTAGAAGACAGAGGCCGTAACAGACCGACCAAACCGAATCATGGAGGTCTCTGATATTGCCGCCGAAATTTAGTTTCGCGACGCGCGAAGGGAGATTTAACGATGCTTTTGCCAAGTCCTCAATGGTCTCAATTCTTGAACCGCCGCCGGTAATGACAATGCCTGCCGGCAGAAGTCCGCTCCGGCCGATTTTTTTAAGGTGGGCCTCCACCAAATCAAAAATGTCATGGAGACGGGCGATGACGATTTTGTCCAACTCTCTTCGCGAATAATTGGTGGAAAGGACGCTCCCGCGTTTGATTTCCTCCGCCTCTTCAATCGGCACTTTTAGTCCCAAAGCGATGTCATTCGTGATATTGGTGCCGCCGTAAGGGAAGACCTCCAAAGATATCGGGATGTTGTTTTCAAAAACCGCGATAGAGACGGTCTCGGCGCCGATATTAGCCAAAACGACGCCGGCGATTTTTTGGGTCTTGTTTAAGACCACCATACTGGCCGCCAAGGGTGAGGCGACGGGGTCTAAGGTTTCCACCCCGCTGTCTTCCACAGCTTGAATCAAATCGTTTAAATGTTGTTCCGCGCAGGCGATGAAAAGGGTTTTGACTTCAAGTTTGGCGCCTTTCATGCCGACCGGCGTCGCGCCGACTATCGGCCGGCCGTCAACTTTGTATTGGACGGGAATGCGGTGAATGATTTTCCTGTTTTGCGAAGCCGCCGCGGTTATGGCTTCGTTGCTTGCGGCGACGGCTTTCTCAATATCCAACTTGGTGATTTCAGAATCGGCGCGCGAAATGACGGCGCTGCCGAATGTCGCGACTGAAGAGAGGCCGATTCCGCCGACTGACACGAGCGCTTTCCTGATTGGGACGCCGGCGGCTTTTTCCGCTTGCCGGAGAGCCGTTTTGAGCCCTTCCGCCGTTTCGTTTCTGTTCATTATGTAACCGTGCCGGAGGCCTTTCGTTTCGGCAAAACCCGTGCCGATTATGCGCGGCGGCTTGCCGTCCGTGGAAGCGCTTTGAACAATCATAACCTTGGTATGGTAAGTGCCGATGTCTATGCCCGCTCCGATTTTATTGGTCACGATAGTAAAAAATTTAAAAAATCAACGCCGTTAAAAATTCGCCAATAAACGACAAAAGATGACAGTGTCAAAATAATAAAGCATTCTGACGCCAACCTTCACCCCGCGCCTATGATTCGCTCCGTCGCTAAAAATCTCGCCGCCCTTTTCAGATGTCTTCGGCAAATATTGAGAATTAAGAATCAATCCTTCTCAAAATTTTTCTTTCTTCATGCTCCATTTTACTACCATGGCGGTATCCTTTCAAATGAAGCAAACCGTGGATAAACAGGCGTCCGATGTATTTTGCCGTTGGCTCTCCAAAAAGCGCCGCTTGCCGCGAAGCGGCCTTCGGCGCGATAAATATTTCTCCCGACTTGTCCGACAAAGGAAAAGCCAAGACATCCGGCGCGTAGTTTTTGCCGCGATATTTTTTGTTTAAGCGCGCGGCGCGCTTATTGCCGGTAAAAACCACCGACAAAGAGTATTTCTTACTGAGGATTTTTTCTGTAATTTTTCTAAAAGGTAGGCGAGGCAATTCGCTGCGAGTCAGGTTGGTTAAAGACAAGTGATTCATCTTCCGTTTTAGCGCTTGTATGAGCCGCGCGCCGGTTTGTCGGGCAATTTTCCAAGCTTGATTAGTTTGGCTATTTCCGCGCGACGGCGCAGGGTTTTCAGAGCTTTTTTCCTTGTCGTGTAGCGTGATTGGTTGCGGGCTTTGTAACGAATGGATTTGACCCGAGGCAAGACGCCGGAACTTTGGACTTTCCTTGAAAATCTGCGAAGCAGGCCGCCCGTATTTTCATTGGTATTTTTTTCTACCGATACATTGGTTGACATAATGAGATACTAACACGAGTTTTTTTACTCTGCAAATTCAGCGTTAATGATAGGAACTTTTCATTAGTATCATTCGCCTCATTAGCAGAGCGCGGCTCACTACGGGGCAAGTATGCGTTAGTATCTGCCTGTGTGTGCTTGCCCGCGCGCCTGTCTGCGTGCGGCTTGCCTGCGCGCGGCGCGCAAGCAGGACACGCACAGGCAGGCGGCGCGCAAGCAGGTTTGCACAGAGACAGTATTGGCATCGCGCTTTTTAAATCCCAAGTTTTTTGAGGTATGCCGGCAATTCTTCTATCTTCACCACCTCTTGGGAGCGGTTGCTCATATCGCGGATAATCACGTTATTTTCCACCGCTTCTTTTTGTCCCATAATGATGGTGTAGGGGATTTTCAGGTTTTCCGCGGTGGCGAGCTGGGCGCTTAGCTTGTCTCTGGAAAGGGCTTGGAGAAGCGGCACTTTAATCTTCCGAAGCATCTCTATTATCTTCAAGCTTTTAAGTTTTGCTTCAAAACCTATCTGCACGAAGTAGATTTTCGGTTTCTTGAAACGCAGATTTTTTTTATTTTTGCCGTTGCCTTTGTAAAGCAAAGCAATGCCGATTGACGCTATATCGCGGGACCAGCCGACCTTTTTACTCAAGCCGTTGGAACGAAAACCGGACGCCAAAGGCAGGGCTCGGTTTTGCTCCGTTTCGTCATTTAATGATTTTACTTCAAAAATCGTATGGCAGGCCATTTCGTGGTTTGAAACCAGCTGGTCATTGACGCGATAGGGTATGCCGGTTGATTCCAGAAATTCCAAGACCTCCATAAAATGTTTGCGGCTCGGCTCGTTTAAATAAGAGATGCTCTTCGGCGCCTCGCCGAATACGCCCTGGCATTTTTGATTTTCGCAATTTAAGGCCTCCAAAGGGTCAAATTTCAGTTTTTCGCGGCAGACGCCGTGAAGCTCGCCGGCCCGCTTTCTTAAATACGCGCCCAAGTCCTTGTTGAAACAATGGAAGGATTCTTTATCGCCGATTGAGTTGATGTCCACATAGAGGTTTTCAAAACCCTCTTCAATGAGGATTTCTATCGCCGTTTTTATTATGATGGCTTCACAGACGCTTTTTGAGGAACCCAAGATGTCCAGACGGACTCGTCGGAAAGTCCGCGGGTTTTTGTGTTCCGCCGCTCCGGGAAACTTTCCCTCAAAGAACAGAAAAATCGGTTGGGGCTCTTTGTGCCAATTATTTTCTTCGTAGAGCCGTAGAATGGCGATTTGTTCTTCCGGGCGGATGACGATGGTTTTCTCGTCCACTAAGCGTCTTTCGCCGGCCCTTAGGATTTTGGCTTGGTGCAAGTCGTCACGGTTCACAGCGGGTGCCCTGGCGGGCTTGAAGCCGTAATAAAGGGCAACCTCTTCGGCCACGCTGGCGTTTTTTAAGCGGATGTCGCCACCTTTTGCTGTGTTGGGTTGCATTTTTGGCGTTTTTTTGAAGTAATTTTAAAATCAAAAAATTTTTTGCCGGCCAATCTATTTTTCCCCACTCCTCAGTCGGATGTCGCCGCTTCGCCGTCCGTTAACCTGCCCGGGTAGAGGTCTATTTTACCGATAGGTAAAAGTCGGACAACCGGTTTGCCGATAATGAGCTCTTTGGGAAGAACGCCCCAGACGCGCGAGTCAGAGCTTTCCTGCCGATTATCGCCCAAGACGTAATATTCGTCCGGTCCCAGATTAGAGACGAAATTGCCCGGCGACGGCCTTTTTAGATAGGACTCCGAGAGTTCAAAGGTTTCGCCGGCCGGCGTGGTGATGAAGATTTCCTCGTCTCTGATTTTTATCGTTTCTTCCGGCAACCCGACTATCCTTTTAATGTAGAACTTTTTCGGATTGCCGGGATAGCGGAACACTATGACATCACCGCGCTCTGGCGGGCCGAATCGGTAGGAAATTTCGTCTATAATAAGGTACTCGCCGTTCTCAAAAGTGGGGTACATGGAACTGCCGGCGACAATGAACGGTTGGGCGATGAAGTAACGGATAGGCAGAACGATGGCCAGCGTGGTAATGATGATTTTTAGCGTTTCCCACCAGAAATTTTCTTTTTTGGGGGTTGGGTTAGCGGCGTTTCCATCGTTCGCGCTTGATTGCTCTTTATTCATATTGCCGACATTGTATTACCTTTTGCGCCGTTGACGCAATACTCAAGATGAATGTAGAATGCAAACGTTCACTCGGCCGACTGCGGGAACATTGAGCGAGTCAGGCAAAATTAAGAATGATAAATCAATTTCTCATTTACCTGATTATCCTAATTATTCTAAACAATTCTCAAATCCTAATTTAGGTCAATTGTAGTTTTGTCATTTTACGCTTTGACTTTTCTACTTTAAATTTTTTATGATTATTGTCGGTTTGGGCAATCCGGGAGCCGAATACGAAAACACTCGTCATAATACCGGGGCATTTTTGGTTGAGAATTTCAGGCGTTACGCCGGTTTTCCGGATTGGCAGGAAAATAAAAAAAAGAAGTCCTTGACTTCGGAAGGCAAAGTCGGAAAAGAAAAAATCTTGCTTCTTCTGCCCGGGACTTTTATGAATAAATCAGGCGAGGCCGTTAAGGGACTCATTATTTCGCCTAAAAAAGCCGAAGCGCTCGTCGTGGTTCACGATGACTTAGATTTGCCGCTTGGCCGGTTTAAAATTTCCTTCAACAAAAGCGCCGGCGGACATCGCGGCGTCGCCTCAATTTCCAAAATGCTCAAGACCGACGGTTTCGTCCGCGTGCGGGTCGGCATCTCGTCCGCCGGCGCCAAAGGCAAAGTAAAAAAGCCGGCCGGAGAAAAAGCCGTTATTGAACACATTTTAGGCAAATTTAAACCCGCCGAACTTGCCGCTCTTAAGAAACTTTCCAAGAAAACGAATGAAGCGCTTCAAATGATTATTACTTTAGGGCGGGAGATGGCGATGGGGGAGTTCAATAAGATTTCATAACTCCCATTAATTTTTCAGCTTCCGGGAACACCGTCTTCGGGAGCATTTTGGGAGCATCAGCTCCTCCCAAATCGGTTTGGGAGAATCTGATGCGCCCAAGCTTTTGTTAAGCCATATTTCCGTGTCAACCTGGCAGGTTGACACGGGGGAGTGTTTTTACAATGTCTTTAGAATACAGGAGCTTTCCCCGCAGCTGGCTGCGGGGGCAAGAGTTTCCAAAGGGCAGGGTTTTAATGCCCCGCCCGCGAAGCGGCCCCGTTTCTTTTTTTAAAGACGGAATTTAAAGAAACATTGACAACACAACTTCTCACTGCTTCTTACTCGCCTCCGCAAAGGAGAGCGCCATCTTCATTTCTTTGGCGTCAAAAAGGGCGATTTTGAAATCGTATCCTTTGCCCAGTTCAAGCGCCGCGCGGAGTTTCTCCTCGCTTCCGCCGAATTCCGAGATGTGGACCAAGCCGGCCACTCCCTCTTCTATTGAAGCGAGCGCGCCGTGCTTGTTGTATTTAATGATGATGCCCTTGACCGTGTCGCCTTTTTTATATTTGGTCGCCGCGTCAATCCACGGGTTCGGTTTTAAGGCCTTGATTGAAAGAGACACTTTGCCGTCTTTGACTTCAATGACTTTTACTTTCACATGGTCGCCGACTTTGCACATTTTTCGCGGGTCTTCCACCAAACCCCAATCAATTTCTGAAATATGAACCAAGCCCTCCAGATTGTCTTCAAGTTTGATGAAGACGCCGAAGTCAACAATGCCGGTTACCACGCCGGCCAACTCGTCGCCGACGCTGTATTTCTCCACCATCTTGCCTTTCTCTTTCTCCTCGGATGTCTTTTCGGAGAAAATCAATTTACCCTCTTTGGGGAGCGCAGTGATGATGGCGACTGACATGCGCGTGCCGACCAACTTCTTGAGTTCGTCCAAAATCTTGTCTTTGTCGCCGCCCTCAACTCTCGGGTAGTGTTCGCTTTTAAGCTGGGAAGCGGGCAGGAAACCGACTATGCCTTGCCACTCAATAATTAAGCCGCCTTTATTGGCGTCTTTAATCGGCAATTCAAACACCTTCTGCTCTTTAATGGCCACTTCGGCCTCGTTCCAGACAAGGGCTTGGCGGGCTTCGCGGAGAGATAATTCTATGTAACCGTTTTCATTGCCGGCGTCTACCACCTTTGCCGTAATCTTGTCGCCGATTTGGATTTTTTTGACCAAATCGCGGGCGTTTTGGTATTCCCGGCCATAAATAATGCCGGCCCCGAACGGCGGCAAATCCACGTAGACAGCGGCTTTTTCCACGGCGCTTACTTGACCTTCCACCAAATCGCCGGCTTGCGGGGGATTAGCCGAACTGCCGATAAGTTTCGTCATCAGCCCGTCTTTTTTGGGGGCTAAACCGCTCTCGTTTTTTTCTAAATTTTCCTCTTTTCCAATGTCTATTGAATCATTTTCGCCGACTTTATTATTTTTCTTAACATCCTCTTTTATGGTCATTTGTTTTTGCGAAGCGTAGTGTCCGTTTGGCAGTCGTTTCGGCCTCAAACGGGGTTAACCGGCTTCAGCGTTGTTAATAGGAGTAGTATAAGGGAAAAGCGCATTTTGTCTATTTCTGGACTTACGCGTTTGGCGAACTTCTTCGCTCGGAGTTTCGCAAAAGATTTCAAAAGATTTTTTCCTTGGGAAACATGAGGGTGAGTTTGGGTTTTTATGATTCTGTGAAAATCAGTTCCTCACAATTTATGAAGAACTGATTTTCACAGGTTACGCCAGCTTATATTTGTGAATCAACTTAGAGCACGCTCTTCTGGGCAGTTGATTTGCGACACTTTGTTTTTCATTCGCGGCATTCCTGTTATATAATAGTCGTATGATAATCACTTACCATGGCGCGGAATGCGTGCGGCTCCAATTCGGCAATACCGTCATCGCTCTCGGGCCTATTTCCAAAGAATCAAATTTAAAAGCGGCGCGGTTCGGCGCTGATATGACTTTGATTTCTCTAAATCACGCGGATACGAACGGCTTTGAAGCAGCAGCGTTTGGCGACAAGCAGCCGTTTATCGTCCAAGGGCCGGGTGAATACGAAATTAAAGACGTGCTCATCAAAGGTTTTTTATCCGCCTCCCGTTATGACGGCAAGAAACCGGCTGCCGCCGACAGAATAAACACCGTCTACCAGATTTCTTTGGAGGGTATGAATCTCTGTTACTTGGGGGCGATAAACACCAAGGATTTGCCCCATGAAGCCAATGAGGCGATTGATAATGTTGATATTCTATTCATACCGATTGGCGGCGAGGGCGTTTTGACTCCCGCCGAGGCCTATAAACTCTCCGTCGCGATAGAGCCGAAAATTATTATTCCGATTCACTTTGGCGAGATTGGCGTTCCCAATGCGCTTAAAAATTTTCTAAAAGAAAGCGGCGCCGAGGGAGTCAAACCCATTGAAAAGCTTACAGTCAAGAAAAAGGATTTGGAGGGCAAGGAGGGAGAGATAGTGGTGCTCAAAGAGCCATAAATGACTATACCAATATACAAATGATTTGGGGGTTTGTTTAGGATTTAAGATTTTTTCAACTTGCAGCTACTAGCAAATTGACCTCGCTTACCTATTATTTTTTCCATGTTTTTTAATATTCTAGACAACTTGAGGAGGTTGCCGGCGGAGCGGAGGCGGCAGATTGCTTTGGCGGTAACTGTCATTTTTACCGTCATCGTTACCGGTTTTTGGCTTGTCAATTTACGAGTCAAATTGGCGGTTAACGCCGAGGCAAAGAAACGGGCAGAGACCGAAAATCCTTTCAATGTTCTGAAAGAAAGTTTTTCCACTTTCGGCGAATCGTTTAAGGCGATTAAAGAAAATTTCGGGGCGTTGGCGACGTCAAGCGACGCGATTTCTAATTAGAACTCAAGCTGGCTTAAGCCGGCTTTTTCTGCTAAAATATAGCCGCTTATGTCCAAAGAATCCGAACCAAAAAGCGCGCCGGTGGCTCGCGCCGTGATACTCCAAAATATCAGCACGGAGATGAAAGAGGCGTATTTGGATTACGCCATGTCGGTGATAACAGCCCGCGCTTTGCCTGATGTGCGAGACGGCTTAAAGCCGGTCCACCGGCGGATTCTTTACGTGATGCACGAGAAGGGTTTGACGGCCTCGGCGAAATTTAAGAAATCGGCGACGGTGGTCGGCGATGTGTTAGGCAGTTATCATCCCCACGGCGACGCCGCCGTCTATGAATCAATGGTGAAAATGGTTCAGGATTTTTCTATCAGATATCCACTGGTCATCGGCCAAGGCAACTGGGGTTCAATTGATGGCGACAGTGCGGCGGCGTACCGATACACCGAATGCAAGATGTCAAAAATCGCCGGCGAGCTTTTGCGGGACATTGAGAAGGACACGGTTGATTTTCGCCCCAATTACGACGGCACCAAAAAAGAGCCGATAGTTTTGCCCGCCGCCGTGCCGGTACTCCTTCTAAACGGCACGCTAGGCATCGCCGTTGGTATGGCTTCCAACATTCCGACTCACAACTTAGGCGAAGTGGTGGATGCCGCGTCCGCTCTAATAGACGACCCGGATATGACCACCGATGGTTTGCTTAAATTCGTCAAAGGTCCCGATTTTCCGACCGGCGGGGTGATTTTTGGCGCGGATGACATTCGCCACGCTTACAGCACGGGGAAAGGCGGAGTCGTTGCCCGAGGTGAAGCGGAAATTGTTGAGACGAAAGCCGGCGCTTTCCAAATCGTCATCACCTCCATCCCTTACCGCGTCAACAAAGCCGACCTCATAGAGAAAATCGCCGACTTGGTCAGGGAGAAAAAATTGGACGGCATTAAGGGGCTCCGCGACGAGTCCACCCGCGATATTCGGATTGTCATTGACCTCAAGAACGGCGCTCATCCCCAGACCGTTTTGAATTTTCTTTACAAACATACCGCTCTGGAAGACACTTTCCATTTCAATATGGTGGCGCTCGTGAACGGCGTGCCTCAAACCCTTTCCTTAAAATCCATTTTAGAAGAATTTGTTTCTCACCGCCAAGTGGTGATAGAGCGACGGACGAAATTTGACCTAGCCAAAGCGGAAGACCGCGAGCACATTCTCTTAGGCCTCAAGAAGGCCCTTGACCACATTGATGAAATCATCAAGTTAATAAAGAAATCTAAAGACGTGGAGGAAGCCAAAGCCGGCCTTATGAAGTCCTTCAAGTTTTCGGAAAGACAGGCGCTGGCGATTTTGGAAATGAAACTTTCCCGCTTGGCGGGCTTGGAGCGTAAGAAAATAGAGGACGAGCTTAAGAGTGTCCAAGAGCTCATCGCCAAACTCAAAGACATCCTTGCTCATCCGAAAAAAATTCTAGGTAGTATCAAAGACGAATTCAAAGAAATCAAAGAGAAATACGGCGACCCGCGCAAGACCAGAATCGTCAAATCGGCGGCGGCGAGCTTCTCTATGGAGGATTTGGTGGCCGACGAAGAAAGCGTTTTGGTGCTTACCAAGGGCGGTTATGTGAAGCGCACCGACCCGGAGGAGTACCGCAAACAGCGCCGCGGGGGCGTCGGGGTGGTTGATTTGGACACTAAAGAAGAGGACTTTGTGACTATGTTTCTTACGACCACGACTCACAGCGAGCTTCTGTTTTTCACCGACCGCGGCAAGGCCTATCAGATAAAAATGTATGAGATTCCGGAAGGCCGGCGGGCAACAAAAGGCAAGTCCATTATGAATTTTCTGGCTCTGGCCGCCGAGGAAAAAGTCACTTCCGTTTTGCCGATGCCTAAAGAAATCAAAGCAGCCGAAGCGGCCATACTTATGGTGACTAAAGCCGGCGTGGCCAAGAAAGTGGATTCAAAGGGTTTCCACGATGTGAGGCGAAGCGGCATCATCGCCATCCGCTTAGACCAGGGAGATGAGCTCAAGCACGCCGCGTTCGTGGGTAAGGGTGATGAAGCGGCGGTGGCGACGGGGAAAGGTCAATCCATCCATTTCAAAGAGTCCGATATTCGGGTGATGGGGCGGGGCGCGGGCGGGGTCCGGGCGGTGCGGCTCGGCAAGGGCGATTTTGTCGTCGGCGCCGATGTCGTGAGGAAGGCCGCGACGAACCCCCGGCTCCTTGTCATTTCGGAGAATGGCTACGGCAAGCTTTCCGAGCTCAAAGAATACAAAATCCAAAAGCGAGGCGGTTCGGGCATCAAGACCGCCAAAGTAACGGCTAAGACCGGTTCGCTTATCACCTCAAAGGTTGTTACCGATGAAGAAACAGAATTGGTGGCGATTTCCAAAAAAGGCCAAGTGATTCGGGTGGCTCTCAAAGAGATTCCAACGCTCGGCCGGCAAACCCAAGGGGTTCGGATAATGAAACTTAGAGAAGGGGACTCGCTGGCATCGGTTATTACCATTTAGCTTCGTTAGCTTCGTTAGCTTCGTTAGCTTCATAGTTTCCCGTGCCTGCCGGCGCGCGTTGCGCGCCGGCAGGCACGGTGTTCTTTGCCAGTGTATAACTGGTGTATAATTTTAGTGTATACTTTTAAGGTAGTTTCATCATCGTAGCGGTAGTGAAAATAATTACTGGTTTCAAGACATATTTGTTTTAGCTATGAAGCTATGAAGCTATGAAGCTATGAAGCTATGTTCCTAAACCCTCAATCCATCGTTGACCAGCTTGGCATAATACCCGGCATGCAGGTAGCCGACATCGGCGCCGGTTCCGGAGCGTATTCAATGGTTCTGGCGAAGGCCGTCGGCGATTCCGGGCGGGTTTTTGCCGTTGATGTGCAAGAGAATCTTCTCACGCGGCTTAAGAGCTTGGCGGCGGAGGGGCACCTCAATAATCTGGAAATTATTTGGGGCGACGCGGAAAAAATCGGCGGGACAAAACTCAAAGACGACTCCTTGGACGCCGCCGTTGTCTCCAATGTTTTGTTTCAAGCGGAAAATAAAGCCGGTCTCGTGTCCGAAGTAAAGAGGATTTTGAAGAAAGGGGGCCGGGCGTTTGTTATTGATTGGTCGGAGTCCTTCGGCAATTTGGGGCCAACGGCAAATATGGTTGTCCCTCCGGCATCGGCCAAGGAAATTTTTAAGAAATCCGGTTTTGAAATCGTAGCCAATTTCTTGGCCGGCGCTCACCACTACGGCTTCACCGCCAGAAAACTATGAAAAATTTGACGAAATTCCAACTGGTTTTGCTCGGCCTGTTTTTTGTAGCCATTTTGGCGGGCGTTGCTTCTTTTGCCCTTTATAAAGGAGGGAAAAGCGGTCCGGGCGCCGTTAATTTGACAATCTGGGGTCCCACGGACGCGAGCTACTCCGCGTTTGTTGAGTCGTTCTCGCAGGAGACCGAAACCGCCAATGTCTATGTCGCCAAAAGCGAAGCGGCTTTTGAGCGGGATTTAATCAGCGCCATCGCCGATGGCGTGGCGCCGGACATTGTCATTTTTCCGGAGTCCTTTTTTACCGCCGTTGCCAGTCGGTTGATGGTCATTCCCTACGACTCCTACCCGATTCGCGACTTCAAAGACACTTTCCTTGAGGAAGGGGGGATGTTTCTAACCGAGCAAGGCGTCGCCGCCCTGCCCCTCTCCGTTGACCCGCTGGTGCTTTATTGGAACCGCGATTCTTTCTCGGCCGCCGGTTTGCCCAGACCGCCGGAATTTTGGGAGGAGATGTTTTATGTCGTTTCCCGTTTGGCCAAACGAACGGAAAAAGGCGAAGTCGTAAGTCCCGCTTTGGCTTTCGGCGAATACGGCAATGTGAACCACGCCAAAGAGATTCTTTCGGCCCTCCTGCTTCAAGCGGGGACGCCGATTATCGGTAAGACACCCGAGGGTTTTAACGCGGTTTTGGCGGATTCAGTCGGGCAACTTTATCCGGCTGTTTCCGTCTTGAGTTTTTACACCGATTTTGCCAATCCGCTTAAGACCGTTTATTCGTGGAATAAAAGTTTTCCGCCGGCCAAAGATTATTTTCTGGCCGGCGCCTTGCCGATTTACATCGGTTTCGCTTCGGAATTTAAGGAGATTCGGGAGAAAAATCCCAATTTGAATTTTGATGTCTCCCGCCTTCCCCAGCTTAAGGATTCCAAGAACAAAATCACTTTCGGTAAAATGCGCGCCGTTGCGGTTCTTAAAACCTCCCGAAACATCTCCGCCGCCGTCAGCCGGATTTATTTGCTGACTGATAAAAACGCGGGACTTCTGTGGTCCGCGAAGACCGGCCTGCCGTCGGCGAGGCGCGATTTGCTTTTCACCGACCAGACCAATCCGGCGCGGGCCATTTTTGACCAATCGGCGCTTTGGGCGAGGGGCTGGCCTGACCCGTCGCCATCCGCCACGTCCGCCATTTTCCAGCGGATGGTTGAAGCGGTGGTTACCGGCCGCTTAAGCGTGAGCGAGGCGGTCGGCCAAGCCAACACGGAACTTAGCGCGCTGATTGGACGATAAGAATTACTTAAATGCGCGCAGGGAAATTAAATTTCTTTTTTCAAAGACCTATGACTTTCTTTTATCATTAGACGATAGTTCAGTTGCTAGAATAAACAGGTCATTAAGTTTGCTTGAAAAATACGGAAATACTGCCGCATATCCGCATACAAAATATCTGGCTCAAGGGATATTTGAGCTACGAGTGATTGGGGTGAAGCATATAAGAATTTTCTTTGTTTACCGTAATGATGAAGTCATGGTTTTGCACGCTCTTATTAAAAAGACGAATAAGATTCCTAAAAAAGAGATTGACTATGTGTTGCAGTTGAAAAAGCGGTTGCGTTGATATAGCGTATATGTTATATTGACCTTGTGATTAAAATGAAGACATTTGAACAATTTAAGCGGGCCTCTTTGAAACGGGCAGGGGTGCGAAAAGCATTAGCCGATATTGATTTGGAATTTCGCATTATCGAATCAATGATTCGGGCCCGAATAAATAAAAAGGTAACCCAAAAACAGCTGGCGGGCAGGATTGGCGTAACGCAATCGGCGCTTGCTCGTTTTGAGTCGGGCAGGATTAACCCGACTCTTTCCTTTTTGAAAAAAGTTACTAATGGTTTGGGACTTCAGTTAATAGTAAAATAACTTAATGGCTCGCCCTCTAAATATTTTTTTGGTCTTTTGCGGAGTAGTAGTGGTCTTGCTTACTTTTGTTCCAACGGCGGTTTTCGCTTGGAAACCCGGAGAGGCGCTTGTGCCGTGCGGGTACGATTTGAATGGAGACGGTAAAATTGAAAACCCGGCCGGAGGCGGTCCGCCAACCAGAGTAGCCCCATATGATGGGCCGGCGTATGCCAACACAATGGAGGAATGTAACTGGAACGGCGCCGTCGCTCTGGCGAATAATCTCCTGGACTTCATGATTTACATGAGCGTTTTAATTGCCGTTCTTCTTTTCGCTTTCGCCGGTTTTAAATATATGACCGCCGGCGGGGATGTCGGCCAAATCAAGCAAGCCCACAAGATTTTCAAAAATGCGGCTATAGGATTCGTGCTGGTTTTGACCGCTTGGCTAATCGTGGACACGATTCTTTCCGTTCTCGCCAAGGCAGGTTATCAACTCTCGAATCTTCCGTAGGGCGGCGATATGTTACAATTTAGTTCGGCCGAATTGAATTTATGGCGTTTTTCAACAAATTTTTCAAAAAAATAAAAATACCGGCGCTGGTTTTGATTCTTTTATTAACCGCGATTGCGCCGGCGCTTGTCCTCGCGGCCTGCACGCCGCCGGCAGGCGGGAGCATAGGAGAGGGCACGGGATTCCCCAACCCCCTTTGTTCAACATCAATCTACTGTTTTCTCAAAGGGTTCATTAATATCCTCCTTAAAATTGGCATTATTGTCGCCGCCGTATTTATCATTTACTCCGGTTTTCTGTTTGTAACGGCGGGAGGGGACACCGCGGCGCTAAAAAATGCCCGCACCGCCTTTGTCGGCGCGGTTATCGGCACGGCGGTATTATTGGGGTCGTGGCTTATCGCTACGGTCTTAAACGAAACAGTCGGCCAGGTTACCGGCAGCAAGTTTGTGTTTGAGACCTGCCCGTAGATTGAGGGGGGGTATGCATAAGATAAAACGAAGCTAAACCTTCGTTTTGCCTAACAGGGCGCGCAAAATCCCAAAAACTTTTCGCTGCCATCCTCGCCGCCGTTTTGCTATCACCGGTTTTTGGTAAATATCGATATCTTGTGATATTATAAGATGGTGAAAAATTTAGAGATAATAAAAGAAAAAGCGTCGGGATTCGCTGAGAAACACGACTTGGACTTGTTGGTGTTGTTCGGTTCGCAGGTTTCCGGCAAAACTCACAAAAAAAGCGATTACGATTTTGGTTTTATCTCCGCTCAACCCAAAAGTTTTGAAGAACAAGTCCGAATGGAGTTTGAACTTTCTGAGATTCTGAAAATCGGAAAAACTGACTTAGTTGATTTGAAAAAAGCGCCGCCGCTTCTGATGAAAAACGTGGCGATCAACTCCGTTTTGTTCTATCAAAAAAAATCGACTCTATATGCCGCATTCAAAATTTACGCTTTGAAACTTTTTGCCGAAGCGAAACGACTTTTTGAAATAAGGGAAACGGCGATTCAGAAATTTATCTTGAGTCATTAAAATTGAGTAGGAAAATATGATTGACAAGGAAGTGATAAAAAGAAAGATGGATGAGATTCAGTCGCGATATCAGAAAATTGAAAGATTGTTCCAGAAAGGAGATGAACATTTTCTTCGCGACGAAGATGTTCTCGCTGCGCTGGAAAGGCACTTTCAGGGTATGGTTGACGCGGCGGTGGATATCAATATGCATTTGATAGCTGAAAGTGGACTGAAAACCGCTGACGATTATCAGAGTAGTTTTTCAATCATTGCCGAGGCGGGAATGTTGCCCATTGACTTTGCGTTAAAAATCGCGCCATCGGTCGGAATGAGAAACGCCATTGTCCATCAATACGGCGATGTTAATAAAAAATTGATGGTTGCCCACATTAGGAACGGTTTCGGCCAATATGTTGAGTATGTTAAACTGGTGGATGCTTTTTTGAAAAAGCAAAGTTAGTGCAAAATAAAAAGACAAGTAATGAACCCCATCGCCAAAATTTCCCCATTAGAGGCAAAGACACGCTACAAACCATCATGGTTTCTAACAGGGCGCGCAAACTTCCAAAAACTTTTTGCCGGTGTTGCCTTGCCGACATTATTTGCAACAGCTTTACCGGCCGTAGTGTTTGCCGCGACTTTAAGTAGTATCGTCGTTAATTTGAAGATTTTGGTAAATCAACTTGTGGCTTTTGTTATTGGTCTTGCCGTTCTGGTTTTTCTTTGGGGCGTGCTCAAGTATATTACCGCCGGGGCGGACAGTAAGAAGGTAGAGGAGGCGCGGAACTTTATTATCTTCGGCATCATCGGTATTTTTGTGATGTTTTCAATTTGGGGGTTGATAAATCTGTTGAGTGTAACACTCAATCTTTCGTCGTCGACGAAGCCGACCGCGCCGACTTTCTAGACGATAAAGTTTTTAATAATTTATGCCAAAATGTTATAAGCTGAAATTCCTGCTTATTCTGGTTTCTGGCTACGCACCTCTTATTGTATTGGCTCAAGATTTCTCCTACTACGCCAAATTTCTTGATGGATTATACAAAGTTCTTAACCCGCTGGTTGCCGTTCTAATTGGGTTTGCTCTAATTTTTTTCATTTGGCAGATTGTTAGATATCTTGGCGCCGCTGACAATGAAGAACAACGGAAAGAAGCGGGTAAGTTTATGCTCTGGGGATTGGTATTTATATTCGTAATGGCGGGTGTGTGGGGATTGGTCTCTTTGATTGCCGGCACGCTCGGCATCAGTACGGGCGAAACCGGTCGGAGCTATCCGGAGGTGCCGGAAATTCCCAGTTAATTAATCATGTATTAAAAAAGTAAATATTGCGATATGGACGCATTTAACACAAAACTCAATGTAAAGGAGGATAGGAAAGTCAAGCCATTATTTACGGATTTTGAATTACGAAATAATGGGTATGTTTATAATGTTTGGGGGTTTGTGGCATAATGAATCTTATTATTGAGACGCTAAAATCTTTAGCCGATGTCTCATAGACAGGAAAAAGTAATTCACAGGGGTACCTTGCGAGGTTTCGGGCTTAAGGGTACACTTATCCCGTGCATGATGTTTGGTGTGCCGCGTGTTAAAGGTCGAGGTTTTTAATGCGCAAGCACTAAAATCAGTTAGTTTTCTTTGTTTTAATGGGTCTTCGGTCTTTATTTAGAATTAAAGAAAACATAAAAATTTACAAGCGAATAATAAATATATATTTATTATATGTCTCTTAAAGCAAAAATAATTGGTTTGGTTGGGATTGTCTCAGTATTACTTCTGCCGTCGTTTGCGGCGGCCGCCGCTGTCCAAAGTGGATATGTTGATAGTGCTCTGTCAACGCTAGTTAACTGGGTGGTAGCTCTTGTCCCTCTCCTTATAGGAGTTGCTTTGGTTGTCTTTATGTGGGGCGTGATTCGGTATATTACTGCCGGCGCTGACGAGGAGCAAAAGAAAGCGGCTCGCGGAACAATGATTTGGGGGGTTATTGCTTTGTTTGTGATAGTAGGTGTTTGGGGTCTTGTCCGGTTGCTTGCTTACACCTTAAATGTTGGTCTTGGCGGTAGTGTGCCTAATCCTGATTTTACAGGTGGACGGTCTGGTGGAGGAGTCCCAATCGTTCCTGTTCCATAGGAGGATTCTTTCCAGACATTTCAGTGTTGTTTGCTGGGCGGTTTCTGTCGTAATTACAACCCCGCCGCCGGTTAGTTCGGTGGCGGGGTTCCGTAGTGAGTACGGTCTGCGCACTTGCCAATGCTATAGGTTTGCGTGCTATTATGCTTAAGGTCGTCTTGCGGCTGACTAGATTAAGTTTTCTTAAGTCGCGCGTTTTTAATTTTCAACATTTAAATCCCGTTTTTATGAAGTTAATTGGTAAAAAATATCAGAATCAAGTTATGTCATTGGTAATTTGTACCGCCGCAGTGATCGGTGCAGTTTTTCTACCGCTAGTTGTCAGTGCGGGGACTCCAGATTTTACCTACTTTGAGGATGTGATAGCCACACTGAAGACATGGGTAAATCAGTTTATAGCCCTGGCCATCAGCATCGGTTTGGTAGTGTTTTTATGGGGCGTCGTAAAATACATAAGCGCCGGCGGCAATGACGAGAAACGGAAGGCGGGCGCCAGTTTTATGGTTTTTGGGGTTATCGCTCTATTCGTGATGGTCGGGGTGTGGGGTATAGTAAACATTCTTGCTTATACTTTGGGCGTTGGTTTGGGAGGCGCCTTGCCGGGACCGCGATTGGCGCCACTTACGGATGCAGAGTGCACGCTGATTGGTAAGTCGCCCGGGTGTTCGTAGATAGGCGGTGTGAATTTTTTTAAATTTATTGAGGGTGGAATTTAGGATGTCTTCAGAACAAAGATTGCTTTTCGTTCGTCAAAACTCTTTCATGTAAGCTACAGGATATTGTTACGGTTTATAATTGTCTATTTAAATGAGCCGAAGTAACCCCAATAGATTTTTTGTCAGAAAGTGTGTGACGACGGCTGTAACGGCCACCGTTGCCGGTTTTGTGCTTTCTAGATTTGTTTTTGCCGGTCGCGTTGATTTCGCTCCTCCCGGCAATTATGTTGAGGCGTTACTTTCCGAGACATGGTGGGGGGTTCTTGCTCCTCTTTTCTCATTATTAGTGGGGGCGGGCTTATTGGTATTTCTATGGGGGGTTATGCGATATGTTTTCGCTGGTCATAATGAGGAACAACGCAGCGAGGGAAGTAAATTTATGATGTATGGGGTGATAGGTTTGTTGGTTTTAGTCGGGGTGTGGGGGTTTGTCCAACTTTTATTTTATACTTTTGGTTTGCAGAGAGCCGATGCTCCAGGGAGCTCCAGCACAATGCAGAGCGACGATATTCCACTTTTGAAATCCGATTATCCTTTTGCTTCTGTCACTGGCTTTTCTGGTATTTATTTGGGGGGTCTTTCGTTATGTAGCCAAAGGTGATGACGCGGCGAAGAGGAAAGAGGGCGGATTAGCGATTATCTTCGGTATCATCGGAATGTTCATAATGTTCTCGGCGTTTGGGATTATGAACTTGATAGGAGAAACCGTTAAATCACTCGGGAATTAAAAATCTCTCGTATCCGTCTTTCAGAACATTGATTTTGTCGCATATTTTTCTACCGGAGCGAAGTCGTCGGTTAAGATGGGCAAATTTGTCGTTACTTTTTCTGGCCACCAGGAAAGGCGGCGGTTTAACCTTTCTCTATGCTCTCTAGGCGCAAGTGATGTATTTTGGCTATTATTTTTTTTGTCAAACACGCATTCCTTGTGATATTATCTTTGTATGACTAGGACAATACAAAACATTGGTGACACGATAAGACCAATTTTGGGGAAATATGAAGTTCGCTATGCCGGAATTTTCGGGTCATACGCTCGCGGTGATGCGAGACCTGACAGTGATGTGGATATTCTTGTTTCTCTGGGAGACCGGCCGTTTTCCGTGTGGGATTTTGTCGGGTTTAAAGAAGAATTATCAGAACGATTGCAAAAACCGGTTGATTTGATTTCTGACAAAGCCATCGTGCCGTATTTTCGCGATTATATTTATCGTGATTTGAAAATTATTTATGGGACCAGATAAAAACAAGGATGACACGGCGTATCTTCGTCTGATGCTTGACGCCTTTGCTAAAATTCGCGCTTTTACCGAAGGCATGTCGTATGAAGATTTTTCTGTGGATAGCAAAAGCCAGAGCGCCGTTATTATGCAACTGGAAGTTGTTGGAGAACTTGCCAAGAAAGTGCCTGATTCAATTAAAATATCTATTGATATTCCATGGAAACAGATGGCAGGACTTCGCGATGTTGTGGCGCACGATTATTTCAGCATTGACTTGCCGACCATCTGGTACACACTGAAGAATAATGTGCCGGCAGCGGCACTTCGTATTAAGGAATATTTAGAATAACCGTATAAATACGAAAAATTTTAAGGACATATCCCATTATTATCCGCATCTGTTCTTCAGAACATTGATTTTGTCACATATTTTTCTACCGGAGCGAAGTCGTCGGTTAAGATGGGCAAATTTTCCGTCAGGAATTCTTCTGCGCGGAATTTGCTTCTATGTCAGACACGGCAGTATAATTGTGCCATCTTGACGCGAATAGTTGTTAATTTATGACACAATTAACTAAAAGACAACAAAAAATACTTGAATTTGCCGCCACCCGAGCTTCCGTTAGAAATTCTGATTTGGTGGCTTTTTTTGCCGAACAAAATGAACCATTTTCCCGAGAAACCGTCGCCAGAGAATTTTCGGTTTTGGTGGCGGCTGGCGTTTTGGAAAAGTTTGGCAAAGGCCGCTCTTTGGCTTACCGGGCGGTTGCCCCGCATCCGTTTCTGAAACCGATGGATTTTGAGAGTTATCTGGCGCAAGAACCGGACCAACGCGCGCCGGCGCCTATTTCGTTTAAGACAACGGCAGTGGAAAAACTCGGCGGTTTGATAAATCAAAAAGAATTGGCTGCGTTAAAAACGAAAGACGGCGATTATAAAAAAAGAATCGCTGGTTTACCGCCCGATATTTTAAAAAAGGAATTTGAGAGAATTACCATAGAGTTTTCATGGAAGTCCTCAAAAATTGAGGGCAACACTTACACTCTTTTGGACACCGAGACCTTGATTAAGGAAAACAGAGAGGCCGCGGGGCATCCGAAGGAAGAGGCGGTAATGATTCTTAATCATAAGAAAGCCCTTGATTATATTTTTGGCAATAAGCAAAAATTTGAGACGGTTTCTTTGCGCGATACGGAGGACATTCATCGGTTTTTGGTTGATGGTTTGAATGTGAATTTTGGTTTACGGGGCAAACCGGTTGGCATTACCGGCACGAATTATCGGCCTTTGGACAATAAATACCAAATTAAAGAAGCGTTGGAGCTTGGGCTTGAAAAAATAAACGAGGCAGGCGATCCCTGGAACAAAGCGCTGATTGCTCTTATCGTCATTTCTTATATTCAGCCGTTTGAAGATGGCAATAAAAGGACGGCGCGGCTCTTGGCGAATGCTTGTCTTTTGGCGGCCAATACCTGTCCGCTTTCTTTGCGGAGCGCTGGCGAGACGGAATACAAAAAAGCCATGATTTTGTTTTATGAACTGCAAAACGCCTCGCTGGCAAAAAAATTATTTTTGGAACAACACGATTTTTCACAGGCGAATTATTTTTTGTAATTTTTTACGGCAAGATAATGTTTTCGGTTTTCGGGATGGCGTTGTTGAATAATTCAACCAAAATATCCTTATTTTAAGCCGTATCTCTATTTTGCCCCATTTTTTGACTGCCCAAAATGCTCTTATTTAGAGCCATAAAATGAATTATTCAACAAAGCCTTTCGGGATTATGAATTTGATGGGGGAAACCGTTAAATCACTCGGGAATTAAAAATCTCTCGTATCCGTCTTTCAGAACATTGATTTTGTCACATATTTTTCTACCGGAGCGAAGTCGTCGGTTAAGATGGGCAAATTTGTCGTTACTTTTTCTGGCCACCAATTTTTTAAGTAATCGCTTTTCCTAAGCTTATTGTCAATAACGAGCGTGTTATTTGATTTTGCGGCCACGAGAATAATGTTTTGCAATTCATCGGGTTTTCGCTCCGGTTGCGCGCGAAAAACGTATACATTAGGAAACACTGTTTTGTAAGTGCCGTATTCCGCTGTGAAAAAATCGCTTCGGTGGCCTTGAAGCGCGCCGATGATATTTACAATCACCACTCCCTCTGTGGCGAGCTTGCTCTCTGCCATTTTTATAATTTCAACCGTTGTAAGGTGATAGGGAATGGAAAGAGGCGAGAGGAAAGCATCAATGAAAATCGCGTCGTATTTATTATCAATTCGACTTAAAAATGTCCTCCCGTCTTGGTGGTATATGGCAAGCCGCGGGTTATCTTTCAGAAAGAAATATTGTCTGGCTAACATTGTCATTTTTTCATCTATTTCTACCGCGTCCAGGGTGGCTTCCGGATACTTTTTCAAAAAGTATTTTGGGTATGAATACGCCCCGGCGCCGATTAAAAGCCCGCGGTTAAGTTTCGGGTTGAACATTTCCGCCAGGTCAAGCAGTTTGGCATAATCCAAGAGGAGTTCTTCGGGGTTATCGAGATACATGCCCGATTGGGTGAGTTCAACGCTTGTCGTAAGGTAGCGGGCGGGCCGATTGGTTTTTTTATCTCTGCTGTCGTAGACCCAAAGCCGGCTGTATTCGCTGTCCACATCGGTGAGAAGTTCGGCGTTTTTTTCCAGGATTAAGCCATAAGGGGGAATGATTGCTGTCAGTATTATGGGGAGCAAAGGCAGGGCAATTAAGCCGGTTGATTTTCTGGTATCTGCCACATATACGAAGACCCCGGATAAAATCAGAGTGGCGCTTAAGTATTCTAGAATTTTAGTGCTCCCGAAATACGAGATAAGGAAAAACCCGCCGAGGAAGGTGCCGACAATGCTTCCGACCGTTGAAAGAGCGTAGAGTTTCCCTACGATATTTCCGGAATTTTGGAGCGACTCAATCCGGAGACGGACGGCGTAAGGAGCAATGGTGCCCAAAGCGATTGTCGCCGGCGTAAAGAGGATTAAAGAGGCGAGCAATGCTCCGGCTTGCAGGTTTTCTATTTTTGCGATTAAGCCGAGTATGGGCTTGAAGTAGAGAATGAGAATCACCAAAAGTCCGGCAATTATGAAAATAAGCGCGAGTCCTTTGTAAGTCGCTTTCTTATCGGCGATTTTTCCGCCTACAAAGTAGCCGACGCTTAGGCCCGCCAGAATGACGCCGATTAAACTCGTCCAGACGATTGATGACGCGCCGAGATAGGGCGCGATAATACGGGTCGCCACCAACTCTAAAACCATAACGACCGCGCCCCCGATAAAAACAACGACATAAAGCACGATTTTCACTTTGAGGATAAGTTATTTTTAATTTTCTTTATCTTATCATCGTATTGAGAATAAAAAAACTTACCCACGCGGCAAGTTGCGGGGGGGGTGGGCGCGCAACATAAAAAAAGCGGGAAGTCATTTCCCGCTTTTGTGAATCCTTAAAGAACATCCCTTTTCTTTTTTTCAATTTTTGGCTTTGAGCCACATGGGGACATACTTCTCTTTTCGTTCACTGGTATGCCAACCCATAAAGGTGTCTTCGTCCACTTTTGTGAGTGACCAGTGGCCTTGTAACTTCGGCGGGTCCTGCTCCCAGGTTCCGCCGTAGGTTTTCGGCCCCAGCTTTTCTCCTTTCATCCGGCATATCCACCGCCTTCCTTCGTGGGAGTAATAGACGTGGATGTCCAGGACATTGTCATCAAACCGAACTACTTTTGCTTGGAACGTCCCGCTTCGCTGGTGGGGATTGTATCCCGCGACATTATCCGTTTTTTCCCATGTCAACTCCCAATCCCTCTTAGTCGGGTCTTTTCTCGCTTCTGCTAGCGTCAATTGCTTTGTTTCCTCCTTTTTCTTTCTTTCGGCTTCAATTTTCGCCGTTTTCTTTTCCTTATACACCCCGACGCACGAGGATAGAGCGGTTGCCATGACGGCCAAGGACATTAAGGTAATGACAATACCGGCAACTGTAGCCGCGTACCCCGCCTTAATGTTGTAAAGGAGGAAGCCCGCCGCAATGCCAACCGGTATCCACCAAAACCCAGCTGAACCACTCCATTTTTCCCAGAAGTTCGGCCAGATTTGGCTGGTCAAGAAGTAAATGAAAGCCACCCCAGCCAGTGCCAACAAAGTGCCGGCGACCGGAGAATCCTTCAACTTTTTGATATCCCACGGTTTTTTCCCGCCGGCCGCTGTGCTGATTGGTTTGTACTTTGCTTTACCGACGAGCCATTTGAAGAAGAAATACCCGCCAATGACTGTCAAAACAAACACAACCCCGATTGCCCACAGTACATCCTGTCTGATTTTCGGCATCTGTAACGGTAATCCGGCGCCGGCTGTCCCTAGTATGACCGCTAATCCAATACCGGTGATAGCTATACCGGTGGCAATTGCCGCGATTATTCTTGAACGAGTGCTGAACGGCGCCGAAGTGGTTTTAGAAAACAACTTCTTTAGCATTTTATCTACCTTATCAAGCATCCATCCGAATATTTTCCCCGGCCAGTTCAGCGCCGCAAGCATCCATGTCCACACCTTCTTATATGGCTTGAACTTGATAAGCCACCAAATTACTCCAGCCGCCAATACAGCGGTGAGTAAGATAGCGTACCAAGCTTCAAACGCCGCATCCCAAAGCGACTTCAGGTTGTGTATGAATGTTAGAAGGGTTATCATTTCTTTTCCTCCACTTTCTTTTCTTTCTCTGGTTGTGGTTGCTGGACTATGATATTGGCAGCTTCGCCGCCAAGCGACAACACACCTTTGATTTCTTTGAGTTGTTTTGCCGTTTCCACCGTCATGCCGCCGGCTTCCTTGATGGCGCCGTAGACCCTCCTGTTGTAATCCTCGTCGGCGGTTGCCTCCAGTTTGCGTTGTTGTTGGTAGTAAGTGGCTGTAACCACATTGGCTTTACCTTCCTGCTCGGCCGTGAACCTCTTCGTGACTGTTTCAATGAACTTTGGATTTGATGGACTGATGTCCCAGATTTGAATTTTGTCCACTTTAACGCCCAGATTTTCCTCAAATTCATCGAAATGTCTTTCGTCCGATAGAAGAGTGTTTAATTCTAACGCAATCTTGGAATCAGACGGCTTACTGGGATCCGTTTTTGATTGATCTAATAGGTCTGTGTAGGAGTGGTCGCGCACAAAGTCCACAATTTTACCACCGATTTGGTTTTGAACGGTCTCCAACCAGCGATGGACTTTTTGTGTAGCTTTGTACGGATTTACCACTCTAGCTGTTATCAAGTACTGAACATTAAACGGTACCCCGTCACGGCTGTCGGCTTCTTCCACTTGGGCCACATAGGTGTCAATAAACAGTGGAACATAATCTATGGGACCATTACCGCCCCGTTTTTCTGCCTCCCCCGTGAATTCTTTGGTGACAAAGACCGTCTTGATTTTGCCAGACGATTCTTCCTTTTTTTGTTCTAGACTTGTCCAGATAAAGTTGTATCTGTAGATGGTATTGACGCCTGGCAAGCCGAGCCAGCGGAGTCCCCCTCCGAATCTTTTTTGCCATCCCCCATCTTCCAAAGGGGGAGTTGTATTTCCGTTTGCGTCTATTTGAAACCAATCTGCCGGCAGCACATCCCATTCGTCCAACTTGCACTTTTTTTGTTGTAGTGCGCCGTCGGCGTTTTTAACCCATGTCTCGTACTCCTCTCCGACCTTTTTATCCACCGCCCCATCTTCCAACTCCTTCGGATCAGTCGGTTTCAGTTTTTTGATTGGCATTTTGTAGGTCTGGCCCTTTTGCGCCAAGACATGGTCCTTGTAAGCCATGATACAACGGTCAATCCCATCATAACGCACGACGATCTTCGCTTGCGCCTCTTTTACTGTAGTTAAGAACAAATCCCTTTCAGCCAGCCATAGAACAATCCACTCCATGATGGTGTTTCAGTTTCTTCTTTTGTCAAAGGCCACTTTGACGAAATCTGTCGGATAAGCTATCACATTATGTTCACTGTGTCAATGTCGCGTTTTGTCGAAAAAATGGTCACAGCAGAGGGTGTTATCCTCCCGTCCTTGCGTGCCATCCCAACGCGTCAACCTGGCAGGTTGACCACTTTAGATTATACGTCTAAACAAAGCCATTTTTGCGCGTCAACCTGGCAGGTTGACGCGTTGGCGGGGCTTCAATTAAAGAGATTTTGCTAACCAGAATTTATAAAATTTATAAAGATGAATCATAAAAAAGTAGTAAAAAAATGGTGAAGCATAAAAAACAGGCCGTCCATTTCGGACGGGCCTGTGGTGATTTTGGCTTCGGCGGTTATTAGGTTACGCCATTGCCGGCGCGGTCGCGACCATTGCTTCAGCCGCCATTTCTCCTTGGTCTTGAAGAATTTGGGCAATGAGGTGGACCAAACTCTTCATGCTGGACGGTCTTGACCAGTAAGCGGTGGCACCAGCGAGGTGGGCGAGTTCAATTAACTCTTCCACATACCGGCCGCTGGTGAGAACGGTCTTAGTCGTTCCGTGGTTTATATCATGGACCGCCCTGATTAACTCCACGCCGTCTTGATAACCAGTGATGTCCGCCTCAGTTATCATTACCGACACGTTTTCTTCGTGGTAGACAAGGTATAACGCATCGTCAACATTTTGAGCAATGAGCACTTCGTGCCCCGCTTGCTCTAACTCATCTTTCATTAAGGTTTTAATCTCCTCCTTGGTTTTGCCGCCTCTCCTTCCAGACACTAACAGTACTTTTGTTCTTATCATGTTCTTTCTGTTTTTTCTGTGTGTGTTTGAATTGAAGCCAAAATTGTATTTGTGCCTCTGGAAACAAAGTTAGCACATCTAATGTATCAATGTCAATGGGTGGGATTTGGCGACTACATCGCCAGGTGCTTTTCGATCATCGCCAGGTGCTTTTCGATCTCACCTCCTTCCAGTCGGTTCGATAACGAAAAGCCTTTCAAATCCCACCCGCATTGTGCGTAGGCACAATGCTTCCGCCGTCTCACTTCGTTCAATGGGCGAGGTGGGATTTGAACCCACAATCCTTTCGGAATGCGCTCCTAAGGCGCACGCGTATGCCAGTTCCGCCACTCGCCCGGCTTTTATTTTAATACCTGCCGAACAATAATATAGCACACGCTCTCGGTTTATGGGGTTAACATACTAATTTTGGCAGTAGAGCAAAACCCACTTTAATCGTCTTTGTATTTTCTGCGTTAGCGTCGTATAGTTTCCTGCCTACCGCCCCGGCGGGGCAGGCAGGCGCGCTTGTTCCGTATCCAGTTGTGGATAACTCTCTTGACTTTTCGCTTGACATTAAAAATAGCTCGTATAGAATACCTGCCACGATTGAGTAGCGGCTGGCGACGCTTTAGAAGCCAATAAACGCCCCATTTTTTTGGCAAACTTTAAATAACGAGGGCTTATTAAAGATTCACGCGGTTTTTTGCGTGGGTGTTTTTCTTTTTGGCCTCGTTTTTTGCTTTAACTTTACGAAAGGAACTTGGATATTGGTTGGCGTCGCGGCGCCATTCTTTAATTTAAATTTTTTTATTAATTCACCGGTTATTTTTTATGACCAGCGACAAATTTCCCATAACCAAACAACTTATCGCTTCGCCTTTGCTTCATGGCGCCGTCCGGCCCAAAAAATATTGGAGCCGTTTCAAGGAGCCGCTAATAACCATGCCCAACCTTGTGGAATCGCAACTCCACTCCTTTAACTGGCTTTTAAGCCACGGCATCAAAGAAGTGATAAGCGAGTTCACCGCGCTCAAAGACCATTCGGGAAAAAAATTTGAATTGGACTTCATGGGTTTGAAAATCGGGGAGCCGAAGAGCGACGAATATTTCGCCAAAGACAATAAGTTAACTTATGACGCTTCGCTTAAAGTAACCGTTCGTTTGAAAAATAAGACATTGGGCGTGAGCAAAGAGCAGGAAATTTTTCTCGCCGATTTGCCGATGATGACCTCTCACGGCACTTTCATTATTTCCGGAGTGGAGCGGGTGATTGTCCCGCAACTGGCCCGTTCTTTCGGCGTCTTTTTTACCAAGACGGAATTCAAAGGCAAACAGTATTTCGGCGCGAAGATTATTCCTTCCAGAGGCGTTTGGGTTGAGATAGATGCCGAGCCGGACGGTGCTATTTACGTTAGGATTGACCGGCAGAGAAAATTCTCCATCACCTCTCTCTTGCGGGTGTTTGGCGCCGAGAATGACGAAATCATAAGAAAGCATTTTGCGGACATTAAAGAAGCGCCGGCGTTCCTTGACGCGTCTTTTGAAAAAGACCACGCCAAGACCGTTGCCGAATCCTACCTTGAAATTCACAAACGGCTCCGCGACGGCGATATGCGCTCCATAGATAATGCCAAGGAATTCATCAATGGGTTGTTCAGCTCCGAGCGTTATGATATTTCCAAAGTCGGCCGTTTCAAATTCAACAAACGCTTCGGTTTGGGGCTTTCTGAAAAAGACATGGAGCAGAGGAAAATCACCTTGACCGACTTGATTCACATCGTCGGCAACATCATAAAATTAAACACCACGGCCGGCGCGATGGAGGACGATATAGACCACTTGGGAAGCCGGCGGGTCCGCTATGTGGGAGAACTGCTCCAGCAAAAAATCCGCGTTGGTATGACCCAGATAAAGCGGAATATCCAAGACCGGATGTCTACGATTGAATCCGATGTTACGACACCGGTCCAGTTTATTTCTCCGAAGCCCCTGCAAGCCCGCATCAAAGAATTTTTCACCACCAACCAGCTTTCCCAATTTATGGCCCAAGAAAATATCTTGGCCGAGTTGGAGCACCTTCGGACTTTTTCGGCTTTGGGCCCCGGCGGTTTGACCAGGGAGCGGGCCGGTTTTGAAGTCCGGGACGTTCACCCGTCGCATTACGGACGGGTTTGTCCGATCCACACTCCGGAAGGCCCGAACATCGGCTTGATTCTTAGATTGGCCACCTACGCCAGGATAAACGATTTCGGCATGATTGAGACGCCTTATGCCAAAGTGAAGAACGGAATGATTACCAAAGAAATCGTCTACCTAAACGCTTACGAAGAAGAAAACTACAATATCGCTCACGCCGCCACCCTCTACAACGAAAAAGGCGAGCTTCTGGAAGAAGTGGCGGAAGTCCGGCTTGGTGGCAAGCCGGGTTTGGCGAAAAAGGAAAGCGTTGATTTTATAGATGTCGCCACCAACCAAGCGTTTTCCATCGCCACCTCCATGATTCCATTTTTAAATCATGACGACGCCAACAGAGCGCTTATGGGTTCAAACATGCAAAAGCAAGCCACGCCGTCTATCGTGCCGGAAGCGCCTTTGGTTGCGACGGGCATAGAAAAACAGGCGGCTAAAGACACCGGCCGAGTCGTCAACGCGCTTGAGGAAGGGACGGTCTCTTATTCTGACGCCAAGAAAATTATCGTCAAGAATTCCAAAAGCAAGGACAGGGAATACAAGCTTGTCAATTTTTCCCGAACTAACGGCTTTACCGTCTTCCACCAGAGGCCGATTGTCAAAGCTGGCGATAAAGTAAAGAAAGGAACGGTTTTGGCCGACACCTCTTCAAGCGTCGGTGGGGAAATGGCTTTGGGCCACAATGTGCTGGTCGCTTTTATGTCTTGGAGCGGTTTCAATTACGAAGACGCCATTATCATTTCCGAGCGGTTGGTCAAGGACAGTAAATTTACTTCCATTCACATTGAAGAATTTGTGGTGAATGTCAGAGACACGAAGCTTGGTCCCGAAGTGACGACCCACGATATTCCGAATGTCGGCGAAGTCAAACTCAAAAATCTTGACGAGGACGGCATTGTCCGGGTTGGGGCGGAAGTTAGGCCGGGTGATATTCTGGTAGGGAAAATTACGCCCAAAGGCGAAACCCAGCTCACTCCGGAGGAACGATTGCTCCGCTCGCTTTTCGGCGAGAAAGCCCGTGATGTCAAAGACACCTCCAAGCGGATGGAGAACGGCAAGAGGGGCCGGATAATCGGCGTGAAAGTTTTCTCCCGCGAACGGGGCGATAAGTTGGATAGCGGAATTTTGAAGCGAATTCACATTGAAGTGGCGGAACTCCGGAATGTCTCGGTGGGCGACAAATTGGCTGGCCGGCACGGCAACAAAGGCGTCATTTCCCGCGTGCTGCCCGAAGCCGATATGCCTTACCTGCCCGACGGCACGCCGGTGGACATTATTTTGACTCCGCTCGGAGTACCGTCGCGCATGAATTTGGGGCAAATTCTGGAATTACATTTGGGCCTGGCCGCCCACACCCAGGGTTACCAGGCCATTGTGCCCCCCTTTACCGGCGCGAGCGACGAGGAAGTGAAAGACGAATTGGTAAAGGCCGGTTTTGACCGGAGCGGCAAGATGAAACTCTATGACGGCCGGACCGGCGAATCATTCAGCCAAAATATCGCCGTCGGTTATATGTATATTTTGAAACTTCATCATATGGTGGAAGACAAAATCCACATGCGCTCCATCGGTCCGTATTCGCTTATTACCCAACAGCCCTTGGGCGGCAAGGCTCAAGGCGGCGGCCAGCGATTCGGGGAAATGGAAGTCTGGGCTCTCTTGGGCCACGGCGCCGCGTACACTTTGCGGGAAATGCTCACCATTAAATCCGACGATATCTTGGGGCGCTCGGCGGCGTTTGACGCCATCGTCAAAGGCGAACGCATTAAGGACTCCAACGCGCCCGCTTCTTTCAGCGTGCTTTTGAACAACTTGAAAGGGCTGTCGCTCAATGTGGAATTGCTCCGGCTTCCGGAAGAAGGTCGAAACGCGGACAAAGGTTTGAGCGCGGATGCCCAATAGTTTCTTGCCAGAAAGTAAATTCGTCCTCTTGGAATCCCCCCGTTCAAAAGTTTTCCCAAACAAATTAAGCGATTATATTCAATTAAAATCATATGAGAACCAATTACAAAAAACCCCAAGCGTCTTCTTTTAACGACTTCAACGTGGTCGCCCTCCAACTGGCTTCGCCGGAGAAAATTTTGGAGTGGTCAAAAGGCGAAGTGACGAAACCGGAGACCATCAATTATCGCACCCAAAGAAGCGAGAAGAACGGACTCTTTGACGAAAAGATTTTCGGTCCGGAGAAGGACTTTGAATGTTACTGCGGCAAATATCGCGGCATTCGTTTCAAGGGAATCGTCTGCGAAAAGTGCGGCGTGGAGCTTACCCGCTCCATCGTCCGGCGCGACCGGATGGGGCATATTGAACTTTCCAGTCCCGTATCCCATATTTGGTTTCTCCGGAGCATGCCTTCAAGAATGGGGCTTATCCTGGGCATGACCTCCTCCGATTTGGAGAAAGTCATTTATTTTGCCGGCTACATCATCACCCGCGTTGACGAAAGCGAACGGGAGAAAATTCTTAAAAGCATTGATTCGGAATACAAAACCAAGGTGAAGAGAGTGCAAGACGACAAGACCAAAGAAGCGCTTAAAGAAATGCTTAAAAACGCCAAGAGCGAAATTGACGCCGTCCAAGAAGGGCGGGTGCTTGACGAGGTTTCCTACCACCATTTCTCCGTCAAGTATGGAGCGATGTTTGAGGCGGGCATTGGCGCCGAGTCAATCTATGAAATTTTTAAGAGTTTGGATTTGCGTAAGCTGGCGGAAAATTTGGAAAGCGACCTTGCCGATGCCGGCGCCGCCGAGCGGGAGAAAATCGCCAAACGGCTGGGGTTGGTGCGCTCAATGATTAAGAACAACCTCCGGCCGGAATGGATGTTTCTTACGAGAATCCCCGTCATTCCCCCGGCTCTTCGGCCGATGGTGCCTCTGGACGGCGGCCGCTACGCCACCTCCGATGTCAACGACCTTTATCGCCGAGTGATAAACCGAAACAACCGGCTTAGGAAACTCCTTGAGATAAAAGCGCCTGATGTCATTCTTCGAAACGAAAAAAGAATCCTTCAGGAGGCGGCGGATTCGCTGATTGACAATTCAATCCGTCACAGCACCAACTCCGCCGGCGGGGCGACTATGGCCAGCCGCCGGCCGCTCAAATCCCTTTCCGACAATCTCAAGGGTAAAAGAGGGCTTTTCCGCTCCAATCTTTTGGGGAAACGCGTTGATTATTCGGGCCGTTCGGTCATTGTGGTTGGTCCGGAATTGGGGCTTCATCAGTGCGGTTTGCCGAAGCATATGGCGCTTGAACTTTTCCGCCCATTCGTCATCGCCAAGCTTCTGGAGCGGGAATTGGCTTACAACATCAGGGGCGCCGGCCGGCTGATTGAAGACGACGCGCCTGAGGTCTGGGCGATTTTGGAGGAAGTCATTAAAGGTAAGCACGTGCTCCTAAACCGCGCGCCGACTCTCCACCGGCTCGGCATTCAGGCCTTTCAGCCGATATTGGTTGAAGGCAACGCCATTCAAGTCCACCCTCTGGTCTGCACCGCCTTTAACGCCGACTTTGACGGCGACCAAATGGCCGTTCACGTGCCGCTTTCCGACGAAGCCCAGATGGAAGCGAAAGAAATTATGGCGGCGCCGAAAAATATCTTAAAACCCGGAAGCGGCGACCCGATTGTTTCCGCCAAATTGCTGGATATCATTTTGGGTTGCTACTGGATGACTAAAATCGTGCCGGGCGGTTTGGGCGAAGGCAAATATTTTGCCAGCCCTAACGCAGCCATTACCGCTTTTGATTTCGGCGTTTTGGATTTTCGCGCCAAGATAAAAGTGCTGGCAACCGATAAGCCCAAATACAAAGAATTTCAAGGCGAGCTTTTTGAGACCTCCGTCGGGCGCTTGCTCTTCAACACCGTCCTGCCGGCTGATTATCCTTTCATCAATAAAGAAATTGATAAGAAGTCCATGTCCGGCATTGTGGAAGGGCTCATAATCAAATACGGCATTGAAAACATTCCGGCGATAATGGATAAAATCAAGGCCTTCGGTTTCAAATACGCCACTTACTCCGGCGTTACTTGGGGCATTGACGATGTGGTGGTGCCTGAGGGCAAATGGGCGGTGATTGAAAAAGCCAAGAAGCGTTCCGATGAAGTGAACGAAGAATTTAACGACGGATTGTTGTCCGAAGAAGAAAGAATCAGGAAAAATATTCAGATTTGGCATGAAGCCAAAAATGAAGTGGAGCGGCTAATTCCCGACACTCTAAATCCCGTCGGTTCGGTCTTTGATTTGTGGAAATCCGGCGCTAGGGGCTCGCTTTCCCAGATTACCCAGATGGTCGGGATGAAGGGCCTTATCGCCAATACGGCCGGCGAGACCATTGAATTTCCGATTTTATCGTCAATGAAGGAAGGATTGACGCCGATTGAATATTTTATTACCACCCACGGCTCAAGAAAGGGCTTGACTGATACGGCTTTAAACACCGCCAAAGCCGGTTATTTGACGCGCCGGCTGTTTGATGTGGCTCAAGATGCGATTGTCGGCGAAGAGGATTGCGGCACCAAGGACTTTGTGACCATAACCAATAAAAGTTTGACCGGCATTGAGGTTTTGATTGGCAAAGCGATTCGCGGACGAGTGGTGGCGGAGGATGTTTCAGCAGCCGGCAAGATTTTGTTTAAAAAAGGCCACCTCCTTTCCAAAGCGGACGCGGCGGCGGTAGAAAAATCGGGAGTAAACGCCGTCAAGGTGCGTTCGCCTTTGACCTGCAAGTCCAATTTCGGTGTCTGCGCCTTTTGTTACGGTTTTGACTTGGGCAAGGACAAATTGGTTGACATCGGCGAAGCGGTCGGCACGGTGGCCGCCCAAGCCATCGGCGAGCCGGGTACCCAGCTTACGATGAGGACTTTCCACGCCGGCGGCACGGCATCGGTCGGCGGCGACATCACCCAGGGTTTGCCGCGCGTTGAAGAACTTTTTGAGAAGCGTTCGCCAAAAAATCCGGCCATTATTTCTAAGGGAGACGGTTTGGTCGCGGAAATCAAAGACATCGGCCGCGAAAAAATCATTGTCATGATTCCGGAAGTCGCGGACAAAAAAGGCAAAAAGGAAAACATTGAATACACCGCATTAGCCGGCCGCACGCCTTTGGTTAAGACGGGCGACAGTGTCAAAGCCGGCGACTTCCTTACGGACGGTTCGGCGGATATTGACGAACTTTTCAAATACACCGGCAAAGAGAGGACGGAAAATTACATCATTGAAGAAGTCTCCAAGCCCTATGAATTGCAAGGCGAAACGGTGGCCAGAAAACACATTGAACTGATAGTGCGGCAGATGTTTTCCAGACGAAAGGTCAAAGACCCGGGTGGCACCGGTTTTGCCACCCACGATATTGTTGGCTCGGACGAATTGGCCGAAGAAAATAAAAAAACCAAAGAGAAGGATTTGCCGGAGGCCAAGACCGAGCATGTGGTGATGGGCATCACCGAGGTCTCGCTGTCTAGGCGCAGTTTCCTTTCCGCCGCCTCATTCCAGCACACGACGAAGGTCTTGATTGCTTCCGCCGTCCGCGGGGCGGTTGACCGGCTTAGGGGGCTTAAGGAAAATGTTATCATCGGGCGGCTTATCCCCGCCGGCACCGGTTTTTTGGGGAGTCCAAAAAACAAAATGATTAAAATCCTTCAGGACAAGCTTTGGAGCGAAGAAGAGCGGCGACGCGTAGAGATTGAAGAAGCGCGGGCGGCGGTGGAACTTGAGGTAGCGGTTTCCAAATAACGCCAGCCCTTCAAAAGTTAACATTATGCCCTCCGACACAGTAGCGAAAATTAAGGAGCGGCTCGGTATCGTGGAGGTGGTCGGTTCTTATGTCGGTTTAGAGCGAGCCGGTTCCAATTACAAAGCCAAATGCCCGTTCCATAATGAGCGGACGCCGTCTTTTTTCGTATCGCCCGAACGCGGCTCCTATTATTGTTTTGGATGCCAGGCCAAGGGCGACATTTTTACTTTTGTGGAAGAATTTGAGGGTTTGGATTTCAAGGGCGCGCTCAAGCTCTTGGCCGCGCGCGCCGGCGTGCCGATTGTTTACGAAAAGCCGGAGAAAACGGGCGAGCGGGAGAAAATTTATGCCGCGCTGGAAGAAGCCACTGCTTACTTTGAAAAAGAGCTGGCCAAGCAGCCCGAGGTCTTGAAATATCTCACCTCGCGCGGCGCGAGCGCTAAGACGGCGGAAAGTTTCCGGCTCGGCTTCGCCCCGGCGGGCTGGCGCAATTTAAGCGAGGTTATGTTGAAAAAGGGCTTCTCGGCGGGAATTTTAGAGCGGGCGGGGCTCGCTAAGAAAGGCCCGAGCGGTTTTTATGACCGCTTCCGCTCGCGCGTGATGTTTCCGATTGGCGATTCGGCCAGCCGAGTCGTTGGCTTTTCCGGAAGAATTTGGGGTGAAGCTGGCGAGGCGGAAGCGAAGTATCTCAACAGTCCGGAAACCGAGCTTTTCAACAAATCCAAAATTCTTTACGGTTTTGACAAGGCCAAACTCTCCATAAAAAAGAACAACTTTGCGATTTTTGTTGAAGGCCAGATGGATTTGATAATGTCGCATCAAATCGGCTTTACCAACGCCGTGGCGACTTCCGGCACGGCTTTAACCGAGAGTCATCTTTTGTCGGTCGACCGGCTTTCCAACAGAATAATTTTCGCTTTTGACCCGGATAAAGCGGGATTTAAAGCGGCCATCCGAGGGACGAAATTGGCGCTCGCCCATGGCATGGAAGTCAAAATTGCCCCGTTTCCTAAAACCAAAGACCCGGCTGATTTGGCGAAGGAAGACCCCGAATCGTTCAAAAAAATAATAAGCGACTCTTTGCCGGTCATTGATTTTATTTTGGAAAAAATAATAAAGGCGGGACTTTCGGGTCGGCGTTTGGCCGACGGGGTCGCACTGCATCTGTTGCCTTTTGTTAAAGCCGTGCAAAGCCGGATTGAACAATCGCAAGCGGTGAAAAAAATTGCCGAAAGGACGAGTATTCGCGAAACCGCTCTTTTTGAAGAACTTCAAAAAGTCGGCGTAGAGCAGGTTGGGGCGGAGGTCGGCCAGGGAAAAAATTCCAAGGATAGCCGGCGGGATTTTGTTGAGAGAAGAATTTTCGGCCTCCTCATGAGAGAAGGAGTTTCGGGCAAAGACGGCGTGTTGGCAAAACAGGTCAAAGCGCTTTTAGGCGAGGAGGATTTTAAGCGTCGCGAAGAGTTGTATGGGGAATTGAAAGACGAATTATTGTTTGAGATTGACGCCTACTTTCCGGATGGCGGAGAATCGTCCGGCGCGGACGGCTTGCTTCGCGAGTATCAGCGCGATATTCTTAAACTTCGGTTTGGGTTGGCTATGCGGGAACTCGCTCTGGCGGAGAAAGGGGGTGATAGAGCTAAAACGGAGGCGCTTATTAAAAAATGCCAAGAAATATCAAAACAGATAACAGAGTTGGCGGGGTAGGATTTTCTTTCTTTTTTCTCTTGGGTTGGCAATTAATCTTTTTCTAATGGCTAATAGAAAACAAAAAAATAAATCAGGCGGGCGAAGGTTGGTAAAAAAGCGCAAGAAGAAATTCGCCCGCCGTCCGGCGAAAAAAAACGCCAAACGTCGCGCGGCCGGCAAAAAGGTCAAAGCGAAAATTGTTTTGTCCAAAAACGACAAAGACCGCAACACCAAAGCCAATCGCTTGGTTTTGAAAGGGCGGGACCGCGGCTTTATTACTTACGACGAAATTCTTAAAGAATTTCCAAGAATTGAAGAAGACATCGTTTTCTTGGAAGAATTGTATCAGCGGCTTAGCGCCGGAGGTATTGATGTTTTGGAAGGCGGCGGGGTTTTAGACATTACGCCGGAGGACGCCAAGAAAGATTTTTTGCGCTCCGATTCCAACTACGACTCCATTCAGATGTACCTTAAAGAAATCGGCCAGTATCCTTTGATTCACGCGGCCGAGGAGAAAGAACTGGCTAAAAGGATTCAAGCGGGGGATATGGAGGCGAAAAATTTATTGGCCAAAGCCAATCTTCGACTGGTGGTTTCCATTGCCAAGAAATATGTCGGCCGTTCCCCTGATTTGACGCTCTTAGATTTGATTCAAGAAGGCAATTTGGGTTTGTTCAAGGCCGTTGATAAGTTTGATTGGACTAGGGGCTATAAGTTTTCCACTTACGCCACTTGGTGGATAAGGCAGGCCATCACTCGCGCCCTGGCGGACCAATCGCGGACGATTCGGGTGCCGGTGCATATGGTGGAGACGATTGCCAAGTATAAACAGGTGGTGCGGCGGCTTTTACAGGACTTGGGGCGCGACCCTCTGCAAGAGGAAATCGCCGTGGAAATGGGTTTGGAAGTAGAGAAGGTTTATCAGATTGAAAAAATTGACCAAGATACGGTGTCTTTGGAAAGTCCGGTGGGCGATGACGGCGATGACGGCAAGTCAACGCTCGGCGATTTTGTCGCCGATGACAAAATTCTTTCGCCCGCCCACGAATCATCACGAAGGATACTTCGCGACCAAGTCCGGGAGATTTTAGGCGACCTCACGGACAAAGAGCGCCAAATCCTTGAAATGAGGCACGGTTTGACTGACGGCATTACCCACACTCTGGAAGAAGTCGGTCAGAAATTTGGCGTAACTCGCGAGCGCATTCGTCAAATTGAAGCCAAGGCCCATGAAAAAATCAGGGTTCACGATAAGGCGAAACGGTTGCAGAGCTATTAAATTTTGAATTACCAACCCCCCCCTCGCGCCTGGCGATTTTTAGAGACGGGAGGTTAAAAAAGTCCCGCGTTCGCTTTCGGCGAACGCGGGGCAAGAGCAGGTCACGCCAGACACCAAGGCAAAATTATTTCCAAGAAGCATTTATCTCCCGCGAGTTCGCAATGAATCATATGACCGGTGTCGGCTTCCCTATAAAGCGCGCCATGGAATCGGGCGATTTTCTGCTGCACGCCGCTTTGTATCGGGTAGACGCCGTCCCTGATTCCCGCCACGACGAGCGTAGGAGGGCGCAGGCGCTCCGCTTTCCATTGGCCGATAAGCATTTCGCGCACCACTTTTCCGGATTCTTGCTTGAACTTACAATTCCCTTTAAGTCCGCGGAACAGCCGTTCCTCTTTCTCGTGTAGCTGGAAGGGTTTGCCTAAGGCCATAGCCCAAAGATATCTCGGTTTAAGAAATCCTTTCTGAAATGGGATTCTTATGCCGGCGGGCGGAGTGGAAGCGAGCAGAACGACTCTCCGAATTAAATGCGACATATCGGCATCCTGGCAAACCATTTGGGAGATTAGACCGCCCATGGAATGGCCGACCAAATGCACCTCGCCGATTTGGAGAATCGCGTCTTTTACATCTCCAGCGTAATCACTGATTGACGCGTTTCCAATTTTGCCACCGCTTTGGCCGTGGCCGCGCAAATCCAAAGCATAGGCCCAAAGCCCTTGTTCGGTCGCCAAATTAACCCAGGTGTTAAACTGGCGGGCGTCGCCGCACACGCCGTGAATGAAGAGAAACGCCGGCTGGTTTCTTTTGAGTACCGCATCCTCATTAGTGAGTACTGATAAACGAAGTCCGCCTCTGATATTTCTTTCTTTCATCTAACCTCCGGATTGGTTTTTTGTTTTCGGTTTTGATGTCTCATTTTTGCTTAATCTGCATTTAAATTACTTATCTTTCATCTTCTGTCAAGCAGTTCCGACATAACCAAAAAATCTCTAAAAAAATCTCTAAAACCCAAATATTTCCACCCGTCAACCCCGTGTCAACCTGGCAGGTTGACACATTTTTATGGCTTTAATTCAGGGGTTTCTGAAAACTTAAAAAATTTAAAGAAATTTAAAAAAGCGCCGGTTTGCTTTGGCAAACCGGCGCGCGCCGCCTCAGATTCTCCCCGACCTGATTCTATATTCCACTTTGGAGAACAAATCCCAATAGTTCTCAAAGGGGTTTACGATGTTCTTTCGCCAATAAATTTTGCCGGACGGCATCTGGCCTCTTCTTGGTCGGTTGAACGATTCATCAACAATCATCAATTCCTCCCACGCTTGGTCTTTTACTTCCCGTCCTCGTCCTTCCTCCGCCAAGAGTTTCACCAAGCGGCCTCTGGCGTAGGCCCGAGTGCTCTTTGGCGGTTCGACCGACGCTTCATCAGTCATTAAGTCGCTGACCGTTTTTTCCATTTTACTGGTGAGGAGCAAGCCGGTGTACAACGAACATTCCCGGTCTAAGTCATGATAAGCCAGGTCAATGGCGCGTTTACCCCATTCCTCAAATCCTTTGCCGTGCTCTTCTATGAGTCGAAGTTTTGCCATCCAGTCCAACCTTTTCTCAAGCAAGGTGAAGTTGCTCGCGAGTTTCTCCAGCGTGTCGCGAATGACCGCTATTAAGGCCATCGTTATTTCATCCCTTTCGCCGAATTCCGCGTTTGCTCTTTCCAGATACAAACTGAGGAGTTCAATCGGGTCTTTCGGTCCGTATTCAATACCAAGCATGAGCCACTTGTCCGGCAGGTTGGTCAAACGATTTAGGTCGGCCAGAACCGTTTCGTCCTTATCGCTGTAACGAATACAAGGCAACGCGGCCATTTCAGCCAATTCAATTACCATGCCGGTGAAGCCGAGACGGATGAAAGTGCTCATCTGGCTCATATTGGCATCGCCCAATATCAAATGAAGGCGATTCCATCCAGGAAGCGAGGATAGGGGCTCGTTTCTGGTATTTAAGATTCCCCGGTTGTCGGTGGTGTTCAGATGAAATATGTGTTTTACGAATGGCGGACGTTGGGCGATGCTGTAGACATCATTTTGCCAGCCGGCGCCGCAGAGAATTGTTCTTGCGACCAAGAAAGGCACCAGCGCCTGTTTTTCCTCCCAAGTCAGTGTGTTGAAATAATTTTCGTGCGAGCCGAAGGTTTGTCCTTGCCAATCATTGTTGTGGCAGTAAAGTTTCGGCGAGTAGCCACTGCGCGCGCATATTATTTTTCCGGCTTCATAATACGCCGTGGCGTGGACGGCGTCTGGCACTTCCGGTGACGCGTATTCCAGATGACGATTCATGTCAAAGTAAATCCGCCCGCCGTTCTCTAGCACTACAGGCAAACGATGAGTATGAACAATCGGTTCGCCGTCGTCGGCGGTCGCCACGCCGTATTCGCTTTCCGTGCCCATAATCATCGGTCTGACCGGTTTGGGAAAATGGTCAAACAAAGGTAAGCCCGTTTTGAGGCGATTCAGGAAATAATTTTGGTCCATAAGGTGTTTTCAGTTCAGGGTTTTCAAAGAGGTTCTCTTCACAATTTAACCTCTTAAAGGTTGAACGTCAACGGCGGTAAGATTTGCTTCAGGAACCGGCTATTGCGTATCTACCTATCTTTATGTTAAATTACTGACGCAATGTTAATGATTCGTTTACAGCGCGTCGGTCGGAAAAACATCCCTACTTTTAGGGTTGTTTTGACTGACAAAAGAAATTCCACGAAAAGTGGCAAATATTTGGAAGCGCTTGGAGCTTATGATCCGAGACAGGGTGGAATCAGACAGTTCAAGGCCGACAAAATAAAATACTGGCTTTCTCAAGGCGCCAAACCGTCCGGCACCCTTTGGAATCTCTTGGTTAGCGAGAAAATTATTGAGGGGAAGAAAATAAATGTTCTGCCTAGAAAAAGTCCGCTCAAGAAAGAAGAAAAGGGGGCGGAAATTGAAGCCAAATTAGCCGATAAACCGGACGGAGTTACTGCTCCGGCGGCACCACCAACGGCTCCGCCGGCAAAATCGGAAGAAAAGACCGAAGAGAAAAAAGAAGCGCCGGCGGCGCTGATTTGAAAATCTCAACTTGGATTGTTGCGCTCTCAGAAGTTCTCTGCTACTATATCGGTAGCAGTAAATATTTTACTGGTCGAAATACTGCGGCTTAACAGGATTCCTTTTCTAGTATCTTACAAACTGATATGGATGAAAGAGATGTGCAGTTTCTGGATTACGTCGTGAAGGCGTTGGTTGACAACCCGAACGATGTCAAAATAAACAGAACTGTTGATGAAATGGGCGTGCTTTTGACTCTCTCGGTCAATCCGGCCGATATGGGCAAGATTATCGGGCGGATGGGGAACACCGCCAAGGCCATCAGAACTTTGCTTCGGGTGGTTGGCATGAAGAACAATGCTCGGGTGAATCTCAAAATCAACGAGCCGGAAGGTGCGGCGCCTCGCGAGCGGGCGACTAAGACGGTTGACGAAGCCATGGAAGACCTCAAGATTTAAATTCTTACACCTTGAAGCTTCGCGTAGGAAAATGATAGTCGTCCTTTTTCACGAAAAATCCAAAACTCCTCGGAAGGCCTCGTCAGACAGTTGGATTTTTCTAAAGGACTCCTTCATTTTCACTACGCTCCGCTAACGGTGTAAGGAATTTAAATCTTTCGGTAGTTGGGAAAGAATTACAAAACCGCCGACTGGCGGTTTTGTGTTTTTTGACACCGTAAGCGGTTGTGGTAATCTCCCAGATGGAAGATCTAAATATGAATAAAATAATGTCGCTGTTGGGTCCGGCTGGAACGTTAAGCCATGAAGCCTTCCAGTTTTTGAGAAAAAATGTGCCCAATCAGTTTGGTGAACCCGTGTTTATCCAAACTATATCAAAAGCTGTTGAACTGCTAAAACTTAGAATGGTATCCTACGCATTGGTGCCGGTGGAAAATTCTACAGTTGGGTTGGTCAGCGAAACCCTGGAGTTATTGAGGAGTGATTTTTACGAAGGCGATTACCGGTGCCTTTTTGCTGAAGCATTGGTAGAAATACCGGTATCATATTGTTTACGCGCCATTGAGGGAACAAATATGGCTCAGGTCAAAGTTGTTTACTCTAAACGCGAAACTCTATTGCAATGCAAACGGACTTTGTGGGAACTATTAGGGTACGAGGTTTGCTTTGTAGAAACGCAGAGCACAGCTGAGGCGGTTACAAGACTTCAAGATGGTGGGCAAGCTGCTTTGGTTTCGGAAAATTTCCCGACAAACTTCTCGCTTCTGGCGCGGGGTGTAGAAGATGTAAAAGCGAATGCGACAAAATTTTACTTGCTGTCGGTGGTACCACCTGACAATAGACCATGGAGAGATAATACGCGAATGTCGCTTTTGTATACTCTACCACACGAAGTCGGCGCTCTGCATAAGGTGACAGAGGTTCTAAATACCTTCGGTTGGAACATTAACACCATTCATTCACTCGCAACTGGTTCTCCAGGAGATTATCTGTTTTTTATGGAGTGTGAATCAACTATCATGGGCGTTGATTCTCAAAACACCCTCCGTCCCAGGAAAACACACTTTGAAAGTGTGCACCAAAATCTCTCGCGTTTCGTCAACGACCTCTGGGTATTAGGAAGTATGCGTACCTACAAAAAACCTCGTTGAACACGCCCCCGCCCAGGGGGCTTTTTCTTGTCTTTTTACATTGTTAGTTGTAGGTTATTAGTTGTCAGTCGCAAATCTATGACTTTTCATGTAATAACCTTATTCTCGCGCGCCTTTGACTCCTATCTTGGCGAGTCCATCTTGAAGCGCGCGATTGAGGACAAAAAAATACGGGTGAAGTTTTACAACCCGCGTGACTTCACGAAAGATAAACATAAACGGATTGATCGCGCTCCCTACGGCGGCGGTCCGGGGATGGTCATTCAAGCCCTCCCGGTCATCCGCGCTATTGAGGCGGCTTATTCTAATGTTCTCAAGAATAACAGAATAAGAGATGTAAAGAAGCTAGGAGCTAGGAGCTATAAGCTAAAAGCTCCTATCATCTGGTTAAGCCCTAGCGGAAAACAGTTTACGAATGAAATGGGGACGAGAATGGCAACATGCAAGGACCTCATCATTATTTGCGGGAGGTATGAAGGAATAGACGCGCGCGTAAGAAAGGCATTCAAAGTTGAAGAAGTGTCTGTCGGCCCGTTTGTGCTTACGGGAGGAGAGTTGCCCGCCATGCTCATGCTTGATGTCATCTCGCGGCAGGTCCCGGGCGTCCTTGGCGACTTTAATTCGCGCGAAGAAACCCGCGTTGCAAGCCCCGATGTTTACACCCGGCCGGAGATTTTTGAGCATCGAGGAAAAAAGTACCGCGTACCCAAAATTTTGCTCACCGGGCATCACAAAAAGATTGAGGAGTGGAAAAAAGCCCGAATTAGGAATCCTGAATGATGAATTAAGGAAAAGAAAACTTTTCCGCCCAGTTGGATTCGGCCCCGACTAAAATTTTGCCGTCGCAAAATTTTATCTAGCCGCCGGCTCGTTGTCGCTCGCCACTCGCGACATACTCCGCCGTTCGATTCCCCACGCAAGCCAAGCAGTTGGCTTGCTCTGGGCGGAAACTCCGCTTTGTTACATTTCCGCCCAGTTGGATTCGAACCAACGACCAATCGCTTAAGAGGCGAGTGCTCTGCCAGCTGAGCTATGGGCGGATATTCTTTGAGCCAACGACCTACCAAAACAGCTACGGACAGATATTCTTTGAGCCAACGACCTACCAAAACAGCTACGGATGGATAGATAGAAATTTAAAGCGAAAAGCGAAAAATGTAAAGCTATTTTCGGAGTTTCTTGCGGGCGTAGTTAGAGAAGTAGTGTTTTATAATTAAGAAGACGACAATGGCAATAAGGAGGACGATTTCCAAATAACGAATTTGGGTTACTGTGATGAGCGCGCCGAATGAGTATCCAAAAAACCCTACCACCATTATCCAAGGGATGGATGCCGCCATCAGGTTTTTCAGGAATAGCGGAAATTTCATCTTTAACTGGCCGGCCCGAACAATAGTTGCGCAGTTCAAGCCGTAAACGAACTTCGTGAGAAATATCGTTTGAAGCGGATTATCAACGAGGTGATGGTCAAAGGGTTCAGAAATCATATTCATCACTTTAACAAACAGGTTAGGCCTCTTAATGCTCCATCTGCCCACATAGTACCAGAAAATATTTCCGACAATAGTCGCGGTTACCACAATCGGCGCAATGTAGGCAACCTCAAAAAAACCTCGTTCAGCGAGGAATGAAATGGTGAAAAGGGTGGTATTGCCTTCCAGAATCAGCCCGAAGAAAGCGACGCCGTAGAGGATAACAGGCGATAAATCTAATACTTGATGAAGGATTGTTTCCACAGAGGAATATTATACACGGGTCTTGAATTCTTCTTATGCACAGCGTTCCACTTTTTGTAAATGCCCCCGGAGGGGGCTCGGTCACGCATAAATTTCCTGACGGAAATTTTGCGCGACCCCGGCTCGCGGTTTTTGCCCGGGGGGAGACTCGAACTCCCATGCCTATTCGGCGACTGATCTTAAGTCAGTTGCGTCTACCAATTTCGCCACCCGGGCGTTATTAAAATTTTGGTTAAGGCATAAGAAAATCGCCAAACGATTTTCTTAAGGCCTGGGGAATCGGCTTTACCTCTCGTTCGGCCGTCGCCTCACTCGGGTTAGCCACCGGCTCGTTGTCGCT